>Ga0065711_1002652_pt1 | contig 45019 bp, 22 predicted proteins | sample Hoacrofraction12_FD_59098 | JGI IMG/M metagenome (GOLD analysis project Ga0065711, IMG submission 59098) | Hoatzin crop microbial communities from Cojedes, Venezuela - Epithelial fraction 12 v2 (version 2) | ecosystem: Host-associated > Birds > Digestive system > Esophagus > Crop | place... | reverse complement strand
GCCGCCGCCTCCCGGAGCCGCCCCCCGCGCGGCAGCCAGCGCCGCCCCGCCCCCCGGCGAGGCTGGGGCGTGGGGCACCCCCGCGGGAGGAATGGTTCGCTCCCCTCAGGCCGGGGTGGCGGGAGCGGGGTGGCCGAAGGGGAGCCGGGACGGGGGTGGTGGGCAGAAGGTGGGAAGCAGGCGCAGAGATACCAATAGCGCGGTGGGAGGGGTCGCCCGACGAGGCGGCGGGGTCTTCGCCATCCGTAAATACGAACCGGGAGGAGATTTCCTGCCCACCGGACCGGCTGAACGAACAGGGCGGCTCCGGCGGGGTGCGGGCCCGCTTCTCCTGGCCTGGGGGTCCCCGCCGCTCGCCCCAGCCCGGGGGTTGCGCCCCGCCGCCGCCTGCCAGGAGCCCTCCTGCCGTTGAGTCCCACCTGAAACCATACGTGTGTGCGTACGTGCTTATATAGGTGTGTTTACACACCCAGGGCCCCCCAAAGACCACTGCCCAGGCCCCACGCGTCGCCAAAGGACGCAGGGATGGCGTCGGCTTGGTCAGGAGAACACCAGCGATGGGAGATGGGAGCCAGCGCCGAGGGCTCAGCCGGAGCATCCCGGAGAGAGACCTCATCTCGTGCCCCGTGGCCTCGTCACTCCACCTTTCTCCTCGTGTTGCCCAAAGAGGACAACCCCGCGCCGTGCGGGGGTCCTGCGAGACGAGGCGCAGCACGCCCGGCGTTGGGCAGGTGTAAACCCCAACCGCGGTCGCCGGCTGTTCCCACTCACCGTGGGGAAACGGGGTTCGGGGTGGTCCCAGTCCTGCCTTGCGTATTTCAGGGGATATTTTACTTGGGTGAAACAGTTACTTTACCACAATATAAACTTTTGTAATAACTCATTAACATCTGGAATCTGTGTAGTAACACCCACAGTACCAGAGACTATTAAAAAAAAACCTCATAGAATCATGGAATGCTTTGGGCTGGAAGAGACCTTTAGAGGTCGTCTTCTAGTCCAGCCCCCCTCAGCGAGAAGGGACATCTTCAACTAGACCAGGTTGCTCAGAGTCCCGTCCAACCTGGCCTTGAATGTTTCCAGGGATGGGGCATCTGCCATCTCTCTGAGCAACCCATTCCAGCGTTTCACCACCCTCCCTGTAAAAAATTTCTTCCTTATATCCAGTCTAAACCTAGCCTCCCTTAGTTTAAAGCCATCAATCCTTGTCCTATCGCAACAAGCCCTTCTGAAAATATTTTCCCCATCTTTCCTATAGGCCCCTTAGAAAGAGAGAGCCTTGGCTGTCCTGGTGTCCTAGTTTACATAGAAAAACCCAAGTTTTTGAGACTAGTTAGTAGGCCAGAATCTAGATGAGCTCTTCTTCTGTGATGCCCCCACAAATGTCCGAGTGCTTCATATACTCCCAGTGTCAAACCTGGCTCTTCTGTTTTATTCACTGAAGAAGCAAGAAGGACTACATGCAGTTGAAAACTAAAGGCATACAGGTATAAAAAATGCAGGATTAAGGACACGCTCACAGCTGGAAGAGGCGAGAGCGATTTTCAACCCTGCCACGGCCAGAGCCAAAAGCAGCCAGCCTTCCCTTCGCCTCACATGATCTTCTTTTCCCTTTTAAGTGGGAAAACTGTAAGTAACAGACTGCAAAAATCTCCCTAGGGAAAACAATGCCTAATAGTACGGAAAGGGGCAACTTTGCACTTGCAGTTAAACTGTTACTCTGAAGGACGTTCAGCATGCCGGCGTAAATGCTTCGTTCACTAGTTCCAACACAGCAGGTGAGGTGGCAGCAAAGCTGGATCAGGCAGAACATGTGTTTCCCCTCATACGTGTATGCTGGGAAAATTTTATCTGAGTCAGTGTCATCTGTTTCTTGGCAGCAAAGAAATGAAAAATAAGGAACAAAGCTTATTTCTAAAATAACAAGAGGGACTCAAAACCAGCCATAGTTGAGGCCTTAAAATAGCTTGATAAGTTGGAATGTCTAACAGGCATGAGTCTGGCAATTTAAAAGCAAAAAAAAAGCTCTCTTGGACATTTCATGAGCAGGAAATACTTAAAAATTAGCACACAAGTGAAACTCCAAAAGCTAAAGAGCTGAAAACTCTTGTTGGAACAAAAGCAACAATACTACTATTAAAGAAAGTCATGAAGAAAGGTATGGAAACTTGTGCTAGAGCTACACCTCGTCGATGGGTTCAACAGTCCACCCAGCTAGCTTTAACTGTTTTCACAGCAATTCCACAGCTACATCGACTGCACTGCATATCATAGAGGCTTTTAAAATTCTCCGCCCCCGAGCATGCAGGCATGCCCAATAAAAGTTTAGTTTCCATGGTAATTCATATAAGTGGAAATCAAATGTTGGAATGTTTGCAAAAAGTATGCTTTAATCAGGAGCACTGAAATTGTTAATAAAACACTTCAGCGCCATACTTCTGTAACAGGGAAGGAGAGATCTCTTCAGCCATTTCAGAACTGAAGTCGCCTCTGAGCAGGCACCCGCAGCCACAGCCTCTGCGTTGCCAGGTCCCTTGCCTTTACAGATTTTAACCACATCAGGTGTGAACATGACTGCATTTCTGCCAAATGAGCCAGAGTCCACAGCGGGGAGTTGGTGCAAGCTTTATGGTGCCTGCAGGAGGAGGGACAATACCCGGCCTGACAAAGTCAGCTGAGATAAAGCTATCCATTGATGACTGGGTGTAACTACACGCAGTCTTTGGTGGCAAAACTGGTCTGGTTTCTTCCCTTTCCTGCCTGAACTATTCATTTGGGTTGCCAATCTGTAGTTTGTGACCTTCTTTGGTGGGCTGATGCAGTTATTTGTGAAAACCAGATCAAGAAAATGACCCAGGTGAAACCTCTTCCTTCCCTGCAACTCTCCCCCTTCTGGAAAAGGTCCAACAAGTAGTTGCGTTAGAGGAGTTGATGGGAAGAGGAATAACACAGGTCTGAGCAGCTGTGCTTGAGACCGAGCCTGTTTCTTGAACTGGCATCACCAACACAGCAATGGATTGTTAAATCTCACCCTTTTTGAACAAACGTGTGGCAGCAGATGGGGTCGTAAGGATTCAGTGCTTTGCAGCATGCAACCAGCGCACTTTGAACCACCACCGCAGTGAAGAAACCCAGCTGTTGCTTGCCGTTGCAGAATGAAACTACACAATTGTTTATAGCTTGAAAATAATAATGATGGCCACAACCAGAACTTCTGGTGAAACTTCAAAGGAAGTGGTAATTCTTCTGTTGTAACTTCATCAAAGACATTTTGAGGCTGGATTCTACGTACTGAAAGAAGCTTGTTTTTTAAGGCTCATTGGGAATCTCTGTGAAATAAAAAGGCAACCTGGAGCGTGACTGCATCCATCAGTACCATTCCCGTGAAAAAAGTCACACCCAACAGTCACACTGGTCGTCCAAGTTAAAATATCAAAATCTATTAATGCAGCACACAGTACAGAGGTATATCAAACAATAATACTATAATGCAAGCTGAGGTTCAACCAGTGGAGTGTTCTTGTGACTTGGCCTGAAACTTTCTTAAATTGTCACACAAGAGCTATCAAGAAGAAACTACCTGGGGAAAATAAGTTACATGAGTAATCAAATCTCATGCTCCAGGGCACAAGTCAATTGCTGGAAGGGTCAAGAACGGAATTTCCTCACTCTCTTCCTTTGCACAGTTGTACACAATTAACTAGGCTGTAATTGCAAGGCAAGAAAGCGGTTAGGTTTTGCATTCCTCTGAATCATCGAGTGCTGGCTGCTTTTGCAGCTGAATTCAGGGCTGAAGGGACACACCTGGTACGGTGGGTTTTGTTGCACTTCTGTGAGGCCGTGCCGAGATTTGCAGTGCAGTGGTGAGCTCTTGTTCTTCCTTCGATGCTGACTGCCTGGCTCAGGGTATGGCTGCACTGCAGAACTACCATTAAAGTGAGGACTCGACTGATTTAGGCAGTTGGTTTTCTGTTAATAATAAGTAGTTACCTTAAAAATGTCTCTGCCAATTAACTGCACAACTCATAATGACTCATTTAAATAGTAGCAATATTGCAGTCGTAATGGCCTAAGGATATAAACAAGACAAGATTTGTTGGAAAGGTAACCATTTTTATTAAAGCAACTAGACCATTTAGTGCAATAAAAGATCATAGTATTTCTTCTTTAAATAGAACATTTTAGTAATCAAAAGGGGTTTTTGCTAACACAGGCCAGACGTTACTCTGCTTCAAATCACAAGAGCACTATCCTATTAGCTTGTGTATGGCTGTCTGTCTTTGCAGCTGATTAATTGCTTCCCTTTGCTAGAATCAGCATGCTTCTGTGCACGGGGGTGGCTCAGGCTTAATTAGCCAACTCTGATACTGCAGCTAAGCTTGCTACAGCGTCACTAAAGGTTTTCTGTACACAAGTACATTGTTGATATGTGATCTGTGAGCAAACGTTGAAAACTCCAAGCACTAGGTCTACAGGTAAAACCTTGGTCCACGCTCCTCATACGTGTTAAGTCTGGAGGCAAATGGTTGGCAGAAGACGTAGTGCAAATGCAGAGCTACACTGGGTTATGATTACAGTCACAGATTAGGGCTCCAACTCATTTTGTACTCAGTGGTTGGATACAAAGGTATCCTCATTCTGCAGCTGCCCCTTCTACACTTATCTTTTTCTCAGCAAGCAATAAGCTGATCCATAAGTTCCCATATGCACCTTAGTTTGGGGTCTTATGATTTGCCTCTGATGCCAAGCCAGGGAAGTTTTCTGTTCTTCTTTGGTCTCTATCAAATCTGGATGCAGAAGTCTTTTATATATCTGACGATGTGGTGGGTCACGTCATTGAGATAGTACCTTTTTTAGTAGGAAATTAGAAGAAATCTAAAAGCGTTTAAGCTGCTTATCCAAGGTTATACAAGAAATCTCAGCAGGAGCAAGACATTGAATGCAAGAACCCAAGGTACTACTTTAATTTCACAGTTAACCTGTGTAAAGATAGATGTCTGTGTTGAAATAAATGCTAATACAGTTTCTTCCTCCTGCAAAAAATACTCTTTCCCTTCACGTGAAAGTCAATTAATTAGTGCAGAGTAGAAAGAGGTAAAACAATGCATTTCCACCAAAAGGAAAGATGGTTGTCAAAAGTTACTTCATTCTATTCAGAGCCATTTGCGCTGGAATCGGTGTAGTGGCTTTCATAAACAAAAAAGCTCCGCCTAACAAAGTTTAGATAAAATATATCCTCACAACTTCACTCGTGAAGCTGCCTTGGCTGACAAGTTTTTGTATGTGCATTGAGAAGGTTGTAGAGGTTTTCTCTCAGCAGATGGCCCCCAAATGTGGAATTAAGTCCCATTAGCAGCATGAAGGATGACACAACATTGCTGCTACTTTCCTGCACTAATAGGGGCAGAATAAGATGCAGAGATATATTTTAGCCTCAGCTTTCTGAATTTTTTCTCCAAATAGGGGCAGGATTAAAAGCAACTCAAAAATATAAACGTTTTCTCCCTATGTAGCCCTTACTCAAAACTGCCTCGTGCTTAGACAAAATATACGAACCCCAAAGATAAACATCCTGAAGATGCACTAATACCCCATGCAAAATCAACCTAAACCATAACAGTAGTCAAGTGAGAACCCACCATCTAACCTCCCCATTGCACTTGCACCCCCTTCAACAAAATCCTAAAAATACAGCAGGGTGGGGGAGAAGGTCATAGAATCCAATACTTTTGGGTCCTGTCAGAATGTGCAGGGGAAGGGGGGAGATGGGCCAGCATATTCCCCCAGGTTTTTAACTGGTGGATGCTGTAGGAATCTGGCTCCTGAGGTCATGACAGCTTCTGTACCAGAGAGCTTGCTGGCGTGCAAGGCACGATATGGCACACGCACCTCGCACATGCCCAGTACCAGATTAATCCGTATCCTGTTCTTCCCTTCCTCCTTATGCCAGGTCCATTTTGGGTTACCCTGGGGAATAACAGGGGTCCGAGCCCAGCCATCCTCCTGGTAACGCTGTTTCCCTGTGCCCGCTGTTGGATGTGCCACCTTCCCCAGGGGATCTGTCGGCACGCCAGCGATGGATCGACCTCTGGCAGGCAGGGCAGGGCACGGGATGAAGCTCCGATGGCCTCGCCCTCGGCGCAGGCTGCAAGCTGCTGGGAGAGCTGTGGGCACCACGAGCTTACGCTCAAGAAAGTAAAACACTCGGGTACCTGAGATTAAAAGCTCCCCGTCTCTCCACCTGCCCAGCCTGCGGTGGCTAAGGCCCCTGCCTTTTAACTAGAAGCTGAAGCTTTCTTTACGGAGCAACACGTCAGCTCGGGGAACGATGTTAAACTGAAAAGCAAACAAACAAACTCAGCTTTTCGGAAGTTTGGAAATGCTGCTTTACAGGAGCTGGAACGTGTAAAGCCTGCTGCTTTATGTGCGTATTCTTGTCTACGCCGCTCATCTGAGAGCATCCGTCCCTGCCCCGCGGCGCTGCTCCCGGCAGGCTGGGCAGCCTGTCTGCGAAGAAGCCCTAGACATGCTCTGCAGTCTGGGCTTGCACCGCTGTGGCCACGACATCACGCGCTTCCAATGAAATTCCCACTGACTGATGTAGGATTAGGCCCACAGGAAGCAATAAAATATGTTTGCCAATCCCGGACTATCACAGGATATTAACATATGACAATCTTTAGCACATTGTTTTAATAAATCATAATTTTGTACTGTAGTTTAAAGACCACTGTGAAATCTGAGATAGGAAGCTCGGGGTGGTCTCGCTTCTTTTTCATAATGCTTTGTTTGCACGTTGCATTTTTTTTTTCCTTCCTCTTTGTACTACTGAAACCTTAAAACCGTTGGGGAGGCATCCCAGTGTTCGTGAGCAACCACACTGATCTTGGTTGCCAGCTCCCCAGACCATCCTGTAGACTAGAAACCCATTCTAACCAAGAAGAGAAACGCACTTAGTGATACGCTTTGATGACAGGATATAAATAAGGCAGCATTATGAAATGGGGACACAAAGGAAGCCCATAGGAGCCAGGCAACTAATGCATAAAGAGAGGAAAGGGCTGACAGCGGATCCTCATTAGACTTAGGAACAGTTTGTCGTTTGCGTGCTTTTTTAAACCTCAGAAGCTTAACAGGAGAAAAATGTTTCTTAATGCCTCAGATCTCCTCTTTAGTTAAGGGAGGTTTCAGGTTCCCCCTCCCCCCTTCTAGTTCTGGAAAGGCTGCCAAGTTTTCCCAGAGCTAAAAGCAACAACTTTCTGTTTAACGTTACTTCATGCTTCTGGCATTAATCTAATAGGAGGCTAGATGAGGAGGAGGGGGAAGCAGCAATGAAAGCTGATTTCCTGCCATGCAGTGGGAAACCCATAGAAAATGCAGATCTAACCCTAATTTTAACAGCTGGATGACTGCTTTGGCTTTTACTTGCCATAGGAACATGCAACTGCATACTTTTTTTGTTGTTATAAAAAGAAAACAGACGTCAAGCAGAAGGCAAAATAAAAAGGCTTGCAATTGTAAATACCCTGATTAAACCATCCTATTCAACTATGCTAGAAGTATCAACACATTTTGCAAATTGCCCCTCATTTCTGTTACCATTTCTAATAAGAATGTTCGTGGAAACAGAAAATATACAAGGAAATCGTCTTGCTAATAAGCACTTCAACAAATATTTACTTGGGAAGTGCTCCAGCAACCACTTTGAAAAGAGTCAGCGGGTTTGAGAATCACGCAACTGGGACATTGAAAGAAAACTCCCTGACAGAGGTGAAAAAACCATAGCAAAAAGAGCAGACTGTGAACACTCAACGCAGAAGTCAGAGATGATAGTCTTGCAGCAGTTCGTAGCCACGTACCACACACACCGAGGAACTGTTACCAGCACCTCTCTGAAGCGCGCAGCGTGCCGTCGGGCAACTGCTTGTCATCAGCCTCCATTCTCTGGAGAAGTTCTTTACTGGGAAGGGCTTGTCTATTTATTCTGACAATAATCACCTGGAGGGTGATGGCCACAAGTGTAGCCCTTTATCTAGACTATTAAAAAACTACGTTTTTTTTCTGCCTTTCATGCTTTTTGCTCAGCCTTTGCTCCACCTGTTTCTCACACACCGTATGGCTCAAATCACGACATACTGCAGAAGTCAAGACTTTTTTGTGTTGATGCAAAGAAAGCCTAATACAGTACACATTCTGAAACTGAGCCCTGTTTTGTAGGTAAAGCAGGGCTATAGCTTGTTTGTGCATGCTGTGTGTACTAGGAAGCGCCCTTACCGCAGATTATCTTGGTTGCAAAGCTTTACCTGCCCACTGCTGCGTGTGACCAACCGAGCGAACGTGGCAGCTGGTTTTCTGTCACTAGCTGCAGCCGGCTGTTAGACTGCAAGCGTTAATAACCATTTTCATCGGTCCCAGGCTTGCATTAAGCAAACTGGAAGACTCAAAAGACTCTCAGGGGTAGCGATGGCAGAAAAACCCCAGCAGCTAACACCCAAAGCATGAAGTAGCAGCTACGCTATGTGAGCCGGGAGGCTTCTCGCGGGGCAGATAAACACAGGACTGGAACATTTGATAGCTTGAAGTACTGATGGGCAGGAGAGACAAAAAATAAAAGCCTTGAAAACACATGCAAGAATGAGAAAAGTTCCAGTGAATAGCACGTTAGAAAGGAGTTTAAAGAGATGGAGCTTCTTAGGGGTGCAGTATTGCTGAAAAGGCAGATGTGTTCTTAAAAAACAGGATCTTATGCACAGTTTTTAAGTCAACAGGACCATTGCCATTGCTCCCTCTGTACTCCAAAAATTCCAGCTGGTATCAGGTTTTCCTTGTAATGGAAACAAGCTGGCAGAGCTTCAAAGACTTGATAACAGCCTATACAGAGAAAGGACAGAAATAGTGATACTTCACTATTAAAAATGTTGTTTTCACTTTTTTTTTTTTTAAGAGAAGTTGGATAAAATTTGGCAATGCTTAAAATGGTGCCACTTGTATCCGCTCGCAGCTCGGGAGGAGAATGTGAAAATGTAGCTGTGCTGGAATTTGTTCAGGAAAGGCTATCTAACAACAGCTGAAGTTCTGTCAAATATGCCATGTCCAGGGGCTATGAGTACCATGAAATCTCTGAGCTCAGTCGGACAGCTTTTAAACAACTGAAAAACTGAAATGGGGGTTTTGAAAAATAAAGATGTACGAGTAACCTATTTATTTCTTTATTTGAATGCACAGAAACAACTCAGCCCTGATAAACATTGTCTTAAGAGTATGAACCCTCCGAAGAACCTAGGAAACTGAGTGAAAAAAATGTTGAGTAAGTGGAAATCAGCTTTTAAGTTATAATTTGATATATCAAATTATGAATTTGCCTTTCATGGATGAATCCAGTTCAAACAATTCCCTTTCAGTCTTAATGTCACATCTTTTATTTTCTTTTCTAATTTTAGACCAAAGTACGATTGTAGGTTCAGTTTCAAGACTGTCCTATCTTTCCGTGTAGTGCCAAATGGCATCTGTACTACGTTACAGTGATGTGCTCCGTGCCATTTTGCAGAGATTTAAGAATTATGCTGGGGCTCACAGTAACCAGAGGCGGAGTATCTACATAAATGAGGCATTTTTACTTCTCTGGAAAAAATGTTTCTCTCTTAACAACATTACAGTCCCTCTTTTTTTTTTTTCCTCCGCCTCTCCTTCTTCAGTGGTCAGATGCAACTGAAGAAACGGCCTTTGTTAGTTTTTCTGAGCTGGCAAGAAGCCTAAAGATCCAGCTGACAAAAACCTCAACTCAGCAAATCCAATGGGAGGAATGTCCTTTTCAGAGCCCCCGTTTCACAGCCTCCCTGTCACGGAGGCTCTCAACAATGCCACACAGAAGAGCCTTGCGTGGCCTTTCCTTACAAGGTGAATCATCCTTACTCTGTTCCTTGTGCTTAAGTAATTAGCTCTTGTTACCCACCCGCTGCTGCCCAGCGTTTGCACGCTGAGCTCTGGGGGAGGCTGACGTCAGTCCAAAACAAAACTCCCATCAGTAGGTTCAAGGAGCTATTTCAATGCTCAGCGGATGGGCTCCTGGTCTCTCCCACCCCTCGTTACGCCTGTAACGTGGCATCCTGTACTCAGAGGGAAGCGGCTTGAGAGGGCTAGGTTAGCCTAGACAGTGTATGGTCAGCAAAAGGTCCCCGGGTTAAATACGCGTGTGCTGCTCTAAGCCCTAGTCCGCTACCGGATCACTGAGTTTCCACCAAAATTTCTAACACGAAAGAGTCAAGGACTTCACAGAAGCTGCTGGTTCACAGTGGTCAGTAGTCAGAAAAACAGGTGCTGTGAACAAACTTAGGGGTCTATCATCTCATGCGTTAGTTGAATAAGATGAATTTTGAAATTTTTTCCCCAAAGGAATTCAGTGATTTTTAAGAAAAGAAAGCACACAGTAAATAAAGACTTTACCAGGCGACACAGCAATCTGCACTACAGCTTTGCAGCATGCAAGTGGCTCATCCTGTAATCAGAGCACTTCATATAACATCCAAATAAGCACTCATTTCTCACGCAGTTTTCTTTCCTGAGCCTTTCCTTAGCTGACACAACAAGCGAACGCTGTTCTTTCTCCTCCCTTTTCCTCAGTGGTCCTTTGGTATTTACCTCCTCTCATTTTGTATTTCCTGTCTGCACCCTAGGGAGAGGATTTTCCTGTGAGAAACAAATGTCACACTGCTGATCTCTTTGGACGCCAATAGACCAAGTCTATCCTCCATGTGAAGCAAAGCTCCCATCTACCTACTATCAAAATAGTACTACCCTCAGATTATTTTTTTTTTCCTGACACATTTTATTTGGAACTAGCTTTAGAGAATTAGCTTTCTGGTCCCTAGCAGAGCTGCTATTTCAATGTATTAAGATGAATGCAACTGGTTTGGGTAAATGAAGACCTAAACTGGACTAAATCTCAAAATTAGAACCAAATATCAAACATTTTGAAAACATAGCTTCTTTTTATAGGGTCCTGCTTAGCACATATCTTTTTGGTTCCTGTATTCGATGCTTTGGTCTAAGAGGGGGAGAAAAGCAAGTCAGAATTCTCCGTATCTCTTCTGCACATGTATCCAGAGCAGGACACAGCGACTCTGCCAGAAGCATGCATATCTGGTTATATTAAACATACACAGCTGTTTCTGAAATTACAGAAGGTGACTTTTCATGAGGGAGAAATCTTCCTGGCCGTTCACACCTTATTCATGGAAATGAAAGACACCAGCAGGACATGGGAGGAAAAAAGGCTCTGCATCTGAGCAGCGAAAGTCACAGGAGATGTGTCTGATCAGATGGTTGGGGCTCAAAACTTGCTTCACCAGATTAGAGCTTTTGCCTTTCCCCAGCAATCAAAGAGACCAGTAAAGCTTTAGCCTCTGGGCTGGATCATGGCCAAAGCTGCTGAGCCCCTGGGGAAGCTTGCTGACAGGCTGTGGAGGTGCTTGGGAAGGGCAGAGGTGCCACCTCTCTTCTCTGGCTCTGCAGAGGCCAGAAGACACAACCCAGCTGTGCCGTAAAGACAGAAAAGTCTTTTTTTTTCACTGGGCAATGTGTTTATGTGCATGCACGCTCAAGTACAAGGTGTGCATGCTATCTTGAGCATATATAATACCAGCAGAGTGCAAACGCCTGGCTAAAGAATGCAGGAGGATATGTTGCTTAGTGTAGTTTTGCTTAGAGATCTTCAGGGTGTTTGGTACTCAGGATGTTGAAAATGCCTTAGATCTCATTCCTATCTTCTTGTGGTATGTTATAAGAGTTGCTGGATCGCAATGACTGCAATAGCTTGAGTGCGGCAAACAACAGTCTGTGGCTTTGAATGGGTTGTACTATATATCTTCAAGATGTTACAGAGCATTGGGGAGTGTTTTGTGGCTTGTGGCATGTGCAGAATGGGTGATTTGTAGACCTTTTGGGTCCAACCAGCTATTAACCCTGTGCTGGTGAGGCACTGGATTGGATGACCCTGGTGACTTATTCCATGTACAGTGTGTGGTATCTGACACTGCTCATTATTTTATGGGAAATAAATAATTGCCTTCATCATATTCTCACTTTGAAAGGTGACTAAAAACTTCTTTATTACATATGAAATGATTTTTGCATACAAAAGTCTAGAGGTTGAACTCTGCGTTTTGCAAATGGAAAGCACAGAAAAGCCGTACTCTGGCTAGTGCATCGCCAGAAAGCGAGCTGGGGTTCAGAAGAATGCAGCGGAATTATGTAGAGCCTTGCTTCAGTTTTACCTTAAGCCCATTTGCTTTGCATTTTCTGCAATGTAAGACTAAGAAGAATCTAAATCTACTCTTAGTGATTGTTCATGGGACTAATGAAAGTCAGATTCAGACAGTGCTTTAATAAAAGTCAGACTCAGTTGTACAGGAAATTACATGGAGCCTGCAGACACTTGAAAACCAGAGGAACTATCTGTGGAAGGCACTGTTTAGATAGTCTTGAACTTTGTCTCAGTTGCAGCCCAAACTCATAATGTTAGAAATCTCTTAAGGTCATGCCTATAAATAGACTGTCAAAAGTCTTTTTCAAATAAAGACATAAGGGACAACCTTTCTGTCACAGCCAGGCAGCCCATTCACATGCTAAATCTAGTCAACAAAGCAAACACTGTGCAAAAAATCTGGTTTCTTCTAAGCGATATGTGAATAATGAAGTAAAAGCTCATTCGAGAGAGAGCATGGGGGACACTGTTGTAACCAGAAAGATGCGTAAAGGTTAAATGTGATCAACATGACTGTATGATTGAGAACGCAAACTTCCAAACCCAAGTGCAATTCTCACTTCTATAAATTCAACTCTGTAGCAAGGAAATATTCCCATGTGGAAAGCTGCAATAGAATCTACTTAGGCCAGGCAGGCCTGGTTTGTGTTTTATTCTGACCTGGCCTTTCCCTTCTAATTGATGTCCATTTGTATTTTCCACACTGAAATCTGAAGTTTCATCCCCTGTAAAACATTCACTTGCTTAACTACAGCTAGAAGCAAAGATACCTGCTTCTTTGCCACTGCAATAACGAGGCGATCTATCACAGCATTACCACGTTCTGAGCTGGTCAATATTTCTGCATCATTTCTCTCTGGCAGGTGGACAGATGTTGAATCCCGGTACTGCATTTTTCTGATACAAAGCCTTCTGATTTCAGAGCAACTCCTTAAACACAAGTTCTCACATATCAGTGAGAACTTCAAAGCAGGTAACACCTTGCTTGCTTGGACGTCTGGGTGCCTGACTCCTGAAAGCTCAGCTTTTCTTCAGTCAGGCAGACAGTATTTATTTTGCTTGGACTTTCTTGATGCCTTCTCTGTGTCCTGCTCTGATATCTTTCTGGTTTCCCTTCCACATGAACAATATTCAGCCACCTGCATGTTCACTCCGCCTGTTATCAAACCCTCCACCTACACAACACATTCTTAAACAGCTTTGTACGTACTCTTGTTTTTGGGGTGGTGGCTCCTATTGTTTCAGCTATCTATTCCATAAAGCTTAATTGCACTTTGCAGTTGACTCGAGTAAAGGGTGGTTGTTACACCCACTACCTTCAGCAAGACTTGTGCATCACAAGATGTGCATTTTCAGTACCCAGGCAAGCCATTGCATTTATGTCCCTCAGAACCACTCAACAGGACACTAACCCTTGACAACAAGTTTTCTCCGACACACAAAACTCTTCCCATAAAAATTCTGCAGCTGCAGACCACCTTCTTCTATCTTTCTACAGTAAAGAAGCCCTGTATTAATTACAGCAGCTCCCTTTTCCTTGACAAAGGTAATATCCAAGTACTACAGGAAAACAGCCTGTTCCACTCTTCCTCCTGCCCTTTAAATCACTCTTCTCTCCCCAGCTATTTCCCTTTTCCAGTTAAATCTGCCAACGGGTTCTTCTCTTTGCTGCAAGACCTGGATTTTCCCTTACTGTACATTTATAACGTTGCGAAACAAGACTCTACACATTTCAGAATTAACCTGTATTGTCAGCTAGGCTCAATGTGCTAAGACACAGTGTAGCCAGAATATCTTAAAAAAAAAAAAAAAGGTATTTTTACCTTTCAGTCAAAGCTGGCATTTTTGGCAATGAGTAGAAGCTGCTTTTGTACCCTGGAGAGCTCTTGGCAATGGGACACTCACGTTCAAGTTCCTGCTGTAAGTTCCTGCTGTGTTCATCTGAGAGAGCCTGGAGTTAAAAACCTCTTCTCCAAGTTAGGCAGCACTACCGCTTTAAAGTGGGGGGGATCCTGTGTCCCGGTCAGTGTCTGATACCGCAAAACAATTGTTCCCAAATTAAAACAGCCCATTAGCATCCAAAAGCAGACATTAACACAACAGAGTTAACAAGAAAAAATGTAAGTGCAAAAAAGAGTAACATTTCAAACAGTTCTCCTTTCCCTCCAGCACGGAATAAACAAATTTCAGCCCTCCAGCACTGCTAACGAGCAAGCATCGTACCCCAGCAGTAACACAACCGCAGTGCTGGTAGCAACAGAGTTCAGGCAGAAACCTTTAGGCTGCCACTGCTCCTATGGTATTTCCCAACGTTTGGATGGTGCTTCAGTCTCCTAGGAACTGGCCTGTGCCAACTTAGCTCTCCCCAGCTTGTGAAGGTGTTTTTCACTGCCTTTGCTTGCTGGGCGGACGTGGCTGGATGATGGAAGGAGCGCGCTGCCCCTTGCAGAGCTCGGCAGGGTGCGGGACGGTGCGCTGGGCATGGCAGCAAGCTCTCATCCTGGGGCCACGGGCCCTGCAGTGCGGCTTGTCCCGCTCCGCCATCCTGCCCCTGTGCAGCCATCTCCCCTGGTCCCCCTTCTCCGCTGTCCTGCCCTGTGCAGCCATCTCCCCTGGTCCCCCTCTGCCATCCTGCCCTGTGCAGCCATCTCCCCTGGTTCCCCTCCTCTGCTGTCCTGCCCTGTGCAGCCATCTCCCCTGGTCCCCCTCCTCCGCTGTCCTGCCCTGTGCAGCCATGTCCCCTGGTCCCCCTCCGCCGTCCTGCCCTGTGCAGCCATCTCCCCTGGCACAGCTTCCAAATGCTCACCTCTGGATCGGGCCAGTTCCCAGGCCCAGCAACAATCCCCATCTACCTAACGACACCATCCGGGCCTAGAACAGGGATGTCCCTTCTCTGACCCGTTCGACACCGGAAATTTATCAGCTTTGGAGCTTTTCCACTTATAACAGAGAGCCTTGCGTGAGCGCCGCTTGCCAAGACCTGCTCCAGGGAGCACACAAAGGAGCGCAGTGTCATGGAAATAAATGAGCCGCTTCCTTGCACAAGCGTGGTGGTATGCTTCAGCCTGGCAGTCATGCCCTGGCAGGAACCTCACCTGGCACCTATTTTTGCCAGCCAACAGGTCATAACCCGGAGGCAGCACGCTGCCGAGAACAGACACAAGATGTTCGCAGGAACAAAGAAAGCTGAATGCATGGGCAGGCTTTGGAAATCCCGTGGAATGTTTATCTGATGAGTGATGAGCAGATTGCAAAAACGCTTAAGGACTTCTGGGAAGTACCAGATCCCATAACTGCTCCATCCCGGGAAATGGCCTCATCATGAGGCAAAACAGTCATGCTATCTCTTGCTTTTTTTTGCCGTGGCTTCATGAGTCTTCCTTCCTTTCCTGGCCAGATGAGGAATCCACATCCAACGGTAAGGTGCAGAGTGTCTCTGTGCCAATTCCTTCACTGGGTAAACCAATTGTTGTGTACACCACGTGTAAATCTGGGCTGCCTCGGGCAGGGGAGGAAGGTCATGCTGAATTGACACCCCTCGCTTTCTGGATGAGAGGTGGGCACTGCCAAATTCGGAAGAGAACAGCAACCCCCCCATGCAGAAAGAGACAATGCAGGTGCCTGAGCCCAAGCCATGAATCCCGATTTCAAATAATCCCTTATTTCAAAGCTGTGAGCATGCACTCGGCCTGGGACAGCACAGGAATTATTGAAAATTCTTTTTGCTCTTGTCAACAGCGTATCCTTTGTGGTGTGCTCTCTCCAGTAGGCTATGAAGCCCCTTTTTGGGCACCTGGACAAGGACTGGGAATTGCAGTATCACAGAATGTTAGGCGTCAGAAGGGACCTCTGTGGATCATCTCGTCCAACCCGCCTGCCAAAGCAGGGTCACCTACAGCAGGCTGCACAGGACAAGTACAAGGCCTGGGTTTTTAAAATGTATATTTTTACGCACTTTGCAGCCCAGTGTTCTCAGCAGTGCCTGAGTTGCTGTCGTCTGTAACGGCTTGTGCTGTGGTGCAGAGCCGCAAAGGATTCACACAGGTGACTGCCAGCTAGGAATTTAACAGTCTCTTTTAACAAGATTTTAAAACCACACCTTGACATGTTTCCAAAAGAAAGTTTAAAAAAGTATGGAAATGATATCACACAGAAACTTCAGAACTTAGTACAGACCTCTAATCCCTGGGGTTAATGGTAAAATACACTTGTGACCCAATGTCACGTCTCTACTGTAGGCATGAGATACTAATACTTCACTCTGAAAGGGTTCAAAGGATTTGTATCACAAGCATGTGCATTTCCAGCCTAAGTTCAGTAGCTTTCAGTGAAACATCTCATGAAATTCAGCATGAGGCATGTGTCTGCTGAATAGTTCAACCTTGGCTTTTGAAATTCATAGCATCCTAAACAATCACATTGAGCCCTTAATGTGTATATTTTAAAGTAGACCTGAATGCATATATTTGTACCTGCTCTTCCTGTAACAATGCACTGCTCCTCAAGGAATGGCTGACAACACATGGATCCTCAGCACGCTTTAAAAACAGGCGGTCTAGAAGAAAGTGAGCTTTTGCCATTCAGTCACGCACGGGCTGGCAGAGGAAAGGAGGTAACAAAACCAGCTGTTCTACCTAGCTGGCTTGTCAACACATTCCCCATAGTTGGCTGTGCCCTCTTCAACCCCTTATGAGGCCAGCTGCCCTAAGAAATATCAGCATCTCCTCAGAGCTGAAACGCGGAGAGTCCCAGAGAAGAGAAGGCGTGAGCTCACCTTCAGAGCGAAGCGGTAATCCTTGGGGCGAGCAACCCGCTCTCCTCACGGTTAATCGTCACTTTCCGAAAGCTGGGGTCAGGGCACAGGACTTCATCAATGAAGACATCCTGAACCTTCTCCTCCGGCTCCGAGCACGCACACGGAGGCTGCTAGAAGGCAGAGTCACCACACAGACGGAGCCAAGTCACACTGATATTGTATAGAGTCTATTTGGAGGCTTGGCCTCAATTAGCATATAAATGAAGTGATACACGCAGTCGCAGCTTGCCAGAAACCGAGACAGACTAATCTCCCCAATTTGGCAGCTCTCTAGAGCATTTAGTTTGTGAATGAAGAGCCAAGCGCACTTTGGAGCCAAGCTGGGCCCACAGCTTACCGCCAATTGACTTTACATGGCGAAAACAGGTCTTGAGAAGTCGTGAAGCAGACCAGCACTTTTTCTGCTCGTAAACTAAGTTGCTATTATAGGAAAGTGACTTTAAAGACACTCCTCACCGTTCCAGTAGCCTGATAGCATTTCGCCTATCGCATCTGCAGGCCCAGATGAGCTGTGGCACAGCCCTCCTGCTGAAGGCTTCTGGCCATTAACAGACTGCTTGATTTTATTCCAAGTAAAGGAGAAGGAACTGGAAGTTCACGGGAAAAATGATACGGAGGAGATGTGACCACGTAGCTGCTGAACTTAGACACAGACAGAATTTTTACTTACAGATCTTTGTTAGGGTGAAGAACAAGGACACAAAAATAGAAACCAAGATGTTAAAAACCGTCACACAAGATCACCGAGGGAATGAGCAGTTCTATTTATTTGTACAGCCTATGCCAGCCTTTTAAGGTATTTCAGTTAAGACAGAGGGAAGAAGGTTTGTTTTTGTACAAATGCCTTTCACATTTATTAGGGTTTAGTTTTCCTTCTTTAAATATTTTCAATTGTCAAGGGCTCAGCTCAGACACAAGAGCAAGGAAATCTAAGCGCAAAGGCATGCAGATTTTTCCAAGAGCCGTGCAGTCTTGCTCCTGTGGCTACATACTCTACTTTGGGGAGGATCGAATTTCTAGGGGAAAAATCAAAACAGATTTAAACAGAGGTAAAATGTAAAAGGAAAACCAGTGCTAGGCTAGAATGATCTTTTTTCTTCAGACATTTTAACTCAGATTTAAACACACTGACTTGAAAAAAAAAAAAAAATCCATGCTCCGTTTACATTAGCAACCACAGCCAAGCCTAGCTTGACTACACATGTAGCTGTATCTTGTTTTCCACCCTGGTACAAATGCTCCTCTTCATTACAGGCTTGGAGTTACAAGAAAATCTTACAGGTCTCTCATTCAGCTAGCTTATAGTTTCTTTGTGCACTGAGTTTGTCCCTCCCCTTGTTTTTAAGCTCCAGTTTAGCGCTTTCCTACGACGCTGTAGCAGCTGCAATCTGGAACTGCAGAGATGACTCACTCTCTGCAAATGCCCCGGGCCTCCTCCTCAGCTGGGGTGAGTTAGGTGCTGCGCTCCTGCCCGCTTCGCCTTGTGGGTGTCTGAACACATGGGTTCCTGTAAAAATCCACAAAGTCACTACCTGGTCCTGAACTTGCTTCGGGTACAATCCCATCTGCTGCTTACAGCTGGGAGAGCCATGATCGGAATAACCACTTTCTTTCTCGATGACATATAATAGTCAAAGGACCTTAATGAAAAGCAGGAATAACCGTCTGTTTGAGCAAGAGCTGGGAATTTTAACAACTTGGATCAAAAAAATGTGTGACATCCAACTTGATTAGGTGCAAAAAAAAATTTAATTAAAATCACAAGACAAGAAACATCAAAATATAAATACATCTTGAAAAGCCCCCCTTGCCCATTTCATTAACGTTACCCACCCCTAGACGATCTGCTTTCCTGGTAAGCCATTTCTGGCACAGCTATTGCGCGAAGGGTGGTTTCTGATCTTGCACTCTGGAAAACATCCCATTCAAGTTTCAACAAGGGAGAAGTATTTCATTGAGGAATTAGCATTTGCTTAACCCCCCCCCACAAAAAAAAAAAAAAAAAAGAAGGAGCAAAGTGGTTCGTCAAAAATGAATATAGCAGAACAAAATAGTCCCATGACTCAGGGTTAACCAGAACTATGATGCAAATCTACAAGTGACTCCAACTTGCATCTGTTCAAATTAAAGGGCAAAACTGCTCTAATCTTTCTAATCTTGTTAGGTCTTGCATATTCTGACAACACCACCTGAACTGGAACAGCAACTTAATTTTCCAGTTGTCTCCGCATTTTGCTTTCTTGTGGTCAGAACCTAAGAGCAGCCCTGACAAAAAAAGAGAGGGCTGCTTCCCAAAATTTTTGCTTTGTAAACACATTCCTTATTCATGCTTCTAGGCACATAACATCACCTCCAGTATCATGAACCTTCTATGACCATGACCTATAGCTTGGAAATTACAGTTTATTATGAAAGGAAGATGCTAGCTCTGTCCTTAACTCACCCACAAAAGGTCTTGCATGGATTACTTCATTAAATCTCCTCCCTGCCTCTCTTCCCCCACCTCAAAAAGCAAAGCAACATAGCTTAGTAGAGCAGCAATAATGATAATTACATGGAGCTTTTGCTTGGTTTGTATTATCTCAGCACTGCAAGGCCCCAGCTCCGTTTACAGGTGAGGAGTCTTCAGGTGACCAGCTCTGTTAGGCTGAACCCTTCTGTACGCTCCGTAGCGAAACGAGACCGTGCAACACAAGCATCATTGTATGGGTTTAAGCTACCTCTCTCCAATGAGTTAAGTAATAGGCTGATAAGGAAGTCTGGTAGTGAGCTATTGATGCTCTTTGTAGACTGTGTTACCAAGCACACGACTAATGACCTTCACCGCCGGAGACACAGCCCAGGGCCACGTGCACCACATGGGTGTTACACCATGGACAGGAGCCACACATGTCTCTCTCGTCTGACGTAATTTCCAGCCTCTGGCTCACCCCAATTTTAATTGCTTCCTTTGCTGTCCAAGGGCAGGGAAGCAGCAAAGGCATGCTGGCAGGACTCACACCCCCTTCCCGGGGACCACCGCAGGGGCAGCCTGTCACACAGCCACAATGGCCACCGACTTCCTCCGCTCTGCTCAATGGCTGCCAGAGCTGCACCCAGCCCTGACACCATCTCCTGCCTCTGCAGCAGCTTCCAGTTTGGAAAGTGTACGCAACAAACAGTTGGCAAGCCTTAACAAAGCACCAGCTGTTTTTATTGAGCCTTCCTGTACCTATTTCTTTAGAAATGAGCATTAAGAAAGGTCAAGAACAAGGCTGATTTCCCATTCGAAAGGAACTAATGTGCAAAACAAAGATCTCAGAGAAGCTAACAACCTTCTGTGAGGTTCGGCATGAACTACAGAGACCAGCTGCAAAATAACAGTTGGATTTCAGCTATAAACAGACTGAGTTTTACAGCGGGTTTATATATCTATTTCGGTGAAGTTATTTATTCTACAGGAAAAATGCTATTTGTAAGGCCCCAGGAAGGCAGGGGAACGACAGGAGAAAAGGAAGTCCTGCTTGTGTTGTTGGAAGAAGCTTCACTTCTAGACTCAGAAGGAGACTCTAAAATAAACATTTCACAAAGCTACAAATTTGGAGAGTCTTCAAGAAAAATCACACTTTTTTTTTTTTAAGAAAAAAAAAAGATCTCACAGCTCTGCCATCAGGATATTTAAAGCTACTTTCCTGCCTTTAAAAGCACACCCTGTTTTTTGTTTCCTGGCTGAGAGTGGGGAAAAAACCCCCCACAGATACACAGAAATTACAGCCTGAGGTAAATAAGAATAGTATGTGTTTTAGTATCTGTGTGAGGCAGTGAGGTAAGTGGAATGAAAACTGGACTGCATACAAAGAAGAGCAGAAGACAGACATAAACTGCTCAGGTCAAAGAATCTTTGAAGATTCAGATTAAAAACTGCTAAGACAGGAAAATTTATCTCAAGATGTAAATTCTTTTCAGGCTTAACATAAACTGTGTATTTTAAAATAATTCATTTCATGCAGTAAGTTGCTGTATAAAGTCCATACCGAAACAAGTGTGGCTCTAACTGAAGTAGGCTTCTAAATGAAAACAAGCACTACCTGTCATCTTTACCTAGCGTGAAACAAGCAAATACTAAAACATGCTATTTGTTATGCTATCCTATTTTGTCCCTCAGAGAAGTCCAGCTTCTTCCACAGATAAAAATGAAAAGCAGGCTCGTTTGGTTTCTGTAAAAACATTTCAAGTGAAAAACCAAAGATGAGGTATTTCATCTTTATTCTCTGATTTCGCCAAAACATGAATAAATATAAAGTGATCTGGAAATCTAATCATGAGTAACAGGCACCCAAACAGCACTAAGACAGGAAAGATTTCCAGAAGCTCTCAGGCCTGTAGGACCCAGGTAAACCAGCACAGCTTCACTGAAAGACCTTACTCGTTCCTTCCAAACATGAGTTTTGGGGTACCAGAAGCCACGGGTTGTAAGTCTGAAGACTATGCCAGCCACTGATTTGTGAGTCACTTTGTTTCCTCCTCTACCATGAACTATTCCACAGACATTTTATTTGTCCTTTCATCTTTTAGTCAGATTCAACAGTAACACAATAGGAGTGAGGCAGTAACAATGAAAAAATATAGCATCCTTTGCTCAAAACGTCCTAAGAAGGTGCTGTCACCCCAGTCATTCAAAAAAGCCAGCCATCTATTCACAATGCAAGATGAGCATGACAATAAATGTGCATTCCCCTCTCTGAAAGTTGTTATGAATAACCACATTATGAACATACGACACGTTGCCCCCAGGTGAAATTATACCAAAATTAAAACTATCACCATGTCTTAGAGTTTACTCTACAAGATACCAGGCACTCTGCTCATCTTGCTGCAGATAGTTACCTGGACCTTAATGGGGAGGAGACTAAGTTATGTTTCTTCCTCATAACAGAGTTTTTAATCATGACTGTAGAATTTAAATTACAGTCTGCATAACTACAATTTTAAGTAGCATATTTTGTCTTCTTAAGATCCAATGACAGACAATGACCAGTAAAAGTCCTATCAGCTTTTTGCTTTCAGATCCCAATTTTAACAAATGCCCCCATATTTTCATTGCAGAAAACAGTGAGCACAAGAGCCTCTGCCAAAGGCAGGAATAGTTATAGCAAACTAGGCTCACAGAAGTTCTCCACTTTGTACATTCACAGACTCAGTGCCACAAGCAGAGGTCAAAACATAAAATCACAGAAATACTGTGATTTTGAAATGAAAGTGTAATGATCTTTACTGGCCAATAAAAACGTTTCTCTGTCTTTTTCTTTACTCTATACTGTCATTTCTCCTGCACAATTACGTTATTTCTTCAGAAGCTAAAGCAAGCTGTGATGTATCTCCTGCCTTCAAAGCGCCCATGCAAAGAGAGGCATAACAGCTATGTTGTTGGAGGAACACAACTGGGAGCCCAGTGAGAAGAGCTCTGAAGCTTCTACCTTGCAAGAGTAGATGTGAATGTTGAATTTGTCCCTTGAGAGGGGTGGGGGAAAGAGCAATTTAGGAGATAGGATTTGCATTCAAAGAATTTAATATTCATTTAACATTAACTTAAGCTAATATTTAATAATCTAATATTCTTTCCCATGATTCTTGATTTTATTCTCTCTCCTGTATTAATCATGACTGAAGTTTTTTTCTTATTTAACACACAATAAATACCATATAAAAATTGCTTTATCTTGCTATTTCTGTCATTTGTATTACATACTATATTTAATAATTTGACCAAGGACCATGCTCTGCTCCCCTGCTTCATGAAATCTGCTGCACAAAGAAAATTATTTTCTTACTCAGTATTGGCAAAAGAAATGAGTATTCTTGTAATATAGTGACAAATGTATTCACAGAAATACACGGGTTTGTGGGAAATAAAAGTACAAATTCAGATCAAATTTGATAAACCATTTTAGGCCAAATACAAAAGAGCACAAGGACCAAAAACTTAGTTTGGTGTGCTCCTCTGGGTGGACTCTGGATGCATGCTATTGCAAAGAAAAGCAAACCATGGAAATTTTTTAGATTTACTTTCTAGAAGGCAAATTAATGACATTTTAACACTGCCTAGCTCATTCAGAGTCCATTAGAGTCACATTTCAGATGGATGAAGTTCCATATTCGTATCTCCAGCAGCAAACCTCTCTGGTTTTTATTACCTTTAAGCAGGAACCATTCACAAACACAGCATTGATGCACACCACCCTAACAGCTTTATTTTCCACACACAGACTGCCCTGCACTGTCTTTCAGTGTGAAATGATAAAACAATAAACATATATTTTAACACTAAAGTGAACCTTTTAAAAGCTTAACCTGAAGCAATTCGTCTGAGACAACTGGAAATTTTAATCAAAGTTGCAGAAAGTGCCTGAGCAATATTCAGCTCACTTGCCTGAACAGCAGTGTAAATATGGTTTAGGTATTGGTTTCCAAAGAATGCTTATGGATCCGCATCAGTCTGAGTTGCAAACTTTGACCTTATCATCAGTGTAATGAAGTCAGAATAATTTTCTATCTCTGCACAAAATGTTTTCTTTTCCCCATTTAGTCTTTGGCAATTAACAAAATGTATTTTAATTCATCCCAAATGTCTTTGAAATATTGGTGGAAAGCCAAAAGTCTTTTCTTTGAACATCTTGTTCTCAAGTGTCACATCTGGAAAAGCTAGTATTTTAAAGTCTTGCTACACTTTACTTAGATTTTGATTTGTGATATACAAGAAACGATCTAGATTTGCAGAAAAACATTGCTAAATGTCACTATTCAACCAAACTTCTGATACCCAAACCAAACAAAAGCAAAGGCTAGAATTTTCTCTGAATTCAGTCAAACACCTTTTTTAAAAAAGGCTATGATTTTCTTTGCATTGTAAGAGTTGAAGTATTATAGTGCTTCCATTGCTATGATACCCACAGTGATGGTAACGAAACTGAAAGACTGACAATTTCTATATCAGAGGTGATATCAACAGAACTATTCTGTAAAATTAAGAGGTGAAGAATGAATTTTTAAATATTCCAGTCAACGTTTTCTAAAGTAACTGTGAGTTTGGATCTCTCTGATTCTGCACATGCAACACAGAGCAGCTCAGAAGGCTTTGGTTTTCACACAGCATTGAGGACTTCCCCTTTGCAAATCCAGATCCTACTTTTAAGAAGACACCACTGGGAAGATCACATGAACAGTCACTTTAGAAAATCATGCCATGCATTTTCAGCCTGTGCCTTCAGGAGAGACTTTGCTGTAGATCGCCCGTGACCCAAATGCATGTTTCCGCCACAATGCTCAAATTAAATTTTAAACAGCTGTTTTCATTGCCAAAGGAAGGATGGGGTAGTTGCACTATCCAACCGAGGGACCTACCACAAGAGGTTATATTACAGGACCTGTCTCCTCATGCACCCTCTTCATCTTGTATCTTTCACATCAGGGATGTATAAGCAAATGGTGACACCAATAAACCTTTGGAGAAGGGACAACAGATTATCTAGGAGCTGTGTCGTGAGAATCCTTTTTTGTTTCCTTCGTGAGCTGCCAGATACCCATCCAACCGCCCCATGCCACAGGACAGGGGCACCCCTGGTCTAAATGTAAATTTAATTCCCTGGGGGGAGCAACAGCATAAGGTGGCTGCCTCCGAAAAATTTTCATGGCACAGGTTGCCTGGGGCAGCGATAGCCTGAACCCTACACGTGAGCCCCGTGGCACTGCTGGCTGCCATGAAAGCACTCACCCCTGGTCAGCTGCTACAACAGCTACTGGCTGCCCATCACTTCTAGGATGTTGGGAATGGCCAAGTTTTGAACTGAAGCAACGCTCCTGCTCCAAGCTGCCTGCCTGAGGAAAGGCTTTCCCATCCTTGCCCCACTTTTTAGGTGGGCTGCACCCCTAAGTGCCTGAGCTCCTGGCACTCAGCTGGATGATGTAAAATCCCTGCAGACATCCAGCCCGAGTCCTGGCTTTTCGGGCCAGTTGACATTTTCCTTCAGGAGTGCAGTCACCGACCATCAGAGCATCCAATGTGCGCAGGGATTTCCTGGGTATGTCAGCCTCTCGCACCACGCCTCACATCTGTTCTACGTTCCTGTCCTTGCAGACACTTTTCCCATGCCCACGTCCTTCAAAGTGCAGGAGGAGCCGCATGGCTGCAGAGAAGCTGGGCACAGACATGGGTGAGTGCATCCCTGCAGTGTCTTCTCCCAGCTCAAGGACCCTAGGGCTGTCCCTGCTGTAAGCTGGGGTGGCAGGGGACACTCAGCCATCTCCCTTTCTCAGTATACCAGGGCTGCCTGTGTTCACTGACATCAACCAGGAGTCCAAGTAATATGGTCACACACACTGAAAAAAATCAGGAAAACCTTCTGGAGGTGCAGAGAAGGTAGGGACGCAGAGTGAGACAATTTGGATGAAGAAGATAAATATGTTACAAGTGTCAGTGTTTAAAACTAGCTAAACTAAAGAATGAGATATAAAATTGAAAACAAATCTTGTATAAGCTTAAGAACTGGTCCTCTGCGAAAATCATCTGTCAGCAGAAATAGCCTCAGGAATGTTCCTATTGACTCAAACCCTAAATTGGCTATAGGCCTTATTCAGGTATCTTAAATTCTTATAAAATTGAAAAGAGTGCTTTTCTGACTGACTCTTTAATCCTAACACATGTGTTTTTTTTAACTGATCAGAAGCAGCCGCCCCTAGAGGATGGGAAGCACCAGGCAGAGGTTCTGCTTGCATACACCGAGGATCTCAACTTTTGATAGGTACCAGAGAAGCCCAAGCCAGTGTAAACAGGCAATACCTCACAGTACCAGACTGAATCCAGCCATACTAGAGTCCATCCTCAATCTTTTCTTTAGGTTTTACTTTAATAATGAAGAACGATGACAGACTAAACAGCCTCCTCCAGTCTATTTACTCCCCGTGCCAGTCGCAAGGCTTTTTAAGCTCACAAACCAAATTGTCTTGGAAACCCATCTTCAAATACTATCTAAGAAAGTAAAATAATCATGTACCTATGCCAAATGAGTCCGCAAACACACGTGATTCTTTCCAAGAAGTAGTCATGGCTTGCCAAAAAGACATACTCTGGTTTAGGTAAGTTCTACTGCTTATTAGAGACAGGCACATATGCAATTATCAAAACTGATGACATTGGAAAGATTGAGACAGTGATGTAATTGCTTCTGGATACCAGTGGCTCTGTGAGGGATGGAAGATTAATTTTTTCCCCTGTGCTAATAATTTTCTCCCTCAACCACATCATATACCCTCACCAAAAGACTGCTACGGCCTATATATCCCTTTGCCTTATTTACCACCTGTGGCTGCAGCAATATTCAACGTGAAACTGCGGCAATTTAACCCTTGTGCTCAATGGATCATCAGAGTCTGTTTGCAAAATGATCCATTAAGACAAAGCATTGCTTTACAAGATGAAGAATCACATGCTTAATTGCCTTCTCTGAACAAGCAGAGGTAATTGCAAAGTATCCTGTATTGATGACACCTCTACACATAGGCCCAAAAGTAAGAATGAGTCTGAGATGTATTCAGTATGGACTACACAAAGTAGTGACTCTGCAATCAGAGCTGTTTTTCTTACATGAAAAAAAGATTACTCAAACTGTCAGAACTGGTTAAGAAGCAAAAAAGATCTTCAAGGAGCAACTGAACAATACGTGCAGATGAATATTGTTGCATTCCAGTGGGGAAGAGCAAAGTTTTACTATTAATTGCCTCATTGTACAATTTTCCCCTGAAGTATAGCAAACCATTTGCATGGACCATCCAGAGACGGAGCTATTTGCCTACAGCTGAGACACAGCAGGAGATTTATTACGCTCAGGTACATCAGACATTTCAAACACATCGTGCAAAGCTGTAGAAAGATCCAAGGAGCTCTCAGCTAGGGTCAAATTTCATTTTGTTGCCTGACATTATAAATCTGTATTTTCCTCCTCGGATCAGAATAGCTGTATTTTCCTCCTCAGGTTAGCAGGACCTAAGAGCAAAACTGGTTTGATTTCCAGAGGCTACCAAGAGACTTATATAATTATATATCATGCTTATCTTGTATTTCAGATAATTAATCCTAAATTCTAAAAGCCACACAAATAAAACAAACATCCCAAGAAGCTACACAGTTAAAATTCTTTCAAAGTTTTGAACCTGTGCCTCTCTGTTGCCTGTTCCACTCCAAATCTCCTTTCGTAGTCATTAGATCCTTTACTTGCATGCCAAGAAGGGATGTGCAAGACAGATGTCACTAGTTTCTTAACTTTTTCAAGGATTCAAGAAAAGTCAAGAGTATTTTGAGCTCTGGCACCAAGAGTGAGAGCTCACAGCTGAGGCTCTAGGGGTAGGTCCGTCACATCTCCTCATCTCCCTGCAACCAGCCACAGATGACCAATGCTGCAGGACCTGAAAGGTCTTAATTAGGGTTTCCTAGACAAGTTGTATGCCAGAAACTTCACATGTTACCAAAACACTGTCGGAGCTGACGACCATCTCTTTCTGCTCATGCACAATGCACAGAGCCCAGAGCTGCTGCCAGCTGCTGCTGTTACCAGTGGCAATACTGGTGTAAAGTGATTTTGGGGACCATGCTTCTAAGTGAAACTCTAGCATCAGCAATGAGCGATCAGGAGATGGTGAAGGGTAGAGGGATTTACAGCAGGAAGATAAATGATTTGTGTGGGAAGCCTACCGGCACAAGGACCATCAGAGTGACTGCCAATGCCAAAAAAATGCATTTCTTGCACTAAGCTGAGTTCATGTAACAGCAACTGAAAAGAAGCCAGTGAAGAAACTGTGAACGTGGCCTTGCTTACAGCAGAGACCACTAGAGCGAACTGCTGTACAGCAGCGCAGCAAGAGAGTTCCCTGCCTCATGAACCCAAAGGCTTTTACCCTCCTGTGGAAAATGATACAAACGCAGACCTCTGTGGCTAGCAGCAATTTCCTCAAATACAGTAGTATGGGAGCACAAAAGAAAGCTAAAAATAAAGCACAACTTTAAAAAAAACATTAAACCCGCAGCTCATTTTGTGTTCGTTTGCCAGACCAGACTATTCATTGCTTGCAAATATTTGAGGATTGCCAAGTATTTGTAATAGTGTTTGTCGCTCCTAAAACATCGATCAATATTAACAAGATTATGAAATTTAGAATGCCCAAGTGCATTTCCTTTCTTCCCCTAATGCTCTCTCCAGTGTGTTTCAGCCATGTAGTGGAGGAATAGAAATAGCATCGTCAGGATTACTAAACCAAGCCCAGAGTAAGAATAGCAAATAATCCAAAAAATATTAAGCGAACTATATATACACCATACAAAAATGACTAATGCCACATACATCTGGAGGAAATTAGAGTTAGTTTGAAATAATGAACTAACCAAGCAGGACCAACTTCATCATTGTTGCTTTTCATGGTGGTCAGCACTAGCAACAGTCAAAAGATACATCCATATTTGTACACTCCATTTTTTATCTGTCACTGCAGCTCTGCATAATTAATTCTATCACATCCTCCATCATCCAGACATATTGCCTAATATGTAAATATAAATTGCTGCATTTCTTCTTGTCTCTCTCCCATCCAAACCACAGGTATCTGCCATATGCAGCATATTATTAAAACTTCGACGAAGGCAAAAGTTAATAACTGGTTTCTCCATAGGAAAACATTTTATGCTACAAAGGGATTTATTATCTGAAGTCACGCAGGCTGCAAAGTTTGCTGATGAGAAACAACCCCTCCACCATATTCAACTGTTTTGACAACTGTTAAATACAAGTGATGACACACTTGAAATACCTAGTCTGAAACAAGATAAGATGAATACTTCATATTAAAAGCTTTCTTGTACTAACTCCTGTTTTTGCATGTATTAGCACCAATAGCAGAACAGCACTTGAAACAGATGAAAGCAGAATTGGACTTGTAACCTTTAACATGAGTCAGATGTGATTCATAGCTCAAGCTATGTTGTTCCTACCTGTACTCGCTTAATTTATAATAAGTAATAGACCCCTTAAATACTGCCTAGCTGGCCTGGGATCCACAGCCTTGCACTTCCATCATGGCATTTCAAGCCTAGGACAGGGCATGAAAGAAAGAAGCTGTTGCTGCTGGGTAGCGGGGCTCGGTAAAGACACCCCAGAGCCCTGGCTGAACACACAGTGGGCCAAACACGAGGCTCTCTCCACATCTCCTGGCTTCCAGCCTGAAGCTACCTCGTGTCCTCCACCGCCTTTTTCTTTTTGAGTAGCAAAGGCACTGAATTGGGTCAAGTGGGCAGACTGGAGGCTCAATGTCTCTTCAACTCATGAGTGAAAATCCCTGCACTCAGAGACCTACCCAGAGTGACGACAGCTCTCCAGCACCCCTCCAGAATTTCCTTAAGGACACAGCAGACTGGGAAAAAAAGTCCTAAAACATCTCAGTGCACAGACTTATGCTTGAAAAGATATTAATAGGTCAAAAATGTGATAGAAAAGGGCAATATGCAACCAGAATAGAATGTGTTTGTAGGTAGTTTGCCAACAGCCTACACAATAGCTTGTATGAAGTGAATATTGAAAAGATAAGAAGTTTGTTTTCAAAGGCCAGTGGAAAGTGTATGAGAAAGAACAAGAGTAAAGACTATTAGTCTTTACTACTCCAATGTATTTGTTGTGTAGCATTTTATAGGCAGGTGGAGAACACCATTCTGTCCTAGTATAGGTCAACCACATATTAGCAGCCCACCATGCTAAAGCTGTTATTTTTTGTACTGTGTGGATTTCTTTAAATCTAGCTTCCAGGCTTGGCTCACAAAATGGGTTTTTTTCCTTTGATATGGACTACTGATATCTCATGCGTACTATAACATGTCCAAGCCCGAGCAACTGCAAGCAGAGTCAAGTGCTTGCAAGCAATGACAGCAAACAAAACTATGAATGTTGGTATTTGTGGGATTTGTCTCTCTAAAAGCAATATCAGAATGCCAGCGCACTAAGATGAAACCATGCTGTTAAAACCAAAACGTTTCACACAGCTGCTTCCAGAGCAGGGCAGCAACACTTTTGACTCTCTAGAAAACTACCATAACCAATTTCTGTATAAAACTCAAGTGCTCAAATGGCAGCACAGACTCAAAAGAAAGGTTATCCAACCCCAAAGTGAATTTCCAAGCCTCACGGCGTCGAAAGTACTGGTGTTAGATTAACAGCAAAGCACACCGGGTTTTCTATTAGTCAGCACTAGAAGCCTGTTGGGGCAGGGTAGGGGAAGGAGCTCCAAGTCAGTGCATTGCCAACTGAAGCCCACTGTCGGTACTATTTTCTGTACTTCTATAGACACACCTGTATCTGTGTCATTTAGACATGGCGTAAAAACATTTATTGGGGTAAAACTGACACCTATTTGTCAGTTCAAAGCAATGCCATAAGGCATCCCCAGTTCTGTTCTACAGAAGACAGAAGGGGTTGTCTTTCCACATCACTGCTCCTGCTCAGATAGAGCAGTGTCACAACTATGCCAAAGCAGACACAGTATCTTGTCAACTGTTGAAAAATGAAAGAAAGAGGTTCCCGTCAACTTCTCTCACAATGTAAGCAGCAGGCACACTCAAAATAGATGAGGTTACCATGGGAAAAAAAATAAATCTGTAAATGCAGGTTAATTCACAGGCAGCTGCACTCCAACTTCTGTGGCAACTAACAGATGTTCAGGTAAAGCTAAGATAAGATTGTGAACATATCTATGGTTTAAGCGGTTATGATCTGCACAAAGCCTGCCACCAGTTAAATGTTCATTTCCAATGAACTCATTTCCAGTTTGTGGGGGAAGACTAACATGTCACTCATTTGTCCTCTATAGCAGCTGTTGTCCATACTGAAGACCTGTATTAAACCCCTCCTCAGAGAATTTTAACACTTATTTTTCATCACATATAAATCTCAGTAAGTAAATGGAAGAGGACTCTATTTCTGCCCTGCCTCAGAGGCATGCAGAAGCAGCTTTTGGTCTTTGTGCCTGTTTTGCCCTCCCTCCTGCAAGCTGGAGCACCGAGCCTTTCCTTACAGACCCTCAATTCAAACACTGGACAAGGGTAATCACATTTCACACTTCATGGTTTAAACTGATCACCATATGGATTAGGAAGGAAACTCTATCTCACTGCATATGCAACTATCACACAAGTTCATAGCTCTCTCAGTGGTTTCTTTGCTGCAGTCACAAGAATTGAGTATTTGCCACAGCTGGAGACGTGGATGCTGAACACACGCATCTTCTCCTTGCTGCTTTCTCTTGTTGGCTCCATATTTTTGAAACTTGTCCAGAGCAGAAATCATGACAACGGTTTCGTTGCTCCGAGCTGAGCATACTTTGTACTTATTTAACATGTTGCACTTTCACTTACTAATAATGACTTGCTAGGGAATTCCCTTGCTGTGCTAGTTAAACTGCACCGGAAGAGTGGCTTTGATCATCTTCAGAGCTATCCTCCTGCATTTAGTCTTTGGGACAGATTTATCACTTCAGATTAAGACTTACCACAGTCCCCATTAAAACCCTTAGCCATTTTGGGGGTTTTGGTTGGCTTTTTTGTTTTGTGGTTTGTGTTTGGTTTTTTGTGTTTGTGTGTTGGGTTTTTTTTAAGCACAAATTTAGCATTTTAAAACTATTCTTAGGGAAATGCAAAATTTTATTTTAAGCAATTTTTTGCTTAATTCCCTCACAGTGTGTCTGCCCAGGTGTCTGTCCTTAACAGCTGTGAGACACCCACTGGGTAAGAACATCTGGGCACCTTCTCAACAATTCCCACGATTTCGGCACAGAACATAACTGCGGTTTCCAGGGCCTGAATCCCCATTCAAGAGATGCCACACCTTCAGCTGCTGCCAGGCTGCAGCAGTAACAGCAGCAAACCTGTCTGACGCAGGGCAGGCGATAGGAATAACTATGCCATGTTTCTCCCCGCCAACCCAGAAAGCGGATTTGGCAGGAACATTCTTCAGAGGCACACAGCAGCAGAGCAGAGAAACTGCAGAGGAAAAGGGCTTTTGGCCCATTTCAGACAGCTGTGTATTCTTCAGTGCTTCATCTAATCAGCACCCAAACAACAGAGCTGCCACCCCTTTGGAGAACATGTACAGAGGGAGCCACTCGGCTTCATACCCTGCATCTCTGGCTGCTGTATCTCACCCCCCCCCAGCAATTATTGTTCAATTCTTCTCACCTCAGAAACTCCAAAGACTCTTCTCCAGCTTCATCGCCCCTTTTCCTGACAGATTTGCTTCTTCAGCCCTCTTTCCCATGGCTAGATTTTGTGCTTCCTTCAGGAAGGCTACACAGACATTTCACACAATAGTTGCCATCGCCATGATGCCGTGTGCTGTCCACACAAGGAAGACCTGTAGACTTGCCACATAAATCCTACTGTGTAATTGATTTGCATGCCAGCATTTCTGGGTCACAGCAAGCACTCGTGCTTTGGGGAGCCTTTCATAAGCAAATGACTTCAGATTGCTCTGCTCTGACAACAGTTGTTGTTTATTCTTGAAGCTCCAGTCAAAACTGGAGCCCCAGTGATGCCAGATAAATAGGCAGGTAAACACAGCCCCTGCCTGAAAGGACTTGCTGTATAATTTATGTCAACATGCAGTCAGACCAAAGAAGAGTAGTCCAAGTTCAGGATCTGGAAGCATGGGGTTGAAGAAAGGTAGAAGAAAACATTGACCAAAATGTTGCATCACCACAGGTTAGGGGTTTTTCCCCCCGCCACCTGACTGCAGAAGCATGGGGCTGAGTGGGACCTCACGAGTTCACGCCACATAGCCATGACCCCAAGCAGGGTCAGCTGCACCCATTGCACTCCTGGCAGACGTGATCTACATGGTTTGAACAGAGATGCTGCGAGATGCGTATCCCTACTACTGTTACTGTCAGCAAAATCTGCTAATGCCTGTTCTGGCCACCGTGGACCAGAGATCATTACTTTTGTCTTTGCAGGCAACTAATTTATTTGAAAGTTTTAATTTCTTTCAGCCATACTTTCCCTAAATTACACAGTCCCGTGCCTTTCACTTCACAGCGTAGGGCCCTGGTCTTTCTTCTTATTTCTTTCAAGCCCCTCCAGTTCGTCTTACAGAGGAATTGCCGCTAATCTCGACATGGAGTACGATCACTTTGCATGTCCTGTCACCTCTGTCTGTCTAGCCTTGTGGAATAACTGGCTTTTTCACTATAATATATTGCCTCAGTCATTCATTTTTTGGTCTTTCTCTGCAGAACTGCAGCCTATCCTTGTTTCCCGCCTTGTGACTAATTGACTGATTATTGTTACAATGCAGAAATTCACATTTGTCTTCCCTACACTACAATCTATTGTCAAACAATTTTTCCAGTTCCTCTCAGTTATTTTGAATCAGAAGCTTCTTACCTAAAAGTCCTGAGCCCCACCTCCTAGCCCAAATTTTGCATTATTAAATACATCAAATCATGAATCACTGCCCAAGTCACTGGGGAAAATATTGACTGACTTCAGGCCTTGTGGATGCATTCCTTCACTTGGATAATGATCCCCTGAGAACTACTTGAAGAGCACTTTTCTGATCCACTCTTCTATTATATTGCATTTCCCTAGACTTATCCAGCAAGATAACACCAATATTTAGTTAGATTTTATCAATAAAGGACATATTCACACTGGCTTTATCATGTTTTAAAAACTGATATAAACTACTCTTGTGTTGAAAATGAACTGCCAAAATGCTTCCCTCAGCGGAGTACTGCCAGAAAATAGGCAGATTAAAACATCTTCAGGAAGAATGGATTTACCAAGCAGAAGAGGGAAAGTGACAAGTGTCCCATGTTCTCTCTCTGAAAACACAGCCACCTTTCGCCCTCCCTTCCAAAAACTGATCTCCTAATATCTGTCCCCAAGCCCTCTCTGAAGCAAATTGGGTTAGCCATTGCTCATCTGTTTCCATCACCCCGTTGAAAAACAGGCCTTGATACGCTCTTCAAGAGGATCAGAGAGGCTTGGTTTGTTGCTGCATCAAACAAAATCCCCTTTTTTCCCCAGTTCAAGGGATTTTGGCTGACAGCAAAGTCCATGCTAACTTCAGACCAAGGACACGTCTGTGGTGCTCACGAGGAGCAAGCCAGCCTCACAGGCAGCCACCGCTCTCCATTGCACGCCAGGTCCCTCTCCCCTCCACACACGCACGGCGAGGCCGTGTCTGGTGTTTGTGCTGGATGGAGCAAAGACATATTTTTCCTTGCTGCACCCTGCAGAAGGCAGAGTGAAAGAAGAATTGCACTCGTAAGCGTAAAAGCTTAGGGTCCAACCAGTTTCAACAAAGTCAGGATCCAAAAAGAACATAAAAAGAATAGGAAAGAAACAGCGCCAAAAATACAGCATAGCTTAATTCAAAAAGCATCAGCTGATAGTGTCAATGATCAACATGGTCTGCACGTGCTCAGGTTTATTTCCCATTAATTTCCAAGGGGCATGCAATAGCATGATGAAACCAGAGATCTAAGAGGCCTGGACGTAAAATTATTATTTGACACCTCAAAAAAAATTCCATCACCCAAGCCTCAGAGAAACTCAAAATTTGGATTTCCTAAATGGCTAAACCATTTTGCAGCAAAATTCCATTTTACTGCTCTCAGTTGTACTATTCTCTTCTACAGTCAAGCACGACATTGCAGAAACTATTCCTTGTTGACTCTAATAGCACCGTTTCTCATTAACACTGGTCAGTGGATCTTTCGGTTTGAAGACCAAAGTGAGTAGTCATTTAATTTGCGTGAAAAACGGTTATCTTTCCATTCAAAAGGCATTTAAAGCTGGAAATAAAGAAAGGCACTTTGTCATAATGAAAATATTTAGAACATTACAATCAGTTTCAAAGAGATTTAAAAACTGCCTAATGCAATTCCCTGTGATTTTTTCCTTTACTTATAAATTCCAGTGTTTCATAAATCTTACTGTTTTGCTAAAGCCAAAAATTCAACACCATTACATATTACTCCATAAAATAACATCATTTCCATGGTATAGGAAACAAACTGTAAATCAGTAACTTGGTCTTTATGAGAATCTTTTAAGAGAGCATAGCTTTTCCACAGCAAAAACTGTCAGCTGGAAAACTGCCATATACACCGTACTGCTGCTTTAGCAGGATTGCCTGCAACAGCAAAATATTCCTACTTTGGCCATCACCAGGAATATGCAAGCTCTGCTTGCTAAAGGGCAGGCTTTACAGTGTTTCATAACTCATCCACCGTAGTATGGGATACTTTAAGTTCACTCTTGTGGAGCGTTGTCCCAGCACTGTCACGTCCCACCCTCGCGCAGGCTATAGGACACTTCGAAGCAGGTTTCTTGCCTGCAAGCACAAAGATGAGACTTAGATCAGCCATAAGGAAGATTAAGTATCAACACCAGGCTCATCATCCAGCACAGAGCCTGCTCCACACAAACTACCGCAAGCTTGCAGGAGTTATTTTTCACTCCTCCCAAAGAGCTGCCCACTGCCACTGAAAATTTGTCGTCACATATGCCACCTGAGACCAGGCACAGCCAGTCCCCATGGCAGGAAGAAACAAGTGCTCTGAAACAGAGCACTGCAATGAGATGCTGGAGAATCAAGATATGCAGGACCTCTAAACTGCACCTCTCCTTCGCAGGTCCAGTGAACAACTCCACCGTCTAGTACTGGGAAAAGAGAACCAGAAAGAGTATGCACAAGCCTGTTACAACTTGCACCTGTGAAATGCAACCTCTTTTGCAGCCCCCCGTTCCCATTTTCACACATGTACAGAATTTGTAAAGACAGAGGTAGCCTTAAACCTAACCTCAAAGTATGGGCCACAGAATTACTATTAATAATATTCATTAACTTTGTAATATGCTTATATTAGAAGACTCTTTCAGCAAGACACACAGACAGGTGGGTCTGTGATTGCAGACAGCAAGCAGTGGAGAGGCCAGCAGGGTCTGTGCAGTTTAATAACAGCTTCATACCCTCATGCAACTGTCCCCAGGGTGGGGATTTGCACGTCTTGACTTCACGTTTGTTACTAGAGGCACAGTTTTTACCCCCGTCGTGTTGCTGATAGGAGCTCAGACACCTGAGCAATTTTAGCTCTCTGTTCATGGTAGTTTAGGTCTGTATTAATTCTGGGCTTGTAGGGAGGTGACAGTGCCCATTGCCATACCCTTGGACCTCCACCCTCCAACAAAACAGAGCTCTGCTCAGCACGTCATCGTGTGACCATCCCACCAGCTACAACTGCCCCCTACAAATATTTTCCATAAATACACTGAACAGTAGAGCCTGCCCCCAGTACAAAGCGTGGAAGTAACTGGCTTCTTCCCCCTCCCCACTGGTGGGGTGACAAGGTGGTGGCACGTGTGTGGAGCCACAGCCACAAGGGAGGCAGGCAGGGATAGCAACAGACCGACAATACACACATAGCTACTTGCTCTTTAATTGCTCCTTTTTATTTGCTTTTTATTGCTGTTTTTTAATTTCTTTAATTGCTTCTTTTACAAAGCTTTATGGCATCTCTGTGTCTCTTCAAACACTGCCTGTGCTCCCCTCTTACTGCACAGTGATCTCTTAGCTGTACCAGAAGCAGCTCCCAAGGCAGTGGGGGCTGATGAAGCCCAAGGGGGGGACAGAAAGCTCCCAGTGTGGCTTTCCCTGCATTCATAAGGGCTCCCCTGCATGGATTCTCTAGTGCCTACGAAAGGCTGCAATCACCTCCTGACTCTCTCTGGGGGATCAGCAATGGCTTCTCCATCCTTTCATTTGCTTTCATAAACCTTGGCAAAAGTTAATTATGCTGAGTACCATTCTCCTTCTATCATTCTTAACCAAAGTTGGACAACAGATGCAAAGTGTTTTCAGGCAGAAAAAGTCAGATAGAATAGCAGGTCTGATCAAACAGCTCTATGTCCTTAGAAAAGCATGTTTGGGTTGTTCTTTTTTTTATTTTTTTACTTGTATTAACCCTCTTTTTGCTGCCAGTTTACCTTTTAAATTTCAGTGGTATTTGGCTCTTCCACACAGCCTTGCTTATTTCTAGGTACTGTGTAAGAATCAGTGCTTGATTCACATCACTTTGCAATGCCAAAACATGTTTAAGAATAACTGTGTACTAAAACCTTTCCTTTTACACAAAGGCTTATAAGCCATTCCTCCCATTTTAAAGTTAAACTTAAATTTCAGATCTAAGCAGTTCTAAGTCACATTTACAAAAAGCTGGTACATGTAAAATATGCAACATTGGCTGCAACTGGCTACAGACTGGTGCCAGTTTAGAATACTTATGCAAGACAAGAATAGACAGAGGGAAATAGCTCTCAAACCCCACTGAAGAACATGCCCTTTCCCAGGCCCTGTGTTTTGCTTAATGCTCTGTCCATAATAATTTTCCAATCTGCTGGAGGCTGGTGGCCCCGCTGCTGGGGAAGGGGCCTCCACTGACTCCCTCTGAAGCAAGGTATGCCAGTCAGATTTCTCATTTCCACTCCTGCTTTGTCTCACACTTCATTTCCCCATCAAAAACATACTTTGAATCTTTTAGTCTCATGCTTTTTCCACTCGACCCTGGTATCCTCCCAGACTACTACAGCATAACCAAGCATCAGCATCCTGGCTATACTGCCTATGTTTCCGAGGACAATGAGCATATGAAGTAGGCAAAGAGGTGTCCATGAACATGATAATTTTTAAGTATGTTCCCCTATGCTACAGGAAGCTACTAAGGAGACTCCTATTCACATTCATCCCTCTTCCCCAGCAACACCTCTAGCAGACACTTGCATTGCTCTGCTGAGGTCCAGCTCTGGAAAAGGCTCTGCTCTCCACTAAGGTTGCTGCTCCCTCTGCTTTCAGCAGCAAAATGTTCACAAAGCCTAAAATAACAGCTCCATCCGTCATGAGCTGCACCTTGAGGTCTGTTCGCAGGTCCCCTGCATTAACAACAACAATAATATAGCTATTAACTTCTATCTTCTGTGAAAAATGGCATTCGGAAGGGGAAGGCAAGTCGCGGACCCGCAGGGTCTCCCATGGGTGGTGTTTCAATATTCACAGCCACCTCCATCCCTCTTCCCTTCTTTTGTGCCCACTGCATCAATGAGCCCTATGAGACATCGCAGAGTGGGTGGACCCACCAGCAACGGCAACGGCAGATGAGGGGCCCAGGACATCCAAACATCAGTACAGTCACATGGACAAAAAGCTACTCGCACTGCCTGCCTCTCTGCGATCCCTAACACAGATGTGAGGTTTGAGCCTGCACAGCTCACCAGTGCTGCACCATTGTTTTTTTCTTCCTAGGAGTCTAAACCAAGTCAAGATTAGACATGCTGGGTGATGTTAGGCTGGTTATGTCTCCTCTGCCTGTTCCTTCGTCCCACATGGTGTGATAAGCTCTTGGTGAAATGCTGTGGCTGGAGAAGGGGGTGCTATTTAAAGCTTAGACTTTAATAGCCTAAATTAAATAACTAAAAGAATAGCATCCTGAAGGTTCTTTAGTAATTAGGTAGATATTCGTATTAAATACTTCATTGTAGATAAACCAGTCAAGAATCAGTTTCCATTCTCAGAAAACTTTCTGATCTTTAAGAATAGTTTAGTCTTAACAGGAATGAAAGGCTGAAAATCCCCAAGTTAAGACCAATAAAAATCTTTTAGATGCAAATTTCTGATTTCAGTAAAGAGAACCATTGTCTTAAACATTCTTCATTTTCAAATGTCTTAAAATATCAGATGCAGTTTGGTTTAAGTATACTCTCTAACAAGCCAAACGAAGCACAATATCATCCCAAAGCATGACTGATTAGACATAGACATTTCATCTCAAAATGAGATATTCTGATTTTATCCAGTGAAAGTCAAATAGAGGAAACTAATCACTCCAATTTTTGCTGAATATTCTTCCCCCTCCCCGCAGATCCACTATATATATATATATATATAAATATAGCAAGTGTTTAAATTTTGGTACATTCTCTATCCTACAGAAAATCTTTTCAACAAAACTTTCCCAAGCATGTTGAGCTATGGCTCGAGAACCTTCCACTTGGGAAAGGCCTCATCCACGGCCACCAGCAATGCCTCCCACAGCAGATACCAGTGTTTGCTGGGAGCATTACGATTTCATCCTTAAACTGTCTGCATGCTCTTGGCAGACAGCTATTGTGTCTGCATCAATACAGCTGCTATCTGATAATCTAAACCCCACATTATTGTTTCCAAAGGAAAAGCCTGCTTCCCTTCTTTCTTCTCATTTCCTGAAAAACCCCTGTTCCCTGATTCAAGAATCTGACACTCATTTATCCATGGAGTTGTTTCAAATTAACTATTCTGCTTGGAGGTTATATTCTACTTTACTACAGAATAAGGGCTTTTTTCGTGTGTTGGACAAGATCTCATTCCCTAAGGCCACTGCTCATCCTGCAAGCCTCCCCCTCCACAGTTCCTCGCTGTCCTGCTCTCAGTTAGGGCTATCTGAAGAGCGAGTGTTGGGTCCCGACTCGGATATTCCCCTCTCCAGCGTCACGCGTTGGCTGGTGCGGCCAGCCACCACTAGCCGCGGCACGTTGCCTCCGGTTGCCTCAGGGAGATGGAGCCGTGCCCATCCTGCCAAGAGGAAGCCGGAAGGGTAGACGAGGTTATAAACAATGACTACCTTGTAATTAGCAGCAGCGCAACTACACACACAAAATACTGTGTTTGGAGGGGCTACATGAGTGATTCATCGAAACCCTTACGCCTGTTACCTTACGTGCCCAGCTCCAGTGCTCTGTGGTTATTGATATTTTAAAACAGACAGTAAAGCAGTCTCGGTGTTATAAAGGAGCACTGATAACACACCATTCAAACAACTGACTTTGCACAGACACTTCAAACCGTTCACCCACGAAACAACGTGTCAAAGGCAGTTTCTCAGCACAGGTCAGACACTGAATGGGAGGTACATTCCACCCCATAAACATTTAAGCCACCAGCAATTAACTTCTCAGAGGCTGTGAGGGCCCTTTGGCCTGCCAGCGCCTCCTCCAAACAGACGGGCAGTGGGAGTGGGTTTGTCGGCACGCACCAGGCATTTCAGGCATGGATCCCAGCCTTGTCCCAACATACCTCGGTGTGTGGGCACAGTCAGCCGGCACGGAGAAAGCCTTGCGAACCATCCCCACACTCTGAGAACGTGGGCAGCGCTCAGAGACAAAACAGAGGCAGCACGAACAGCAATAACATTAGTATTACAGAAATCTGATAACCACATTACTAAAACTCACCAAAAAGCCCAGGGGGCTGCAGAAGCTGTTGCGTTTCTGTGGCGTGCTTTGCCCAGGCCAGAGGAATAGATGGGCTCCTACTCGGGTCTTTCCCCTGTGAAATGCTACAAGCCTGCTGCATCCCCACCTTTGCACAGACACATAGTGCCTTGACAGCCTCCGAGTGTGTGAAAAGATACAGCTGATCAAAATCCTACAGCTTGTCTTTAGACTTCATGCAAAAGAAGAGTCACAATCACTAGCCTTGGGTACAGGCCACAGGGAGTAGAACAAGCCACCATTTTGAGGGGACTTCAATCATATTCAGCACTCAGTCCTTCACTCACCCCTCCTCCGGCCACCTCAGGACTTCTGTCTCCAGCAGGCTCCTTGACATGTCACACATTTCAAAGTCATCACTCCCATACGGCCAAGGGAAATCTGCCCTCAGCAGTCACCTTCTCCTAATATCAGCTCATCACCACGTAACAGAGGGGTAAAAGCAGCACCAGCTGTGGGGCAAAGTTGCAGCAAAGTTTCCAGGACAAAGGCCCTAATCCTGATGTGCAGCCTGAGGGGCCTCGAGCATAACTGGAGACAGTCCTGAACCATCTGTGACTCCAGCTAAAGTCATTCACTCCTGCAGATATTCAGGTACAAACCTGGGCACTGAAAGAAAAAAAACAGTGGCCAGTGAAGTTATATTGCCTTTGGACATGCAAATGCATGAGAGTAAGAAAGCCAGCACTTAGCTTTTTTTGGAGCTCTTTGTTCTCTGGTTTTCAAAACCGTTTACAAAAATACTGAGAGTGTCATTCAAGTCAAAAATAACAGAGGTTCTGTAACACTTCACATGTTCAGAGGTCTGCCGAGACTTTAATCCACAGAACGCTTATAAGAACCAATATTGTCTTCTATACCACCACAAAGTACAAATATTCACAGGAATTCTGAAGGCAAGACTCCTTAACTTTAAAATCCTCCTCTTTTGGTGGAAAATATTTTGAATGGAGAGAGGAAGAAAACCCCAATGTAACTCCCCAGGAAGAGTTTTCCATTTTCATGTGAAATTTTTATTTTTCAGTAAAATCCTTTTCTGTGAGACTCTTCTCACAAGAAAATTTCAACCATTTCTACTCAAAACATTTGTACAATCTGGGTGGTAATATATAAACACAGGAGGATACTGTGGCAAGTTTAAAATGCCTTTCTCAAGAATAGATATCAAGACAGGGTTGCAGCCGTGGTGCAACTGACCCCCCATCTGTTTCAATTCACGATGCAGTTGCACCGACACACACCAGGTCATCGGCATGCCTGCAAACTCTTGCAGCTGTATTGATTTCAACATCTCTGAAAAACATTTTAGACAATTCATGTTTCCATCACCTGCATAGTAAGCTCGTGAAGCAAGTAAGCCCTTGAGATGCAACCTGTTCCTAATCAAAGTCTCACCAGGACCTCCCTCTCACCTTTTCCTTGATGATTCACCTGAAGTCCCGCTTGATAGAAAAGTTTAAGCCAGTATTTGCTTTGCCATTTTTCCCAAATTTCTTTTATGAGCAGAGAGCCTGAGGCACACATCTATAAGGATTTTGGCCTGTAATTATTTGAGAAGCTAAATCTCTGTGCTAACTATCACGATGATCAAGCTTATTTTGTCCCATCAGCAGTGCCCAAGCAGTAAGAGCTGTTTCACTACCTACACCTTTTTCCCAACATCTGCTCTGGGCCTGACAGCTCCCTGAGAGCCTCTGGCTGTACTCTCCCCTTGCTCCTGCAAGAATTCCCCAGTCTTGTTGTTAAAGAAGTAGTTACACAGTTAATGATTTATGCAACACTTGCTGTAATGTGTCTACGGTTCTCCATTGCTGTCCACTTTACGCTCTTCACCTTGGCCCAAGCATCAACAGGTTTCATACCTAAGAAAGCAGAGGCACAATATTTTAGACAACACTTGTGAATAGGTAAATAAAGTGTGGAGCCAGCAAAGATTTTTTTAATCTGATACTGCTCCTTTCCCAAGAGCTACATTTTATAAGGCACACCTCAAACATATCACTTGACCAATATCAGATGTTAAAGTCAATATTTGTTCCCTAAAAGTATGCATATTATTTGGCCATCTTACGGTTTGTCTCCTTGAAACTATTTGTTCACAGGAAAAGGACTACAAAAAAAAGGGAAAATACAGCAAAAAGAAAAAAGATGATATACAGTCTCAGCTCACAAAAAATACTCAACTCTCATTCTCTGGCCTGCCTGGTTTCATTGAAAGCTGTTGTTTCAGACAACTCCAGCTACCTTATTTTGTTTTCAGGGAGTAGTTTGGGTACAAGTTTCACCACTGCCAAAAGTTAGCACATCCTAATTTCCCCTGACCTTCCAATACAGTCACTGTCAAAGTCACAAAGCTTGATTCCAAAGGGCCACTGTGTGTTTGCCTTTTTAACTTGCGGGACATTAGGAAGCTGTAACTCTGCCAGAAAACAGACTCATTTGTTATTAACACAGCCCATATTTAGCCATGTATCTCTGAAGTAAAAAGCACATACTTTCATCCTAACAAACCCCTGTCTCCTCAAAGCCGAGTCCCCAGGGACCGCTGGATCCCATTTTGCATGGCCAAATAAGGTAAAGTAAGAATTTGAAAAATGCGAACCTGGCCTGAAATTACCCACAGCTTTGAGGAGCTATTTTTGGATTTGTTAACCTTTTGATAAACAGAGGGTGCTGCAAGGCCTTCTTCTTCTTACTTTACCCTGAATACCTAATTTCAAAAAAATATTTTAGAATACAAGTAAGCTTTAAGGAGATGAAGTGATGGGAGAACAAGGCTGAGAACAGCAATGGGAAGCGATACTGAAGAAAACAATGTTAAAGCTTCATCCAAAATAAAAGTGGTGTGATTTTCCAACAGATACTGAAAGGACATTCTCCAGATTAGAGGCAAGTCTTCCATAACGTAAGTTTAATGCTGACTCAGCACCTCAGCTGACTACTAATTTTGGTGGAAGCCCCATACCATTTGAGTTTTCTCAGCACAGTGACTGCTTGTCTCATGCAGATATTGAGGAAATAGCCTACATCCATGCAGAACAAGCAGTTGAAGACTGCTAGGGAAAAGAAGCAGTTACTCACTTCCAAACTCCCATATTCTACAGGAGATTAGCGACTGAAACTGTTAATATGATAACTAAACCCTTTAAGCATTGTCATATTAGCATCACTTAGCCTACTTGCCCAAATTATAAGGGAAGGAGCAGCTTTAAATGTTCTCTTTCTGAGAAAATAATTCAAAATAAAATTAGCAAAGTGGAAACCCAACAAGTTTAAAAGTGAGAAAGACATGCCTCTTGCCACATAGCGTACAAGACACAAGGGACATAGGCCAGGTTTATCCAGGATCACTGGGTTCAGACTCCCCAAACTGCAGACATCATCATACTGGTTTGTACCTGAAGCCAAGACTGGCCTACAGCAAAGAAGCAAACAGCGAGGTTGATCCAGCAGGACCGTCCAGGTTTCAAGTGATTAAAAGACTCAAGAGAAAACTCTAATCCAAACTCAAGAATTTTGGATAAGTCAGTGTAAGAGGAATTTGGAAGTTCTTCCTCTATGGAAAAATTACATTGCAAGTCATGTGAGCCCACTTGCATGATTTCTGTTGGTCATGCCAACACAAGAGTTTTGGAGTAGGTAAGAACTAATAGATTTTTAGGAAGCACGACAGGTTGTCTTTTTTAAAAACAGTCTAAATTGTGAAAACAGAAAGAGGCCTTGATCTGAACACTGCCTCATTTTGGGGGTCTTCCTCAGCCAAAACACTTCTCAGTTTGAAAAGTACTGTAATGCTTTCTAGGCTCTCTAGGCGAAAATTACTATAATGATTTTAATAAAGCTATGAGTCTGAATATCATTTTGAGATTTGGAAGGCTCAGAGTTCCTTTGCAGCTGATTTCAGCCCTGTTCCACTCAGTGTGGGATTAGAAAACAGAGACACAGAAATCCCCCCCATCTAATCCTGCATGATGGGGACATCTCCTTCCTTCTGAGCTAATGCTGGTATGAAGCACCTGGTCCCAAGGGTCATACAGACCCTCTCCCTGCTGTTGGGAGCTTACAGTCTTGGCCTGCTGCATCCCCCCCCAGCAGGGACATAGCATGACAAATTGGCCAGGACTCAACTCTCCTGCCCATGGCCAGGCCGTTGACCTGCAGAGAGCAGGGCTCCATGGGGAGGCCCGAAAGCTGCACCACTGCCAGCTGGCTGACAGCCCAGGCAGTTCCCTCTCCTAGCCAAAGCAAGGAAATACTACGGAGGCTCCAACTGCAGCTTAAAACTACATGTGAAACTATAGAAGCTTCCTCTTGCTTCTCCACAAGGTTTTAAAATGTAATGAGGTCCTGTAAAAGCTCTTCATCTGGGTAAAATTTGTACTTTTGTCTCTAATGTAGTGGAGCTCAGGGGTGGAAATAAGGTTGAACTCATGACTTTGGTTTGCTGTGAGTTGAAACCTAAACAAAACCAGGACACTTCTTGTCAGCTGAAGGTCCCAGAGGTGTTTGAAAGCTTTAGCCACAGTCAACTCATTCTGGAATAATTTGTTTGTTTTTCTTTTTTTTTTTTTTT
>Ga0065711_1001310_pt1 | contig 45033 bp, 28 predicted proteins | sample Hoacrofraction12_FD_59098 | JGI IMG/M metagenome (GOLD analysis project Ga0065711, IMG submission 59098) | Hoatzin crop microbial communities from Cojedes, Venezuela - Epithelial fraction 12 v2 (version 2) | ecosystem: Host-associated > Birds > Digestive system > Esophagus > Crop | place... | reverse complement strand
AAAAAAAAAAAAAAAAAAAAAGAAAAAAGAAATCCTAAATCATGACTTTCCCTCCCTCTTCAAATCTGAGGCCTCAGTGTCACGGACCCACTGTCTTCTTGAAGTTATTCTCATCATATAACTTCAGGATGAGATTTTAACCTCATAGAGTAGATATGAGCTCCATATGCAAGTGTGGGGTCTGGCTCATAACAGGAACAACAAGCAGTCTCCATGAAAACCACTGGAATTCCAGTTAGTATCTTTTAAATACACAACATTCTATTAATCACAAACATATCTCTAGTGTTGATAAATACCTATTTGATTTCAAGCATATTTCAGAAAATTTCAGGTAGAATGTTTCTTGAAACATCCCTATTCAAAATATCTTCATTTTCTGTAAATCCAGTTCTATCATTCAGAGGAGAGAGAGCAAAAAAACCCATCACTGTGGGAGGACAGGAGAAAACCCTAAAGCCCAACAAGAGTCAAGTTACTTCAATCTGCGGCTAACGAGTTTCTAGAAAAACAATATTCAGGGGGAGTTGTCAGCTGACAGAAATGTATTTTTAGGGAATGAAGTATGTACATATTTACATAAGGTATGGCCTTTAAAGCAAAGATAGATGTAGATGAGCAAGTGTGTGGGCATCTCCATGCTGGCAAGGTGGCATAGAGATAAGTAAATAGACGCAGACTGATGGAAACAAGCAGAGCAGAATCCACAGTTTCTTCAGCAAAACAGAGTAACTGGTGTGTCTTGGGTTTTGTGGAAAGGTAGGTTATGGGTGTGCAGGACTCAGTCATTCAACATCAACTAATAAAGGCAGAATTTTGGATGAATTTCCTCTCAGTTTCGACACAACCTGGAACTCTCAGGATAACACTCTTAATTACTTGATCACTGACTTTTATGTCATTGTGAAACCAGACCTATTCTAGCCACAGGACTACTGTACTTAGCTGTTTCCAATCTATGTACCGTGGCTATATCTAAATAGTCTTTCTGTCTCTCTGACTGTCTCTCTCCCTGCTCCCCAGGAAACCCATCCCAGCAGGCTAGGTCTTCCCCACATAACGCTGATTCTATTTTTAGTAATGCTTGTGTTGTCTGAACCTTAGATCTTGTTCATGTGAATAATTTTCCTCATTATCTTGTGTTCGTCTCTCCTATCTCTTTTCTCCTTGTCTCACCGCCTTTCCAATCTGCTACAGCTGCTTGAATACTAAAGTAACTGAATCAAACTACTTTGTCATTAGGAATGTGTTTTCATTCTGTGATAACTCAATAATGTGATCTTTTTTTTGATTTTTTGCTGCCACATCTTGCTTCAGGGGTGAAAAACAGTGAGAGGTAGCACCTGGTGAACACTTTTCCTAGTTCATTGTAGTGGTCAAAATCTCAAAGCCTTTTCTCACCTGAGTAAGTCTGTTAGAATCCGACCCATAACTAGTTAATTACTATTTTCCTGACTCCTGGTAAGAGAAAAAAGCTTTTTGTTTCGTGTGTGGAAGCCATTTGGGTGAGTTGGTGGTATCTTGATTTTATTAGCACAATGCAAATAGTGAATCATCCAAACAACCGGAGGCATTATGCTTCCAAACCCAGGATGGGAACTCCATATGTAATACATTTTAGATTTGGAAAAAAAAAAAATTATCAATCTTATCAATCTGGACTCACCCCTGGCAGTGTCTTCTGTTCATGCAGTGCACTCTGGGCCTTTATAGCAGACTCCCTTTCGCAGTATGTTAGGAAGGCACAGCCTGTAAACAAAGGCAAAACCTCAGTAAGAGCAGTGCTTCAGAAAGGATCTATTTAAAAATGAGACACAGAGAAAACCACTTTCCTGTCCTCACCCCACTCCCTGTAAACCAATCATAGAAATTTCTCCTTAGTAGATCAGTAGCAAAGAGTCAAGAAATTAAGCCATCATCGCTTCCTCTGAGCCCTAATGAAAAATGAGCAACAGTGTGGCTATGAATGATTCTTCTTGTTTGAATACATGTTTAAGTGTCAGATACAGAGAGTTGTACAGGGTCAGGGATCTCAAAGAACCATGTGGTGGCAAGGTGGGGCATGAGATCTCAGTTCTACTCCAACAGCAACACTGGGAACAAGACCCTGACAGCCATGTCACACTGAAGGTCTCATGCCCTTCTTTTGTGCAAGTGTTTCAAGTAAAGGTCATACAAGGATTTGGGACTTCCTACTGCAAAGGACTACACCTATTTTGTAGCCTGACTTGCATCGACAAGCAGTCTCCCTGTTTGCATCACACCAGAAAGCTACTATCCTGCACTTGCTGCCACAAGGGCTCATTGGCTTCCAGCCATGCATACAAAGACAATCACAGCAAAGCCCAAACAATCAATCCAAAACATCCATGTTGCTTTACAGATCATTGGAACCTCAGAGATGCTCCAGTGGATCATGTCTAATTCTTCCAAAAAGTTGTCTTACGGACTATAAATACTAAAGCCCTGACACGGTAGGGCAGAACAAAAATCCTGCTCTGTCTTCTCTCTCCACATCCATGCTTGACTTCTGGTAAAACTGGTCAATGTTGAAATGTCTTACACCAGTTGTGTGTTTGTCTGATGCAATAAGACTATTCCTTCATACTGCAGTATACTGAAAACCCGCCAGTTCCTGCAGCAAAAGTGGTGTTTGTTACGCAGAGGACAATTTCTCTGAAGTTACTACAGATTGTCTGCAACCTCTCCAGCTCCTTGAAATGGAGGTATCATATCTTTCAAGGTTCAGGCTGTATGTCCACCAAACTGTGGGAATCTTTCAAGAGCAGCACAAATACAGAGAGACTGCCAAGGAAAAAAATGTGTCTCATAACCTCATCTTGACCTATACACTTCTTCCCCATGCATATAAAAAAGTATGCAACAGGTGAATTAACAGTAGACTATGGACTATTTTTCAGCACTGATCACCACTATAATTTTTTTGTTCATACAATGTTCATTGTTCTATCCAAGTTGATTCCTTAGACAGTGTTACTGAAGAAACATGAACTTGTTCCTTTCTTCTTTACAATATTTTTAACAGATTGTCATGCACAAGAGACTAAGGAGACATACATTCTTAAAGACTGTCTTGTGGAAGTCACCCTACTCCCCTCATAATGAAGCTACAAGCTGGATGAATGTTCTAATTTAGCATAGAAAAAAAAAACTGTTTTTGCCCTATTTCTTTTATCCTATATTGCTTTCTGAAGGTCTTGTTCCTGTCAGTTTATTCAAGCCAATCACATTTATTATGTCTCAATAACTGACTCAGAAGCAGAAGCTCACGATCAAGAAAGGAGACTAAACAACAGCAAAAGTTTGCATACTCTAATTGGAATTATTTGGATTTGTTCTGCTCTATGTTTAGATGGATAAGTTTTCAGTTAGTCTGCATCTAACAGAGAAGAGGAAGAAACTGTGTCAGAGAGTTTACAGCTAGTAGAAGTAATGGATTGAAAAGAATCCTTAAAAATCACCCATAGCTTGATAATCAAATGGGAAACTATGCTTGAATTTAATTTCGGTGCTAAATCACAGTCTGAGAACTCTCTGTTGACTAGACACAATAAGAAAGTCTCCCTTTAGTAGCAGACACGGAGCAACAGATACAGTCTAATTAGGCACATCATAGTGCAGTGTTATAAACATTACAGTGTAAGGCTCCCATAATGACAGCTATATTTTTCTCCTCATTGTGATGGCTGTGATGACAGTTCAGGCTAACAACGTCCTGCAACTCCTACCATATGATGACTTTAATTCAGACTGAGTAGACACGATACTACTCCTCTCTGAAGGAGCAAAATTTCCTTCCAAGACCCACCTAAGTGTGTGTGGGGCCAAGTTGTCATCAGGGAGAAACCTCCATTAAGTCCTCTCCAAACATGTCTGTGAAGAACCAAACTCCCAGAAACAGTACTTAGTAGATTGCATTCAAACATCGCTGATTTCCCAATTAAGGTGTTAAGGACAGAAATCCTTTGAAATTGAAAAGAAAAAATCTGCTCTTTTATATGGTCAGACAACGAAAAAACATGTTTTTTTCAGGGACAAAAAATATTTTGCGGAGGTCTTTCTTTTTCCTTTGATCCTTAAAAAATGTCACACACGTGAATTACATTTTGTCTCACTCGGGCAAAAAATATTTTATTTAGGAAAAATAATACATCATTTACTTCAAGTAAATCCTCATTGCTTAGAGATAGTATGAAGTTCCCTCCCAGTAATGGCCAACTGGAATAAAGTAGAGATTAATGTTTATAACAGGCCTCAAATCTGAACTTGAAAAGGCCAGTTCATGGGAGTTTTTGTCTTCCCTTTACTATTCACAAGGTTGTTCTATAAGGCACAAACTCAGCAGCAGCCATCAACTAGAGTAGTATTTTTCAAAAACATCAACATGTGTCTTGTGATAAAACAATACATATTTTTATTCTATCCTGCAAGAATTTCCATAGTTCATCTACTTGTGCATTAGGACAAACGGCTGTAGGATTTCTTGTCTCCCCCTCCACCTCCCCAAAACACCAAAATACATCATCTGTCCTTTGTATTATGATATTTAATGGAATTACTACTGTAGTACCCCTTTCAGGGGTTACTTTTCCTAGGCTACCTCTTTCAATGTGCATTAATATGACTTCTCCAAAAGATTCTTCCTTCCTGGAGAACATTGCCTAAATAAAAGAGCAGTGAACACTCAGGTTAACACCACTGGATACAATACCCTAAACAACTGAGTCTTGAAATAATGTCATATGCAGCAGCTATTTTCGGTTTTGCAGAAAAAAGCCAAACTGGTGAAAAATTTTTTTTTTCCATTTTGATATCCCAGATGGAAAACAATTTCAGAACAATCAATTTTCCCCACTGAAACTTTTGATTGCATACAGAACCACTTATTTCACTGAAAAAAAATACATTTTGACAGTAAAATCCAAAGTAGCTCAACTTAACAGCTGACTTCCCATCAGCTGCTTGGGCTGGACGTGAATCTGACTTCTGGGTGAAAGGCTTCACATTCCACTACAAATCCTTTTTGCACCATCCAGCCCCCTGGAGTGGCCTGTGTTCAAAGGTATAATAAATTTCTGAACACATCTCTTAAGAAAAGACAGAGTGAAGTCTATACATTATTTCTGTCATGTACATGTGTGAATGATAATGACTGAGTACAGTGCTTCAGAATTCTATCCGAATTTGAACAAAAAAATCTAATTGACTAATTATTGATAATGAGGGACTTGCTCCTAGCTGTTCCTAATTTCAATTCCCTTTTTTGCAAATATGCCAAATTTTCCAGACTTATGTCAATCAGCTAAAAGATGCTTTGTTTGGATTGTGTCTTTCCAGCTGTTCATTTGCTACCAGTGGACAGCTCTTTGGGCTAACACATAAACATCTGGAAACTCCCAGCTGGCAATTAACTCTCAACCTATTGAACTGCAATCTCTTGGAAACATGAGGACATATCAAGTGGTCTCCTGGGAAACAAGGTTGTTAAAGAGAAGGGAGAAACAAAAACAAAAGCTTGAGATAGGAAAAAAACAAAAGCTCTATTTTAATTTTACCTCCAGGGAATTCAATAACTTAAATAATAATTGCATGGAATACAGATGGATAATGATTGCTCTTATGGCAACTTCAACGCCACAGTAAGTCTCCCGAAGATTTTGCACAAGCCTGGGAGGCAAAACAGTCAGGAGACACATTCTGAGCTGAACAGAATTACTCTGGAAACCAAGAACTATTTCACCCCACCAGTACTCAGTTCATCCCGGGACAAATGAAAACATAGTCTTTTCTCTTGACATCTCTGTACTGCTCACTTCAGTGAATCAGTTGACTCTCAGCCACTTTAAACCAGCTAAGTCGTTCTGACATGCTAAAAAGCCCTGGTCACCTAACTCAAATTTAGCTATTCAGAATTAGACTACAACCATGATCATTTCCAGGTATTTGCTGTCTGTCCGAACAAGATGTTAAAGGTCTTGTCCAAACCTACTGAAAAAATACTTATACTCTTCAAAAGGCTTTGGTGAAGGGGTCCTTAATCTTTCCAGGCCTAAGTTTACTCTTTGGCATAAGGGAAAATTAAAAAGATTTTTAGGTGCTTTAAGAAAGAAAAGAAAGCTTATCTTGTAAGAAAGCCAAGAGCTAAAGCAGATTCTGAGTTCAGGGGTATAAATCCAGTCAAGGGAAGAGCTTGCAAGTAACTCACTAGAATTATACAATTACACCAACATAAAATCAGGTTCTTGATTTGACCCATAATCTACTGCGTCTCAGAAGAATCCTTGGTTCAGACACTGACCTCAGCTAACTTGTGATAATCCAGACGAGTTAAGATAACCTTAGGTTTTGAGACCACTTAAGCCAGCCTTCTAAGCCAGTTTTGATTCACAAAGATTTGTGATTGTAGACTACGCACTCAACCAGTTATCACAACTCAGCTAGGTGATAACTTCAGAAACTTTAGCCCTTCTGATACTCTTAAGTGTAACTAAAATCAGAATCATTGCTCATGAACGGCCAAAATTACCACAAGGTTTTCAGGTTTTTGTTGTTTTGTCTTCTTTGAGTCAGTTAGCTTCATGCTTTTAGTTACAACAAAATACATTGACTTTAACAGTGAGGTTTCCCAAATTGGTCTTCCTATACAGTTGTATGTTAGACTCAGGTATAGCGCATGAACCGGTGAATAAGATAACCTTCTGTAAACAGTTACACAAGAAAGAACAAATAAATGAATTCATAGTATCTACTACTGTAGAACCTTTCCCCCCACCACTTTTAATGTACCTAACTTCCCAAAACCCTAAGGCAGAGAAGCCAAGGGTTTTACTCCAGCAGCACATGATGGAGTTCAAGAAAGTGAACAGCAGTTCAAGCACAGCTATCCAAGACCTTCCTGTTGTATACAGAAAATGGAGGAGAGTAATAAGATCACTTATCTTAGACCACATATTTGTGGTCATGCTCCAACTTAAGAATATCTACAGTCTTGTAGAGGAGTTGCTTTGACAGCAAAAAACTTTCATCTCTGGGGAAACGGGAACTCTCAACTGGTCACAGGTCTGAGCATCTCATTTATTGATGCTTCAGACTCTCTGTACTCTAATTACCTTTAAAACATATAGACCAAAGAGTACAAGTTATCTGTGATGGACCAGAGATCTGGCCCCCATCTTCCAAGCTCTAGATTCGTGCTTAAGCGAGCACTTCCTCTGAAGACAAAACGGTTCATTTCTTCAAGATTCAGGGATCTGTTACACAGAGACAGATTGTAACACTTAAGAAAACTCTTGCCTTAAAATCAGCACCTCAGATTACGTCTCCCAGCTAGGATTTCAAAGTGAAAAATAAATCTTTTTTTGCTTTAACTATCCCAGGTTTACATGTCTGGTTTTGAAACAATTCTCATTTAGTCTGTCTACAGTGGACTGCCAAAGGTTTAATCACTTGAGGGTTTCAGAGATTGAGTGGAATTTTCTTGAGGGGGACACAATCAATAAAGACTTTTGGAACTGGAAATGTTTTATCCAATTTCTTCATCTGCTTCTCTCTCGATGATTAACTACCTACTGACAGAAGTTAACATCCTTGCTGGTAAAGAACATTCACTTGGCTAGAACTTTCTGTTTTCTCCATCTCCCCTGCTGCACAACTACTGAACACTAGCTGTTTAGAGAAAAAGATAGGAATAAAAATCTTCCTAGATATCAGCTCCCCTGTCAATTATATTGCAAGGCAGATTAACATCCGAAATGCCCTGCTGAGTGGAATGCTAATTTTCTTTTTCCTCTTATGTTATTTTCCATTAACTCTTATGATGCTGTCATTTTCCTACTATAGCTAGCTTGATAAGGGTCTGTATGTCTATATGTAAAAGCACATATATGGAACACTCCTATACAACCATGAACCAATATTAAAAAACAAATTAAGAGTGCAAATCTGGAAATGCAGAAGTTAACCATATTTAAAAAATACTAGCTCACTTAAAAAGTATTTATGATATTTCAAAATGAGACATGGATATGCATAAACCAAATCAGAGTCCTTCCTCAGACTCAGCAGTGCTTAATTACATTTAGCAGTGTCCAGGCAGGCAGCAGAGAGACATGAGCAACCGCTGGTGTGTGTAAGCATTTCAACAAAACACAGACAATAGTTTCAACTTGTTTTTTGATAATAAGTAGGTTTTTAATGAAAACATCTGTTGTAAAAATCCAAAATTTCACATAGGAAATTTCAATGAGATATTTCACCAAGAAGTGTTTCTCAACCCCATGATACAACTTCTAATCAAAGCCTACAACAAGAGGAGCTTGTTCCAGGACAGTCAGTAGTCCAGACTCTAGTATGAATCGGGCAAGAAGGGTCTCGAGCTCAGGACTTCTACACATCAGAGCAGAGTGCATTGTCGCTGGCAGAGCCCTGAAGGTCCATCTCTACTTCTTAAGTAGCTCCACTGCTACCTTGCTTCCATCCCACTGCGGAACTGGAAAGCTTTTTATCATTGAAACTTTTTTTCTCCAGGATGAGGGAACAGTTTCTGGCTCCAACTGACACAAGCATTAATTTCCCCTCCTGACCTGAAAGTTCCTTGCAAGTTGCTTTGGACCATCCTTTGCTGACTGGTACGCTCAAGCTAAGGTACTCAAGAATACACTCAAGAATGAATCATGGATTTGACATAGTGTATACCAGGTCCTGTTTCCCCATAGCTTCCAACATTTTAGCTGAAGATCAGTTAGTTCTGAGATACTTTTGATCATCTGAGCCCATGATTTCAACCCATGATTCACTGCTCAAGTTTCTGTCAGTCAAGCCATCCAGAACATTTTACTTCCCAGAACAAGTATCTAATCTCTACACACAGAGTAAATTTCAATTAGTAGACTCCCCACTAAAGAAATAAGGATGTAGACCACTGGCTAAGGTAACTGTCTACCAAAGTGATTGCTGGTATGTCTAATAGGCCTGAAAATATTTGATGCTTTGAATTAAAGTAGAAAACTTCTTTTTAAACAGACCAGCCTCACTTCAGCTCCTCATTTGTTGTCTAATAACTGTGGACACATGTTGTAAGGAGCGATGCATGTCCTCAGACCCTATGCATGAAATTATTAGGGCTGGTTTTTGATTTTGAAGTATAAAAAGGCTGACTTCAAATTGAAACTCATGACCAAGCCATTTTCTGGACCAAGCAACAGTGTTCCTAGTATTTCAGAACTCAGTCACTGATGAGAAAGCCATGGCCAGACTCTAGAGATAATTGAAACAAGGATGAGAAGAAGTCAGTTCCATCTTCTATTCAGTAAGAAAACATCAAGTTTAAGTTAAAATCCTGATCACCTCTAAGCATGGCCCACTTCAAGTGTCCTACTATGTCAAAGAAAAATCCAACATATTTCTGTTATCCATTTTATATTGCAGCCTCAGAAAAAAATTAATAAAAAAAATATTTCCACCTTAAAAGAAGATCAGGTTCATGACCACCTGAAGAACCTGAATATACATAAGTCTATGGAACCTGATGAGATGTATCCCAGAGTCCTGAAGGAATTGGCTGTTATAGCTGCCAAGACACTCTCCACAATATTTGAAAAATCATGTCAGTCAGGTGAAGTCCCTGGTGGCTGGAAGAAGGGAAGCATTGTGAGCATTTTTAAAAAAGGTAGAAAGGAGGACCCTGGGACATACTGACCTGTCAGGCTCACTTCTGTGCCTGGGAAGATCACAGAACAGATCCTCCTAGAAGCTATACTAAGGCACACATTGGACAGGGAGGTGATTTGAGACAGCCAGCATGGCTTCACCAGGAGCAGGTCCTGTTTGATGAACTGACTGGCCTTCTACCATGGAGTGACTACCTTAATGGACAAGTGAAGAGTGATGAATGTCATCTACCTGGACTTCTGTTAGGCCTTTGACTTGGTCCCCCACAACATCCTTCTCTCTAAATTCAACAGATATGGATTTAACGTGTGAATTTTTCAGTGGATAAGGAATTGGTCAGATGGTCACATCCAGAGGGTAGTGGTCAACAGCTTCATGTCCAGATGGAGATCAGTGATGAATGGTGTCCCTTAAGGGCCTGTACTGAGACAAGGACTGTTTAATATCATCATCAATCACATAGACAGCGGGATCAAGTGCACCCTCAGAAAGTTTGCAGACAACACCAAGATGAGTGGTGCAGTTGACTCACCTGAGGGATGGGATGCTGTCCAGAGGGACCTGGACAAGATCGAGAAGTGGGCTCATCTGAACCTCATGAGGTTCAACAAGGCCAAGTGCAAGGTCCTGCACCTGTGGCAGGGCAATCCCTGGTATCAATACAGCCTGGGGGATGAACGGATTGAGAGCAGCCCTGCCAAGAAGGACTTAGGGGTATTGGTGGATGAAAAGCTGGGCATGAGCCGGCAATGTGTGCTCACAGCCCACAAGGCCAACTGTATCATGGGCTGCATCAAGAGAAGTGTGGACAGTAGGCTGAGGGAGGCAACTTTGCCCCTCTGCTCCGCACTGATGAGACCCCACCTGGAGTACTGCGTCCAGCTCTGGAGCCCCCAGCACAGAAAAGACATGGACCTGTTGGAACGGGTCCAAAGGAGCGCTATAAAAATGATCAGAGGGCTGGAACATCGCTCCTGTGAGGACAGGCTGAGAGAGTTGGGGTTGTTCAGCCTGGAGAAGAGAAGGTTCCAGGCAGACCTTATTGCATCCTTTTGGTACTTAAAGGAGGCCTATAAGAAAGATGGGGTCAAACTTTTCAGTAGGGCCTGTTGTGATAGCACAAGGGGTAATGGTTTTAATCTAAATAGAGTAGATTTTGACTGGCTATAATAAAGAAATTTTTTTACACTGAGGATGGTGAAACACTGGAACAGGTTGCCTAGAGAGGTAGTTGATGCTCCACCCCTGGAAACATTCAAGGTCATGTTGGAGGGGACTTGATCTTATTGGAGATGTCCCTGTTCATTGCAGGGGGTGTCAGACTAGGTGACCTTTAAAGGTCTCTTCTAACCCAAACTATGTTATGATTCTAAATCTTCAAGATATCTTGTTTCCATTATGGTGATAAATAAAGGAAACACAGAAGGTGATTTTTTTGCCTTGTGATTCACTGGTCTTAGTCAGGAATATAACTAGAAATAATCCTGCTGTTGAAACACTATCACTTGCATTCAGACAGTTATGAGTTAAATCTCCTTAGAGTATGTGCATTAATTAGACTCTGTACCTGCTGTTCTGGGTCCTGCCTTTGAGTTCTTGCTATTGTAAGCAGCATATGAATAACTCAGTGGATTTTCTGAAACACTTAGCTGTTTCAGAAACTTTTCCCTCTCTTCTTCATTTTATTTTGATCTTTGGATCCACTTCTTTTGGGGAGGTTTCTTCAAGAATTCTCAACTAGTCTCCATTTAAATAACACTCACTTTGAATGCCTTGAATCTTACGAAAAGAAACCTAAAGCAAAATCATCTCTAAACAAATTAGACTGTTCTGCTACATACAACTTTTTCTAAGCCTTGCCTTTCTGCATCCACATAGGGCTGGTTTGGGTTTGGTTTGGGTGTTTTTGTTAACTGCTCATTATTTTTCACCAGAGTGAGGAACAGATATTTCTTGGAAAATAACAGCAACTCCATGTGCAGGAAATGTGTTTGTACTTAAAAACACATGAAAAGTTGGTATTTTCACCCTTAAAAAAATGCCAGGGCCATTCAGTGAACATCTCGTTGATAACACCATTGAATGATTAGTTAGTTATGCTTTTGTCTCAGGAACACACAAGTAGCTTGTTCTAAATATAAATTTGTATGTGCTCCAAACTGCCTCATATTCTTTCTTCTTTGAGACAGGGCATAAGTGTCAATATAGACTTCTTACATTCCAGCTCAAGGTTGAAGGCAAAAAGCACTGAAGCAACTGCAGGAAAGATCTATTATCAGACAACTTCTAGCCCATTCAGAAGAAGACTATTGTAATTATGGGTCTAGAGTTATTTTTCTCATGAGGTTTGCCAGCCTACGTTTTTCCAATTCCAGAAGTTCAGTTTCAGAGAGGAATGTTAAAGACACCTCTCAAAATCAACCTCAATACCTTTCCATTACTTATGATCAAGTTTTTCTCCTCACCTTGTATGCAAGAACTGTAAATGGGACAACATCAGAATCTCTTTGCTAAGTTCCACAGGGTTTTGTCAAGTTTAAATTCAGGTAAGTGTATCTGAAGATACCTTAGCACTTTTATATTACAGATCAAATCTAAACCCACAAAGAATGTATTTCCTGATTCCAGCTGATACTGAAATGAAAATCTTTAAGCAGCAGCTGCTCCTGCAAGACGATCATCCTGAGACTAGAACTCTCCAGAAACTTGTAAGAGTCACAATATGAGCCAGAGAAAACTCTACAATACCAGCTGGCTTCATGAGATTTCTGGAGACAAATTTCAGCTGTCAGAACAATTAACATCCAGGCTCCCATAACCAGATGCTGTTTTCCATATGTTTTGACTTTGAATAGTTTCTTCTATCCTCTAAGTGGTGTTAGGAGCAAACAAGTATTGTCTCTTATCTCCTATTTCTTTCTCCTTACCCTCCTTTCTCAATTTGACTTGTTCATTATCTATAGGCAGTGGAATAGCATGAAGTAGGATTAAGTTCTTCTGCAAGAAGCCAGAGATGAAGTAATCTTCTTAATCTACAGACCTCCACATACTTAGGGCTGAGAACCACAAGACATATACTCTTCTGTGTGCATGCATCAGAGAGAAGGCAAGGTGAAATGAGGTGTTCTGGGACTACAGCAGGAGAAACATGGCAAAGGCTTCTCAAAGGTCCTATCTGTTACAGCACGAAGGAAGCAAGGTAGATCCCGTGAACAGGGGCCTCCACTGCTTGTCTGGCAAAAAGCTCAAAGTTGAGTCTTTCTGGTATTGTACAAGCTTGCTTTAAAAGCCTGGCTCAAGAGTAAATAATTTAGTAACAAGATAAGGCATGCAAAGGCCGGAAGAAGATATAACTGCCTGTCCGAAGCCACACAAATAGTTTGTAGTAAAAGTCAGCTTTGGCCCCAAGCCTCCCAAGAGCTATGAAGACCTATCAGCCTGCTTTTCTTAAATGTGGACAAATTCTTGCATAGATTTACAAACACATTATGTCCCAAGCAGATTCTTTCAAAAGAGTAAATTGGAAACCCTTTTGTCCTTTGCATCCAGGTGCACTTTCCCACCCACTATTCTTGAGCAGGAAGTCAAAAACAATCAGTGTGTGAATTTAAGTCTAAAACTTCAAATTTTTACAAAAGGTATAAGGATATAATCTTTGAAGTGAACAAGAAACAGTGAAATTAATTATAACAAGATCTGTGTAATTTACAAAGCTTCAGTGCATTGGGTCTAAAAGGGCTCTTGTCAGTGTTAAGTGAAGGAAGTACAATTTCCCGATGAACAGAGAACAGAAGGTAAAGTCTTCAGTAATAACTACTGGAGAGATATATTGATCACTTGTTTTTTTGTTGATTAACTTGGAAATTGGTGAACAATGAGTATATAGTAGACTGTTACTGTTAAATATTTGGTACAGCTTCTAGCAGAAATTTTTGCTTTGAGAAATGAATTCATATTAGATTGGAAGAACAGCCTAGCCTCCAAAGCACTGAGGACTGGCAGAATGAATGTACGTGATAAATGTCAGTTGCATCAAGATGGAAGAGCTAACTAGCAAAGTAGATCTGATCTTAAATTTAAACAGCGCAGCAATGAAGATTTCATACATGAAGAGGAATGGAGAATAAATCACAACAGACTCTAGAGGGTGCTGAGACCCCTAATAATGTGCCCAGTCACCTGAATCCCTGTTGGGGAGGAATAGCCATGCCTAGAACCTGCCATTACTCAGCTTTTAAAATACAGGTAGAGAATAGACACAGAGGTAGATGTCTGAATGTTCAACAAGACATAAGAAGCTGAACGACAGTACTGTCAAAAGACACTTTCAGATGATAGCAGACAATATCACAGACAATAGCATGTATGTCACTTCCAGATCAAAGACACCTCCTTCCTTTGGGGTCAATAGAAAATCTACACCTCAAATGACCCTGTCCGTTATGATCACCTGGAAGTGTTCAGAAATACATGGAAGGAGAAAAAGGAAAAGAAAAAATGAAATTCAGAGATGAGTAATAGACGTTCTTAATGGGCTGGGAGGACCGACTTATGAGGGAAGATTAAGAGAACTAAATATGTATAACTTGGGTAAACGATGACTCAGGGGGATAGATGATAACAACCCACAAGCCTTGAAGGTGTAAACTGAAAGTATGGAGAAAGGTAATTCAGGGTGATATCAAAGAATAATAGCTAAAAGTAACACCACAAAATTCAGCAACAGAACATTTAGGCTGAGCATCAGGAATGCTTCCTAACTGCTGGGAATATCGATGTTCACTTCCCCTGCACAGCCCACGAAATGGTTTTTGCATCTAATCTGTTAGTCAAGAATAGATGTAATTTCATTTTTATTTAAGTTTACGTGCGTGAATGTAGTGCATGACCACAAAACCTAAGGTTTTCTAGATCCTACAAGTTCAGGGATAATAGTGGAATAATGCCTTAAAACATGGTTGAGAGGGGTCTACGTGTGTGTGTGTGTTGCAGGTGAGGATATAGAAAAGGCAGGGAGTGAAAAGGCAGAAAGAAGAGTTAAATCATCATGGGGGGTGCCTCTCAGGACATACTTTTAATTCAGCAGTTCTCCAACATCTTTCTAGTCACTGTTCCATATTACAGTTCTGTAAGATTTTTGTTACCCTATTCCACTGTGATGTATAAGGAGAAAGAAATGTTTGCAACCCTAGAATAGAATCCAAGGAATCTCTGCTATTTAGGACAATTTCAAGTTATAAGATGGAAATTTATGACCGTTCAGAAGGTAAAAGTAAACATTACTAACTGTCTCTCCCAGCCATCAGAGCAAATCAGTCCTTCATGGAACTTTTATTACTCAAGTCACTTGAAACCATAAAAAAAAGTTACTACTGATCTAAGAACAAATGCATTCAGAGGGCCTCCATTTCCCACCTTCACCCTATTTCTGAACTTTACGATTCTATCCAACAACAGCTTAAGACATTGACCAGACCAAGAGAAAGCCTATTGTTTTAAGAAAAGAGTTTCATTAACCTTTCTTTGTGAAAATAAATCAGAATGTCAACTAACTGGGATGAGAAGTTGTATTAAAATGCAATCCATCCATGGTCAGGTGGCCAATTGCCTACAATTTTAAAGGGGTTGCACAGAGCTGAGTAGCCAGCCAGCCACCCACCCACTTGGTTTTGAGTGGTGTATTTTGTTTTTTTATAAAGTTCAATTTCAGGGAAAAATTGAAAGTCAATTATAAAAAAGCAGTTAAAATTCTACTAGTTTTTTTTTTAAATTTCAGTACAACATCTTGCTTGATATGTCTTTCTCCACTGATTTAATATGGATGAAAGCAGCTCTAAACCAAGAATGAACACAAAAAGGCATGTCTGTACCAACGTAGTGCCAGCAAACTGTTCCCAGTGAGAAAGAATTCAGACTGTAAAGCAGCCTCCTCAAAACAGACTAGTGGAATCCACTTTGCCCAAGACATTAAAAGATGCATGAAAGAAACTTTCTAGGACATGTCCTGAATACAGTGGCCTACCAAAACTTTCCTTCTTACCAGTAAATGAATCACTGGCTAGAAGATGCCTGGAAAAAAAACACACATAAATGATGTGGTTTCACTTTATTATTTTTTCCATCTGGAAAGCTAAAAATAGCGAGCCAGCTGCTGAGCATCTCTGGGAGGCTGAAACTCACTGGAGAATCCCTGCTGATGTCAGAAAGTAGGAGAGTAGAGTTTAATGAGTTTAAAACAACACAAACAACAAATAGCATTGTCTTCAAAAGAAGTAGATTAGAATGTTGTATGAGGATGATGGTAAGAGGTCAGACAAAGTCCATGTTGTACAATATCCTGTCTCCAACGGTGACCAGAGGCAGATGCCCCAAGAAGAGTATTAGGAGAGGATGCGCATAATGTCTCCTCTGGGTATTCTTAGTCTCTAGCCTTGTGGCTCTGGGACTTCTGTTCAAATATGATCCCTGTGTATACATAATCACTTGATGAAACTGTATCTCTGTTCTTCCAAAGCCATTTATTACATTTTAACAATTCAGCTGTTTTCTTTGGTTTTTTTTTTCTATAAACAGATGTAAGGGATGTTGTCTGTTTGTTTTGTGAGATGTTTTATGATTTATTGTGAATAAGTTGTCCAGGGAAAGTAGTAGATTCCTGTCTAGCAAGCTGCAGTCTTAAAAACATGCATTATAGGAGCCTGCTTCCAGTATCTCCTATAATCTGATCTCACTGAGTAATGCAAAAGGTAAATCAAGAGGTTATAGCTTCAGAAATGTGACCCACAAGTCTCCCAGCATCTTCCTAACCTGTTTACAGATAGCCAGGGAACCTCTCAAGACCAAGGGTAGATCAGCTGGCAGAAGCTTTGAGTTGAAGCATTTGTCAAATATTTTGGTTCCAGTAAATCAACATTGCTCAACATGGAACTAATTTATCACAGGATTTCTTCTCTAGTTCTATCTCTACTGATAAATCAAATTTCTCAAGATGATACTTTCTGCATGGTAAGACAATACCCACAGGAACACTTAAAAATATTCTCTCAACCTCAACAAAAAAACGATAATATATGCCCCCTCCCCCCCGGCTATAAAATCTCTGAATGGTCCTTACATTATCAGGAGTGAAAATACGAGATTTTCTGGGTTGTTTTGGTTTTTTTAAATGCAGATCAGAAGTCAGGAAACATTAGAACTTAAATTACCCCTATAGCAAAACTACATTAATATATACTCTTTTTTGTCACTGGACTGTCTTTGTTCTGCACTTGTGCAGATTCTCCTAGATCAGCATCCTCATCAAAATGAATGCATGCAGTCACTTTCTCCTGTAGTAACACACTGCCTCAATTGAAACATGTGATATGATCACCGTATGATTTAATTGCAACATATTAGGTGTATCAGGATGTGTAGAATGTTATGCTATGGCTAAGAAGGCAGAATTATTTACCTTGGGAAAGGGGCAAAAGAGTGAAAAGCAGAAACATCTTGTTCTAGCTATTATTAAACAGCCACAATACTGGACGCCTTTCAAAGGCACATCTCTTCCTCCCAGCCCTGATGTGTATAACCCTTCTTCACATCAGACTCCACTCATGCAACACTTTGTATTTTTCTCTCCTCTCTACAAAGAGATTTCAGAGATGCATTGCCAATGCATCATGTAAGAATTTCATACCCAGAGAAGATGAGCACATATTTTGTAGACACTTGCTTCAGTTTTAAGTGTCTTACTAAATTTAACAGCTAAATGGACAAAATTTAGCATCTGTACCTCATGCGATGTCAATATATTTCTTTGATATACATACATCATGTTTGAACACAGCAGTGTGAAAATATGACATTTAAAGATTCGTGCTTAGATTTGTCTAACTGAAAAGCATTCTTCAGTGACAACCCACTGACACACTGGATTGGGGGGCTGATCTTTATAGATAATGATTGTGTTACTCTACCTCTTGTCTTTGCCCTCCATGGAATACAGCCAGGTATCCACAAAGTCTCTCATCTGCTGTGCATTACCATGTCTAAGACTTTCACAGTTCTTGAACAAATGCCCTGCAGCCATATCACCGCCCCTTTGGCTACTGTTCCTGCAGATCTCATGAAACTCTGTGTCCCCAGAAGAACTCCACTTGTAAAGCCTTTACTCACAGCTCACTTCCCACACCAGGAAGGACTACTTGACATCAGTCTTTCCCCTCACACATGGTTTTGCACTGTATGTTACTTTGTGAATGGTAGGGCAAGCCAGAGAAACTTGCAGCTACTCTTTCTTCTGGTTTTGGTCAGCACTGAAGATCCATGTAGGTCTTTGCCAGGTCAGAGACTGCCTGGAAAGGTAGCAAGTCAGTGGTCATCCAGTGAGTATTAAATGACAGGACACGTTATGATATGTTGAAATGCACATCGTCAGGTGTCACTATTCCAAACTAGTCATTTAAAATTTCAGAACATCCCTTCCTTCAAGTGCCAAAAGGAAAGGACAGTGGATTCATCTCAGTGTGTTGCTCTAATGGTGCCTCCAGCAGTTAAAAACAAAGCCTGTGCCAAAAGAAATATTCAAGATCAGGGAAAATAAGTACAAATGTCGTTAACAAGGCTGTTGTGATGCCTGAGCATGATGAGGGGATACCTTTCCCCACACCTGTGCTCCAAGAGATGAAATTCAAAACCTGGAGCCAGAGAGATACTATCAAGTTTGTTTTTTATGCAAGAACTAAGAGCTTGCTCTCTCTGTTTAGCAAAACGGAAAACAGCTCAGCATAGATAGGATTGCTAGCTACATCATCACACTAAATATCAAGGAGAAAAGAATCTGCATTTAAAAAAAGGACAATGTTGCACAAGGACAAATAAGTATAAATTGACCAAGAATAAATTTGATTTGGGAATTAGGAAAAGGTTTCTAACCATCAGTGGAGTGATGCTCTGGAACTGCTTTCCAACAAGCAAAGTGAGAGCAAACAACCTAATTAGTTTCAAGATGAGGCTCGATAAATTTATGCAAGAGATTATGCGATCCAGTTGTCTGCAATTGTAGGGAACAGATCCCAATGAGCCAGGATTTCCCCCCAGTCCTGTGTTCCAGGCTGTAACTTGTCAACCTAAATTCTCAGCTGCAGTGCGGTGATTTACCAGGCGTCAGAGACTACCCTATTCTAAAACAGGACTGACTTCTGTATTCCAATAACCATAGGTTACAACTTAGACTGAATGGGAAAATTTCCCACTAAACTGAAAATGTAAGAAAAAAGTAGGAAGAGGGCGAAAGAGCAACTAGAAAGCTTTCCAGAAAGTGTGATACGATAAACTTTGAAATCTGTCATTGAAATTAAGGTGGAGGAAGAATTCTTATTTTATTTATTTATGCATTATTTCTATTGGAAACTTGGGAAAAGTACTCTGTTATTTTGAGAAATAATCATATAAGCAGAAAACCCTTTTGATATTTAATAAAAATCAGTTCACATACTTGTAATTTTTGTTGCAAGAGATAGCATATCTAGATAAATATATTAGTCATGCAAACCATATTTTCTGCTCAACTCTACAAATTGAGAACAGCACTCTTGGCTGCACAGCAGCAGTAGATGAATCACAGAACTGTCAATTCACCCCAATTACTACAAAATGGAGCTTGGGAGGTCAGCTCATCCAACCAGCTACTAACACGCACAGCATACGAAAACCATTTAACATTTTTGAGCAATCCATTCCTATAAACCTTCAGAAATAACAATAATTTAAAAAAATCTATATTTTGGAATCTTAATGTAATATAGATTGCCTCAGTCTGGATCCTATTGAGCCTTAAGGTGGCAGGTGGAAGAGACTTAGACTATAGCTATTCCTCCTTTTTCCATAAAAAACTTATGCTGTACTTCAGCAAAGTTAAAGCTGTCCCAGGATTACTCCAACAGTAGTCTTGATACCAGCCATTATGTTTTCCTTAAGATAACTGACAAAGTTCCCAGGAAAGATCAGTCTTGATATGCAAAGCAGTCTCACACTGCAAGGGAAATTATTTTCTGATAAGAATATAAAGCAAGTACCTCTGGACTCTTGAGATATCTTAAGGGTGTCTTAGATTCACCAAATAATTCACAGAGGTTTTTTGCCTGACCACTCTAACACTTAAATATTTCCCAAATTAGATCACTGCAATCATGACTATTAAAGCCATAAGGACAGACCTTCCCATTTCTGTCATGACCAGAAGGAAAAACCTGTTTGCACAGACACAGTCCAGCGTGTCTGTTCTCACCTCAGCCTTCACCTAACATAACTGTCCTCTATACAGAAAGGCAATAGCTGATAAGTACAGTGTATTAAACTTCCTAAACCATAGGGTTTTCTAGCCATGTTGCAAGAGTCTTTCGCAATTTTGATTCCTCTTCTGAACCGGCGCTACAGAAAAGGGAGAAATTGCTATCCCCATCTCACAGATGCTGAAAGAATGTTTAAAAAAAGCAGAAAAACGCTGACTACCTTTCTAATCTATGCATATAGAATACTTAGTAGGTCAGGGCTGCTTATCCTAGATACTAAGTTAAAACCAGTATTTTGCCTCTTTCAGCTTTTCCCAACTTGTCCTCAGTGCATTTTACCTTCTCTCAACTTAGTCCATAAAGAGATTTGGGATATTCTCTGGAATGGAAGATGTTCTACAGCTACAAGCTGTTACAGCAACCAGCCTGCCTACTGCTCTCCTGGGCACCTGCATTATGCAGAGTTTGGTGTTCTCACTCTTCGCTTCAGGATTTGGTGCGACACTTCTGAAACACAGCAGACAAACAACAGGATATTTAAAAGAGATAAAAATCCTTAAGAGTAGTTTCAAGAACATAACTTCTCTGAAGTTGTTAGGAAGAGAAGTTTTTGAGACTAAAAGAAACACAGATGTGTTGGAAAGAAGTACAGACAGTAGGAAGGATATAAAGTAGTGATCTAGTGGCATTAATGTCTTCCCACCTTCCCTCCTCTGCTTTAGTTTTACAGATTATGAAAGAACAAAGGGTTCCTCTGTAAAACTTGTCCTCCAGCTCACTTCCAAGATGCATGACCAACCCTCATTCAGCAGACGAACAAAGTCTCTCTGACGTTGACCTGTGAAACAGGGCTGATACTTCTAAATACTTGCATGGTTCTTGAACATCTAAACCCCTTCATGAAGGACACACAGCTCCTTCCTTCCCTCCCACTGTAATGTCAAAGTCTTTTCCTTGCTCTTTCTTACTTCTGGCACACAATACTCCTGAGATGTACTTGCAGGAACAGAATAACATGTATCCTGAAGCACAAAGATGCTTAAACGTATGTGTAATGGCTCATCATTCTGTATCTTTAAGAGACAAACAATGCTTGTCAGAATCTTTTTTAAGTTCTCCTAATTCACTCAGGAACCACTTTCTCCAATCACTCCGGAAATTTCACCCAATGTTTTATTCCTTTACTTATGCCCTTTTAAAAGCTGCCAAGTTGCATCTTTACAGCTTGGGCTTTATTCCACCAATTTTGTGAACACAAGCCATTTGTGACTCAACTCCCCTAGGCATGCAAGGGTCAAAGAATAAAAACATACGATAATCCAGGCAATTTCAAGGAGATTATCTGGGAATGGGGAAAGAGAGGGAATAAGGTGTAAGGCCAAAACAATAACATTATTCCTGAAAGAAAAGTCCCAGATTTGAAGTTTATAAGGAGTTTTGTTCTGAATCAAAAGACTATGATGAATCTTTTTGTTCAAGGCAGGAGGCAGATGGACCAAAAAACTCTAAACAAAGCTTCATTTCACTGCGAGTTGGTTTTCTGTGTCAGTAACCTACTGCAGCATCTGTAAGTCCACAATGGTGGGACAAAAAATAATTCCCATTTTCACCTCTGAGCTGCATTTGTGCTGAAATCTTAGTGTTAAGTTTAGAGCAGTTAAGGACCATTCCAAGAAAGCTCTGGAAAAGGAATAAGAGTAGTCCAACCCATTTCCAATCTTAAAATTTTATGGTCATGACAAAAAACATCAAGTAAAGACTTCTAAAATACTGAAGTCACTGCACAGTGGCATTCTATGTATTTCAATAGTTTTTCTGTAAAAGGGTTCTTAAATTTAGGCATTTCAGACTAACTCCTGCTGAAATCAGTTAAGATACAAGGATCCTGTCACTGAAACTATGGTTTTGCCCTTATGATGTCTGGGTCAGCAAAAAAGGATGATGGCCGATTGCTTCCCTGCCCACTCTCTACCCTTCCATGTTCTTGCTTAAGACTTTGACTCCTGATGTCCACTGACAGAGATTTGCTTTAGGACAGGTTGCTTACAGATCCCATCTGCTTTGCAGCAGCAGATGTCAGGCTCTTTCAGGAAAGATTTGCAGTATCTTCTCCACTGTTCGGTGTTGATCAACCAGCATGGCTGCAGGAAACATTAAATAACAGAAAGAGACTGTCCAGACACAGCAGACCGGGCCCTCCATGACACAGGTAAATACGCATTTTGAGCACAAAGTCTTTATTCCCTCTCTTTTCCTTCTGTCCCTTAGATCACGCACACCATGGGCTCACATATGCCTTGTATTGATGGCCAGCAGGTTGGGACTCAAATGCAGGCTTAGATCCAGCTTCCTTACACAGTGCAGATGTACCCTGAGGCATTTGAGGGAAAGCTACAGTAAGACAAATCCTCTTGCTTCCAGCACAGAATATAGACAAAGTGACAGTGGATCTGGAGGGGGAGCAGCTGGCCTTGTTACAAAGTGTAGGGAGTGAGAGCAAAACTAGGCTCTGGGCCTGCCCAAAGTTTGGCTCTAGTCATCCACGGCTTTACTCCTGCTGCAGCTACAAATGTGTGAGTCTACAATTTTGTAATAATACACTTCTTGACTGACCTTTCCCGGCAAGTTAATGACAGGAGAGAGTAATAAGGACATGCTTTTTAATCTAACACCAGTCAATAATAGTATACAACTAATAGACTTAGACATCATACATTCAATAATTGTTTTTATTTAAAGCCCTTACAGTTTGCCCACTGAGACACAGCATGTTAGCAGCAGTCGCTGCCTATTGATAGGCACCAGCAAGACATTTATTCATACTTTCTGGCTAGTTTACGTTCTTCTGGAGCATCCATCACACAAGTATCTAAGCAATGAGATATACATTCATTTATATAAACACACATTTTGGCTCAGCTGCCACAGAAAATGGGGATCATTATACGTTTCTCAATAGAAAGCTAGCTTTGCTACAAGTACACCCATTTATTTCACTTCATTGTTAGAGGAGCTTATTTTTTCCTTCTAATATCTAGAAATCCCAAACAGTATCAGTACTTTCTTCATGTTAAGAGGCGTATGCATACCTGGTGTGACATTAACTTTTTCTTATGTGTGTCTCCATCGCTTTTGAGAGGACTAAATAAAATACTGTGGAGGGAGACAATGAAGAAGTAGTAGTTGGGACTCCAGAATAATTGAGTCAAACAGGATATGACCTCAGACTACAGCCATAGAGTTGCGGGATCCTTGCACCAGGTCCTGTAATTCTAAGAGAGAAACAGGATGCTTCATCCAAAGTCACCCTTCAGGGAACAGCAGCCTGATTTTCTGTCACCCAGGATGGATCCACAATACCCTCAGCTATTATTGCCACTCAAGCATCAATCTTTTTGGACAACAAAGAACAGATTACCAGGCGTTCAGTTAGAACTGAGATATCTAGAATTACAAAAATTAACTTTTTTTTATATGGCCATTATTCTACTTTTTCCCTTTGGTAGGGGGCAGGAGATGCACATTAATAGTTACTTATTTAGATAGTAGCTGCCCCAGGGTTAAATTGCTAAAAACACCCTTCTTGCTTGTTATCCTTATTTTGTTGGAAGGTTTAGGTTCATCTCATTTTACATGGGAAAGATGAATGACCCAGTCTACTGGCAAGGTCTAAATCGCAGCCCTTTGCATGCTGAAGTCTTTCACCACTTACTCTTGTCATAAACAGCACCCTGCAATCCATTTAGTTTCATTTACAGCAGATTAATTCCTCTCTGACCTTTGGCTCTGCTGTCAAACAGGCCTGAGACAGACAACAGCTTAGGAACAGCAAGTGCATTTGATGATGTCAATCTCTGGACCTCAGGGATTTTCTTAACTTCTCATGTGCCAGAACACCACAAACAAAATCTGTCTCCTTCTGCTCCTGGATGGCATGTCCACACCAACTGTGTTGTTGCCAAGCAAGCCCTACACAGCTCCCACAATTGGCCATAAATGAGCATGGAAGGCAAATATTTTACTTATTTTAAACTAATTTTCAAATTTCACTCAATCCTCTTCTTACATTTAGATTTATTCTCTTTAGGTTAAGTTTTAAAGGCTAATTCTTTAATGTAAGAGTCATACTGCTGAAATTGCTACTCTAGCAATTTTATTGTCTTATTGCCATTTGCATACCATTACCCAGTGGGCCTTGCAGCATCAATATTTTGCTTTCATGACTCCATCCCTAAGAAAAAGACAAGCTATAGTCACTCAGCATAAGGAAAAGAACAGCTAGATTCAAGTATTGCCTGCCTTGTTCTCCAACAGAAAGGTGTCTCTCCCGTTCACTTCCATCAGGGCTAAATTCAGCTGAATGCTCATCCAGAACTGAGATTTTGTACAGACAGGGGGGAAGACAATTTTCTTTCCAAGGCATAAGGAATGTCCATGTTTAGAAGCTAGGAACTACTTTTGTCCATCTTCCTTCCAAAAGGAGAAGAAACCATTCACATCAACTGTCAGAGCTCCACTCACCATTGGACTTCCTTGAGACAGAAAGCAAGGCTGAAAGAAAGGGAATGAAGTTAAATTACAAGGCCTGGTTGGGCTCACCTGCAATACTTCACTCCCAAATCAGCAGTGCTCAAGAACATGATGGGAGTTGGACTCCTTGCTATTTCCAGAGAACCACCTGGCAGAACTGCAGGAATTCTCATGTCACCTACCCTCAGTGCCAGCCTCTTCCTGCAGCACTATGCAAGTCCTTAAGGCTTTCTGCCTCTCCTCCATGAATTTTTCATGGGGACTTTAAGGTTTACTGCAGCAAGCTAGACATTTCCATTAAAGAGAACACCTTGAGTGGAATCAGAAGCATCTTTTCAGCCTCTGTTCAGGAAGTCCTTCTGCAGAGTTGGCAATCGCTTGTGGAAAATTATTTTCCAGAGCACATCCAGACCCTCTTCCTGTAGCCATATGCTAAAAAATCACGCTTCATAGTCTGAAAGGCCCAAAACGATTTGAAGGTCTGTCATTTTTCCTTTCTCACAACTGTAAAAATTCTTAAAATAAGTTACCCATTACTAAAAGAACTCAGATTTTTCAAAAGCAAGTAATAAAGGGAAATTTGCAGAACTGAGTCATTTCTGCCAGCAAGTTTCTTGAAAATAATGATCTCCCTCCTCCAGCCGATTCACTTCCTCTTCCAGAAAAAAAAAAGCGTATCCATGTAGATAATTCTTACCTTCATTTTTTAACTATTTCTTGTTGCATTTGGAACTAAACACAACATGCAGCAACAAGAGCAGTTCATCTCATTAATCTATTACAATAGTTACTCCCACATCACTTTACCTGTTGAGTAAAATCTCTGACCAGTCTTTCCTTGTCTTTTCCACTTACACAACTATTTTAGAATGAATTTTGTTTAGTACCTAGTACAATGAACCCACTGGTTTCAGATGGTGCACCACCACATCAAGTGGTAAATGAAAACATTAAAAAACTTCAAACACAAAAGCACACTTTCTCAAATCCTTCTCTATACTTTCTCGTATTCAGAACACCTTTCAACAAGCATTAGCTTTCATTGGTGATTATTTCTTTCATTTAAAAGAAACATTGCTAGAGATGGAATGCCGTTGTTTCAAGCTCTGTCAACACTTTTCTAACTTCCTGTGTCAGGTTTCTATGTGTGCAAGAGAACCTTTAAGAGTTTTGACGTCCTTAAACAAAAGACCCTGCAAAAACCTGCATGATCATTATTAACAGTTCTATGTAATGTTGTATGCCTGTGAATATATATGCAAGACACACCAGGCATATGAATGCATGCAGAAACACAAATCTTCAACATTGTTCAAAACCACTAAAGATTAGCACTTGTGTAGTGCTTCTTAGTAAAAAATTTTGTATACCTCATCAAGGCTAAATGAAGCCTCAGAGCATAAATACCACAAGTAGAATGAGGAGCCAAAAGTTCCATGCTCAGTGCTAACTTCTAGGTCATACTCAACCATGTGATGTGTATGGTTGTGTCCACACCAGTCCACCAGCCACCTTCTTCTCTAACCAGGAGTTATTATCTTTCAAGTAAATGTGTGAGGGTGAGAACACATAAGGGCAAGTGTTTAAAAAGTTCACCAAATACCTAACCATTTCATGCTCTTCTGACCAACATAAATGTCTTTTTTCCTCCTTTCCACCTTTTATTTGCACATCCCCAAGCTGCCCAGTTCACTCACAAGGGGACTTATAAAACCAATCTAAAAATTGAAGCATGCATTTATGCGCTGCTCCTTTTCCAAGGCCATGAAAAAATGAAAAGAGAAGTTGATTGGACATACTGATGCGTGCCTTCTCCCCATGCTGCCCCCAACTCCTTACACAGATCTTCCAAAAGCAGCAGCTGCACAAGTGCCATATTGCGACATGCGGATTTGCTCTGGGAAAGTTGTTTTATTTTTAAATGGCTGAATACATTGCAGGGTAAAAGCTTGCCTATACCACCAACACACGCCTGCCTCTTACTGTTATCTTGGGGCTTCTGCAGCTTATTTTATAAAAATGTTTCAGTTTTTTACCCTGCCTGAGCTGCGGCTTCCTCTCGGTGGCTTCTTTCCAGATATGGGCAGTCTCCCGTGGCGCAGAGGCTAGAGGACAATTATGGAAGCAGAACTGGGAAGGCAAAGATTTGAAGTGACTTGACAGAAGAGAGTTTAGAGCTTTCTCAGTGTGATCACTTGAAAGATTGTCCCTTTTCTCTCCCCATCTCCAGTGGAAGAACGTTCTACAGAAATAACCCCTATTAAAGTTATAAAAATTGACTATCACATGTTAGAGACACTAGATATGCATAGCAAGAGGAGGTTGTCCAGCTCCTCCAACGTTATCATCCACAGGTAAGAACTGGACAGTTACCAGGAAGTTTTACTGTTCCCAAATCTGGTAACCTGGAAACCAAATCCAGGTCTCCCAATTCCCGCACTACCTAAAAAATATCCAACACATAAGTGGAAACGGTATGCTGGTTTCCACCCTGGAGTTGCTCGATTCATCTCCAGCCTCTGAGGTGGACACAAAGAGTTGACTTGTCTCTCATACAGGAGATTTGCAGAGAGCAAAGTAAGGATGTTTCCTTTGCTTCTCCAGGGGCAATCTGGAACCTCTGTACAGTCTATAAAAGCTGCTGACTGAAGTCTATACACTCACTTTCGCTTTCATGGGTACTCTCTGTGTCACTACAACACTAGTCCAGCCCCAGAGAAACAGGTGTCTCTGAGCCCCACTGCATTGCTACAGCTGCTCATGAGGCATGTATCAAGTCCCAAATAATAGTAGCCCGTCTTACACCTAGATCTCTTCTGACTTACTTTCAAAGGACAGATCTCGGTTTCTGAACAGTGGCAGATTCTGTAATTACGTACATTTAAATATGAAGGGGGAATCAAGAGCAATTTTAAGGGCACGTAGATCTGGTCTCGTGCCAAAGTACTTTATTCTGTAATGAACTCTTCCTTTTAAGCCACTTTGCAGATACTTTGGTCTGAACCCAATATCAATAATATAGGTTAAATTTCACATGCTTAACAATATTTAACCCTGGGGCCTCTTCTTCGGCCATTTAACACCAGACAGTACACCAGCCCAGGGTACTGGGATAGGAGGTGAAAGCCAGGAAGACAGCCCATCAATGGATAACTAAAAAGAGAAAGGAAACCTTGACCTGTGCTGTATGAGTTCAGCATTGCAAACGGTAATGTAGACCATCTCTTTCAGGCTGTTTGTAGTCACATTTGAATAGTCAATAATTCACCACTTACAGTGAGAATGTTAAATGCAAAAAGCAGCAGAATGCAAATTGAAATGGCTAATCCTTTTTAGCATGATCCATTAACAACAAAATATTAAAGGTGAATGGGAGAATGAGAAGAGACTTCATGGGCGAGTGCATTGGCCTTTTGCCTCTGAGGAAAGGTCTGTACTCAAAGCTTCATTAGTTTACAAGCATAAGTGGTCACACAGGCCTAACAGACAGTCGTCTGTATCACAAAACCAGTGGCAGTCTGCAGGTACAACCTAGACCCTCAGATAAAGCACAGGTTATGAGAAGACCCTGTTCAATTCTCTGGATCCCCCAAAGTGTGTGGTACTGAGCACGCTGCTTTGTTTCTTAAGCTCTGCATCTCATCTGCAAGGGAGTAGTAACTCCTGTACATCTCCATAATGCTGGAAGGATTAGCAAATTAAGCTAAATGCTTGGGGACCATTATTATGGGGGAAGGGAGAGGATATTACAAATGGAAAAAGACACTCTCTAAAATAGTGATGTCACTGTGTATGAAAACTGGGATGGAACAGCTGAGCTGGAGAGTAAAGTAGCAAGAGAGAACGGAGCTTAGGATGCAGTTTTACATTTTTATTGTGTTTTCATTTAAAATGCTAACAGAAAAAATTATAACCCATACAGAACAGTACGATGTCAGATGCAAAGCAGCTTAACAAGCACTCCCTGTTGATTTGGGATGACCATTTCCAAACCCTTAGAACAAATCAAGAGATGAACTGTCTCATTTTAACCAGAATACTGAAAGACTAAAGGACCAGCTCTGAAAGTGGGCATTATAATCTTTCAGTGCTTAAGCTTAACCTGTTCAGATTGAACACTGACATCACTACAACTGTCCTCTGCAAGGCCAGAGGTTTGATGCTAGAACAATGTTTTCAATTGTTGAGATACTAGTGTTCTAACAAAGCAGAAAGTATTATCAGAGCTATATACCAGAATGGGGCTTGATGGAGATTTTGGGGTGTTTAGGTGTATCCCTCTGGAACTCTGCTCATTCATTATCTCTCCAAGACTTCTTGTGTACTCCAAGATTTTGCTGGGTATTCATGATATAGGTACCTCCCACCCCACCACCACTTTTGCTTCTGAAATCTGTGCTCTGAAGCCATTTCTTTCCAGGCAGTGCTCCAGAACATAGCATTTCTACTGGGAAATGATGACTGCAAACAAACATAGCATCTACTTAGCAACTGAAAGGAAAAGAAAAAGAAGTGGGTTTTCTTTTAGTTTTTATAAAAGGCGTAATAATCTCTCCCCTGAAGAGTAGTATAAATGCTTCTCATAAAACATCATAAAACAATACAGTCCTGTAAAACCAAACAACATGTCAAAGCTCTATTTATTCCTTTCATTAACCTGATCTAATCCCAAGAAGTTTTTCATGGAACTTGCATTGAATTGATGAGTCTTCCTCTAGCCCCTCAACTTACCCAAAAGAGATGGAACAAATATAAATATATCCACACTTTACCCTCAGTCTTAATTTGTTCGAAGCTTGGAAGAGCTTAAAAACCCACCAGTGCCTCATGGAAAACTGACAAATATTCTATTTAGAGAGATTTTGGCTGCTTATGCCCTTGTTTTTCCTATGGTGTTCCCTTCCCCTGCAGCAAGGGCTCCTTCACATTGGGGACACGAGAGTTTTACTGACATTTGCTTAGGAAGGGCCCTGCCACTCAGCACAAAACACAACCCTGTTAGTGAGGCACTGTTCTCCACAACCCTTGATTGTGGTATGAATAGTCAGCTAAATTACATTCCCGCTTTTCAAGACCTCCCTACTCACCACAAAAGAAAGTCTTGCCACGCTTTTTTACTAAGAGAAATGTATTTATCAGATTTAATTAGTACGTTCTCCCTGACCTCTATAAAGTTCATCACAGGTTTTCCCCTGTTTAGTTTCATCCCCAGTTCTTTATAAACCCCAATTCAGAACCTACCTCCCAGAAACTAGATTTTTTCAATGGTCTTGATGCATAAGGTTAGACAGGAGGAAGACAGAACGTGATCACTGGAAGGGAAGTGTTCATTGAAGGAAGAAGAATCCCTCAAATTTTAAGCAAGGATCTTTGCGATGTCAGTGGCTGTTGGAAAAGAAATGGATGTATTTGATCTAGATCAACCTGGGAAGAACAGGCAAACATGCTGCACATCATAGCTTTATCTCTACCAGAAAGCAAACGTTAGCAAGGGTGCTGCTTTGTGGAAGACAGCAAGAGTATATAAGCAGATGGTGTTTGAGCATTTAACCACCACAATCCAGGCATGACTTGGCAATGAATATACTAGAGGCCTTGTTTACCCTAGAGCTTTGGACAGTGCAGCTGCTACTCCAGTTCTGGTAGAAATTTTCAAGCACAGGTATGCATGGTGAGGGGCAGGGATCACTGCAATGGATGGGCAAGAGGCAGTCTCAAATTCAGCAGTGCACTCTGTACACAGGCTCTTCAGACACTCTTCATTACTGGTCTGCATACTGAATCCCAATCAGGATAGTTGATGAGTGCATCATCTTCTGAGAAATAAGAAATATTTGGCCCACATAATCTCTTTCAATCAGCACTTGAGGGGCTGTCTTCTCAGAAGGAACCAGGAATGTAGATGTGTTTTAATTCCCCATCTGTAAACTTTATCCTACCCACATCTTCCTCACACATTTCTTGTCCACTGTCTTCATGAGGCAGAGAAGTCAGTCTTCAATAGATGCCTGTCTTTTCTTCTGTCCATGATGAAAATAGCCATGGATGTTTGGAGATGCTACTTAGACATGTCTAAACATAGGAAGAGAGCAGGATGGTCTATACAGGAATAGAAATTAGTGAAATAACCAATAACTCCACATTCTCATGCAAGGACATTAACCTCTGAATGAATTGCCAGTGATTTGGTCTAAGCCTATTTCAATAAATGTCCTCCTTGGGCATAAAGACCAATAGGAACCTGACAGAACTCTCATTCTGTACTGAAAATCCCATGCCCTGACCTCCAAAATCAGACCCAAGTATCCTCTGTTTCTTAAGCAGCCAACCAAATATAAACAAATACAAAAACAAATCCAAATTGCCTTAATGTCATGTTGCCTACAGTGCAATGGTGAGGTGATCCCTTGCCTCCCATTACCCACCCCAATAATTCTTTTATATGGAGTGTGAAATAATTAGAAGCAGCAAAAATAATTTAGGAAACAAGAAGAAGCTAATTGTATAAGCTTGTTTGGGGAAAACACAAAGGACAAAAGCAAACCCGGTAGAGATGCTGACAGATACAGTACTGGTATACTAAAGTCCACACATGTATTAATAATAAGCTAACTAATGGTCCCTTGCACAATAAACAATGAATTTACTACACAGCAGAGAAGATCATGGCTTGTGAAGCAAGAGAGTTTAATATTGTGTCCAGTCCAATGACTTTACACTGTGTTTACGGAGAGACCAAGGTTTCAGAGTGCAGCTCTGCGAACCCAAAAATCTCCAGCCTAGCAATGCTGCTGATTACATCCTCCAGATCCAGGCAAGTCACAATGGAACTCAGTGCCCACCTTCCAAAAGTGTTAGAACCATGGACCAATAAGTAGCATTACTCCACAGCAGCACTGCTCAGGCCTTTAACTAATGCTGTGGCTCAGTCTTCAGGGATGAAATTAATCTTCCTGTTTCAAAATGCAGGCCTTCTCAACTGAGCTAAAGGATGCTCTCCATCAGCAATGGAAACAATTGTTCATACCTAAGATCCTTTTTCTTTCCTCAGAGCATGCTGGCAAGACAAGAGGTGATCTTGGCTTAGTAAATGGGGAATCAAGGTATGGGGTCAATTGGAAAGCTCACTGAAGATCACAAAAGAGGCTAAGGGTGTCGGAAAGTGAATGCACCGCTACTGCATACACGTCCTACCTCGACAGCTCAAAGATCTTCAGAATCCAGGGAGAAAGTCAGAAGCTTGTGGTCAGATAGCTTGTCCCCAGCTGCTAAGCATGAAGCCTGCTTGACTGGACCAGCAAACACAGACCTCTGGCAACATAAGCTCTTCTTGACAGCAGGTCATCTGTAGGCCAGACTACATTTTTACTTCAGGACAGATGTTTACACTCTCTTTAACATTTTTTTTTGTACCACGTGTATTTGTGCCCAGAAGAAATGTATGCAAGATGTGTATTTGCAGATGTGAACAGGGGTCTAAACCGGTCACAACCATTTTGGAAACTGATATGTTTCAGGGTAAACACTCCACCGTGAGGAGGCTCTGTTTAGAGATGTGAGCTTCAGCCAAATAAAACTGAAAATAAAAACCCATAACACACAACCACACAATCCTATAAAATACAGTTTTTGTCTTATGCTAAAGGAGACTGCAAATGGTGCACTAGTCTCAACACAAAAATAAACTTCAAGAGTGTTCTGGTTTCAGATGGCATAAAGTTAATTTTCTTCCCAGTAGCTGCTGTGTTTTGTATTTAGTATGAGGAGAATGTTGATAATACACTGTTGCTTAGTTGTTGCTAAGTAATAAGGACTTCTTTTTTTTCCAGTTTCCCATGTTTGGTTAATAAGCAGGTGTACAAAAGCTGGGAGGGAGCACAGCCAGGCAGCTAACTCAAGCTGGCCAACGGAAATATTCTATACCTTAGATGTCATGCTCAGTATATAAATGAGGGTTGGCCAGGGGCAGAGATCTGCAAGTTCCATGATTGCTGCTCGGGCACAGGCTGCGCAATCAGTCATGGGACAGTGAGAAAAACTGTATCGAGTATCACTTGTTTTTCATAGTCTTTATTATTATTATTTTTCATTTGATTGTTTCCTTACTAAACTGTCTTTATCTCAACCTGTGATTTTTAGTTTTTTTCTGTTCTTCTCCCCATCGCACTAGGAGGGGGAGGAGCGAATGTGTGGCTGCTTGATCCTAGTTGCCAGGGCAGCTGTCTGGTGCTTAGCTGCCAGCTGCTGGGTTAAACCACAACAAACAGCTACCCTTTTAGGGGTCCAGTCCTATGCATTTTAAACTCCGCCAATGCTAAAGTTGCTGATGGTCTATACAGCCCAGCCTAGATCTGCCTGCAGTCTTTTGTTTTCTCCAGCAGCTCAACTTCACTGGCTGAGCTTACACTGTATCCTGAGATTTAGCTGTTAAAAAGAAGACCTCTGTTTTTGAGTCACTGTCTCAAAGAGACTAGCCTAGTACATACGATCCTCCAGAATTACCCTTCCTAATCATAAGCTTCCTAGCATACCACACTGGTTTAGAAACAATGCACTAACGTGCCTTGAAAGCCGTTTCCAATTTTTCTGGGTGAAAAGCATTCACTTGCGCATACTACTCAAACGCATCTGAGTTGCCTGCCCAGAACTCCTCTCCCACTCCACTGCATTGCTGCTGCTTTCTCCAGCACCCACTGCAGCTGCTGAGCTGCACCACTGTTGGTTTACCCACCTACTGAACATCATCCCAGCTGTGGCTGAATGTCAGTGACGAGGCTAAAGGCCTCCTCTGTGTGTATGCAGAGTTTTGTAAAGCACATCAGGATCAAAGGTGCCAGTGAAACACAAGGATATCATAAAAGCCCAGAGTTTCCTCATGGCTAGCTTGTCAACTAATTACAGTTGTGTGCTTTGCTGAGAAGCTCTAAGAGGTATCAAGAGCAAAACTCCATGGCATCATCTGACACTGACAATGCTGTAGCTGGGAGTGCTGCCATTTTTTATGCTTTCAGGACTGGCTTTGAACTGGACGTGAACTTGCATATATATGTGCCTGATGCACAAGTCAAGTGCACCAGTGCAGTGATCCACCACGCTTTCCATCACTTTACACTTAACTGCATGCCAAGCCTTCATAAATTACACTTGCTGCTTTCCAGTCTGCCTCTGATGAGAACACAGTCGACCTCAGTGTCACTCTTGCTGGAGGCGCAGAGCACAGGCAGCAGCCTAGACGGAGGACTGCTCAGCAGAACTTTTCTTTCTGAAGGAGTCATCACAGAGTCGCTTCTTTCCACTGTGCCTTCCCTGAAAAGCTGCAGGTAATCTGCAGCATGGATGGACTGACAGTCTACACCTTGACAAGGAAGTGATTTGTCTGGAATTACTTAGGAAGCGTCCAGGACAAAGTCAGAAGCAGGACTTGGTCACACGAATGTCAGTGTACGATCTTAGACTATAACATTGGCCTTCTCTTGAGAAAGGTATGGTAATTCAGCACCAGATGTTCTTTGCTTGATCCTGCCTAGTCTGACACACACGGATAATACCTCCATGCAGGTGACTGCATGGGTTAATTTAGGAAAAGAAACCAGGATACCCATATCTTCCAGCTTCTTATTTTAAGTGCTCTAATAACACATCTCCATTTATTTGCACTGGGCATAAGAAACATCAGGGGTTGAGGGTTTATTCCTTCCCCCTCCTTCCTCACAATCACTTCAAAAGAGATTGTTCTGGCTTTTAACAGGTAGTTTATGAAAGGAATTAAATAATGTGGTCGCCTGCAATAGCAGGGCGACAGACTCAGTGACCCAGGGGGTCCTTTTTAGGGCTGTGTCAGCCTCTGACTAACGTCAATAAAAATGATTTCATCCCAGCTTTTATATGTAGGCAGGAGAGCAAAAAACAAATTAATGCGAACAAGAAACTCTGAAAAGTCGGAGCGAGGGGGATGGAAATGAATGACAAAGCCCATGCGCGATGTTTGGTGCAGGGAAAGCAAGCGTACAGCTTGGACTAAAATACGACTTATAAGGCTGTTCATTTCCACCCCTACTCCCACATACCTGAAGGGAATAGAATTTAAGTGTCCCAGCTCTGGTTTTGTAAGTGATTTGACAAATTGTTTTCTGTGCTACCGCCACAGTCACCCAAAATAGGTAAAATATTTCATTTCAGAAAGGAAAACATTTACATGAGGACTTGACCTTTAACTCAATGTCAGAAGCTCCCCAGGTGGGAGGTGAGACGGATGGGAGCTTCAGCAGAGTCTAGAAACCTCCTGGAGTAATTACTGTCTCCATGGCAACAAAACACAGATATGGGAAGAGGGGGGGAAGGAAGGAGGGGGTTATGGACCTAAAAAGAACACAGGTTCCAACCTACATACGACTTCCAGCCATTAAAGAGGCCCAGGTCAGTCTCCTGGAGTGACTAGGGTTTGGGCAGCCTAGATGGGCTTCTTCGTTTGCTGAATGGGGCATCCAGCACAGGTGCACCTTCTGCAAGGCAAGATCCCAGGACAGAAACAAGAAGAGAACAGTCTCCACCCCTGTTCATTACTTGGCTTTCTGCTGAGGCCCTCAAACAAAGCGTAGAGTGACAAATGAGGAGAAGATGCTACCAGCTCTAGAAACCTCAGTTCACCTACGAGTAGAGCTACATAGCAGCCAAAAATCCTGGAGACAAATAACTACAAGTTTTTAAATTAGAACTACTCAAAAGCATTCAACTTCGAGAAAAAGCACACAGCAGAAATAACCAGAAAAATCCAGACTTCCTTTCATAGTACTGTTGGCCTGCTCTTATCATCATTTAACAAGTTGAGTAGACTGACTGATTTGTAGATGCTTCACCATAAAATTAGAGTTCCTGGCCAGGAATTTCCACAAGGCAGAGGGGATTCAGCAAGTCACCAAGGCAGGAAGCAAAACTAAACCCTCTCAAAATCAAAGAAGCACGCATGCTGATAACTGTCTTCACAGAATCACAGAATAGTTGAGTTTGGAAGACACCTCTGGAGGTCATCTTGTCCAGAATGACCAAGATCATCTTTCTCTTTGGTCTGTAACAGCTCACTTAAAACATGGGGAGGTGATGTAGGGCCTGCCCTAACTTCAAAGACATTCTCCATTTAGGAGAATGCTGTCTGCCACAGCAGCAATGATATGTTCAGGTCCTATGTGACACTGTGTACTCAAGTTTCTTAACCCAAATTCCTTGCTAATGGCTGGAAGTGTTTTGAGGGAGAAAGGAAGGTGGGGTGGTGGTGGGGGAGAAACAACAATTCTGCTTCCTAATTTTAGTACAGAAAAGATAATATTTTTCATCCTGGTGCTAAGCAACAAATGTTTCCCCCTCTTACACTCCAGGTTTGTGTTTTGAGCCATTTTATCCTCTTTACTCTCATCTCTTCCTCCCCTCCCTCCATTTACTTACAAAAGCTGTTTCATTCAGTTTAATTGGAACAGATGGAAATATAGAAAGTTCCTTTTAAAAATATAAATAAATTATATACACACACACTTATATTATGATCCAGAGAGGGAAAAAACCATCAAAATCTCTGAGAGCAGAGAATACGGAGAGCTAGTACTCATTGTTCTGACGCTGAACTCTAATTTTAGATGCGTTTACAAATGTGTGCTTCAAAAAAAATTACAGAAAGTGCTGCTCCATAATATATGCTTTTGCTTCTCTTGCAGCTAATGCTTTTTTTGCTAGGAGCTAGCAGCTGAAATCTTCATGCAAAGAAATTCTATCCCTCAGAAATACGGAAGAAGTGGTCTACGAAGTTCACCAAACACTTCCCCCCACCATCACCTTCCCTCTCCACACTTCTCTCATTTTCCCACCACCTCCTTCTTTTGACCCTGGTACATTTAACTTTCTACAATTATACATTTTGCATCTGAATTTTGTGCTTCTGACAAGCAACATCTACTGGATTGACAATCCGAGAGAATGACATCTTATTTATCCAGAAAAGGGGTACAGGAAGCCATAGCTCACTACCTACCATATTAATCCTTGGACAGGATTTTTCATGGGTAATTCTCAAGGCACTTAAGGAGGTCAATATCTCTACTCCATTTGCCAGTGAGAAAAGAGAGACTTGGAGCAATGCAAAGCGAGCTGCACAAGGCGAACCAAGAGAGGTGTAGCAAAGCTGTGCATGAAATCTACCTTCCTCACGGTCATCCCGCTGTCCAGCTCACCCACCCTTCCCCTCCATCGTAGAAGGCAACACATTTCCTTCATCTCTTACTTCAGCCAAAGTCCATTTTAAGATTAGAGGAACGCACCATGGACAACGCAAACTGCAGAAACCACTGAGTCTGTCAAAGACTTCCTCACGGTGTCCCTCTGCTCACCATAAATAGTGAGATATATACTCCCACTCATTTCCTGTAGGTTGTTAAGGCAGCAATGAATAGTATTACTGCCATCATGAATAATCCTGAGTTTATACATTGTCTCTTTTTCAGGCATGAGGAGGATCAAATTTGCAGACAAAATAAAAGTCTGAAAAGTCTACTTGCATATCTACTTCCAACACCACTGAAGACCTCTGAGCAGGAACATAAGACCAGAGAGATGTTACCAGTCTGCCAAGGGACAGAAAACCAGAGCAGAATGCTGTATTTCTCTCATTTTGAGTTCAGATGAGTTGAATTTAATTTACTACTTAATTCATGGTAATAACATTACAATTAGCAGTGTCCTCTATTTATCAGCCTAGTTGGCTACCAAAGCTCTTTGTTCATATCATATAACTACAGCTAAAACCTCATAGTACCAGCCAGAAAGCAGAAAGATGAGAAATGGAGGCGAGGGGGAGTAGTGAAAGTCTAGCCTTTTTTGGGACACTTTTTTCACCTGAAGATATTCGATGTCGTTCTACCTGGCCTGTACTACAAAAGAACATGAGATTTCCCAGGATCTTCAGTGGAGAGGTAGAAGTTGCTAGAAATATACACTTTATACAGGTGGAAAGAAAGAAAAAAGGCTGAACTTTGTTTTGTTATTAGAGCTCTCAGTCAACATTTTTCCAACTACAATGTCCAAAAGGAACAGGAAATCTGAGGCGTAGACTAGCCAAGAGACGTGCCACTTAGGCTAGCAAGACCTACAGGGTGAACCTTGAGTCTTCTCCAAATGACGCAGACAGTGTCCAGGTGGATTTCTGCTTCACTCTTGATTCTTACACTGAGACCGTCACAGGAGGCCAAGATTTGTACTAGAACTTTGTTGAAGATGGATCAGAAGCGATCTGGATGAGCAAGAAAGCAGAGGTACATGGATCTTCTGAGGATGCAGAGGGGAAAAAGAAAGGTAGTGAACAAGTACATGTCAGATGCAGACAGGCAGCAAGGTAAGACTCTGTCAGTCCACCATACATCACCACTTGTCTCCCAAAGAAACAACTTTCTCCCACTGCCTCTCAAGAAGGATGTTTCAGCCTCTGCTGTAGAAAACAGTACAAACAAGACAAAATACTCATAGTATGACAGATGTCTCTCCACCCTTCCATTTTTTTGTATAAGACTTTGAAATATTTCTACCAATTCTAGACCTCTCCCTTGGGCTTTCTGTCACTTTCTGAGTTTGCATCATTAGGTAGTTTCCTGGCTAAAGGAGATGAGAGGAATCAATGTAAATTTGCATCTCCTGATACCACCCTAAACCAACCCTTTCCCTCCTTGAAGCTGTGTCAGTCAAATATCACACAAGATAAACACCATGCTGCCTCCTGATGTGGAAGTCATGGGTTCAATTCTCATATTCACCACAAGCTTCTTAGGTGACAGGCAGGTTTTATTTTCCTTCTGTAGAACAAGTATTGTATTTCATTAATCCCACAGGGAAACTGAGAGGATAAAACCCCAGTGATGTTTCAGCAGCTTAGATTCAAAGATAGTAGAAATAAGGGAGCTATTTTGACCCCCAAAGTAGAAAAAAATCTCATGCTCATTTCTAAAGCATCTATGAAAGAGAAGGGAAAATTTCAGCAAAAGCTCCTTGCAAAGAAACATTATCGCCTGTGTGTTTCCCCCAGGCCAATTTATTCAACAAAAAACCACCAAGAGCCATTTGAAGAGACACATACCAGAACTTTTTTTTTTTTGAAGTTCTTGTCACTTTTAAGAAAAACAGTACATTCTGGTCAATTCCTTATGACAGGTAAGGGTCACCCTAGAGCCTTGCTCTCTTTAGAGATATCTCGACACAAGCATAGTTTTTCCAGTCTGCTGACAAACAGCATTGTAGAACTAATGGGTCACGATCAGAAAACTTTTACTCTAAACAGACAAGGTCCATGAAATCAGGACTTACAAGGTACCAGGTAAATAATGAAAGGAGACAGAAAGTAGTGTAATTTCATACAGAGACAGATCATTCTAACCAGACAATTTAAATATGCATTTTGTCTTTTCTTCTTTATTGGTGATGAACATAAAATCAGAAAGATAACAAAATCCTCAGTGCTCTCCCTTCCCCCAGTTACCTGCCCATGAGCTCAGAAAGAACGGAAAGCATGAAAGAAATTTTGGCATGTTTTATTTTGGACCATCAGGCAGCAGTTTGTACTGATAGATGTATTTTTGAGAGCATACAGCTGCCTTATTCACTAATTAAGGCTTCTGAGAGTGTAATGAAAAACTGTGTGATTTCACTGCATGGCAAACAGCCAGCACAATTTGTTCCAGATACACAAAAGAGATCTGAGTTGCAGATTATCTGGGTATGGGTAGGGTGAGATTCATGCAGGTGTGCAGCAAAGGCAAGGGAAAGGGGGCTGGCACCGTATTCCCAGCACACTTGCAAATCCTGCCATTGGAATTTCTTCCAGAGACAAAACCCCACAAAGCACTGGTGACATTTGCCGCTTGTTCCAGTGTAACAACCCTTACGTGAGCAGTGGACTGTATATGCCATACGTACCTGGTAACACTAGAGGGAGCGTGCAGATGAGGAGGAGGAAGAGCAATTACATTTTTGTTGAAATTGGTAAATTTGCAAGCTAGCATAACTTCTGTAATATGGAAAAAAACACACTGCATAAAGAACAGGGTTCCTGCTTTCCATTCCTTCTCTTGATGTGTATTATCTGGTATGGAAGTCCCTAACCATTAAACATCTTTTGTTCTTGGTACCACAGGGAAGAGAAAAGCGTCTTTCACATTGTGAGAGGGGACACCCACAAAACAGTTTATGCTTGCTCAAAATTGAACAGCGCTCACGCAACACAATTCAGACACAACAGTCTTCAGAAAACGGCTGGTGTTACGAACACATTTCTGAACAAAGTTGGTATTTCAGTAGGCAAAAAGATGGACCCTAGGCAAGACGCCAACATGAGGAACCCCAAGAACTGCTGACAGGCTAAAAAAGCACCAACTCCACAATAGAATCCATCTCAGAGCATCATTGCAGTATATCACCCTGACCACAGTGGCAGCAGCCCTGAGCTAGCAGAGAGTGTGAAAGATGCATGTTATCAAATTTACATACATCAAACAGACAACAATATGACTAAAATTAAAAAGCTACTAATACATAGCAATCTGCCAAATTGAAATTCTGGACTCTTCAGATATCAGACTCCGTGTCTGTATGTATTATATTATGAATATAATCTCTATGACTATCAGGAGCTCGAACGTACAAGGTTTGCTTTCCTCGATGTTTGGAAGAAAGTCTCATTCTTTATACCACTGCTCCATAAATAGCACTTTTCCCACCAGTTTCTCTGCACTGTAATCCAGATTATATCCCAAACCCTGAGTCAGAAGCCATCAGCTTTCAGATATTAAGGACAATACTGATCCATGGAGAGAAAACATGTCAGAGAAACAGATCCTTCTCACTGATGGAAATAGACACATTTTTGGAGGTAAACCCCAGCTCCAGGCACAATTTTGACAGTCTGATCAGTATAAGGAAAAGTTGTCACTAAATAGATGCAGGATCTTTAAGGGAAGGCATTCTCAATACTTCTTGCAGATTCGTTTAATTTTGGCAGAGGGCAACAGGGCTGCCATATCTACATTTTTAGTTGCACTGTGTTAGAAGTCATTGAGGTTTTTAGAAATGATGTTGCATTTACTAAAACAGAATTGTCAACAAGATTTTTTTTTTTAAGGGAGCCTGGAAGAAAATAGCATTGTCAAATGTTGGACATCCCTATTTAAATATTCCAATTTTTCTGTAAAGGTACCCTTAATACTTAACATAGCTTCAGGGAGCAACTATGTTTCTTTGGTAAGTTCTTTTGTAATTTTTAAAACATGACATGATTTTTGTTAGGTTTTCAAAAAGTTCCTTTCGTTTAGTTGCCTTTCAAAGTAATTATTTGTTACTTAACAAAGAAAACCTCATTAGAACTTGCAATGCATTTGTTTTGTACCTTTTTTTTTCCCCCTCAGAATAAAATTTACTATTTTCCTGCCTGCCCTAGCTCACAGTGAAATCAGTCAGCTGTCCTATGCCTCAACAAATCATGGCAATTAGCAGCAAGTACCACTACAGCACAAACATTTCTAAAGACTGTCCACAGAACACATCCAGAGACAATATTCAGAACACATCTATCAAGAAGCTCTTAAAACACCAGTCATGGAAAACCTAATTAATCTGATTCAAAACAAACACTGTAGCCAACATTAACCAGGCTGCAAAAGATTTCTACAGGAACAAAGCGAACCTTTGACATGGTCAGTGAAGCAGTACTGCAGTTCAGGGAGGGATGGAGGTTTCGGAGGTGGATTGGTGCAAACCACAGCGTGCTGAGAATAAAACAATCAGGAGAGCGGCTCCTGTCTGAAACACTGAGATCCACATGATTCTAGTATAGGTATATCTGACCATGACACATTATAGGAACTAGAAATCAATGCTCCCAAATGGTCACTAAAATAGTGGCATGATTTTTCAGAAACGCTGAGCATGGTGATGCCCCCACTGATTTTAGCAGTATCTGTTGTATATTTGACATCTGAAAAGCTGGCAAAACACTTAGGTGCCTATGTGTAGCATTAGAACTCTAAATACTTATTTAAAAATAAGTCACTGAAATTTCAACCTCTGTTCCTGGAAGTACCATCTCCAAGAAAAGAAGAGAAGCCCATGGGTGGCCAGCATTCCCCCTGGCATTTCAAATTCTATCACCCTGCTCAAGAGTGTAGCATTCTACCTGTCGCTGTAGCTGTAAAAAACTGTGGAACTATGCCAGGTGATTAGATTGAACTAATGCTTCTTTGTTATGAAGGAATGAAGAGACGAGGCTCCTGCCTGTATGACTGAAAAAGATGTCAATATTGTGAAGATGGTCAACCAGAAATTCTTCAGTCCTTTATTCTGGTCAGGCCACATGTCCTCAACTACTAGCTAAGGAACAGTGCCCCAACATGGTTAAAAAGCTGTTATGCACCACCCCAGAGTAGGTGCATTTCCCTTCTTAAAAATCAAAATAAAAAAAACCACCCCAGTTTATAGTGAGAATGGCAGGTCACCTTGAAAACGTCAGAAAAGGATATAGCACTGGCAGCTTTACGTGATTTAGAGATGTTAACTTGTGACTTTACCAGCCTGTGCAGCTTCTGTAGTATGTTAGCTACTTCAAAATGTTTAAGACATTGCCTGTTTTTAAGCATGATAATATACGAGGATATTACCTCAGAACAACTACTGCGCTTCATTTGACAGAACAGGTCATAATGAGCTTTCACTTTACACCTTTGAAGCTTTGAATCAAGGGTAGGATTTTTGTCTGTACTAAAGCTGCTAAATTTGAGGTCCATTTCTCTCCTCACCACAGATCCTGCGTTATTTCCACAGTCCCAGAAAAAGTGAATACTCTTAAATCAAGGACACCTAATATTAAGGCATTACAACACTGAAGTATGAAAGGATATTGCTGCAGTTGCCACAGTGAACTAGAGTCTTTATATATAAATCCAGTTTTCTTCAGTAAATGGGTTTTCATTACCAAAAGTGGGCAAAGAAAAAGCACCAAATGTACTCCTTGCCCAACATCACTTCTGGGTTTTGGAGACCATTTGCCATTCACCATTATGGTTTTAGTTTTAACTCTACTAGAATAAACCCAGAGACAGAGATTCCTCCCACATCACGTTGGACGTGTGGCTGAGGCTCTCGGAACAGCATGTGATGGCCCAAAGTTATTTATGTAGCCAGTGAATGCAGAGGGAGGGTTCTCAGAAAGGCTGTTTATAACCACAGGCTGCTGGGTCAGGCCCAGTGTCCATTTGTCCCAGTATCCTGTCTCTGGCAGTGGTTAGTAATGGCCATTAACTGAAAAAGCACAAGAGCAGGACAAATATGTCTGCTCTCTCCCTAGTCTACTCACTTAACCTCCACTATCTGCATCTCAAAGACTTGCTGACCTCGAAGTAGTAACCTTAGACTAAAAAAAGGTTGAGTGGACTTATCTGAACATTTGCTCAGTCACTTTGAATCGGGAAACTTCTGCCAACCCCATCATGCTGCAGACAGCTCATCAGTGCATAGGCAATGATGTAGAAATCACTGCCATATCACTGCTTCAGAATCTTGGGAGGATACTCTTGTCCCATTGCAAGGTACAAGTAGGCATCAGTAAAAATGTCCAGGGGTACTCCAGCCTCTAGAAGCAGAGGTAGAAATTCCATAGAACGAAGATCAAAGTACAGTTTGAGCATCCAGGTAATCAAATAATGCAGAAGCACGACTATTGGCACTTCTAATAGGAGAAGCCACTAGCATTAATCTCGTTTTGCTAGAGAGGGGCTGACAGAGTGTCTTGGTTCAAGTTAGAGACGAGTTAGGAAACAATGAGACTCCTGGCCCTTAGCTCAGCTCTGTAATCCCCAGTCCAGACATCTTCTGTCAGATCTACAGCAACTATTTATCAGGAGCAAAGACACTGTGGCACACTGGAGAGGTCTCTGTGGGGCTTCCTGGGAAATACTTCGAGATATTGAAATGCTATTTTCAAAGAGGTTTTCTTAAGCAATATATTTAGCTTTAGAAAGTAGCTTAAAAGCTCTTTCAGGAAAAGTTGTTTGACAAATCATTTTTCCATAGTCTGTCTTTCAGCTGGCAGCAAACACACAGTTATACTACTCTTCAAAAGGCTTATAGCAAGACAGCTGGACACCTCCTGTGTGCTGCCTACAATTCCCACTGTCCTGTATAAAACACTTTCAGGTCCTCCTATTTTTTGCTCCCAAACTGTTACACTGATAATAATCAGGTATCATGTTATCTGTTTAGCCAGTCCAGTCAATACTTTGCTATTTAAGTTGCATTATCACTGAGATATATTTGGTACAAAATCCATAGGGATTGTATTACAGAACACTTAATTGTTTGCTACCAAAATGTGGGGTTATTCAATCTGCCCCATGCTAGTCAACAGTAGGCCTTGAAACATGACCCGATCTCACCCTATATCTACACTGCTTTCCCAGACAGCTTTAGGGACAGCACCTGATCACTGTCTTCTGGACTCCAGTACTGACTGCAACTGCAGCTGATTGCAGAAAACGTGGTAGTTGTACATGCAGAGCTCATACCACAGTACAAAAAAAATATTACAGAGCTGCTCAATGTCCTCACCCTCCACTAGAACATAGGCCGAGTTGAAAATCAGCCAATGATTTACAATGTGATTCATAAACAGTGCTTTAGTCCAGAGTGAAGGAAAGCAGATACCACTAGTAGATGGCTCACGTTTAAAAGGCAGAAATCATAGGAGAAGGGGGAGAGGAACAGTGTTTTAAATTAGCTCAAAGTTAGCAGCGTCCAACTGAAAAAAAGGGAAACCACCTGGAGTCATGGGACTGACTACCTCCACATGAATCTGCTAGCCAGCCCCAGACACGAGGGAAAACATTATTGTCTTCTGCTTTGTATGAGCTGCTTATTACCACGTTCCTTCAAAGCCTCCCAAACGGAGAGAAAAACATCTCCCACCATCCGGCTCCACCAAGGTGACATGGTTGCTGGGAGACTCACAGTTACAGATACCTACTACAGAGAGGTAAAAAGACAAATCCAATCTGTATGTGCGACTGAGGCTTGTGGCTCAGCCACTTCCAGCTTGCTGCTGGCAGCCTGGATATTACCTCTAAGATAAATGAATAAGAGTTTAGGTCTTATTGGATTACTGTTTATTGAACTTTATAAATTCCAATTAGCAGACCCCTGAGCAATAAGAGACATGTAGTGTACTCTTCATTTTATAGTGCAATTATTACTGAGTTTATCCTCAGCTGAGCAAGAGGTATTAACGGATAAAACATGGGAAAGAAGACATACTAATAGATAAAAGCAGATATTGGAGACAAGGAGATAAACAGATACAACTAGGAGAAAATGCACAAGGCAAGGAAGAGCACACGTGTTTGGCTGATTAGGTTATTTCCTTGTTTATACTACTATGCAGGAGGCCTACAGGAAATAGATGAGACAGTTACACAGATGAGTAAGTGTCCTAAATATGCAAGTAAGAGAAAAGACACGGGGGGGG
>Ga0065711_1027911_pt1 | contig 45035 bp, 44 predicted proteins | sample Hoacrofraction12_FD_59098 | JGI IMG/M metagenome (GOLD analysis project Ga0065711, IMG submission 59098) | Hoatzin crop microbial communities from Cojedes, Venezuela - Epithelial fraction 12 v2 (version 2) | ecosystem: Host-associated > Birds > Digestive system > Esophagus > Crop | place... | reverse complement strand
TCCTGACCCCCACCCTGCAGATATTTATAGGCATTTATAAGGTCCCCTCTCAGCCTTCTCTTCTCCAGGCTGAACAAGCCCAGCTCCCTCAGCCTTTCCTCGGAGAGATGCTCCAGTCCCCTCATCATCCTCGTAGCCCTCCACTGGACTCTCTCCAGTAGCTCCTCATCTTTCTTGAACTGGGGAACCCTGAACTGGACACAGTACTGACCTGTCTGTCGTCTCTGCAAGCTATCAGATAAAAGCAGGAAACCTTTTGCTGTCAAGCCATTTTTGCATGGCTGTGGTCTGAAATGATGACAGTAAAGTCAAGCGAACTACTCTACTACTGCCGGAACCGAAACTCTGTTCTGGTATCACCTCCGTTTACCTATGAAGCAACGTCTTTTAAGACCTCTTGCATTACGTGTTGAAATTACTTATGCTTTCCAATGGCACTGCACCAAAGCCATCATGGCTATAATTAGTGTGATTTAACATCCCCCCCTTCCCCAACTATTTCTAAACATTTATCATAAGCATTTCTAACTTGTACCTGCAGGAAAACTGAGACACAGTTCATGGAAACTGAGCTCATGTGATTCAGCCTCAGACCTTACAACTACTCTGGCCCTCGAGGGGTTCCTTAAATTATTTGCTTTGATGTCGCCTTCTTTCATGAACCTTTGATTATTCACTGATGAGCTGATCTTCCTTACCGAAGGAATGATGTGACACACACCATGCTTTGGGTACTCCAGTAGGACTGTCTGCCGTGCTCTTTAACAGTGCTAGGAGACGATCACCACAGTGCTTTAGTTCAGGAATGATATGAGCTGTAAAGATCAAAGGAATTTATCTTTGGCATAATTGCTTGGCCAGGTGGGCTGCAGGCTGCGGTGCTGGTGCTCTGAAATGTGGAGCTATGGATGTCCCTGTGAGGAGCAGCACAGTCCCAGCAGACTCTGTCCGGATCTGGTGAAAGCACCTGCGGGACCTTGTAGAAGTGAGTGCTCTTAGGCCAACAGGGAAGTTTTTTACACTGCAATATGTGGGCCTGCATGAAGGGCACCCTGTGATACTTGCCCAAGATAGGCCTAAGCAATATCCTGAGGACACATCTCTAGGGACAGCAGTACTTATGTGTCTCACACAAACTCAAGGTGTCTTTTAGAACTGTGCACAAAACTGGGAAGAGATGAACCTTTCCCATCACCTGCAAAGCTCCTGATATACCTCTGACCAGACTACAAGCAGACTATAAGTTTTTCTTGAGTTTCCCCAGTGGTGCAGTCTAATGTGAATTAACACAAGCAGAAGTCAATGGACCGAAAGCAATACAGGTTGAAGCCACACTGGAGTAGCACAATAAGATTGCGGCTGCTCAGTCAGGAGGGTTTCAAGCTGAAATCTGCAGTGATATGGTCTTGGTGGAGGCCAAGCACATAATCTGTAGAGACAGATGTGCATCTGGCTCAAGATCTGCAAAGTGCACATGACTCGCAGAGAGATGGTGCTGTCCTGGAAGCCATCGCAGGGCTAGGACATTTTCTATGGAAAGAGCAGCGCCTAGCTGTGGCTGGGAGAAGACATTCCCCAGCCATCTCTCTCTGTACTCCAAAGGGGCAGAAAGTCTGGTCACTAGCTTCAGTCCCCGGAGTCTCCATGGGTCTCTCTGTGACTCAGCATGACAAGAAGCCCATGTCCTCCTGCCATGAGAGCAGGGGGGAGTAGCTGCCTCTAAGCAGGTCTTCGATCTACAAGGTTTCTGCAAGCTCAGGGTGTGGCTCAAGGGGCAGATCTTGACCAGTCAGCAGTGGGCTACTCTATGGGATCCTGGCTTCTTTCATACCTGGTGAAATCCTATGCATGTGGCAAAAGATGGAAGTGATGACAGACATTGTCCAAGCCACTGGACAGGATTTTCAGTATTGGGGGAAATGGACCTTGTTCTCCTTTGTAAGGAGGCAGGGTCACCCCTCCTTACTGCTGTCCTCAGGTTTTGAGCCTATAGGAAACTACTAAGAAATCTAGTTTTCTCCAGTCTTCTCCAGCTCTAAATTGTTCCACTATATGAAAATCTTTGCATTTTTCAAGATGTTCAGGATGTTAATGTGTTCTCTTCCCAGCACAGACTCAACCTAGCTCCTCTCGGTGTTCGTGCTGAACACGTAGGTTTCTGGACCATATAAATGACCTTCCTTAGACAGCTGAGCAGAAATTTTTGTGATTGTGGGGAGAAGCTAATGACCTGGTATCCTCTTAATTAATGAATTTCACAATTACAGCATTAAGGCCTTCCAGTTCTGTCCAGCAGTCTGATTTCTGGGGGAGCTGTACAAACCAGACCAAAATTCCCATCCTTATCCTGGAAAGCTCCAACTCTAGACCTGTTCCTGCAAGGCATGAAACACTCTTGTCTCTCTGAAATCACTAGATGAGCAATGTCTCTACCTATCTTCTGGCCACTCTCATTAGCATCCAGTGAAAAACGCACAATTACACCACCTTTAGAAAAGAAGCCCAAAGGCAATAAATGATGGTTTCAGAAATTCTTCAGATTATACTAGAGTGATTCATAAAGGTTCTTGTTATCGCCTTTCCTCTTTATCTTGAAATCTCCGAGGTCACCACAAAATGCCTGGATTGCTTGGGGTAAAGCTGGGGCTGACGATAGCATGGTACTTGGAGCCATAGAGCCAGCTGAAATTTTTCCTAAAAGCCTGCAGGTTGAAAACTATGCTAAAGGTAGTGTCCATAAAGAAAAGGAGAAAGGGAAGATAAAGAGATCAAAGCAGTAAGAGCTCATTTGCATTACACCATATCTGGAGGCACCAACCCTGCTTCAATCCCATATCACTGCAATAGGCAAGAGCAGAACGTGTTTCTACTCCCACTTTTCCATGTTTGAAAATAGATCAGTCATCTTAGATCATCCCCCGTGTGTAGGCCCTATCCGAGATCTCCACAATGTTTCAATAATAAAGACTCAGCCAAGGCCAGTTTGCCAGGGTGAGATTAAGCCCATCCCTGCACCAGCAGGTCTTCAGAAGTCTGGTCTGCGCAGTGAACAGCAGTGACCTACAGCAAGCACAACTCTCATGCCACTCTGGCCGCTCCATTCCCAGCTCCTCCCGCAGCTGCCCTGGCTCTGCACCATGTTATGTGCCCTCCATGCAAGACAGCAGAAAGGGTCTGAGCAGAGGAGTAATGCATTTCTGCCCCTTGGAATGGTTGATGTGAGAATAAGAAGAAACAACTTTTGGAAACCACCTGCCAGGTCAGGGCTGTCACTCAACACCAACTCATCCCAGGGCCCACGGTGTCTGCCAGGGGAAGGACTCTTCCTCGACAGCAGAGGAGAAAGGAAGAAGGTTTGGGGTGCACAACCAAGGGGAGGGAGAAGGGCAGACTGCTTGACAGAATTGGCTGCAGGCACACGAAGGAGACACGGCTGAGAAGCAGCAAGGAGCTGCCTCCAGAGGCACCGTGCTGTGGGACAGAGATGAAATTTGCAGCAGAACATGAGGGCGGTTTTTTTCCTAAAGGCAAAAGGTGCATCTTGCTAAGTGTGCTCCTGGAGATTTTTCTCATGGCCTCCGTCTCCCGGCTGCAGCTGTCCTAGTTGCCAGAGGAAAGTCCACATGGCAATAAAAGGGGAAAGAACTTTTGCTGTGACAAGGCAGGGAGAAGACAGCTTGTCTTGCTGGAAATAGCTCTTATGAACACGATGGGCATTGACATCTTCTGGCCTACAGGTGTATGAGTACCCTGGTCCTTGCAGTGCCCGCTAGCACAGAGATGCTTCAACCAGAGCAGAAGAGTCTCATACACCAAACCGAGGGAGAGCCTGATGGAGCTTCCTCCCAGCCCCTCTGCTCACAGACCCCGGACAGACCAGTCAGAGCAGCAGGCTGCTTTGGCTTGGGAGTTGGGCAAGGACCATATTTTCCACTTCCGATACCATTCAGCAAGTTCATGTTTTTGGTGATTCCCATGAAACATAATTCCAGAAAGAGCTGGTTTGGGGTGATCAAAATAATAAAAAATGTGGGTTTTTTTTTCTCCTCCAGTTTTGACATTAAACATAATCATCCCAGAAAGGACATTCTAAACTAAAAGTCATTTGAAAAAAAAATATCTTCTGCCCTGGAAGTGTATAAGAAGGACTTCTCAGCCTCTTTAAAACTCTTTTTACATTTTTGCCTTACATAACGAGATTCAGAGTTTGCCAGTGTTGAAGCTGGGTCAACATGAACTTTTTCCTTAGTGTGAGCACATCAAAACCAAAAGAAACTCTAAGCTAAAAAGACATATTTAGGCATGAATGGGAGCAAGGAACATTTTTTTTAAAGCAAGAAAAATGAGATTGCAAGCAAACGTTCTTCCTGCTCACCTTGTCGTTTGGAGCAGCCACAGCCCAGCAATGTCCTGACTTTTAGCAACCAAATGGTCTCCACCAGATCCCTGGAAAGTGCCTTGCATTCACTTGTGACCTGAATGTGGGGTTGTTCCTTGCTCTTCTTCAGGTCTCTGCTGGGCTCTGGCTCCCCACTCGCTGGGCTCTTTGGGAACAGACCTAGTCACTCTCGTGGAAAGTGACACCTCTCACCCTGGCAGAGTAGGTATCCTCTACACCCAGCACAGCTGCCAGGGAAAGGTAAGCCCGAGAGCATCTTCCTCTTTGCTGCCCAGCCAAAGTCTTTTGAAAGAGATAATGAGCAGTAAACAGCAAACAAATGCAACTGGTGCATCCGTCACATTCCCCACGCACATGTCCTTGAAATCAACTAAGTCATGGAAATATTATGCTTTCATGTTGGCATCTTCTGCTTTGATTAAGGGAGGATGTTTATGAAGACAAATGTTGTGTTGAGAAAGTCTTGCCCAGCTCTGCTCTGGGACACTAGCCACACTTGCCTGAGGGCTGGCTGTGGGGCACAGTGCTGTGTCCCAGGAAGAGCAATGCAGAAGGGTGGAAAGCGGGTCAAGGCAAGCCAAGCATGGTTGTGAGCCACAAGGTTGTTCTAGGGAGCCAGAAACTGCACAGCAGAGGCACTTGCCAGCAGACTGGGGCTGTTCCTCAGCCCACAGTGCCGAGAAGGTAGCTTGTTCATTACAGTCTGCCCTGCCCACTCCAGGCTCCTGCCCAGCCCCTCCAAGAAGACCTCTGTGGACAGTTCACACTGCAATGTGTGGTGTGCACAGGACTGTTTTTTTTTTTCAGGGCAGTAAAGGGCTTTGCAACCCCCCTGTGCCACTTGCATGGTTAACGTGGGAGGAAGCAGTGGGAGCACAATGGTTGAAAGCCTGATGGAACCCACATGGTGGGAACAGAAGTTAATTGCTATGGAGATATTCCTGGGAGAGTAAATGATCCACCTGGAAAGCATGGCTTGTTGGACTGCACCAAAAAAGCAGACACTGAAGGAGCAGACAGACCATAGAAGAGGGAATAGGGTCTAAGGAACTGGGTCAGTGTAGAGGTGAAGATACCAGGACTCCTCTGCTTGGCAAAGAGATGGGTGAGGAGAGGTGTGACAGAAGATGATGCTGGTTTGATGCACTAGGAGGATGTACGTGTTAGCTACAAATTGCTGGTAAAGAATTTTGTAGAGTGCCCCTATAAAGACGCAAGACAAAGATACAAGACAACAGAGGATAAATCGACCTGTGACTATTCAGGGTGATGTCTAATGGTACCTCTGGCTCGAGGGTGCCTAAACCACTGAGGACCTGGGGCATTGGCGGTCCAGCCAGGCTGGGGGCAAGCAGAAGAAGAGGTTCTTGAAAGTTGTCTTCTGGTTGCTCCCAGTGGCTCTTGGTGAGTTGTCATGAGCAAACATCTGAGAGCGACAGCCTGGGTGTGCTGGAGGCCAGTTACGCTTTCGGGCCAGTATGTGTGGAAAATCCCGTAGCCCAAGCACTTCCTGAGTATGTCCTTGACTGGAACTGGCTTTTGGACTTGGTACCCGTGCCTGACTTGGAGCACTTGCTGCGAGCTCTGGTTCTCCTTTTAGCAGCAGGCTGGGGTGAATCTAGTGTGGTCTGCACATACATGCCAGAGACATTCTTCCAACTGCTTATCAGGGGCACATGGAACCACTGTCATTCACATCCTTCCTTCGACTGCACAAGGTCTGCACAAAGTGTGTTTGGCCCCACACATCTTGGAAAAGAATCAGCTGGAACTCTAAGGGGAGACAGTATTTGAATTAGGGAAAAAAGCTCTCTGAATACTGAATTCCTCTTCAGCTTGAGAGCTGAAAGCCCTGCTGGAGTCTTTCTAAGGTGCCTACAGTTATTTTGCGCACAAGAGACCCCTGCACATCTGGCGCAGAGCAGCCGCCTCTGTCCTGTTTCTCTTGATTGCACGCATCCTCCCTCCACTGCCAACTTCTGATCCCCCAGGGTTGTTCATGAATCCTGACAGCTGATGCCCATCTTCTCCAGCCCCGCTCCATTTACTTTCAGACCCACTGCAAAGGAGATGGTGGAGCCCAAGGCTGGCGGGCAGGAAATCGATAGCCTGTAATTGCCCTGAAGTGTACGCACACATGCTGGTTTCTATCACATTGAGAGGGTCTGGCAGCACACAGTTATTCCTGTTAGTGCTCTGGCTGGCGAGAAATCAGAGAAAGGCTCTGGCAGGCTGTGTGGTCACAAACGGTTGCCCCCTAAGCTGGGGGCAAAAGCTGCTGAGATGGGGAAGAACAGGGGCAAGGCACTACTGGAGGAGTGCGGGGCCAGGCTGCCTCTCCTCTTGCAAGTCATATCTCGGGGGGGTCACACCAGTTCATGTATGGGGCAGAATCTGATCCCGAAGTCTGAGACTAGCAAATAAAGCAGTACACGTGAACTAGAGGGCTGGAGGAGATGCACTACTGAATCTCTGCGGAGTTTGTCTGTCACTAACTGGAAGAAGCAGGCAAAATTTGGAAATATTTTATGGGGGACAAATTCTGAGATATTTTTTAGTTGAAAATGTCAGAATGGCTGATTGAAATGCTGTGTGCCGACATCAAAACATTTAATTCAGTAAAAGCCAAGCCATGACAGTGTCATATTTAATGACAGACAGTACCTGCACATACTAATCGGAGGATGAATTTAGAAAAAACAGAAGTAAAATGAAACCCCAGTTGGAGCAAAATCCTTACTTCAGATTCAAACCTTTCCAATACGCTTTCATTCAAAAATTTCGACCACATCTGTGTGTTGCCTGGAAACATGCATTTGATGAAGAGCAGTTTTTGCTCGAGGAAACTGTTTCTTGGAGCAAAACCTGGTTTCCCTGCACATTGTAAGCGGATCCCTTTGTTGCTCACAAGCAAGCTACCAGCATGGGATCCTGCAGGATGCGGATTGCCAGGCACTGCCACTGTGGGAAAGGTCTGTGGCCCCACGGGAACCATGGTCTTGGTGCTGGGCTGTGCTTAGACACAGGAGACATTGCCCGAACAGCTGTTCCCCATCTCCCCCTGATGGAAAGATGATGAGTTTCTGTATTTCACTGGCACGCTGCTTTGAAGCTGCCTGTGTTATCCCCAGGTTGAGCGTGTCCCGATCTAAAAAACCACATACTAGGATGGAGAGGTGGCTCAAGTGTCAAGGAGAGACCAATGCACAAAGAGCTGGCAGAAGCAGAAGGGCTTGGCATTTGGAGGGCTTTCTCTCCCTGCATGTGACCTCCTGGACTTGCCAGAAGTTGATGTCAGTGCTGCAGCTGCGCATCATTCTCTAAAGAACAGGAATCCAGCTACTAGGGAATGGAGGCTTGTACCTGATTTGGCACTTCTGGACAGATCCTCTAAAGTTCCTGCAAAAGCACAAGAGCTTTGCTGGCAAGAAATAATAAGAAAATCTTCGATAAGAAGCCTGTGTCTTCCTGCCTCTGATTCCTTGGAGCAGACTGTTAGCTCCAGTGATAACTGATTTCTCCTACCCAGAAGGTGAAAAAAGATCTTAGGTCAGAGGAAAATGAGCACTTAATGTGCCAGAAGCAAGCTGATGGCTTTACGCCCAAATCCTTGACCTCATGGAGGGGGAGTGCTTCTCTAATACTTGTTAGAAAGCTCTGTGATAAGGAAGCATGCAGATCTCCAATAGTTAAGGTCCCAGGTGGGATTTATCCAAGGAAGGCTGTGTTGGGGACAGAGGCTCTCCAATTAGCACAGCCTGGCCAAGAGGTGAGAAGAAGCCCCCCCTCCATCTTGGCTGTGTGCAGCACTGTGTTCTGCAGCAGCATCCTTGCACCGTCATGCTGCAGCCAACCCTGAACCCCCCCTGTGCCCAAGGCTGTGTTTACCGCTGTGGCTGCCATGGTCTCTTGAGCCAAGCTGCTTTCCAGACTCAGCTCCCCCAAAAGACCCTTCATACCTCGTTCTGCTCTAAGCGCTACTTGCACCTGTGTAGATGCCCACTACCCTCATGAGTGCTTTGCTGTGGGGTGGTCTTCATCGCGGCTTGGGTCCAGCAAGGTCCATACTGCTACAAAGAGCTCGATAGGGCTGTAAGCATGGAGGGTAGATGAAGCATAGGCACAAACTTGTGACAAGCCATGGAGAATGTGTGTGCAGCCACATCTGCATGGAGAAACACCGGTCTCAACCTGCAAACAGACATGGCAGTGATAAGCATGCCCCCCGGTCTCTAAACTGCTGCTCAAAGGCTAGGAGCCATCTCAGCCTGGGAGCTGGCAGCAGGGACCAAGCGAGACAGTGCTCTGCCTTGGGAAACAGTCCCCAGAAACACTCAAGCTCTGGCCCTTCCCACGTTTGGTTTGGAAAGACTTTCTGCTGCAGAAGCCTGTGTTTAAATGGCACTTTCTAAACACTCCCAGCCACCACGACCAACCAGCAAAGACAATTCAGTGTCATAAACAACTGAAAGAGCCAAGGCTGTGTTCTCATGCCTGAAATGGGTGGAAGGCTCAGTTCTGGCATCTCTGACACTGCTCTAGCCAGCTCTGATGCCAGCTGTGTTGCAATGCTGGCCGACTGACATGAGAAGGTGGGATGCTGTGAATGTTCCCATTTAGCTGGTGTGCACTGTGGGGTACAGTTTCTCCTCCAGCATCACTGCTCTGCTCTTAGAAGTGTTGCTTTTGGAGACACCCAGTGAACCCAAGCTTGGGCTTGTCCCTGGAGAGTGGCAACACTAGAGGAGCTGGGAGCAGCTGGGAAACCAAGCCCTGATGCTGGAGTGCTGATTTAGTGTCAGCACTCTACCTATCCTGGCTATCTCAATTTTCAAGCAGAACAAGATATAGCTCTTCTCTTTGGCCTGTGTGACTCTTCTTATGTGAGCATCAGCCTATCCGAACAGGGACACAGCTCTCTTACTGCCTGGCTTGGAATTAAAATGGGTTAAAAATCTCCTAATCCAGCTACAGATCTGGATGTGAGACATTGGGCTGATTCTCACTGTAGTTTTTTTTCACAGGTACCAGTTGCCTAGGTGCAGTGATTGCCCAGTGCAGACAGCACGTGCCCTGCACAGGCACCAGCAGTGTCGAAGAAGGGAGTCTCCTGTGCGTCCTTGGGCTTTGCCGCCGCTGAGGCTGCAGGTGCCCAGCGTTTGCTGCTGTCAGCTCATGCTAGCGTTAGGAATGGTGTGCCTGTCCCTGCTGCTCTGGAGCAGAGAACCCTAAAAAGCTGAGGAATGTTGGAGCTGGACTCCTGTGCCTCCTTGGTGCTCAGCTGGGTCCTGCAATGGGCTGCTGGGGTGATGGCAGCAGGCAGAAGTGTTGACTTCAGTGCTTTGACAACTGCTAGAGAAAAGCACCACTTTATCTGTGTGTTACTCACAGATTTTCATCTGTGCCTTCAAAGCTGGGGTCCAGCCACCAGCAACTAGGGCAGAAGACCACAAGACTGATGTTATCTGCAGAGATAGGAGAATACCGGACATCTCCCACTGTTATCTGCAAAGGATGCCAGAAGCCATGGCAGGACCCTGGGACATGATTTTGTCTGCTGGCCTTCCCTCACCACCAAGGCACCACAGCTTTTGGGGTCCACAGAATACAGTTGGAATTATGCACGTCCCCAGCATGTTACCCACCCTGATGCTCCCATCCTGTCTCTGGGCAGGGGTGGGAGAATCAATGTCCATGGAGCACAGGGAGTGGGCTGCTGCCCGGATAGTCTACCTGACTGTCTCCACCCAAGAGCCCATTGGCAGTGTCTATGCAAGGGGTGTGCTAAAGGACCCCCCCAAACCAGCTAATCTTGAAGCATCTTGTTAGTATTCCACCCAGCTCACTTACTTTTGCAGTGACTTAAGTGAGTCCAAGGACATAGCCTCAAACAGCTGGAAAACTCAGCAATCCAGAGCCATCAAGAGAGGACATGACAAAGCTGCAACCAGTGGACCCATGTTGGGTTAAACCAACCATTTACTAAAGATGTAGCACCTGTCTGGAGCAGTCAAGACTCTAAGCAATGTGGCAGCCTGAAGTTTTTGTGAATCCCAACAAAATGACCTTTCACAGCAAAAAGGATGATAAAGTGTGAGCACAGCTAGTACAGCATTTCCTGATCACCCACATCAAGAAGGGATTGCAAAAACACCGTGCGTGCAGTTGCAAGTTGTGAAAGTGTTTCTTCCGGCTGAAAATGGATATCTTCTCACCCCTACGCAGACCACAAGACCTCACCTTTTGCATTGACTTTCCGCTGGCCTCACCATGCACCCACACACTTGTATGATCTGGCACGTGATGCTGCCTGTCCATGTTCTAAGGCATCAAGGAGACGTTTTTATTCTTAGTGTTGGGGTAAGTGAAAAAGGGTTGGGACATTTTTATGCACTGAATAAGGGGGAGGGGGTCACCAACCAGACATGGTTGAGAAACCTGGCAAAAGAAGTGTCAAAGCAGGTGGGGCGAGCTGCACCCAGAGGCAGAAAAGAGTCACAGCCCAAGGATTCAGGTTCTGGCTTGGGTCTGTGAATGGAGCTGGTGCTCAGAAGGTAAATCTTGCCTGTCGCAAGCACACCCCACTCGGGACCCTCCCTATCTCTGCTTTGCTGACAAGGCAGGACAATGGAGGCAGTTCCTGAAGCAAAGAAAGTTCAAATTCCTCCAGCCAATTACCTCATGGCAGTAAATCTTCCACCTCTCTTTCCCAGTCATTGGTGAAGCCTGACTATTGTCTGGGGAGCCCGTCTGTCTGCCCCAGCACAAAAGGGAGAACAATCAGTGGGCTTGAGTAACATCCGATGTATTAAAAGACTGAAGAATGAAGCAGGGAAAGGGCCAAGGAGAGCTGGGTGGGGAGGAGATCTCCAAGAGGCTGCTCGGACCGGTGGGTGTCTGGCTTGAAGAGGCATCCAGCCTTGCCTGCAGGTGTCATTCAGGCTGGATGCTGGTCAGGGTCGTACTGGGGACTCTCTGTGTAGAGGTTTTCAGAGAGGAGGATGCTGCTGGCCTGGAACTACAGCGTTGTCCAAATCCTGTCCATGCACCCTAAAGCTTTCTTCCCTGTGAGGTCAAGCTGCCTAGTCTTCTGGGAGCAGAGTGGCAAACAGCCCCTGAGTGCTGGTAGATCAGCATGGTGAGCACCTCCTGGTTCCTTCTGCTGCCCCTCCGCACTGCCAGGCATTGCTTTTTGTCAGAAGGAAAATATCCTGTGCTACTGAGCTCCAGGATGCTGGAGAACAATGTCTCTACGTTATTGCCATCAGTCCTGATGGTCCTGAGAACGGCACAAAGCCTGCATGTTCCCTGGTTGACTAGGGGTTCGCAGATGTCAAAGGAGGTGCCCTCTCCAGCCTTGCTGCTTGGTGCCCTCTCCAGCCTTGCTTCTTGATGCCCTCAACTGACTTGCTGGAGCCAGATACGAGCAGCCTCACCCTTCCTTAAGACCGCCCAAGGCACTGATTTTCCTGAGAAAGACCAAGGTCTGGGGGGATCAGCTAGGAATCCAGTCAGTGTTTAATCAACAGGACACTGCTGGCCTGCTGCATCCTGCACAACATCTGTGCAAGAAATAAGAAGCAGCTGTGGCAGTGCCTGCTTTTTGAGGCTTTTTCAGTAGTCTGGAAGAACCAGGAGCTGCACCTGTGAACTGCTGAAGCTGAACTGTTTCACAGTTTTAGTCCTTCCATCTGCAGTCCTGTCTCTCTCAAGCCAAGATATGGCCAAGCTCCCAATCCCAGTCTTGCTGGACAAAATTACTGAATGTAGGAGAAAGAAGTCTTAATGAAAAAGAAGGATTTCCTTAAAGTAAAACGCAAAGTCTGATGAAACAAGAGAGGGAGCCCAGTGCTGTGCAAATCATGAGAAGACTGAGGACAACCAAGTGAGAAGCAGACATCAGTGTTGGAGGGCATCCTGTCTGACCACTACCTCTTCCTGCTACTGCTGCTCCACCAGACCTGCTCTGATGACCACTAGACACGTAGCAAGTGCTTTGAGGACTGAGTGCAGGGGAGGAGCAAAGCAGCTGCTGCAGAGCTGTGGACAGGCAAAGTCCCTGGCAGCGTGCCCTCTCTGTGTGCAAGAGGTGGCATCTGGGTGCAGGACCATGAGGCAGTTGCAAAGCAATCCGCTGACACCAGGACGGCACAGCATGCTGCCCTGGTCTGTCTCCCAACAACTTTGCTGCAATCTCCTCTCTGCTCCATGCTTCTGGCAGCCTGAGGTCTTTTGCAGCCTCACTGCAGTATCATAATACCTTTTTTTCTATTTCCTCTGGCACAGATAAGCAACTTGCTGAGTGATGTTAGCAGGCACTTTTTGTACAGCCTGGGCTAGAGGGGTTTTCACCTGTAGCCCAGAAGGGGAACAGAGAAAGGGGCAGCAGCAGTGTGCTGGGTGCTGCTATGTGGAGACACAGAAAGGCTCTGGCTGTGCGCTCAGCCTCTGATGACTCCTCTGCCCTCTTTCAGTGGAGCTGACCTTGGACACAGAGATTGAGGCATCTGTGTGTGTAATCTAGGGAATACTTAGGGTTTTGACTGCCTTCCCACTCGGGATGTGGCCGCGTTCCTTGGGGTATGGGCAGACACCTTCCCATGGTTGGAATAGTTGCTGGCAGCCTGATCCTGCACAAACCATATTCAGAGCCATGGCCTGCCTTGCTCCAGGTTCCTGTAGCTCTTGCTCTGCCTGTAGGGTGGAAGGAGGCATCTCTAGATGACAATGAGACAAGTAGCATCCCCCCATAGCCCATGCTGGTCCAGCGCTCCTGTCCAACTCCAGTTTGATCCTGCTCTTCTCTTGTGCAGTTCAGTTGTGCAAAATGTTTCTGGAGGAAATCAGTGATTGTGTCATTTGTCCCATGCATTTTGGACTCAGCCTTTCATTGCCCCAACAGACTGAGGCAAAGAGAGAGACAGAGTCTTCATCTACACAATGCATTAGAGCTGGCACAACTCCCATGACCCACCAATCTGTTGAACATTGTGGGGGGAATCTGAAACCATCATCTCAGCCACAGTGATGTGCTAACCCAGACTATTGTGGGAATGATGGATGACAGCTGACAGAGGAACGGAGACCTCACTTTCGTTAGCAGACTCCACAGGTGCCGTACATATGTCCTTTTCCGAGCCAGCTGTGCCCATTCATTATCCTGAGCTGCTCCTTGTTGCTACAAACCAAAGGTCAGCCATCCTGTGGGATCAACTGAGTGGTCCCCACACAGCTTCTGGCAGTTGGCAGGGCTGGGAGAAGCTGCCTTTGATGGATTTTTTGTTTGTGAAGTGAGGCTGGGAGTGCGCCCACAGCCTCTCCCATCTGCCAGTGCCCCAGCAGAAGAGGGGCACAGTGGTGGGTTCTAGTGTCTCCATCTGGCACTGCTCATTGTAGCAGAAACATTTCTCTATATCTCCATGCTTCTAAAGTGAAGTGCAGCCTGGGCTGGAGATGGGGAACTAACTGGCAGCAGACTTAGGCAATCCAAGCATCATGACCCCTTAGCAGTGACCGAGCTTCTCGCATGGAAACCAGTGCCATGCCCAGAGGACAGCAAAGAGGCACAGACTGTCAGCTGACAGCGGAAATTTTTGAAACCTTCTCTCCATTGGAGAACTGCAGCCTTGTGCCTGCTCTGGTCCCTGCTTGCAGACGCAATCTCTGCTATTGGAAACTGAGCTGTGCCACCATGGGACACGCCAGAGAAGGGGCACGAACTGCTGCACAGGCTGGTGGGAAGTGCTCTCCCCAGCCATGTACAAATGTTGTTGCAACGCTCTTTTACAAAGTTAATCACGTTATTTAGCAGGTTTCTATATCTAGAACAGAAGCAGTAAAGCACAGAAGCAGGAAAGAAGAACATCCTCAACAGAGCTACTCAGCACTGGCCACTACAGATAATGAGAGCATGGACAGTGGTGCCCAGGGTGCAGGAGGTGCATGGGAGGAATTGCAGGGTGACTTGCTGTGATCAGACCTGGGGACTGAGCGATCACAGGGTAATGGCTTTACACGTTGTCCTGGAGCAGGGCCTGCTGCAGGGAGTGACCACCTTTGCTCACAGCTGTCAGGGGCCCTGCTGTGCTGCCACCATTTTTAAGGGCATTTCTGCCTGAAAATGGAAAGGAAAGGCACACGGCACAGGGCATGATGAGCCCTGAATCACCCTGAGACTACAGCACTGAGATTTCTGGTGCAGACTTGCCTGTTCAGCCTCTGAAAAAATCTGGAATAGCTCTGCTAGCTTCATATCCCAACAACACTTGGGATGCCTGGCAGGGTCCATCAAATAGTACATTCCTACCTCCTTGTTATATCCACCTGCATTAGAGCACTCCTGTCACAATAGTGGAAGCAATTCCAGTCTTGCTTTCAACACCAGAGATGTCCATCTCCAGCCTTAAAATGCCCCATATGCTTGCAGAATGATGCAAACAATAATTTATCTTAAGGAGACATCAGATTTTGAAGTCTACAACCTCAGTGCACTCCAATTCCCTTCCAGTGATGGCTTCACTCTAGGTTCCAAACACACGCATGAGGTCTCCAAAAGTCAGCCGGATTTTAACGACCAGATTTAAAAAGCATCATCCTGGTAGTTGCTACCCACTACCACACAGAAACCTCAGTTGCTACCCACTCCCACAGAGAAACCTCAGACTGAAAGCTGCATGCGTGCAGGATTTTCAGTATAGGGTCCTGGACTCAGGCTGCAAGTGATGGAGCTTGGTCTGGGAGAAGCTGCTCAGTGACAGCAGACAGAGCTTCCTGGGCTCGGAGGGGCAGGTGTGGGATTTCTGAGGAAGGCCGGTGGTGTTTGTTCTGCAGTGCACAGGGGAACAAGCCCCAGCATGTGTTCTTGGTAAATAAATGAGATTATATCAAGAATACACCCAACTCCTACAATTTACTTTTCATCCTAACAAAACCAGCCCTTCATGACTCTGGATATTGTCTACTTGCTTGGGCAAAAGGGTTAACAATGAAGAATACTGGGTTTCTTTTATTTGCCTTCTGAATTTTGAACCTCTATAGGCCTGGGAAATGCCTTTTTCACTCCATGTGATTCCAGGAGCTGGTGTTTGCTACAAGCTCTTAAGAAGTGTAGAGGTTTGACATTGCCACCAGTCATGCGTGCACTGCCTTCTGTGCTCCTGTGATCAACACCTGCCTGGTTCCTTGCCAACCAATCTTCCAAAAAGTGACCTGGGACACCGTCATTTGGCTTCACAGAGACAACCACTGGCACTTCCTAATGCCTGGTGAGGATGGGAGGTGGGAAGTCAACACCTAGGGATGCTGCTGTGGTACCCCCAGACCAGACAGAGGCCACTCAGCCAGTCTTTGATATCCGACAGATCTCCCCCTTCCCCCACCAGCCTGCCATCCTTCAGCCATGCTGTGAGTAATAGTTCTCAAAGATAGGGAGCTCCTTGGGACCAACATAAATGCAAACAGTCCCTGTGCTTGGTGCTGAGAATTTGCATTGTGTTTGCTTTTTCCCTGTTAAATGAAGACCCCTAATAAAAACACCACCATCTTACCTGCCATCACAGGCAAGAGTTAGGCGGCTCCTAGAGATGCTGCATGTGGAGCCCATTGACTATGACCTACCATGTGGAGGGTGTGCCTACATCTACTGTGATGTACTGTCTACATACACTGCACAAACAGGTGCACTGGGCACCAGGGAGGGAGGTTTGGAAGTAGTTGAGCACCCTGATTCCAGCTGTGCCACTGTCTCTCCATGAGACACTCGGATGGACCTTTCACTGAGCCTTTGCGACCCATGGAAAACAAGGAAAAAAGAGCTTTATCACTTGCAAAGACCTGGGAGCTGAATCACAAAACCAACCAAACAGCAAAATGCTGTGGTGAGAGCATGTCAGTGTACGCTGCCCCATCACCTCCAGCACACGTACATTGGCTGGGAAGACTCTTGACTCTGACCACAGGTTTTCTGGCCCTTACCCAGGGCAGTCAGTGCAGTGCTTTCAGCAGAAACTGCCTTTTCTCTGAAAGCACCAGCCTCTGGTGCTGCAGGGTTTTAGGCTGGTGTCCTGGGTGGAGCTGGAGGAAGGCTGTAAGGGCTTGGCTGCAGGGCTGCAGGTCCCAGCCATGCCAGACCACCCTTCCATTCCTTTTGTGTCTTCAAAGGACTCTACTCCCACTCTGCACTATTAATATTGCTGCCTTCCCTACCACAAGCTGTAAATCCTCTTGACAGCAGAGGAGAAGAAAACACCAAGCCCAGATCCGTTCTACATGGGGCGATGCTCCCCTGTGGCCACCCTGAAGAGCAAGGGTTCATCAGGTGGAGGCACAAAGCAGCTCGCCTTCCTGCTGCTGCTGGCAGGATGGCCTCGCACGCCTGCAGCTGGCACCGCAGCTTAGCCCATGGCTGCTTCTGCTCTCAGCTCACACTTTCCTGTTCTCAGTTTCTGCTCTAATGCCAGCTGACGGGTGTCATATCTCCCTCACCATGCCCAGGGTCCCCCACCCCTGCACAGCTGGCTGCCCTGCCCTCCATGGTTGCAGAGGAGCATCTGCCGGGCAGCTTACAGACTGCATTCCCCTATACAAAACCAGGATTTTGTTTTTCTACTTACATTCACTAGATAAAAATACTACAGCTTGTCCCACATTTGCTGTTGAGCTTCCAGCTCCGCCCATTGCCCACCCGTGCAGAGCCCTGCAAAAGCACCATTGCCTTGAACAGAGCACTTCTTGGTATCCACCAGTTGTGACCAGAGGCAACCGTTCTTGATGCTGGGTTGCACAGCCAGCTTTTGATACAGACAAAAGAAGTCTAAGGGGAAGCAAAAGGAAAATGTCGCCCTTGGTTTGCTGCTGAGGAGTTACTCTGTCTTAGGATCTGAACAGATATCTCAAGACATGGCAAATTTGTGGCAAGTTACCCAGACTGCCTCTGTCCTACCACATGTTCACACCGATGTTCACAAGAGAAAAGAGCTCAGCCCGCTGGCTGTGCTGGGCAGTCATTGCCTGCTGCACTGCTCGCGTTTTGCTGTGCTCGGGTACTCAGACAGCAGAAAATGGAACAAAGAAATTAACTTCTGGCAGAGATGGTGAAAAGGTTTTTGACTAAGATTTGCTTTGCCAAATGTGCTCATGGAATGACAATGCAAGACTCGGCAAATCGGTGTGAGGTTTTCCAATTATTTGTGGAGGCAAAGGCTGCAGAAGTCTGAAAATATTAAAATGTTCTGTTTTCACAAAGTCCCTTGGAATACATTATTCTTCATCCAAACTGTCACAGCTGAATAGATTGAATTGCTTGAAATCAGTTCAGACAAAATATTGTCTTCAGCTGAGAACAAATGCTGCTGTTTTTCAACTTGTGAGAACAGTTGGAGTATTTTCTTCTAGGATTTTTTCTTGTTTCCTACAGTTTGTCCATCTCCACCTACAAAGACCACCAGCCAGGAATCAGAAAGGACCTGGGGAAAGGCCAGCTAATCTGATAAAGGCTGCCTGAAATATTCCCAATGTATTTTTCAGAACAAAAGGAAAGCTTGAGATACAATATTTGCTTTCCTTAAAAATCTGTTTTCCACATGAGAAACAAATTTCCAGCATTAATGTCTTTATCACATCAGAGTCACCCTGGAGGTCCACTTAGGAAAACAGTTAGCAGGATTATCTGAGCTACAGGTCCAAGCAGGTGCCTCCCATTCTACAGTTCAGAGTTACTGTGAAGTCAAATATGGTTTTGCTTGACCCAGCCAAGTGCTTTGCCTGAGCATTGGAGGAGGCCAGTCAATTCATCATGATTCAACTTTCCCAGTGGAAACTTGAGACGTTCTGGCAAACATCACTGTGTTCTGAAGGAAATGTTCAATTTGAGGACAAAACGCATTTTTCCATTAAACAAACCCCTAAACCAGAAACTTCCCTCTCCCATTGAGCAGTTCCTGTGCAGAAATCAGCTTGCAGCAGTCCCTTGGGAAAATCACGCCAGGAGCTGTTTGTTCTGCAGCCAGATTTTCAGAAGAGTTTAGCTTCCTTGTAGGCACCTCAGTGCCTAAGAAAGCAGCACCCGTAGTACCTGTCAACACAATGGCTCAGTTTTTGAGCAGCCCAGCAGCAAATATACCGAGCATTTAAAAATTTAGTTAGACAGAGATCCTTCAGAGGGACCTGGGTCTTTCTTTCTGGCCCACGATGGAGTGGGAAGAAGGAAGCAGGAGACATGGTTCCTGTGAAGTTTTTGTTATTTTGGCAAGACAAGAAGAGTCAGGAAAGTGGTAGTAGAAGTTGATATATCTACTCTGTGTCATTTTCAATGAGGCCAGTGACCATGGTTTTATAATCATTTCACTAGCAGTTCCCACATAGTGAGAGCACATTGCACCCACAGTGGGCTTCAAAACCCCTTCTGAAGCTGAATTTTTCCATGAAAGTGCTTCACAGCGTGGGAACTGCTCTGAGCAGAGGCAGGAGGAAAAGCCTGGCAAAATGCACATTTTCCTAAGCTCCCAAGTCAAAGGCACGTGAAACTGGCTGGGGCAGTAAAGCAGGACCTGCTGGAGTAACCAAGAGAAGCAGAGATTCGAAATTGGTGCAAAGAACTGATTCATGGGTATTACGAATCTACTTTCTCTTTCTTTTGCTGTCTCTTTTCCAAGCTCTGGATCCTGAACCTATGCAACTTCATCGCAGTTTGGAGAGAAGGTAGTCCCGACCACTGGTCATCCCTTTTGACTTCAATTGACCTACCACATAGTTTTAGAGACTAGATCTGGTGCAGCTTCCCTCCCATTCCTGAACATTGCCGAACACAGAACTGCCTTTTTGATTGCCCTGAGGACCAAGCTGACACCTTCATCAATCTGCCTGCACTGCCTCCATGAACTCTTTCTCGTATGGTCATAACATCTGTGCAGCCCACGGGTGTGTGCACACAAATAGTAGTCTCCCCCTGAGTTTTTAAACACCAGATTTTGCCTGTTTTGTTCTCCCGGCAAAGAGCTGTTGTCTGGCAGAGGCACAGGTTCCTGTGATAGCCTCAGTTCCCTCTGCCTTCTGCTCTGAAAATGCCCGCTGAGCCTGCTTTCATTTCCTTTCTCCTAACCAGTCATCAGTCCATATCAGCTGAGTTTCTTGAAGAGAGTTTGATGGGGGCTCATCTTGGAGATTTTCTGGAAACGCAACAACTAATTTCTGTTGGACCAGAAGCCTGTTGATAATGTCAACGAATAGCTTCCTCTTCTCCGACACTCCTCTTTTTATCTCCTACGCTATCTACCCTTTATCACCTCATCTGCTAATTCTGTTCCTTACTTCTAGCTTCGCTCCATCTGATGGGCTTGAGGGTCTGCGATTCCCCTGATTGCCCCTGAAGGCTTTTCAAAAGTTGGTGTTGCATTTGTCCCCTTGTATTTTTCAGACAGCAGAACTGGTTTAAACAATGGGCTAAGCAGGATGGTTAGTAGGTCAGTAATCTCAGATTTGGATGCCTTTAGAAGCTGTGCGAGTATCATCTGGTTCTAACAATTTCTTTGTTATTTGTTTTATCCATTTGTCCTCAGATTTGTCCACATTAAAAATGGGTTTGAGGAAAGCACCCACAGCTTGTTCTCAGGGAACAACAAAGAAAATTATTTAATTTTATGGTGCTGACCCTGTGTTTGAGCAGCCCTTCCCATCTCTGCCACCTTTTGGCCTGTCAGATTGCCTGCTTCTCGTGTGTTGGAAACAGTTCATATTATTATTAGTGGCTGCTGTTACACAGCAAAAGTAACGCGCTATTAAATTTTGTCTGGCTCACCCACTGCATTTCCCAATTATGAGAGGGGGGACAAGAGAGTAGCTGTCCTTGCACAATCTTTAGCCCTTTGGAATGTGAGGAAAACATTATTAATGTCTGATTTTTGTCTCCATCAATATGTCATCAGAAGTAGTGTCATCCCAGTCGTGATCTCAGGAGGAAAGGTCATTGGCATGACACCAGCCATGTGTGAGTTAGAAAACACGTACTGGTTATGCCAACACAATACTGGGCTACGGAAACACAATGCTGCTCCCTCCACCCTCCCTTTGGGCAGATGACCACGCTGGCCCTGGGAACCAGATTTGGGTTCCTTTATCCATTGTCAGAGCCAGCATGAAAGCACTTGGAGAACACCTCTGAAAGCCAGAGGGTTTGTACATCCCTCAGCTTTGCCACAGGTGTCCTCACACACTTTTTGTGTGCGAGTGGGATGGCTTATTTCCATCATACATCAAGGTTTTGGAAATCAGGTAAGACAGTTGTGAGAAAAGGCATCCATTACTCTTGATCTTGAAAATTAGATTGCAGAGAATGTCTTTACAAAACTGCAGCTCAGAGACATCTGAAGTTTGGCAAGAGAATCCTTAGAAGATAAAACGAAAATGATCTATTGGACGAGAGACAGACACTTTGAGTATTTGGTCATGCCCTTTGGCCTATCTAATGCTGCAGTTACCTTGCAAAATTTTTAATTATGTTTTTTAGAGATTTACTAGATTCCTTTATAATAATACTCCTGGACAATAGAATTATTTTTTTCACAAAGCATGAACCAACCTGAGCAGCTTGTAAAATCAGTCCCAGAGTATTTGAGTTGTCACAAACTCATATGCCAAATTAGAGGGGTGAAATTCTGAAAGGTCTTCCATTGAATTCCTGGGCTGCTTCGCCTCCCCAGAGGCAATGGAAATGAACTCTGAGAAATCACAGACTTGGCCATGCCAAAGAAAGTTACTAGGTTTCAGTGCTTTCTTAGCTTCATTAGCTTTTATCACCAATTAATTAAAGACTTCACCATATGATCTACCCATTCCTGGACTTATTATAGAGGGGGACATTTGACTCTCACCACCTCTGTCTAGATGCCTACAATGCACATGTCTATGTCTGAGTTAGACTTTGGATTCCCTTTATAGTCCAATGAAGAGAAACAAGTCTTTTTACTGTGTGATTCACACAGTGTATTTTAGGTACGCTTTTTAGGTGGAGATAAATCAGCTGGTTGCTGAGGAAATATGTGATAGTTTTAAACAGGTTTTTATAATTGTTCCATCAGTAATACACACAGACCCTTCCCGTCCGTCCATTGTTAAAGCAGATGTTTGTGCTGGAGGAGTAGTAGTAGCTCAGTTAAAGACCTTTCAACCACAGCTTCCTCCCTACACAAGCTATTTCTAGTGACCGAAGTTAGCTGATTTCAAGAGAATTAGCTATTATTGATGAGTTACCTGCAGCAGAGCTAGTCCTGCCCAGCCTGGCTGGGAACACTGAGGAGGCTAAAGCACCATGACTGCAAGACTCAACTGCTGTTAACCCACTTTGTTTCCTGATTATCATCTATCATTTCATCATCTTGCATTTTGGCCTGTTGGGAAGATGGGGAAAGCAAGCTTTGTATTAAAAGCACAAGCTCAGCAGCTCTGGTCTGCAGTCCTGCAGATCAGTTTTAAAACCACCTGGAGTTTGCCAGTGTAACATGTTTAGTTCCCTCAGCCACCCTAAAAATGATTTTGCCTGCTCTTGGCTCACAGTCTTCAATCAAAGCAAGCTACCCACGCAACATGCAAACATGAGATTGCTTACTCTGGCTTGGAGACAGCTGTAAGACCATCGGGGCTGTTTGGTTCAAGGTCTGAGCAAGCCATGTTTCTGACAGAGTGGGTCGTTCAGGAATTATAAGCTTCTCACAGTACTCTTTTTGACTGGCCTACCATGCCTGGGGACAACCTGGAGTGTATTATGTATGTGCTGAACCCTGCAAATATATCAGGGTATGTAGAACTAGTGATGCCTCTGCATCTTTAATTGCACAAGCTCTTTAGTTTACATTTTTGATGTAAGCTTACATTTCCTACCTCCAGGGAATCAGAACAGCTTTTTTTGCCTTAATAATGAGCTTAATTAAGGCAATGCACCTTCAACCCTGCACCTACCCTCCTACGATTAAGGAACCAGCTCAGCTTTTCTTAACTTGTAGACTTGCTGTGTTCTGTGATTTCTGACTGAAAGTCTTAGATTCCACTCTTTTCATTTCATTTCATTTTGGAAAGAACTTTTTATCCTATTGGGAACAAAAGAATTATTCACTGTTGCATATTCAGTTTAAGGTAATGGATAAATAAAGAAAATAAACCAAACTCTGGGATGATGGTTAGGCTTGTCCTGTCTGTGTGAGTGGGTATATTTATGCTGCTTGCACAATTTCCATAGCACTCCTCCATTCATTTATCTGTACAGCTGTCTGGACTGAAAAGTTGAGGTCTATCAATGATTTTACTCTCAGTTGCACTAAATTACAAAGGACTAGATTTCTCAGCTACGCCAGACTATGCACTGGGATTACAGTCTCTTCTGGAAAAATCAAAGGAAGTCTTTAAGACCCAGCCAGATTTTCATTATTGAGAGTCTCCAACTCCATCAAAAGGAGAGACAGTCTAGACAAAACACCTACAAACTTCAGTGCCATCTAAAAATCTAACCGTTGTTTTTTTGGGGAGCCTTTCACAATTTCTGCTTAGACCAACCTAATAAATTACATCTTTGCTGCTTCGAGTTCTACCACTGTTTCGTGAATCCCCATGAAAACATGTCTGAAAAACCACTCCTCTCCCTCTAGTCCAGGTTGGTGACCCTCCGGAGTATGAAATCCAAGAAATACTGGATTCTGAGGAAACTCATAGACAGCATTTCTTTGGTTTAGGAGTTATCTACATTGGATAACTTCTGGAGGGCCACTGAAAATCTCATGGAAATCCTCCATCCAGCAGACACAGAGAAATCTAGGCCATGCCATAGTAGATAAGTATGGTGTCTCTATGGAGGCTCCATGTCCCGGGGAACGTCTCTCCAATAGTGTTATACCTATATGATAAATAATGAGATGCTTGTATAACCATCCCGAAATCTTCCTATACTCAGCTGTCAACAGCTCCTCAGAACTCTGCCTACACATCACTTAATGATTCCTGCTTTGAGCACTAATCCAGCCTTTTCCCATCTCATAGGCCTTATTTCTTTCTGGAAAAAATACTCCGTTTCCATTTTGTTCTGGTTTCAGTGGTTGCTTCAGTGGAGAGTCTCGAACCCTAGTAAGTCCTGACCCTGGGGACCCACAGCACAGTCTGAGAGTGTCAGATGAGTTCTTGTAGGTTTTTTCCTTCTTGTAAAGATGAACACACTAAAGACATGTAAAACAGTGGGAAATGAGGAAGGCGAATTGCCAACTGCCTACATGAGCAGTCTCTGCTAGCAAAGCTGGTGCTTAGCCATGCCCTTCAGAGGACAGGCGCCAGGCTGCCTTTCTGGAGGCCATGAGCTCCTGCACATAGATAGACTCACTAAAATCATGGGGTGGTCATCTTCTCTGCTGAGCACATGCATTACCCAGGGAGCCATGCTCTAAAGTCAGACTAAGTGTAAGATAAGCAAAAGAGCCAAAGGCCACAGATAAAATCACATCTGGGGAATAGCCCTGACACAATCACAGTCCACCAAGGAAATCACAGCAGTGACTCATTCTGTTGTCTCTGGATAAATCTGGATGAGAAGGGGAATGAGATGGGACCACAAAGTGCAAAAGCAGGTCCACCCGATCTTGAAGATCCCAAAGTGCACTGGTCCTTGTGGTGGACCGTGCTGGTCTAGCCCACTACGTATGTGGTCTCCAGGGCTTGCACCTCCCTTACTGGGGAGCAAGCCAGATAGGCAAGTCCCAGCTCCGTGTGTGATGGGTGCAGAATGGCATGGGAGCATAATTCCTTTTCCACCGGATGCACACTGTTAATAGGTGACCTTGCTCTGTGCCGGGCACGGTGCCCTCCAGGTAGAGGAAAGAAAGCTACTCCTAGGACACAGCTCTCTGCTACAGTCACAGGCTGTTGTTCTGCCTTCCCTCCGGCAAACCCGGCTCCAGAGCCTCAGGACCACGGCTTCCACCAGCTCACCCAGCTGTGTCCATCTCTGTCTGCAAGTGCTGACACTGGGACAGCGCTTACCTCCATCCCACTAGATTCACAGCAGTGCCGCTCTGCGAACTTACTCTCCAGTGGGTGCAGGAGAAACAATTGATTTATACTGAGGAAACTTTCAGGCAGCAATAATTCACTGAGAAACAGAAGCTTTCGACAGCAGAAATTGGTTGACTGCTCACTCTTGGAGGAAGTTTGAAAGCTCATGTTTTGATATCCCTGCTGGTTGCTATGGTGTGAACAGTGAAGTGATCCTCAAGCAGAGTGCTTCTAACGCCCTTTTTTTTGACAGATGTGATCCAGTGCAAATCCACTTGGCTGTAGTATGTGGAAGGTGGTGGATGTGGAGGATTAAGAGGTAGGTAAATGCCAAAGCATTGGAGAACAGTACCTGGAATTAGTAAATCACCAAAGACAATGCAGATGAGATGTGCTCATCTATTTAGATCAGTCTCCACATTCTCGTAGGAGGCAGCAGAGCCAGAGGAATGCAGCGCCTGCACACATCTGTAACAAAATGAATTGTTCCATTGTGACACTTAATGGGAAGGTTCATTAATTACAAGGAGTTTTTAAACTGTGAGGGTTTACCCTGGCAATGGCCAAGCTCTATGGGCAGGCCCGATGTTCCCTGATGCTCTCACAGATTGGGAAATCATAAGCAGAGCTTGTGCAAACCTCCCACCTCTGGCTGCCATACGCTGGACCAACGCCTGAGTGCTCAGTGCTGGTTTTACTCAGCTCTTCTTGGTGTTGGTGGCTTGAGCAACAGATGGGGGTCCCACCCTGCCGCTTCCCTGGCCCTGCTTAGAGGACAAACTGTGTGGGACAGCAAGGGGAGAAGAACAGGCAGGGGTGGGAGGCAGGACCCTGGCATGAGGTAGTCTGTGCCTAATCTATACCCTGGCCCAGCGAAGGGACTGGGACCTCCTTGCTGGGGCTGTGGTAATGTGTCCTCCTATGCATAATGACACATGCATCTGGTCTGGGTCTCCAGAGCCTTGACCATCATTTGCCCAGTGCTTGAGGGACACTGCTATCAAGTACACCCAGCAAGAGGGGACCTGCAGGGGCTCTGAGCTGGGGAGAGCTGCCAAGGACGCTCCCTACTACAGGATCAGGCTGCTCCTGCTGCTCACTCTCTCCTCCCCACAGCTCCAGGTAGGCAACTGACCCAGATGTTGCTCCACATGAAGGAGAGAGGACCCCTTACCAGCCACTTTTGCTACAGCTCCCTGGAAGATGCAGGACGTGGGAACCTTTGCCTGCCGGCAGTGGATGCTGCTCCAGTGGAAAGCCCTGAGTGCCAGCTCTCCCTTCTCAGATACAGATCGATGAAGGGACGACCCCAGCACCTGTGGCCCGGTCTTCTGGGAGAAAAGCAGTGAAGTGCGTGGGCCACGTCTGGAAACCAGATGCCCTGCGGGTGACTCAGTGGCACTCCCTCTGCTCATGCACTGAAGTATCACCTGTCCTGTCTAGACAAGTTGCACCAGCATGAGCAACAACTAAAAGCCGGCAATATCCCAAGATGACAATATCTGAGAGCCCGGTGCTGCCAGGATCCATCTATGAGAAACGGCCCTTTCTCAGGGAATGTGTGGTGGGCACTACCTAAGGAAATCAATGTGCCCAGTGAAACACCTTCGCTGGCATGGAGAAGGCCAGCAGGCTCCAGGTTGATCAGGGCTACACCTTCTCCAGCCCCACCACTCCAAAGTCCAAAGGGCAAACAGAGCTCTGTTCACACCTGCTGTGTGCAAAGTGGGGAAGTCCCAAGTAGCACCTGGCCTAGGGAAGGTTAAACGCCAGGCACACAGCACCTCCATCACTGCAGGTACCACCCAGCTGGCTGAGATGAGGAGGGAGGGCACTCTGCTGTTCCCTGTACCTTCTCTCCCCACGAGCTCCTCCTACCTTGGCCACAGTTGCCTCACTGGGTAAAGACTCCTGTGGCCATCACTGCTCCCTGACCTCCACGGAGGCTCCTTTCCCATCAGCTTGAGATCTGCATTTGAGGGGGATGCTGAGCAGCTGGCTTCCCTGGTCTCTGTTCCCTGGGTGGGCAGTGAATGTGCCTGGCATCTCTAACAGCTCTACAGTGCAGGACCTGTGTCAAGCTCTGATACTTCTCCAGGAAAGAGCGTCTGACAGACAGCTTGTGGCTCTCAAAGTGACCTATGAAGTATGGCTGTCATGGTCTGATCCTCCACTGGGGCCAGCTATGACAACGGTGACCTCAGCTGCTCTGAAGATTTGCAGTCCGTATCTGCTTGAGCTTGGGGGCACCTCCAGTGCCTAACATAGGAATGTCAGTGCTACACCAGGGCAAAGACAAGTCTCCTCTCAGGGCTGCTTGATGATGCATGGCTTGGGTGTATAGCAACTTATATGCTAGTGGTCTCTCTCCTGAAGTTCTTCATCTCACAACAAAGCAACACGGAGCTCTGCTTCAGGCTACGGAGAACAGTGGTCCCAGCCCTGGAGGTCTGTGGTTTATCCAAGGCCTGGGCTAGCCAAGAAGGAATGGTCAGCCTTGAGACAAGCAGGTTTGTGAGAGAAATAATGGGTAACAGGGTAGAAAAGCTCCTTCAGTACAGCTGTAGGAGTCCCTCATGCACTAAGGAACTGCAGTCCTGCAGCTAGGATGGACCACCACTCTGCCAAGATAATTCAAAATCCTAGGATGACAATCTTAGAATCATAAAGGTTGGAAAAGACCTCTAAGATCATCAAGTCCAACTGTCAACCCAACACCACCATGTCTGCTAAACCATGTCCTGAAGTGCAATATCTACACATTTTTGAACCCCTCCAGGGATGGTAACTCCACTACTTCCTTGGGCAGCCTATTCCAATGCCTGACCACTCTTTCAGTGGAGAAATTTTTCCTGATATCCAATCTAGAAGCCCTTCTAGGTCTAATCATTAGCTGGTGGGTCTGGTGAAAGTTCAAACTGTAGCAGAGAACAGGAGCAGCTAGGACAGCCCAAGGCACCTTTGAAACTTCTGATGTCGCTACGTCTGACCTCAGACACAAAATGTTCCAAACATTCCCTCAAGTCTGTCCGGCAGAAGAACAGGATAATTAGCCATTAGTTATTGTGTGGACCTTTAGAAAAAGTTATAGTATGGATGGGCTCTGCCCTAGAAGCTTGTGCTGTAACCAGTTACATGGGACTGTGGGAGAGACTGGGGCTGGAGCTACAGGATATAAATATTGCCTTCCTGCCTCCAAGAAGTTGTGAGAAACATGGTCAGGGAGCAGGTCACGTAACCGATGAACATTACAGAAAAAAATGGATATAAATTGAAAAAATTGGATTGATTGATCAAGATTTAGCAGAATCCTGCCCACAACAGCAACAGTGATCTACACTATGATCCAGAAGATCAAGACAAACAATGGGATTAAATCAAGGATGATTTTAATTGGACTGTATCCATGAATTCATGCAGTGATAACAGGATCTGGGAACAGAGCCTTGACCTCCACACCAGCCTGCAAAATCCTGCCAGAGAGAAGTACAAGCGGGTGGATGCTGGAGTCTGGGAAATTGATGGATGGTGAACTGTTGCTGGAGTTCTTTTTCTTCACAGCAGCCCATTGGGTGCTGTGTTGTGGACCTGTGACTATGCTGCTACACCACCAGTGTTCTGGCTACTGCTGAACAGTGCTTGCACAGCATCTTTTTCCCATTCCATCCCCCTAGGAGTGGGCTGGGGGCATGCAAGAAGTTGGGAGGGAACATGACTGGGATAGCTGATCTGTACTGATCAAAAGGATATCTGATACCATGTGACATCATGCTCAGCAATAAAAGCTACAGGAAAAGGAAGAGGAAGGGGGACATTCATGGCTATGACATGTCTTCCCAAGTAATTGCTATGCATGATGAAGCCCTGCTTTCCTGGAAGTGGCTCAGCACCTGCAGCCTGATGGGAAGTGGTGAGTGATTTCCTTGTTTTGCTTTGCTTGCATGCCTGGCTTTGCTGTATCTATTAAACTGTCTTTGTCTTGACCCATGAGGTTTCTCACTTTCGCCCTTCTGATTCTCTCCCCCATCCCACTGGGGACAGTTGAGCAAGCGGCTGGGTGGGTACTGAGCTGCTGGCTGGGATCAACCCCCATAAGCTGTCATGCAGGGAAGCTCTCTGGGGCAATGCACAGTCAGTCCTTATATTTATTTCAGCTCATCCAATCTCTTGCACTTTTCGCTGGATGGCAACACTGCAGCCAGAGTGAGAACTGCATTATACTGGGTTTTTTTTATCGTCTCTTCTGACCTTCCCAGACCAAACCTTCTCTTCTTTTTCTTCGACTGTAGCACAACGACCCTTGAGGAGCCACTCAACCAATCTGGTCTACCTTCCTTTTGGGACAACCTTATCAGCCTGCTGTGAAGTCCCTAATCCTTGGCTGTCTGCAAAGAAAGAGCCCATGGCATAGCCAGAGGGAGAGACTCTGCTCCACATCTGCCTCATCAGGCAATGTTTCCTGCTCCTACAGTCTCACAGATAAATGTGGGTTCTATTACTGCACCCCAACAATTGAGTTTCCCACCTAATTTGTTACCCTTTCTCAGCTATAGCCTTATTAGCCAACACCGTTCTGAGTTGTGGTTTATCCTTCCACTTTGAGCTGAATCTTATTGTGGAGCAAACCACCAGTCAGCGAGCTCAACAAATAACATTCCTGTCTACACACAACCCAGACCCCTGGGCCACAGGCAGCATTCTGCATCTCTTTGGAGGTAACAGAAATGATCCCTGGAGAAGGCACTGTGTTGGGTGAGAGAGATGGATAAACCTTTGGGTTCCTAGGGGATTGCTGCCTGGAGACATTCCTCTTGCAGGAAACTGTAATGAGCAAGGAGCAAAAAACAACAGTTGTTGACACTGTCAAATGGAGAACAGCATTTTTATCGGAATTGAAAATTGCTGGTGGTTTTCAGCCATTTTTGGCTGAAAACTATCTGTCTTCAGACCAAAGACTTCCCAAAATGAAACATTATGGCTGAAAGCTTTTGAAAAATGCCTTTTGAACTCCTGGCCTTTTCATGAGGAAATTTTGAAGACAGCAGCCATGAAACATCTGCCAGCAGAAACTGAGGATCCAACCCAAGGGATCCATCTTGGTTATGGGGACACATGGCAGACAGGATCCCGTCGGTCTTGCCTTCTACTGACGCAGCCCATGCGGGCAGACGTCCCTTGTGGTACCAGCGCTGAAGTGAGTGACACGATCTGTCCATTTCTGAACCCTTTCCCAGGGAACTACTGATCCTGCCAGCATCCTCCCTACCATAAACCAGAAAGACCTGGGTCTCTGTGGCTAGCAAGCATCCAAGAATTTCTTCCCAAGATAGTGCATGATTTATAGACGAAGAGTCTCCGAGGATTTACGACAGCAGAGGAGGAGAGCTTCTGCATGCTGTTTGTAGCAGCTTGGCTTTTTGGCTGAAACTCACAGCCCAAGGTAAGAGAGGAATACCAGCTACATTCCTCACAATGCTCGCCACCTTCTAAGGGCAACGAGATGCCTGCAGGGATTTGGGCTGAGGTGTTCTCCAGCCAAGGCCAGGAATGGCCTGGCAGGGGGTTGGGAGCTCCTCCGGTGGGACATACTGCATTTTCAGAGTTGGCTCATCTCAGAGTGATCTCGGCTACTCTGAGTAACTATCGGGTTTCCATTAACTGCAGCAGACTCTATGGTGTCACCAGGAAGCCACAAGGCATTGGAGTATGATGGCTCTTGCCTTGTCTCATTCTCCAGTGGGTGGTCCCTGTACACCAAGAAAAGTCTTTCTTATGATGTCAAGTGGGTTACGAGAGTCTTCCTGTCTCCAGCACACATTGCTGCTGGAGTGCCTGGCTATATGGCTCACACTGAAGTGGTGGTGAGTCACCATTGCTTCCAACTCTGCTGGGGGAAAAGGTCCACTTATCAGTGCAATTGGGAAAGAGCAGGGCAGGGCTCAGAGCTGAACCTTCCTGACAAGGAGCCAGACCTCGCTTGTGGGATTTTAGCAACGGACAGACTGCTGTGGATGGACCTGACTCACCATCCCTGATGCAAGCCAGCCTTTGCTCCATGGCCCCTGTGGTTCAGGTAGATGCCCCATTCCTGCTTCTGCATGCCTGATTTCACAAGGCACGTGGAACAACAAGGCAGGAGCAATATTTGACTAGAAGGATACAAAAATTCCCAGGAAGTCAGCATGTGTGGGATGTCTTGGTCAGAAAACTTTGGCCATGGGGCAAACTGACAGGAAGAGAAGTGGATGAAGAAGGAGCACAACAGCCTACGACACAGGGAAACCTGCGTCCCAGAGCCTGGCATTCACAGGGCTGAGCAGAGACCTGGCCAGTGATGCACAGAGCCACCCCCAGGCTCCTGTTTGCCAGATTGGGGCACAGCAACTGGCCCAGGCCACTCACTAGGCACTTATCCACGGTTTACAGCCTTTTCAAAGATTTTTGGCACACATCATATCAGGGGAAATGTTTTTATGTCTGGATATTCAGATGCCTGGGATGATCACTTGCTCCAGGGGCACCTCTGGTAGTTCAGGGCTGTGGAAAATCCTCATGTCTTTACTTAGTGGAGAGTTTTTCTTGACAGGGCTCAGCTACATGGCTGTGCCCAAGTCCCAGTGTCAAGGCTCTGCTCTCCAAGCAGTGTCGGCTCTGCAGGTGAGGTCTGGTTTGATGTGAATGTAGCAGCTAGGATAAGCTTCTGGACATCTCTTGAGAAAGATGTTTTTTCTAAGGCTTTTGAGGTGATTCCGGAGTCAAAGTGGCTCCGGATGGCAGTCCAAATACTCTTCTGCTCCTTCCAAGATCACCCTCTGAGGGTGACGGAGCACTGGAACAGGCTGCCCAGGGAGGCTGTGGAGTCTCCTTGTCTGGAGATATTCAAGACCCACCTGGACAAGGTCCCGTGCAGCCTGCTGTAGGTGACTGCTTCGGCAGGAGGGTTGGACTAGATGACCCACAGATGTCCCTTCCAGCCCCTACCATTCTGTAATTCTGTGATGACCAGACATAGTTAAAACACTAAGGCTTTATGAACTCTTCCTTTCAGGGGTTTTGAATCCCCCCTTTTGTACCTGCCAGAAACAGCATCAGGTGAGAAGAAAGATGCTGTACAAAAGTGCTGCAGCTGGTGGCATCCCAGAGAGCTACCAGCATGCAGCTATCTCCTGTTCATTCATCTCTGGCAGTTGTTCCACACACTTATGGGAAGAGTCTGTCTGAGAGAAGCTGCCCTGCTGCACATTGTGCTGGGCACTGAAGCACTGACACAGAACCAGCAAGAGAGAGGGTTAAGGAGACTGTGAAAGAGCCAGCATACGCATTAGCCTTGCAGACAGAATGATTCATCATCCTATCTCATAGCCACAGTTGAAAGCTCTTCCAGTCTAAATCATGAAGCTGCCTACTGGTTCACACAGGAGCAGGAGAATGGAGGCCAGGATGCTTCACAGGAGTCTCTGGTTGCATCAGTGTCGTCAGTTCAATCTGCTCCTTGGCTTGCTCCAGGGACCAAGTCCCACAGGGTAGGTTTGGTTCCCACCGGAGCTTGTCAGCTAGATTCCAGTGCCACATCAGACCTAGCCTGTGCCAGCCAGAGTCAGCATTGATACCCAGGAAAGGAGAAAGCCTCCTTCAGGGAGGGGTCCAGTTCTAGCAAAACAGACCTTCCCACTTCCACCTGCCTCCCATGCTTCTGGTTCAGCTCTTTAGAAGAGCAGGTGAGTGCAGAGGCAGGTCTGCACAGGTGATAGCCACTGAAGCAGGAGAGCCAAGGCCTTTTCCCCAAATTTTTGAAGTTGGTGGAAAAACCCAAGCTGATTTTTCCTGGGCTTTCAAAGCTGATGGAAATCAGAGCAGATTAAATCCTTCCCCCACCTTCCCCAGGAGAGGCAGCTGGAGCTGCATGCTAGGGTGAAACCTGATGTTTTTCAGAACCTGTGACAGAGGAGAAAATCACCATGGGTGCTGTCATGGGGAGTCCCGCTTCAGCGCCTTGCTTCACTTAATTCCCCCCTTGCTAATGAGATGTGAGTGCGGAACAGGGCAGGAGAAACAACTTGAGGCTGATGGCGAAGGCTGTGCAGAGCCACAGACCCTATGAAGGATCAAAGCTGATCCCTGTCTTCCTTCACACTCTGCTCCTAGGCTGCTCAGGGAGAGATGTGATTGACGGCTGGAAAGAGGATGTCGAGCGCAGGATGCTGGATCTGGCCCTGTCTCTGCTGGAGTGCAGGACCAATGCGCACACGAGCTCTCTCTGCTGCTCTGTGATGCTGGGAGTTTGCTCCAGTTTCCTGCCCAGCCTCTAAGCCCTGCTCAGCCACCAGTTCCTGTACTTCTCAGGTTGGATGGCTCAAGTGCCAGGGACTTTGTTTGTGACGGCTACAGTCTGCCTGGCAGAAATCAGTGTCTCAGAAAGAATGGTGAAAATGTCTGATGTCATTTTTTATGCAGAAACTGCTCTGGAATAGCTCCTCCTGGAGACACCCTTCTGAGAGTCAAAGCAACTTGGATTAGGGAATCATGCCTGAGTACAGGACTTCTTCCATAAAAGCCCCAGAGCCATCAGTGCAGGGGAGCCAGCCAGCTCTGCTTCCCCCGTGTAGACAAAAGCTAATTCCAGGCTGAAATTTCCTTAAGACGCATCTCATATTTCAGGATCTTTTGGTGCTACTTTCATCTCCAATCCACATATTGCAGCCCTATAATAATAATAATAGTAATAATAATTGTAATAATAATAGCAATAATAATAATACCTTTTGTATGTACATAGCACCTTTCATCCAAGGATCTAAGTCACAATTACAGCCCCACACATTCCTGTATATTACAGCCCTATAATTCTAAGACTGCTCAAGTATCCAGACTTCAAAGGGAATGTGGATTTCCCCTCCAGCCCAGCCACGGTGCCCAACATGCTGGAGATGTTTCAAAGGTGTTTCGAAGGTGCCTTGGCAGTAGCCAGAGATAGTCAGAAGAGCCAGAGGAGCTCTCTGAAGCCAAAAGGAGCCTTCGTGGATTTCTTCCTCCCCTATCCCGGCCACTCTGCTGTCTCCTTGGAAAGTCAGCGCAGCCCTGGGATGAAGTCGATGCTCCCACGGGACCCGTGCGTTTGTACAGTGGGAGGTGAAAAGACGGAAATGGTGTTGAAAGGAAAAACAAGTGACAGCACAAACTTGGGCGGGTGACTTTCCAGGTCAGGCAGAACCCACAGCGTTTTTGTCAAAAGTAAATTCACAGAAAAATCATGCCCCACTGAAAAAAGAAGGGGGGGAGTTGGTGGAACATCTCATTATAAGCTCTTTTTTTTTTAAAGGGTTTTAAGATTTTTCAAGTGAGTAAAAAATGAAACAAAGCATTCCTTTTCGGGTTAAAGCAAAACGTTTCAGGGATACCCACAGCAAACATGTTTTGGTTTGGTTTAGTTTTAATTGCATGGGAAACCTGAAAAAAAAAGTCTATTTGTTTAACCCACGCCAATCTTTCCCCTCCTCTTTTGGTTTAGCCAAAGAGGTGAAATATTTATTATTTACCCCCCATAGGTTCAGGAAGAAGTATGCTAACAGCAAGGTAGCTTCCTATAGAAAACAGATTAGATTAAAGAACAGGGTTTACAGAAGCTCTGGCCAAGCTGCAGTTTACCAGCTGGGTTCGCTTCCTCTGCGGAGCTCCCCAGTGCTGCCCACGAGCTTTTAAGCAGCCGCTGGATGCGGCTCCCAGGAGTATTTCAGTAGCTGCGCTGACTCGTGGCTGCATCCCTAAGCGAGGAGTGATGAGGTCAGTGGACATGAAAGGCAGGCTACAAATCCGAGAGTTTAGTATTGCTTTTCTTCATGTTGTGGCTGAACAAATGTAAAGCTCAAGAATTTTTTAATAAACTTTTGAAAGGTATTTGAGCTTGAGAGGTCCAGACATGTGGCTGAAAAGTGCTGAGAGTCTCCTGCTCTTCTATAGCACTGTTTTCATCAGTTGATCTCAAAGCACATTAAAGAAGGGTTTATCATTAGTGCTTTAAAGATAGGGAAGCTGAGGCAGAAGAAGAGGAGATGACTTGTTTGGGGTAAACCTTAAAGCTGGGACGGAGCTACAAAGCAGTCCAGGTTTCTCGTGCTGCACCCTAGTCCTCTGTATCTCCCTCCTCCACCATACAAAGGAGCCAAAGCTCATGGGGCGCCTGTCTGTTCCCAAAAGTTTGAGTCTTTGTGTCCCTCTATCTAGGAGAAGGTCTTTCCCCAAAGCATCTGCAAGATGGTCAATGGAAAGTCGTCCCCTGGAAAAGGAGTGAGTCTACCTCACAGTATCGCCAGATAAGCCAGAGCAGCTTGTGGAGGAGCAGGGCAGTTTCCACATCGTGTGCTAGCTCATCTCAGACACACCACACTAACCAGCATGGGCTGCAACACGTTCCCTCTCCCCCTGCTTCAATAAATCAAGGCTTCCAGCATTCACGCTTTTGTCACTAATAAATCTTGCGCTGTCTTACACCACATGAAAGCACAACAATACCTTAACCAACAGGCACTTCCCTGCGCAGGACTGCAGCTGCAAACACAACCTGCAGCAGAAGAACCTGCTGTTTTGGCCCCGAGATGGAGAGAAGTTAAAGATGGCACATACAGCAAGGCTGCCCCTGCGCTCCGTGAAGCCCCACATGCCGCTGCCAGAGCACACGTAACGCCGCTCCATGCAACAGGCACCTCATTAATCCGTGGAACTCACTGCCACAGGAAATTAGTGCAGCAACAAAAGTCTTACCTATAATCAAGGTCCTGTCTTGGTTGTGGTACCTTTGGTTCTGCGAATACAACACACCTGACCCTAAAGTTATGTCTCTGTCCTTTGGTACTGGGCGCACATGCTGCTCAAGCAGACGACCTCCCAGTCTTGGGATGGACCCTTGGGATGATATCTGGGTCAGCATCTTGGGACAAAAGCTTGGGACAACTCCCATGCCCCTGTGTACAGGGAGAAGAAAGCCTTACCATGCAGCTACGTGACTCTGCACCGCATCATTCCCTTGGGAAGCGCTGACTGAGCAGCAGCAGAAGCACTGTTTTCATGTCCATAGGCAGACTGACTCAGACTGCTGCCTGGAAGTCAACGAAATGCGCAGACAGCTGTTGGCTTTTTTCAGCTCCCAGGCACTGGGAAGGCGGTGGGGACACTGCCAGGTGCGCAGCTGCAGAAACAAGGGTAAAGCAAAGCTGCAGAGATTGTTCCCTGCAGTCAGAATTTCTTCTCGCGTTCTCTGGGAAAGACAGAATATTAATTTCTGTCTACAAGTGAAAATGCCTTTACTGCTGGTTTCATGCATGCAAAGATGAAAATTTGCTTTCCTAAGGTTAAGAAATGCCAAGTATTGGGAATTCTTTTGAAGCTGCAAGATACAATTACATGCAGAGTCATCCCTGCACCAGATAACCTCCCGGGGAAGGTGCCTTGTGCCTTCCTGCAGTTCTGTCAGATCCTGGTGCTCGGCCACACCGCCACACTGCCAGCAAGCACAGTGGCCTTGACTCCACTCATCGCTCGGGCACAAGGCACCGCCGGTGCTGGGAGGTGACACCAGGCAGGGGGAATGTCCCACGGGTCGATGGTCTGCAGGGCTTAATGTCACATTACAAAAACACATGCGTGAGGCATCCTCCCAACACCCTTCCCTGCCAGCACACCCGTACCCTCCTGCTCTCCCACCCCTTACCCAGCAGAGACCACGTTTCTGCTCCCCTTCCACCCCAGTGGTTCCCCCCGTGGCACGCACAGCCCTGATGGGATGATGCGGTGCTTGGGCTTCACCTTCCCTTTGAAGAAAGGGGAATGTTACTAGCTGGTGCCCCATGGGGATGTGCAGTGCTGGAAACCCTGTCTGCCCAGGGTCTCTTTGTAGTGGGACCTGTGGCTGCTCACAAGCAGAGACAGCAGGTCCCTTACAGGTGTGTCTGACTCGCCCCACTCCCATGGCGGCTGCTTTTCATTTCCAGGTCCTTCAAAGAGGTTTAAACAGCTACAGAAAGGACTGCAAACAAGGTAAATGGAGACAAGAAGGCTGCTGATACCTCAGGAGGCTCCTCTGTCATCCCATGGAGGGGAGGAGGCTGGAGACCTGTGCTCCTTCATCACTGTGCTGAAAAGCCTGTGCTGGTGGATCTGGGAGAGATTTTGCATTACCCCTCCTTGATCCTTGACACATCCCTGCAGGACTGGAGGCACCACCGTGTCCTCCCCACCACTGGTGCCATTCCTGCCTCCAGTCGGGCTGGATCCTGGCTCTCTTTTGACTTGGATGCAATGCTAGATGCCTGTGCTTGGTCCTGATCTTCTTTGTGAAGGCTGTTTCTGATCTCTCTTCAGCTCCTGCCAAACTCCAGTACTTCTCCAAGACCTCAGGCTCCTCCCAGCCCTGACAGTTCTTCGCTACCCCTTCCCACCACTTCTCAGAGCACTGCTGTGGTGATCTCCATCCTATCCTTATCTACCTGTCCCCAGCTCCTCTCTGGCTCCCCACAGCTTCTCTGGGCTCCCTGGTACCCAGGCAGGGCCCTGTGCTGCTCAGCATTGGGCTGCCCTTGGTGCCCCTTTCTCCATCCAGAGCTATTTCCCCATGGTGCATCAAAGTGGCTCATGTTCCCATTTCACGGTCCCCAAGGAGCCTGGCCCATGTCCAGTGCCTTCTGAGTGGTCTCAGAGCAGCCAAGCGGAGGAGCACCCATCCGTCCCGTGAGCAGCCGGCTCGCTGAGAGCCAGCCCAGCTTCTCCGAAGATGAGCCTGGAGGAGCAGCTCGTTCCGCAGCAGTGGAGACATTCTGGCACTCCAGCTGAAGTGTCTGGGCTCAAAGGTAGCAGCACCCACTGCCCTGCTGTTGGCAGAGGGTGCTCCCCCCTGAGAGGGGGTGATGGATGTCCCTCAGCCCCCACTGCAGGGCCACGCTTCCCTTTTCCTCCTCCACTCTCCTGCTGCTCCCTGACCCAGGCAGGTGCAGAGGGGGAGAGGCATTTGCAGCTCCATTGCTGCCTTTTGGCACCAGAGCCTCTGCCAGAATCAAAGAGCTTTTCAAAGAAAACCCTAAACTCCTTTAATCGCCAGCTAGAGCTCCTCCCGCACAGATCTAAGGGCCATGAGCTCAGTGTTTTCATTGCCCTAGGCAGATTTATGAGCTTATTCTTCAAGGAAGGGAGGGAGAGAGGGGAGGCTGTGGCATATTACTTAGCCTGGGGGGCGGGCAGGGAGGCGAGGGGGGAGGATGAAGGAAGGCATTTGCAGTGGAAGTGCACGACGTCGCAGAGAGCCGGGCTCTGCTTCGGCCAGTGCTCTCAGGCGTGGTGGAGAGCCAAAGCGGGATCCCATGCGAGCGAGGACCAGGCTGCGGCTGAAGCCCAGAGCGTGTGGCAGGTGGGCAGCAGCTCCCTCCCACCCAGGCTCCCTGCGCAGCGGTGTCAGCTGGAAAGGACCACGTGGACACGGCGTGCCTGCTGCTGCCCAGCCTCGCTCACTCCAACGGATGGGACCAGGAGTGGGGCACTCCTCAAATCACGAGCGGGAGGGACTGGTCTCCTTCAGTCCCAACCAAGCTGCCCTGGCTGCAGTTTTCAGAGTGAAGAAGCAGGGAGGAGGCTTGCTGGCAGTCACACATGGATACCCACCCCGGAGCAGAGCCCTATGCACGTTTGCTCTAACCGCCCCGCCGTGCTGCCTTCCTCACCACGCTCCTCGTCCGTACACCTGCCCCCTTCTTGCCAGAGAACGCAGCACTCGCTGCCAGCTCCGCAGCAAGTGCAGTGAAGGTCTGGCTGCTCCCTCTCCCGCAGGGAGACTTGGGCTTTGGGATGGGGCAGATCTTGCGTCTCGCCTCCTGTAGCCCTACTCAGACAGTGCCCCACTGAAAAGTGGACACTGCTGACGTCCAGCACCCCAAACACCCTGCTGCCACTGCTGAACAGCCCTGCCAAGGATGCCTCTTTTGTTTTGAAGTGAAATCTTGGGAAGGTCTCAGCCATGACCTGTGGTACCAAAGCCACAGACCTCTGCCTCATCACCAGCAGCAGTGCCTGTCGTAGCTGGAAGCATTTGGGGGCTTCAACCCTTGTTCATGGACCAGAGGCTCTCTGGAGAGCACAGCATCCCGTGAATCTCAACAGTACCCACACTGGGACAGCAGCAGCCAAGTAAAGTAAAACACTGCTGAACCCAAAACGTTTCTAGCTCGTGACACCAAGAGGTAAAAAAGAGCAGACCTTATGGCAGAGAAGGGGGCTGGGAAATGATGGGGCAGGAGGAGACAGGAAGAGCTGTCATGAACCTGAAAGTTTCATCTGGTTGGAAATTCAGAGACTTCAACATTTCCTTTCCCCTGAACCCAGAATAAAGACACAACATGTCAATGTTTAGTATAGAACAAAAAAATCAATATATTCTGTTTTAGAAACATCAGGATGCTTTGCTTTGATAATTTTGGAGTCCTGCAATCTGAAAATTAAATTGCCTGTGGGTAAACATACCACTAGCAGGTGAACATATGTAAATGGAAACTTTTTTTAAAAAGTCACCATGAAGAGAAAACATTGAAATAATCTCTCTTGATTCAACTTGTTACTACATTTTTCCCATTCACGATCCCATGAACACGGATCCGTTTGCCTTAAGCTTTTCCTTTTCAGTGGGAGGAGGTATTGCTTGGAAAACCATCCCACCCAATGTGCTCTTCAGGCAGCTCTAGGCCTAACCTCGTCATTAATGGTCCTGCAATCCTGGCTTTGCTCTGAGCACTGCCTGTCCCCCGGGACACTGGCTCCCTTGCTACTACGTTGTCTGCTCACTGTGGGTTTCAGTGTGTTCCTGCTGCTCTGCCCTGCGCCTCGAGCTCAGGCACACAACCACGCAGCTTCTGCAGCATCAGGCTCATGACAGTAACGCAGGGATGAAAGTCCTCCACTCTCAGACTGGTAAACCAGAAGTGCTCTGACCACTGCCGTGGGCCAAGGGACTGGGAAATGTTAGCTGTTGGCTGGGGTGGGAGTTATGTGATGCCTAGGGGATACAAAAGGCCATTTGGAAGCACATACCCAGTAGCTGTGACTTTTCCAGGTTGCTTTTCAGCTTCTCTCACAAGCCACTCCCAAGCTGTGCCTGATCCCAAATCTGCTCCAGTTTGGTTTTCTCCTTATTACAGGCTGGGGAGCACAGGGACAGGAATTGCACTGCTTCTGGTTAGCTTTCACCTGCCTTCTCTGGAAGGGAAACACCAGCCAGAGTCAGTGTCGGACTCACTACCAGCAGCTCTCCCTGATACCTGGATACTTGGGTGTCCCAAAGTGTCGGCATTCGTTAATGCTGGGAGATGCTCCCCCATGGGATCTTCACTGCAACATGCCAGCAAAAAGCCACTGCCAGCCACAGGAGACCCTGAGGTGGCACTTGGGGTGCTGGGTAGTTGGAGTAGAACCCGAGCAGCCTGACCTTAAAGTCCCCTTGAAATCCTGCTGGCGAGGATGCAGTAAGGATGCAGAACATGCCTGTGTCCTTGTGGAGTGCCTGTAGGAGTCAGCAGGCTCTGCAGATGGTCTTTGGAGGGCCCCTTTGGAGGAAACCAAATCCCTGAAGGTGGGAAACTCTCATCATCCCTGATATTTTAGGAGTGAAAAAACAAAAGTGCCTCAGAGCTGTTAAATGGTGAATATAAACCCATGAACCCACTGCAGAGCTTGTGTCAGAGCCCAGCTCTTCTGATGCCTCTCACCAGCCCTATCTCCCACATCTGAGATCCCGAGCTTGTATACATTTCCCCTTGTTCCTGCTTTGGCTTCTGTTCTCCCAGGCATGCTGGTCATTTCCAAGGGTGAGACTGTGGACTTCTGGCCGTACGGGGCAGAAGTCGCATTTCCCATTAGCCTTCCAGCAAGGAAGAAGACCAAGCAGAGAGCCAGCCCTCAGCGCATCAGTCTGGGCACCAGGACCTGGGGATGCCTTGGAAAGGCTTTTGCTCTATCTTGGCTTGAGAAGTGGAAGGGTCTGCAAGATCTTTGGGCTGAGTCTGCACTTCTGTGGTGTGTTTGGATGGGTCCTGGTGCAATGCTAGGTCTCCTGTGGCAACCATGGCATGAGGAAGAGTCTGCGGATGGGCCCCAGCACTGGGCAAGCATCAGCCACAGGAAGGTGACTCACTGCTCTTTGCAAAATTACCTGGGGCAGGAGAGCAGGGACGGCCCCCAGGAAGGGCTTAATTTATGCCTTGCATTGGGATTTTGTGCTCTCTGCGTTTTTGGCTGCTGCCTCTGTCTCCCCAGGGTGTGTGATGGTCACGTAATACCCAAAGGCGCACAGAGGTCCCTGTCATCCCTGCAGGAAATTCCACCTCCTTGTCAGCCCCCTGCAAGCCCTTCAACCCCAGTACCCATCCCCACAGCTGCGATGCCTGCCCAGGCTCCTACTGGTCAGCCACCAGTCCTGTCCTGCTACTGATGCCCCACTCCTTTGGCAGGTCTTGGGGTGCTTCCTACATTAGAGGGACCGTGGTGGGGGCTGTACCCCTTTTTCCCAAGGTGGGGGATTGAAAGGGGCAGAGTCCAGGGCAGACAAGTAGGGAGGGTTTCGGGCTGAGGGGAGCTGCCTTCAGCATTGCTGCTTGTCTTGCTCCAAGCATCAGCTGCAGCTCTGGAGTCAGCGTTCAAACCCTGCTGTCTCACCTACCCAGAGTTTTGTGGGTGCTTAGAAAATGCAAATATCAAGAAAGAGGCATCTTCCACTGAGTGTGCACTGGATGCCACGCTGTGTGATCAGGGCTTCATGTCAGAGCATCCCTGCCTTCTGCGGATCCCTACCACAGGTCTGCGAGGCACCTGATCCCAGAGACTAGCTCAGAGGAAAGCATGGGTGGTGTGGGATCCCCAGACTCCCAGTGGGATGCTAAATTCCAGCCAGTTGCTCAAAATGTCTCTGCAAGGTGAGAACAGCCCTGAGAGCTCCTGATCCCATTCTCCTTCACGGAAACTGCACGGGGAATGGGAAGTTTTCTGTCTGGGCAGCCTCCTGAGATGCCTGGTGATACCTGGAGCAGCCACACTCTCTGCTGCTCTTTCTTCCCCCAAATCCTGCTGTGACAGCAACAGACTGACAACCTCATCAGCTGCCTTGTGCCTCAGGTTTCCAGGACAGAGCAACAGCATTGTATGCAGTGAGCTGTGCAGTGGCTGCCTGGCTTCACTGCCAGGCATGTGTGGGGCCTGGGATGAGGACACAGTGGTCACCAATGCTTCTGGGGATGGGGCACGGGACAGGGGTAGAGCCTGACCCCTCCACGGTGCTGTGGAGACCTGGGATCTTGGGGAACTGGGGGATCTGAGCTTTGAGCCACGGTGCTACTGATGTCTGGTATCCTACAAGTTTGTGTCCTTCATCCTTGTCACTTCCACTGCAGTGTCGCCGTCACCCTGCATGCTGCCCTCTCCTGCAGTGCAATACTCTCTGGGTGTCCCGTGCACTGCTCACACGAGTAGGTCTGATCAGTCTTCGTAAGAGCAGGGATTACCGCTCTCTTTAACTACTGACTGGGAGGATGCAGAGAAGATGGAGCCAAACTCTTCTGGGAATTGTGCAGTGGAAGGATGAGAGGTAATGGCCACAAGCTGGAACATGGGAAATTGCCATTAGATATTAAGAAAAACATTTCCCATGAGGATGATAAAAAATGGGAAAAGGGTGATGGAATTTTAGAGATACTCAAAGCCCTGCTGGACAAGCTCCTGACCAACCTCACAAGCTGGACCTGTCTTGAACAGAAGTGTGGATCAGAGACCTCCAGAGGTGTCTTCCTGCCTAAGATATGTTATGATTCTGGGCAATCCTTCCAGTCCCTCTCTGTGTCCCCTTAGTCCAGGCTGGGGATAAGGCACTGCAAGACGTGTCATTTCCAACCTATGCGTGTGCAGGTCGGCCAGGGCATGTGTGTGCTGTCTGGCCAGCTGACCCGAATGTGCGGCCGCGATGCTACTGCTGTTGCCTTTCCCTCTGTGGGTGCTACTGAGGGTGTCCTCTGCTGAGTACAGGCACTCCATTTCTTTAAGCCCCCTATTTCTTGCCAGCTATGGTTGGACAGGCCAGCGTGTCCCTAAGAGGACCTGGTAGGCACCAGCAACATGGTGTTGGGTTTTTTTGGTGAAACAGGAGCAGTCTCAGCAAATTGAGAGTATCCCTTCACCTCCTTAGCATTGCTCCCATCCCCCTTGCCAGGGGCTGGTAGCCAGATTTGGGCAGGCTGAGCGGGGCCAGGATGCCGTCCTGGGGCAGTGGGGCCACTCTGCGCTGAGCACCTGCACCCAGCCACAGCCCTGGTCCCAGAGCCCAGGCACAGGGTGAGGAGCACGGGGACAGCTGGGGACGGAACTGCCCCAGCCCATGCGATGTGGCACTTCCATATCCTGGGAATCTGAGCTGGGGTTGCTCAGCCAGGTCACACTCAGGGTTTGTAGTGGTAGCAGAGATTGAAGCTAAGCTAATACTTTGAGTACCAAGCAGCTCTCCCCATTTTCCTGTCCTCCTCCATGCCCCTCTGCACAGCCTACTCTCTGCTGCAGAGGAGCCTTCCCTTTTGCAGCTCCAGTCTCCTTCTGCACCCTCAGCTTGCTGTGGTCTTCTCCAGAGAGCCCCCATCACCTGCAGCCCATCGCTATTGCCAGCCCCAACAGCAGCTCTGCTACATATGGTGCTGGTCGTGGAAGACAGAGACGTGATATTTGACACGCTGCTGTCAGGACTTACTGGCACATCAGCTAAAGGTTAACTCTCCTCTCTGAATAGCTCAGCTCTTTGGGGTTGATACAGCCCCTAGGGTCTCTGGATGTAGCTGAATAGGAGAGGGTGTGCTGATCTTTAGTGTTCCATGGCTGGACTTTAAGGCCAGGCTAAGACACAGTTCATGCCCCCCTATCCCCCCACCCCCCCAATACATCACGTGCCAAGAAGCTCATTGCCAGCCCCCGTGTGATGAGCCGGGCAGGATGGTCTGTGCTGCTCCAGAGAAAAGGTCTGTCAGAGCCAGCATGAGCCCTGATGGAGTTCAGGTTCCTTCCAGGAGCGATGCAGACGGCAGGGACCTGTCACCTAACAGGGACAACTCCCAGCTGAGCTGGCTGCCTGGGCTCTCTCCAGGCTGCCAACAAGATGCCAGCCTGTCTAAATGCCGACTGGAGAGGCTTCCCTGGGGAGAGGTCACTTGCTTCTTGCCCATCTGGCTAACATCTGCAAGGTCACTGAAGATGTCTCCATTGGAAGAGCTTGGTCTTGGATGGGTGGGATTACATTCAAGTTCAGGGAGGTGTGAGAGTGAGCAAGGACAGGGTTCTTGGAGAGAGACAGGCATGGCGAGGGCACAGCGTTGTCAGGATGGGGCACGAATGCGAGCTCATTCGTGGTGAGGCAGCGTCTAATCAGAGGTTATTACGAGGATCCTGTATTTTGCACCCGAAGGAGACCTGCTCTTTACAGAAGGGAGTATCTGTGATTTGCTTAGAAGACAGGGCACGGAGCAAAGGACTTGGAAAGTTTTGGAAGCAGCTGCCCTTCAGCTCCATGCTCCCCCATTACAGGGCTTGCTTTTCAGCACTTGCAGCTCTCCAGAGACATCTAGGCATTTCTTTACATATCTGATTGTGGATTTAAAGCCTGAATTAGAGAGCTTAGATCTCTCTCAAATACCCATATTTTCTACAAAACTTATGTTGATTTGCTTTGAAAAAACACCCCTGACTGCACACCGTATAACTGAGAATCTACCTTACGTGACTTGCTGAAGGCAGCCCAAGAAGGCAGTGACAGAAACAGGGAGAAACCCCAGCTCTCCAGTCCTTCTCTAACAATTCCTGGTTCATCCCACCTTCCCACCTCCGCCACATCTTTGTTAATTCACAGGCAGCGTTTAACGGACAGGCAGCAAATGTGCTGGTTTTCCCCCAAAATAAGTCCAGCCCTAAGGGGAGGAAACTCTGGACGCTGCATCCCCTCCGCCCCTGGTCCCGTGGGTGTCACGCCCGGCGGGTCCCTCCGGCCCGTGCTCCCTGCATGGTGACGGCCGGGGCGGCGACGCTGCCGGTGCATCCCCGGTGCATCCCCGGTACGGCCCCAGTACGGCCCTGGTAAGGCCCCAGTGCATCCCTGGTGTGGCCCCAGTGCAGCCCCAGTACGGCCCCGTGCATCGCCGGTACGGCCCCTGTGCACTCCTGTTGTGGCCCCAGTATGGCCCCGGCGCATCCCCGGTACGGCTCCGGGGCATCCCCGGTGCACGCGCTGTGCATCCTCAGTCCATCCCCGGTACATCCCCGGTGCGACCCCGGTGCGGCCCCGGGACACCCCCGGCCCATCGCTGGTCCTTCCCCGGTGCACCCCCGGTTCACCCACAGTCCATCCCCGGTCCGTCCCCGGTCCGTCCCCGGTCCACCCCCGGTCCATCCCCGGTCCATCCCCGGTACATCCCCGGTCCACCCCCGGTCCATCCCCGGTCCGTCCCCGGTCCACCCCCGGTCCATCCCCGGTCCGTCCCCGGTCCATCCCCGGTCCGTCCCCTGTCCACCCCCGGTCCACCCCCGGTCCATCCCCGGTCCATCCCCGGTACATCCCCGGTCC
>Ga0065711_1027910_pt1 | contig 45040 bp, 32 predicted proteins | sample Hoacrofraction12_FD_59098 | JGI IMG/M metagenome (GOLD analysis project Ga0065711, IMG submission 59098) | Hoatzin crop microbial communities from Cojedes, Venezuela - Epithelial fraction 12 v2 (version 2) | ecosystem: Host-associated > Birds > Digestive system > Esophagus > Crop | place... | reverse complement strand
TTCATCCTTCTTGAACTGGGGAGCCCAGAACTGGACACAGTACTCCAGATGAGGCCTCACCAGGGCAGTGTAGAGGGGAAGGAGAACCTCCCTTGTCCTGCTGGCCACACTCTTCTTGATGCACCCCAGATACCCTCAGTTATTGATGTTCTAAGTTAATGTATACTACAGGCACTGGAAATCTGAGCTGGAGTTGATAGAGCACATCTAGCTTAAACAATCATAAGACACCAGAGACGCCCCAGGGTGGGAACTCTGAAAAAGCACAGAAGTGACAGTGAAGTATAAAGCTTCTTACACATCAGGGGAGAAAAACAAACCTGGTTTTATGTTTTCAGTCACACAGCTGCCTTTCCAAGTATTTCACTTCACCTATTCTACAAGCATGCATTGGTTACACACGTGTCTTTGGCAAAGACCACCAAAAGCGACCCAATTTTCCAAGGATGAGACCTAAGACTTCCTGGAAAAGGGGGGTAAACATTCCCAACCTAGGATCATTTAAGCAGAGGTACACAAAATCACTACTCATTTGGAAAAATCACACACTCTTTTCCTTGTGCCCTTGTCTTCCCTGATTTCACAGCAGCAGTATTTTCTCTCCACTGCAAACACAACAAATTATGCACATCAGGCTGGGAAGTGGGAATGAAAAAAGTTCTCTAATGGAACATCTTACCTGGCTAATAGCTTTTATCTGTGCAATGCCTCTGTGTGCCTCCCCACAGTACAGGCTCACCATCTGCCTTTGTTCTAATAAATGAACTCACATTACAAACACAGAGCGCAAACATACTAATATCCTGAACCTACTGCACCCAAGGGCCAGATGTTTTTGCAGAATATGTAACTACTAAATGGCTACTCCCAAATGTTTGAAATGGTTCACAATCTTTCCTAATAATAAGAAGTATAACCAGTGAAGAATTCATCACAGCTACACCATGGGAGGTAAAAATCCATAAACAAAGACTTACCTATTTTCATTAGCTGTATCTTCATACTATCTTTCCAATATAAAATTCTGCTTCCCAGATTATCTTGCATGTATTACTAATATCGCACACAGTTAGATGTCACCCTTCTGCCTGCCTAGTAACATTAGTATAGTTTTGCAAGCTACAGGCTTTCACTCGCAAAATTTCATCTCTTAGATGAACAACTCATTTAACTGTGTGTCATACCTGGCCTGTGAAACTCAGAAAACTTTTTTCCCCCCAGAATCTTAAACATAATCTTACCTTTTTTCTTTCACATACTGATGCTCAACACTGACATCCTCTCCAAATACATATCTATCTTTCAAATAACTCTTCCAGTAAAATACTTCCTAACTGGTAATTTGTATCTGTCAATATACTCAGATGCATAAACTGTACTATAAATCAAGAAAAAAAGAACATCAGTTAGACCTATAAATGACCTTTCAGATTTCATATGCGAGTTTCCTCCTATAAAACCAGGGCTATGTGTTTTACAGTTGGCTGTTGATGCTTATACGTGCTAGAGTTTCAGGTTCCACTTTCACAGCACTTTGTTTCACAGAAATGATGCACTATCAACCATGGGCATAGTGTCTTATTAACTACTAATAACTGTTCCATAAAATATTATGGAACCCAAGGAACCTTCAGGTACCTAAAAGATGCACAGGAATATCCTTTTAGCTATCAAATGAACGACACAAAACCACAGTGATACCTACCACTACTTTAAAGTTCACATGGATTTTTCTCAGTAGCTCATATTCCTAATGAAAGAAAGTTTACCCATGCATACAGTATATGCACAATACGTGTGTGGATTTCTGTCTAGTCTTAGCCTGTTGTCAAACACATTGAACAACATCAGCCAAACTTGACAGAATAGTAAAGGACACAAAATGTCAGAAAACACAAAGACATTGTATTTCTGTAAATCTGACGAAAATAGCCTACAGACAGACCTTACTCACGTCCTCGCTGAGGCACTGCCCCATTAACACAATCCCTTAATATACGCTGTCTAATCCCAGTAGGAGACATCAGAGAATCCCACATCGGAAAGTGACATTTAGGATTCCCTAACCACAGGAAAAGCTTTAACCAGAGTTCATACTTTATTATAGAGAATGTAATCACAGTACACCAAACCATCGTAAATAATTAATTAAATAAATTGGGCTTTCTTAGTCCCACTACTTCAATAATTATTTGATTCTAGTCTAAATATTGCTCAGAACAGGGTGATGGCATGAGGTAACTTGCTACTTATGCTTACGCTTGCTGGACAGAGCAGCTAGCTCAGCTTCAAGGAAACAAAAGGAAGGTCCTGTACAGACAATTGAGTCAGTCTCAGCAGCTCCCACTGATTAAAGACAACTTAAATCAAAGAACAATCAATACTTCTATCACAGCCATGACACAGTAGCTTGTTTGTGCAAGGTGAGCAAGATTCAGTGCACGTATTTTTTTTCATGCCCTTTTGACACTATTTAGCCCAATTACCACATCTCCCTAAGAACAGTTCTTCAAGTAAGGATACTGGGTACAGGTATCCTTGGCACGTGCTACCTGTGGTAAGCTGACATGAGATTGGAATGGCTGAAGGATCAGGGGCGAGTATATGCACTTTACTCAGCACTACAACAGCCACATGCATCCCATCAGTTATTGTGTCTCACACGATGAGGCAAGGATTTCTTAAAGCTGACTCAACTTCCTCAAACTTTATCACAGTTACAAAAACTTGCAATGATTTAGACTTCACAGAAGCAGAGGCACAGAGACCAAATAAAGCTTTCTGACCATTCACCTCCAAATAATCTCTGTTTTATGACAACTATAGCTGAAGGCCTTTCTGGCAGGGGCGCTAATGCATGCTACTTTATTTTCCAGGTCTGACTGAAAATGAGACTGAATGAGAAACCAAAAAAATTAGAACTACTCCTCTCTACTTAATGTGTTGCTACACAAAAAGTGACAAGCAGAAACAAGCAGAAACACACAGAAACACTGAAGCTACAGCCACAAAAAAGGTGTATCATTGTTCAGGCAATAGTTAGTTCAGTGTAAAAAGGAAGTCAATGGCAGTCTGCGGCTAAGTCTACTGGGTTGACTCAAACCTTCTGATTAGTATTTTTAATATTTGCTTACATTTCATTTCCTCTTCGGGATGCTCACTTCAGTGCACTTACCTTTGCATATGCTGACAATCATATGCCAAAGTGACGAGAAGCCATGCAAGGCAATCCTTCAGTCTCATTTACGTGCTGCATACTTTAAAAGGACGAAACATGAAGTCTTGTAAGGCACTTGGTGTTACAAGGTTCAAACTCCACTAAAAATCAACAGAGCTCAGACTACACACAGTCATTGCAACTGCTGTAGTCAAGATGTAGTGCTGAGGGAAGCCACAAAATGATGACTGGCCAGATTATATTAACACTGTTGTTATACCCTTTTAAACGTGTTTTTTCATTTACTATAAATCTTACTAGATATTTATTACTAGTATGGCAGAAAGTGCTAATGGGTTGTGCAGCAGGGGTCAGCAGTGTATAAATCCCCAGGATGACACTCACCATAAAGGAGATGTCGTGTAATAATGCTCGTCAAAGAGTCGTTAGGAGAACTGTGTGGTTTAATCTCTTTTTCCTCTGAGGCCAAAGTCTGATGACACAATTAATTCAGCTTTGGGGCTCTTGGTATCAGATGAAAAAAAGCTGTGGTGCCCTGACGCAAAGCAATGAATTTGCTGCAAATTTATTTATACGCATATCAACTGAAAAAGACCTCTGGTGGCTCAAATTTGCTCAAAAAATTCTGACTGGTTAACTTTGTAACATTAGGCTCTATGCTGGAAAAGTTATTACTTCTTTCCCCTCGTGCACACACAGCCAGTGTTAAGAGTGCTGAAAAAAAAAAATTATTATCACATCTTATGGCTAGTTTGCCACAAACAGAGACAAATACTCACCTCTGGTCCACATCAGATGTGTATGACTGTGTCATCCAGCAAGACACAAGTCCAGTGGAATGACAGCCTGAGTCAATCAATCACATACTAACATACAGTGCAAGACATGAAATCCCTACTCAGAATAGGGCTACCCTCAGATAAAGCCACAGGTTGCTCAAGGCCTTGCCCAGTCTATTTCCAAGTGTTTCCAAGGACAGAGGTTCCACAAGCTCTCTGGACCATCCCTCGTACACAAAAAATAATAATAAAAAAAATCTTAGTATTTCATTGGAATTTCCCTTGTTGCAACTTGTGCACACTACACAAGATCAGCACAGTCCATTGAGTAAGTCACTAGATACTTCTGAGCTTCCTCTGCTGCAGAGCAGTTGTTCAAAACGCAGGTTAAAGATCCAGACATGGTTTTGAGATTATATCATCCAAGAACAAAGAAGAAGTTCCGCAGTGCAAAGCGCCAGGATTGTTGAAGGGAAAGGATGAAGTTCCTTCAAGCAGGTAAGTCTGTGGCAGGCTATGAGCCATAGCATCAACACAGTGGCTTTTAGTGATAGGAACAGCAAAGACCAACACCCTTCCTGAGAGTGACAGAAAATAATCAAGACCTCTGCTCAGGAAAGAAGTTCTTTCTTTCATATCAAGTGTAGTCAGTGCTTCTGACTACACTTGATATACAGGAAAGTACTACTGACTCACTAATTTCAGTTTCAAATGAGAAAATGACTTGCAAAACCTCAACTATTTCTGCTCATCAAACAAAGAACATCTGAAATTAATTAGGGATAAAGACCACCTGATCATCTAACAACTTCATGCATGAAATCAGATACATCAGGGTCTTATTTAGAATATAAACATTTGTTTACATATCTAAATGCTGAGCACATTAAAAAGATACTATTATTAAAACATCTTACATTATACCACTCACTGAGTCTGTTTCATTCTTGTACCTGAGAAATCATACTCGGAAGTCCCACAAGTACTGAAAGCAGATGAAATACTGTAACTTTAACAGGCCACAAAACCCATAGATGATAGGAAACACAGGATATTTACTTCAAAAATAGTTTTTAATAAAAATGGAAATAATAATTACGATAATAACTAATGAAAACTCGTGCTTAAAATTAACCATATTTAGTGTGCTTTACCTGATCCTCCAACAACGCTGCACAGGATCTACTGTAGAAGCAGGAATACAGATACTCATCAGGTTGCCTGCATCACTAGACCATCTTAAATTTGAATTGGAAATAGCATTCATACTTCATGTCTGACGATGAAAACCAACAAGAGGTACTGGGTGCAGTTACTTCTGGTTTACCAGAAAGATGAGCACACACAAGGAAAAACTACATGCTAGCTTCCATTTCAAGTAAGCAATGCTGTTGCTAATCAGCAAGAACTTCTGTCTTACTAAAAGGCTTTTGAAATTTGCTTTGAAGAAAAACTCTCGGAACATGCAAGTCTTCTTTCCTATTCACAGTTTCTCGCTGCACATATTCATTGACCACTTGCTCATACCCTGCAGCCTTGAAAAGCTGAGACAAGAACTCTGGAAGAGAATTTTAAAAAATAAGATTAAATATTACGGTTAAGCTATTTTTAAAACACTAGTCAGCATTTATACTAGCATATGCTCTTATGTGTTACAGCATGAAAATCACACATGCCTTCCTGTTCTACGCAGGCAGACTGCTGAATAAAAATCAGTACAGATCCCCTTTTGAAACACCAGCCTAAGAAAAACAGCTCACAAAACTGGGGCTTAAGCTAGTTACTCAGTTTCCAAAACGTGCCACGTCTCTTATTTTTATTGAGCCTTGTCATTCTCCTTGTGACTGACTCCAGTGCATTTTCACTTTGTGCAGCTGACCTTCGCTAGCTGAATGCATCACTTATTTCAAATATTTCAAAGGTAATCCAGTTGTCTAGACGGATCTCTGCTTGAGGAAGAATACCACCCTGCATTACCAGACATTCACATGCCTTTGCTCAACAGAAACAGACATTTTACAAATAAGCATCATTCAAATCATCCCATGCAGCAATTACTTGGTGTACCAGTGTAGTGCTAAACAAACGAAAACCAGCACAGGTTGCAAACTATGCAGAAATTATGGGGGTCATGTTTCTAGTAGCACAAGAATTTTTAAGCATTAAGCAATATTTATGTCAAAATTAGTGAGATTAATGAGATCACAATTATTAAAAATGGGAGCAGAGGTGGTCCATGAGGCAGTCACAGACCAGATAAAAGCAAAACAATTGCTAACATGATCAATGTAAGATAAATTCTCTCTTTTCTCCTTCCCTCTTCCCTCTCCCTACCTGCATTCTTATCCCAAAGCAAACATGGATACTAGCAAGGAGTTTATCATTCAGAAACAATTCTAACACACAGTAAAAATGGGATTTAAAATCCCACAGCTAGGTCAGTCTCTTATTTGTTCCCTTTAGCATCCATTCTCTTTGTAAGAGCTAATTGTTTAAACAGAACTAAAAATCACTGAATAAATAACAGTTCTAGAAATGCTTCAGTGAAGCTGTAGCACAGCCTGCATTATCTTAGATTTGATCACTGTCCTATATAGAATAGAGAGAGCTCAGAGAAGATTAATGGTTTTTATATATCAGAAGCAATTAGGTAACACATTATGTCATAAAATATGAATAACATTTACTCGGCTCCAAATTGGTCTCTTTGGTGGCTGCATTTTGCTTTAGACTAAGAACAGAGCCCCACAGAAATAAACACACAGCTCTTATTACACAATGCCCTATAATTGATTGGAGGAAGTAACGGTTCACTAAAGTTTAGCATGAGGAGCTGGGAGTTAGAAGACGAGTTATAATCCCAACTCATTGCGAGAGTCTAAGCAAATTCCTTCACTTCTTTGTGCTTCAAATTCTCCACCAGTAAATGACAATAATTACCTTCCTTTCAAAAGCATTACGAGCACTGAATGAAAAACTGTCTAAATGCTGGACCACATGGAAACACATTTATTGCATCATCTTTACTAAAAAAAGAGAAGACAGAGTGACCACAGCTAGTCAGTGCTATCTCAGCAGGATTTGCGCACAAGCTTCTCAGCGCTGTAGTCGTGGTTCTGCTTCAGAAGTCATTGACTTCTTCAGTAGACCTCATCTCGCACATCAGGAACAACCTTGCAAAAAGAAAGATGCCAAGATAACTGCCTAGTTGCTTCATAAAGATGATCTATTCTGCTACTGAACATTGGTCTTTTTTTCCCTTAGATAACAAATCTGAATGAAATTCAGCAAATTCAGAAACTGCTGCTCTTCGCACATTATAGCACTTACAAGAAGCTTGTAAAAAAGAAAGTGCTCCAGAAGTCCTGCCAGTCTAAATACCCTCTTGCTCCCAAAAAGGACAGCAAATGAAGTACAACATGATTTAACAGTTCATCAGCGTAAAACAAAACTTCCCTGGGCATGCTGGCAATTCCCTGAAGCAAGTTTAAACAGAAGATTCACAGAAAAGAAAGCACTCTACAGTACGTCTTACCTTCAGTAAAAAAATATGATCTTGTCCCATCTTGTCTAACATAAAAGTTTTCTCCAAGTTTGCTGCCAGATTTAAACCTGAGCATTGCATGATCATACAGTCCATAGTCTCTGAACAAGACACACTTGCCTGGTTTTAATACCTGTCACATAATACACGTATGCTTTAATAAGGTAAATGGATTTAGCCATATATGTATTTATTTGTGTACACGTACAGACACATACACATACAAATAAGACAAAGTATCCTAACACATTCAATACAGAAGTAATACATACACTGCATCCATTCCACCTACAACAAAAAAATTGTATATAAATAAACTGGACTGTCCGCTCTTAAAAATGCTTCCCCATGAACAGTAAACTACAAGTAGTTTTAAGATACCTGTTTGGGTGCTGAAGAGCTAAATAAGCTTTTTGCAACACTCTTCAAATACAGAGCAAAGAAGAAAATACAGCATTTAACCATAAAAATTAAGTCCTAAGAAGGCATTTTCTTTGTTGGGTAGTATACAGTCTAGCAGCTGAATTTGCTTAATGATTAACAATAAAATTTAGAATACTGTGACATTTCTTTTTTTCATGTGAGAAAGAATAATGTTGCAACATAATAAATAATAAAAAAATAACAATTTCAGGGAAATGGGTTACGGGTTTGGTTTTCTTTTTTTAATTGCTCTTTGGTAAAAAAATCAAGCCACAAAGAGTTCAAAATATAGAAATGCATGGTCATTGGCCACACTGGCTTTAGACATTTGATGCATGCAACTTTCCTCCCTCACCAAATACCAGCTGTATTTGTTAGAGGAGAAAATGAGTACTTGCCACATTCGAATTTGTGCAGAAACCTACAAGCAAGTTAAATCAGCCAAGCATCTCCACAGAGAAAACAATAATTAGCCTTTTCACATGCACGAGCTAAGAACCAATCCTGACTTTGGAAAACAGCTGGAGATACACCAAAAAAATCCAACATTCCCTTTTTCAGACTACTGATCATAAACCACACTGGATATCTGATAATATAAAATATCAAATACATGCATATGCATAAATAAAAAATATGTTGACTATTTCCCTCTGCAGTCAATATACGACTTCTCAGGGAAATTCAGAACAATCACTATTTAGATTGTTTAAACCACCCTCTGGATGGGCTTGTCCTAATCTATCAACTAACAAAGCCAGCCCAGGGAGATGAGTCTCTCTAGATTAATGTTGATCTCTGAACAAGTCACTTCTAAACCCTCACAGATCAAGCGTGTTTAATGATAACAATAACATCCTAACTGCAAGTCACTGTATCTTCTGGAAGTCAATTTGGTTCACTGTCATTCACACCTTATCAACACAGACACTTCTGCAATCCATAAACATTATTTGTAGCATACAACCTAGAAGTCCAAGTCACAGGTTCAAAGAATCTTTTTGTTATGTTGATGGCATGCATTAGGCTAGAACCCAAATAACCTCACAATACCAAGAGAGAAAATAAAACATTGTAAAACATATTTTAGTCCGGTGTACTACGTGAACTAACTAAATACATCCACGGAATATAGTATTAAAGACCACCATTACAAGAGGGGTTATTTTCTCAGAAAAAAATTGTACTTTCAAGCTAAAATGAAGGAAAGTGTTTTAAAGGCTGTAAGATCAGCTGGTTTTACCTTGTAAATGTTTTTCAAGACAAGATGCATTTTGTCAGGATGAATGGCAGAAAGCACAAATATAAGTGTGACAACATCCACAGAATCTGCTGGTATATTTTCTAGAAGATCATCTTTGGTAAGATCACACTGGAACACTTTACATCTTTCAGTACTGTATAAGGCATTTTTCTAGGGAAATGAAGAGAGTATGCTTTCACTGAAAATTAGCAGCATTTATTATTGCAAAAAAGAAAAAAACCTTGTGAAATTAATCAGTAGAGTAACAGAAAACACGGTGGCAAAAGAATATTAACTTCCAATAGGTGACTAATGCAATCGGAAATTCTTTGCTGCATTCTACAATAGTGAAAGTACAACTACTCGAATAGTCTGTTCTCAAGAATTTGAGAAGGAATGTGCATTAAGACAGTTCAGAAAACACCGTTTCTGTTTTAGCACTGCTTCTACTCTTTAAAAGTACAGAGATATTATTAAAAGAAATTCTGTATTATTAGGTGATCAAAGCAGAGCTCTTGAGCTACAAGTAGACTGTAAACAGTTCGGGTTCATGCCACATCGCCTGCAGCTGGGCTGTTCTAGCCAACAGGTTTTCTGGGTAAAAGGAAACCTGGTCTTGGCAAGAAAGAAATTCAGCACGAGCTGTGGAGGCAGACACCACTCAGTCATCCAAAACCCAGGGTACGCACTCCCCAACCTCATTTTGCAGTGCAGCTGTGGCATCCCAGGGAGCTGCTGTCCTCTCCTGTTTGCCACACGTATTTCTTCCCATCTTTCCTGTGAGATATGCAGCATGTGTCTTGTGGTTCTCAGTCATAAATGTCCCACAAGAGAATGCTTTCAAATAACAGACATACAGAAATTTACCTGCAATTACAAACTTAATAAACCGGGAGACTTTTACAGGCCAAAGCGCCCACTAGCCTTGCTGGAAGACTTAACTTTGCAGGGCAGTACCGCCTACCTATGAATAAGTATAAACATACCTATTTCTAATCAGGCTACAAACTTCTTTAACAATAACTTTCATAGCCCTGTTTTCAAGATTCTCGTCATTCAAGTAATATACATATACTAGCATAATGCTACAATTTGACACTGAAAAAATGAGGTCTTGAGCAACGATGCAGCTTCCTGCATAGGAGCTCCACTGAAGTGGATCAGTCTCCACTTTTTGGTAAACGCTGTTCTACCCTTCTCACAGAAGGGAAGGCAAGAGAAGTCTGTTGTTCTAGTCATTTGTGATTTCAGAAACTTCTAAAGACACTCTAAAAGAAGTTCCAAATATCACACCAACCTTCACATACTCAACAGCTCTAGGAGAGAAATCACAGGCATATGCAAAAATATTCTGATCTTCTTCTAAGAGTGGAAACAAGCAGTTCCCCACCCCACAGCCTGCTTCCAGAATGGTCAGTTTCTGATCTGTGAACTGGAGAGGAAGAAATCCAAAATAAGACACATCGTCTTTGTTTTCCTCACGATATGAGCACAGACATTGTTCAATCAGCATTTTAAAAGCTATAATCATTTTTAATTACCATTGATTCAAACACCAAAGTAGGCATCCATTGGATAATCTGACACTACAAAACAGAAATCTTGATGTCTGCAAAAATACAGATCTTTTTAGAATATATTAATATTTCTTTAGTCATCTACCCCTTAAGTAATCAACAGATTGTTGTACCATTTCTGTCTTGTCCTTCATTCAGCTATAATGAACAACAGATGCATCTGGCTACTCCTCTTAATGACGTTTTGCAATTGGCCTGTAATTCTAGATGCTTTTCTTTCAAGCAGTTCAGAAGTGCCCCAACTTGCATCTGAAAACGCCACATCACAGAGAGACAAGTTGTCTATTTAGGACACTAAACAAATACTCCAAATTTCATTCTTAGTATCCACTATGAGTCAATTACAAACTGAAACCAGATTGATGCATCTGATTCTGAGAAGGCATATTTTATATTAAGAGAAACTACACAGGGCACTGCAAACTTGACATGTGACAGCTCTTGCCCTAATGGCTTCATTATAAGTTTTATTAAATCATTTGGAAATAATCAATCCCATCTTTTACAGAGGAATTGTAGAGAACTCACCGCCCGACATGCTTTTAACTCTTGAAACTCTCTGGTTGTCCAGTGTCTGTCTTTGAAGAAGTTGGTGCTGTTTCTTTTGTAAAACAGATCCCAGTTCTTCTGTGCCTCTTTCTCCAGTTTTAGTTGCTTGAACTCAGAAACCAAAACCTTATCTTTTGCCAGTCTCTCAGCTTCTTCTGGGCTAAGGATTCTTGCACTATGGCCTTTTTTTTGGAAAGCACCATCTTCAGTAGATGTTGTCATTATATTTAAGCAACTGGCTGACGTGTTTTCTTGGAACATCCTAGAGCCTTTCATACAAATATGAACAACAAAGACCTATGGGTGATTTTTTTTTTCTTCAGTGTATGTTTCCATCACTTAATTTAGGTAAAATACACAAAAATCTAGAAGCAGTAAAAAAAATGAAAAAGAGTTACAGTGTGCACGAACTACAATTTTACAGTGATCTGTCCTACCTGATGGACTGCAACGGCACTACATTTCTCTTAATTTCAGAGAGCCTCCATCCACAGTAACAACTGCATACGACATCACACAGATGTCAAAGAAGATAATTAACAGTCTACTGGTCTTCCCTCTGCATCCTAGAAAGCTACCTAACAAGAGAAACATGGTGCAGCTCTAAGCTTATTTTCACTAAAACTGGCTTTAAAGGGAAAGTAAGGGCTTTGTTTCTTGTTAACCCCAGAGAGAACACCTCAGAAAAATCGTAACTGAAAAACAGGTGATTAAAGTTGATGAAACAAACTGTACTCATGTTAGAATTTATCCTTCCTGCTCTCGCCTATGTGAGAAAACACTGGTGAAAACATCAGCACTTGTAACACCACATCACTCAAAAAACAGAGCAGAACCAGTCCTGCAGTCAAAATGCCCAGAGCCGGCCCGTGCCAGCACTCCTTCCGCTGCCTCCTCCTGAGGACCCACGCTGGTTTTAACAATCGCGGGTGGTTTTACTTTCGGAAGTTAACAAAAATGGGAGTGATGAAAAGAGTTCTTGCATAGACTGTGAAGGGACACAAATATTTTCTCTGATGTTAAACTAGTTCTGATCTCTGCTTGCCACAAACACCCAGACCCTGGAAGGCGGCACATCTGTGAATTAAATCCCGCACGACCCAGTAACTCCCAGGGAAGCCCAGGGAGCCAAAACGCGACACTCGTGTACGCCAGCTCCCAGGACCAGGCACTGGGGTCATTTCACCACAATGGAAATGAGAAAAACCCAACACCACCCACCTAAAGCAAATAAAGAGTAGTACTTCACTTGCATATTTCATCTTAGATGATACAAACTCAAACGTAAAATATAAAAGTGTGCAAATGAAATAAAGAATTGTCAAAATTTGGCCCAGCTTCACAGGCGATGGGCGACACTGTTTTTCTTTCAGAAACAAAGGAAAAGATCACAGAGCAGAGGCTCCCTTGAAAGCCAGTCTCCTCCAGAAGAGTACATCCCCAACAAGAAGCTTCATCAGCAAATCTTGTGCTCTGTGCCTGGCACGCTACAAAAAGGTCATCGCTTATATTTCTCCATAGGACAAGCTAGAAAGAAGAAAAGAAAAAAAAAAACAACCCCGAAGCTGGTCCTTTCACTGACCCGCCCGCACTCACAAAGCACTGTGGAGGACGCTTAGCACGATGATAAACACGGCTTTAACAGCCTACGTTTAGGCTACAGAGCCTTTTAAACGCGTTTGATCCAGCCCTAAGCCCGCACCCGGGTACCGCCCCGCGCAGACCCCCGGTCCCCTCACGGGGCAGCCGGTTTCCCCGCCAACGGCTGCTCCCTCAGAGGGGCCGGGCCGCCGCCGCCGCGCCGACCGCCCCGCCAGGGGAGACCGGGCCCCTCCTGGCCCTGCCCTGCTCTGCCGAGGGCGGGGAGCGCCGGGCCCCCACCTCTCCCCCCTCCGCGGGGACGGCAGCCCCTCCCCGGCCCAGCACCCCCGCCTCGCCGTACACGCCGCTGCCGTCGGCCGCGGAGCAGTTTCCCGGCTGCACTCGGTCCCCGGAAGGGCGCCGGGCGGCAGCGCACGGAGGAGAGGAAGGGACCGGCCGGGTCGGGAGGGGACGGGCCGGGCCGGGCCGGGAGCGGGGCAATGAACGGCTCGGCGAATTCGCTGCTGGACAAGGAGGAGCACCCGCTGCAGCTGGGCGAGAGCTTCGAGCGGCGGCCCAAGGCCTCCTTCCACACCATCCGCTGTGAGCGCCACCTCCCTTCCCGCCCTCCCCGCGTCCCGTCCCCCTGCCCCGGCGGCGCCTCTCCTGCTGCCGCACCCACTCCTCCCTCCGCCGAGACCCCTCTCCTCGGACCCCGTCCCGCCGGGCGGCCCCGCGGCGGGGGGCACTACCTGCCCGGCGCCCCGCCACCCTCGCCGAGGTTTCCTCTCGGGGTCCCGCCGCGGCTTCTTCCTTGTCAAGGGCTGTCCCCTCCCCGCCGCCACGAAGCTGTCCTCTCTCCCTGGCCGTCGCTGCTCCTCGCCGCCTCCTTCGCGCCGCCACCCCGGGGCTTCGTCCTCCCTCAGCGGCCGCCTGTCCCCCGCTCCCTCGGCGCCCGTCGGCCCCCCTTTCCCGCTCCCTCGGCGCCCATCTTCCCTCCCCGCCGCCCCCACGAGTGTTTTCCCCACAGAGGTGTTTCCCCCACCCCGGCGGGCAGCCTGAGGGGAGAAGGGGAAGGTGGACGTTGGCTGGCAGGGAGGAGGTTTGAGCGAGGCAGGCCAGGGCAGACCAACAGCTTGCGGAGTTTGAAGTGAAACGTGCGTGAACCCCGTAGGAGCATAAAGCGATCCCCTGCGTGAGGGGGTGGCTGGCCATTTTATTTTTTTTTTTTGTTATGGCAGTCGCAGGAGAGGCCACCACAGGCCCCACAGTTTGGTTTGTAACTGGTTGTTTTCGCAGTGAGGCAGCGCGTAACCCAGCAGCCCCGTCCCTGGCAGTGCTGACTCCAGCCTGCTGTCACAAGTCACTTCCCAGCAAAGCACACAAAAATGACTCAGACGTACAAAGTACTGCCTAATAAGCGTAAGGCAAGTCCTGAGGTAGGGTCTGGAGCAGTTGCAAAGCTTTGGAATAATTGGGAGAATGTGTGTTGTTTAAAGACACCAGGTACTATTCCAACTGCTCTGGCAGTGGGTACGTATGATTTCATATTAAATGATTGAAAAGGAGCTCGCTGTATCTCAGTACTTTAATTCTGTGGGTAAGAAGTGGCTTTTTCTTCCCCTAAATGAGTCCAGGGTTTAAAATGAGTAGCAAATCGCCAGAAGTAAATGAAAGTAATACTAAACTTATATTTAAGTAGCTTTGTATTAAGGTGGGGAATTTAGATGGTTAACAGGAGGATTTTTTGTTTTATGATGTGTAGTCGTAGGCCCAGTCTCGTGATCTGTATTCGTACACTACAACCAAGTCATTTCCGTGATTTCAGTCGCCCGAGTGCAACTTGAAAGAACAGCTTTCTAGATTGAGCTGTTACTCCAGCAGATGGTCAATGATTGAGGCAAAGCTATTTTGCTCATTAGTAAACTCCGTCTAGTGGTTTAACACTTAAATTTTGTGTGTTTCACCCCTCTGGTTATACATAATTCCACCATGCTATAAAATACCATACCATATGTTTGGTACATTTAACTGTTTATGCATAACAATGGACAGTTTTATCCAGCACTAACATACTAGCAAAGCTCCATTTATAAATCAACATTTGAAAATAACCCAACTGTCAAATGAATGAGGTTGTTGTCTGATAGTGTATGAATTAAACCCCAGCCATATCCGGATAGAAATACACTGGATTTCCAGAATTGAAAATGCTTCAATAATCAATTTCTTATGGGATTGCACAGCCAAAGCTCTTCAGACTACAACTGGAAGAATGCGGTTTTATTTCAGAGGAGCTTTCTGTGTGTTGTGTTTTCCATCCGTGACTTTCAAGTGAGATCTTTTCGTTTCCCGGTTACAATTTTTTTTTCTAACTGTTGATCTGGAATGATTTATCTGGGATCCGAGCATTATATTGTTCCCATAATCCTCTTCACACAAACTACAATAAGAGGATTTTGTAGGCTAAATTTGTTTGGGCCTTCTTAAAATACCATTCCGTTCAGTAATGTTTATGAAATATTGTACTGAAAAACTGGATTATCCCTGGAAAATACATCTTAAAAACATTTGACTTTTGGGAAAAGGACTGTGGTTACATTTGGAGGGACATACATGCACTCCACCTACAGCAAGATGAGCCAAGCACGCACACCTAGTAAGCTAACCAAATGAAAACAATTTGTTGAATGTTTGTTTAGAGAAACTATATTTTGCTGATACCTAAGAAAGAAGTGTGATAGTGATATTCCTTTTATTTTAGTGACTGCACTGTTGAAACTCTCGATCCTGTTTTGGCAGAGATGCTAGCTCTTGTACAGCTGGTTTGTTTTATTTAGCAAGCTTGCACATAAAGTAGGTGGGAAACAATAGCTAGAAATAGATTGCTCAGATGAAAGTGAAGGGTATGATGTGGTCTGGCGATTAAGGAGTGAGGATTAAGTCGGGTGTCCCTGATCCTGCTTGTTGTGCTGTCAAAGTAAAGCTCAATTAGACGTTAACATCCTTTTAATGAGAATTTATTACAAGCTGGGGTTTGGGATTTTTTTCTGCAAGTGTGCTTTTCATGGTGGAATTATATTTTAAATTTGTTCTGAGATACTAATTTCTTAACTAATGCAGTAATTAGAAGCCTTGATCATGAATATAATTGCACCTCTTCATATCCAGAGATGCTAGAATTGAATGGAGGCTTATTTTTAAAACAAACACACACAGCAAACCAACCTATATCTGTCTGATCCTATTTCACTTTGACTAAATCCTCTGTCAAAATAGTACAGGTTCTGGTAGCTTTTTCTGCGTTTTATGGCTTATCAGCTCAACAGAATAACAAGGGAAAAATACTTTTAAGTTGAAATGTTCTTAGTTCAAATAAATGCACTAGACAGAAGTGCCTTGTTTGGGGGAGAGTGCATTCTGTACAATGCAGAAAAAATACTTAAAACTAGGGTTAATTTAAAGCTATTGCAGTGTCCCACCTTAGTCATTCTTTCCATCCACAGTGGCTTTGGACTAGCATGGAGCCTGCTGAAGTAAGATCAGCACCTCTTTTTTGTTATAGGTGAGATCTGAGGTCTCCTCTACCCTTGAGGAGGTACTGTGGAGGCAAGATGGTTGTTAAATAGCCAGAAATACTGGTAAGGCTGAATGAGTTGGTGTTGCTAAATTAGTCTTTGTCACAGAGAGAGTCCTCAGGTTTGGAGCTGGCAGGAGCCACACAGAGCCCCGAGTCTTGAAGTTGATACTCTTTTGAGATGCATGGTGCAGTTTTACACTTACCTGCAAAATGAAGTGTCACTCAAAGCCTGGGGTTTGAAGAAGTCTGCTTTTGGTCTTGAAACACAAGGTCTAGAACCTTATTTCCATTTTAAAAAGGAAGTTCAGAATCTGGTACCATCATATGACTGGGGCACTGAGCGTGGACAGATTGTATTGGTGCATTATTCCACCCCTGCTGTAAACACTAGGTTGTATTTTATGATTCCCTATAATCACAGTAAGTGTGTGGTGACTCTTTGTGGGGCAGGATGACGCTTCTGAAGACTGTAAGAAATGTGATTGCAATTGTTTTCCTCTTTAGATGATTTTAAGCCAGCATCGATTGATACATCTTGTGAGGGGGACCTCCAAGTGGGTAAAGGAGATGACGTAACCATCACTTTGCCACATATCCCAGTAAGTTTGTTATATATGTGTCCTTGTTTACTCTCCAACACATTTGCAATGTAGTTACAGTCTAATGTAAATGTTACTTTCACTTTTATCTTTGTTAATACAAGTGGGTTCAATATTTGAGCAGCCAGAGTTGTAGTATGTTAGCTCAGGAAAGGACTGTGCAATTGAATCTTTTAAGGGGTTAAAGTTTGTAAGGTTGCAGTCTGTTCTTTACTTTTTATTCCTTCCTTCCTACTCTTCCTTGACTAACAATAAGACTTTTACTGTTAGCTGAAGCTCCATACCTGGTTTCCATCCGTTTTTAGTGGTATGGTTTAAGGAAGAAAGGCAGAGTAATTTGGGCTTTAGTCAAGGTTTGATGTTCAGAAGCCACAGGTAGGCCTGTAGGCATATTCTTCCCGTTACTAAAAGATGTACAGATAGCATAGAGGGTTCCCTGCCTTAGCTTTATCAGTGGCAGCAAGGAGGGTGGTTCTGGTGAGTGGCAATGAAGTGGTTTCCCATCCACTTCCTCCTCAAATAATGCCGTAAAGATCTACTGAGTGAGGATGATGGTCAAACAGCAATAAAACAAGGCATCAAACTCTTTATAGGTGCAGCTGTTTTGTCATTGAAGTTTCAGTGGTTTCCTTGCCAAAACAAAAGAAAGTGCTTGCATGCTGGAACTGGATTTGTTTATTAGCTGAAGTTAATGCTATCTGTCAAGCCAGTAAACCAGAGTTCACAGACAGCGATGGGCTTGGTGGTTGCAGGGGGGCACTGGTTTGGAAGCTATGTGTCAGATCCTTTTGGTGTTGTTTATTCCAGCATGTGGGTGTTTTTAATTGGTGGGTGGTGGTACTGTAATAATTTTCACTAAATGAGGCTTTAACCTGCTTCCCCCTGCTCCTGTTTTTTGTTTGGCTTTGGTCAGCTTTAGTCCTGCAGGAGGTCACATACTGTTTTTTGTCTATAAAAACAATGAGCACGGTAGTGCTATTTGAGAGCAGGTAACAATACAATTAATAGCAGTAGTGTTCATCTTGGATTGACTAGGACCAGTGTTGTTCATTCATCTTTTGTGTTGAACAACATCACCTGTAATGACCCTTTCCGAATCTCTCTATGAATGAGTTTATTTTGATTGTCTTCCCATGAGTATGAACAGCTTTAAGCTAATAGTATGCTTCGGAGGCTTAGGCAGCTGACTGCACTGTATGCGGCCGCTGTGCCTGTGCTGCTCCAAAGCAGTGCTGCTTGTGTTTCAGACAGAGAGCTAGAAACACTGAGCATACTGGAAATGAGTGAGAAGTTTTGAGATCGTTTCACCCTGACAAGATTTACTGAGTTTCTTGGATCCTGCTTTTTTTCTCAGTTGCCCAACAACTGGATAGGATTCATATTCTAAGTTGTCTTATGAGATTGCCTGGTTCACTGAGATTATATCTGATGATTTGTTCAGTGGAGGTATTTTGGTGTCCCTTGCTGCTTGGATAAATTGAAGTCCTATTTCTGCATGTGGATTTAGTAGCTTTAATGTTTGATAAACAGTCTTGGCTGGGGAAGTGAAGAATTTCTGTTTGTTAAAAAACCCACACGCATGAAAACAAATTTATTAAATGTCATCTGTTTCACCTACTTCCTTGTTCTGTCCTGTAATCAGCAGATTCTGTAAGCCAGTGTTATTTAGGCACTAACATAAAACCTAAACATTTAATTTTGAGTAGGTGGGTGGGACTGTTAGTTTGCTTAGATGGGGTTCCATTTCTGCTTATTTTTTTAGCCAAAATCACAGTCTTTGAGTTAGGAGGCTTCTGAGTAGCAGAATGATAGCCAACAAACTTTGATAAATTTTCATTAAATTTGTGCATTATATGTTTCTTGACTAAATTGTCAACAGTGAGCAGGATCTGACTTTCAGCTTTCTTTTTATTCTCTTAAATGTTGCTTTCCTTTCTTAAATGTAGGAATGATAAAAATGTAACATTCCTTTGAAGACTAGACTTACTTGAGACATCTTTTCTGAATAGTATCTGTATCTCTTACTGTACTTTTGTTGGGAGTTCAGATTTTTCACCCTTACTGTTCTGATGCCACTGTATTCTTACTCTATTTATTAGTAATATGGAGAATAGGAATTGCATTCTGAGTGGTTAAAATATAATTGTTCATTTTTTGCTACTCAGAATAAAATGTTTAAGAGTGTGTTTTTTCCTTTTCTCCCTGATTTTGGTTGCTTTCCTACAGCACGTGCAAAGGTGCACGTAAATAAATGTTGGGGGTTTTTTTTACATTTCTCTTGTATTGTAGCTATACATTACTGAGAAGTCTGAGAAGGTTTTGTAGCTGGGAACATATTTCTGCATATTCCCTTGCTGCTATGCTGCTATGTGCAGATAGACCTTAAATTGTGCCTCCTGTAGCCCCAAAACCAGATGTATGATCCAGCCTGTGCATGGCTGTGGTACAGCTGAGCATAATCTCAGCAGTGTCAGTTAGCCAGCATGCACCACCGCGTGAATTTGTCTTTACTGCTTCTCAGTCTAAACCATTAGACTTTTATGGCTCTATGCAGCATTGTGTGGACTTTGGGGGCTTTCTGGAAGGCATCAAAAGAACCCCATTTGCTTTTCAGAAGACATTTTGGTGTAATTGCATGGCATCTACATGCTAATCTGACTTTGAATAAGGCAGCTGTTCTTACATAGTTTGTGATAGTTGCTTGTAATCCACTATGAAAATACTGTGCTTTTTTAATATATATATATGAATATATAAAATACGAAGCAGTTTAAATTATTCTTCAATTGACCACATATTTCTTTAGGCAACAGTTCTGCTACACGAATAATTAGAACTTTATTTCTTATCCAAACCTAAGATTTCCAGAGTAGAAATGTCAACAAGATTTCTGACACTTGTCAGGGCCAGCTATGCAAATTCAGTTATGTTACCATTTTGGGAATGAGAACTGTAAATAATTGCAACCACAGAGAAGGTGTTTTGTCGCTGCAGAGGCACTTAAAGTGATGAAAGGCATAATACTGCTATGAGGAGACGTCTGATCTACTGCATCTAACTGTGTTTTTCCCTTTTCATGAATGAACGTTTTCTGTAGGAACTAGACATTCACTGCTTAGCCTCTTGATTGGAACAATACATATATTCATTTCTCTTAGTGTTTATAAACTGTTGGGTAGGGGAATATAACCAAGCAAATCTGTGCTTTTTCTCTGATACCAGGGTTCAACTCCACCAATGACTGTGTTTAAAGGAAATAAAAGGCCATATCAAAAGGACTGTGTGCTTATTATCAATCATGACACTGGGGAATATGTGCTGGAAAAACTCAGTAGCAGCATTCAAGTCAAGAAAACAAGGTAAAGCTGGGGACAGTGCCATTGATAGGATTAATTCTTGCTAAAGTTTCTGCTTCAGACTGTCTTTGGAACTAGAACTCTGTTTTCTTTTATAGTGATATTTAATTACTAAGCCTTATGTGCTTTACGTGGCAAATTATCTTGCCTAAAAATGCAAATAGGAGTGTGAATCCAAGAGTAAAGAATTTGTAAATTCTCCACTGCTGAAAGGACATAGTCACAGTTTGCAGTTAAACACCTCTGGTGATTTGAAGCCTTGGAAGCTGGCTGAAGGATGGGATGTGTTTCAGGAATCTCTAGTTAGCTGAAAAAGACCATGGGAATATTAGGCTGCCAAAAGAATTGTTGGACTTTCTAGGTTTGTTCCCTACAGCTTCCTATGGGAGTCATGATGCTTGAATAATTGCTCTTAGGGAACAAGAAACACTCGCCCCTGTATTGGATCAGTGATACATAAAGTGGAACAGAAGTCCAAAGCCTACAGCTGGGGGGGAACTGTAGAAATAACTGTTAAGAGGTTTTGCTTAGAAGAATTGCTGAGGCCAGAAGTCCTCTCTGACCCAGTATTCTTACTTCACTGCACAAATGCTACAAAGTGTGCAGCTGGAATATTTTTAGTAGTCTTGCTGTTCTGCAAGTACGTGAAGTCTCTGAATCACGTTCCTTCAAGCATCACTGGACTACAGGTTATTGAGATCTAAAGGGAAAGCAGTTATTCAAATGTCTCATGAAGATCAAGCTCTTAAATAATTTTACAAGTTTTAGATTTAAATAAAAAACCCCACCTTTATTGCAGTGTAGATCTTTTAGCTGCTAAAACTACTAGAAATGTGGGTTGCAGCTTATCAGCAGTTGGCTGGAAGTTTGCCAAGAGCACCTTGAGTTCAAGGTGAAGGGCTTGTAACGCTCCTCTGAACCAGTGATGTGAAAACTCATCCATGTGGCTGGCATTCATCTCATTCGGTGGATATGAGCACGCCATAGATGAGATTTGAATTCCCAAACTAAGTTCTGCTGGATTTTCTTCAGGTGAAACTTAGGCCAGAAGGGAGCAGAGAAGTGCAGGAGGGCTTGGGTTCAGTGAGGTGTTTGGATCCACTGAGTTTTGGCTCTGGTGAGGTGAAAAATATTTCCATTTTTCTCAAGCAGAGGCAGGGTGGTAAAAAATTGGGGATCCCTGTTTTGGGCAATAGTGTTTTGCAAAAAGTCATTCAGTTTTCTAGATCAGATGTCTTTTTTTTATTTTTTTCATGGCTACTTTGATCTTTAATGACCTGTTGACAACTCTGTGGGAGCAGAGTTTTTAGTGTTAACATCCTGGTGACATTAACTTGGGGGTTCCAAGAGCATAATTAATACTGGAAACAATCTTGCTTTTAGCTTTCGTTTGATACAGTGACTGTATTCCCAAATCCTCCCTTCTGTTGTAAATGACTGTAAGCTGTATTAATGTGGTATCTAGTAGCTGCATTTCAGTGACGAATGAAGAGGTGGTTCTGTGCTTAATTCCTGAGATTGTATCTACAATGCGATGAGGCACAGAGATACCTGAGTTAGCACTAAATGAGAAGTGGTTCAGGTGAAGTCCCAGGAAGTTCTGCATGTGTGAGTTTAACTTGTTTCTCAGTGGGATTAGCTCACAGGCACGAAGTGCCACACTGCTGAGCTGGGACCCTCCTACAGCCAAAACTGAGCTCTAATATCCCCGTAAACTGCTTCTGTGCTACACTACGTAAAGCCTTACCCCCCCAAAGCCTTTGGTGTTATGCAATAAATACACCACACACTTCAACCTCATTATGGTGTACCATAGAGGGACCTGAATAAGTATTTTGTTTTGGGGTTCTTTTCTGCCAAGGATATTGACTGTTCTGCAATCTGAATCACGCCATTGATTTAGTAAAAGGAAAAAATACCTGGTTTGAATTGAACAGCTGGGCATAGTGTTATTCTGCACACTATTACCCACTAAGGAAAGTTTAAACTATTTTTAAAGGGTGGTACCAAATGAATGAAAAACAGGAATTAAGTGCTTGCATGCTGTATTTAGCAGTAAGAACGATTGCTCTAGTCAAGTTGACCTCTGAGAGAGCTCAGTCTGAGATGATTTAATGGCAAGTGAGAAAACAGTTTCTTTGGCTGTGATTGCTTTAAGCAGGATTTTGTTATGAGTGGATTTGTTTTATCATGTAGTTACTTTAAATTACTATGATTGCTTATTCTTTTTTAAAAATACAAATGCTAATTGCTAAATTAAAGCCTTTGTTGTTCTTCAGGTTGAGAATTTGGCATCACTGAACCACATCTGGATTTGAAAATACAGTTTGTAAGGGTGTTGCAGTGTAGTTGTATGTGCTTATTTGTTGTTGAAAGCAAGTGTGGCATAGAGAAAGCTGTAATTCACTGTTTATCTTTATAAAACAAAGTAGAGATCTGTACAAAAGAAAGTCACAGATGATGCATTAGTGGAAGGAAAAAAAGCTGAACATAGTTGCACAGTACCGCTGAATGTCTCTGATTGTTTTTTTCAGAGCAGAGGGCAGCAGTAAGATCCAAGCCCGGATAGAACAACAGTCTGCCCGAGCATCTCAGCCTCCTGCACAGTTCAGAGCCCCAACCAAGCCAGCAGTTGGACCTAAAACTTCTCCTTTGAAAGATAATCCTTCGCCTGAGCCTCAGCTGGATGACATTAAGAGAGGTAAAGAAGGGTTGGTAGTTTCCTGAGTTTTGGTTGGTTTTGTCTTTCTTCTTTATAATAAAAACTATGACTCTGCAATTTACAAAAACATTGAAACATTCAGGGATTAAGAGATGGTACTTGACAGCTGGTTTGTCATCTTTATATCTCATTTTAAGGCAGCTTAGTGAATTATTTATTCTCTTCTGCCAGCATAGATATTTATACTGCAGTCTTCTCTGGCACGAGAGAGCTTCCTCTTTCTGGATAATTTGGTATCTTCCAAACTATTTCTCTGCTTTGAAAAGAAGACAAAATATAAGTGTGAATTCAGAAACCTGTAGCTGAGTGCTAGACAAGTTGAATGGGTGTCTTGGGCAACAACAACAAAAGCTAATGGTCCAAGATCTAGTTATGCAGTCGAGTAGCTTGGACAAAAGTTGTTCCTGCACTGAGTAAGGTTGGAGCCATTTGCCAGTGGGATGGAAGGGCTGAGCGGCTGTGTTCCTGTCACAAGACCTGGAGTTTGTGCTGTGCCAAGTAGCGCTGGTAGGGGAGGGATGAGAGAGCGAACAGTGCCGCACCTTCCCCCTTACCACAACCACTCCTCTGCAGCTTTGATCACATCTGCCACATAGTTGCTATACTTTTATTAAAGTACCTCGAAGGGATGACTGGCTAAACTCAGTCTACTGCTCAAGCAACGCTCTGTCTCAGTGTTTCACTGTGGGCAGGATGCCCTTTCTCTGCCCATGTCCTTCCTTTCATACTGGTGTGATATCTACTTTGGCTGTGGATAACAGTCAGAATGAGGAAGAAAGACTTTGAATTTAAATTTTTATTTAGTTCTCTCGTGTTCCTTGTCTGGCATCAGATGCAGTTATTTTATTTGAAGATTGTTCTTTCTGTCTAGTATTTTTTTTTTCTGGGTCTCTCTTTCTTTCTCTTTTTTCCTCTGTCCCATATAGCTATTTTTGCCGGTAGACTTAGCCTATGTTAATCGCTCAGACTGTGTTAACTACTTAGGAGGGTATTTTTTCAGTTCATGGTAATCACTAGGTGACATTTCTACTGCTAAGCTATCTGTGTGTTTGCATAGGTGCTGACTGGTCTCACTCTTTCGCAGCAGTAGTATTTTCAATACCTGGACGCGAGTCAGCAGACAGAATCGACATCTGAGACTCTGTTAGCTACAGTTCCCTTAGCTGCAATGCCATTTTTATTTTCTGTGTGATGGGTAAGGAGAAAGATAACAGGTGATCTAACAATTAAAAAATTGAATCAGTTGTGGATTTTAAATGTCTTTTTTTGCAGTGTGTAATAAGTTACTTAACCATTGGAGCACTTTTTTGTATACATACAGCAATTTGTAAAGGTCATGTTATAGTAAAATAATTACATTTGCCGGGTGTGACATATATTCTACAAAGACCATTTTCTAGGGGTCTAAAATATGTCACATTGTTTAGAACTGTCCTAGTAATTTTTTTGCCCTCTGATCATCTTTCATTGGAAAGTACCTCCAGATGAATAACCTGTAAAGTTTTGTTTTCAAAATCAAGCAAAAGAACACCTGACTTGTACTAAAAATAGGACTTCAAGTTGTTGTTCTACAGGGAGAGTTGTTCATGGCCCAACAAGAGAACAAATACCTGGGCAGGGTTGTTTTTGCTTACAGTATATTCTCTTTATAGCTTTTTTTCCAGCATTGATTATATAGAGCGTCAGCATTACTAAACCATTTATATCTTAAGAACCTACTTGGGAAAGGTAGAACTAAAACAGCACCATTCTACAATGAAAATAATTAATAAAACTTAACTGTAATAACTGTGAGGTAGTCTTCAGTTGTGTTATCTTCCCTTAATGTGTCTTTTTATGAACAAAATCTTACAAGTTCTGAAGAGACTATATTTTTTCCATTCAAGCAGTAGCTTTCCTTATGGGTGCAGTACCTCCTTTGTATGAAAGAAACATAAACATAAAGCTGAAATTCTGTGGTTTTTCTTTAACGGATACAGCACAGAACTTACAGTCCCCAAAGGAGGTAGCTGAAAGTATCTCTAGCAGTATGACACTTTCTTGCTTCACGTGTGCCCTACTTAAGGGTATGGTAAGACACACAGGCCTCGTGATGTCTGACAGTAGTTTTAAGGTAACCTCAGTGCAGGTTTCTGCTTTCCCCCGATACTGGCAGCTATGCATTGCTGTAGCTCCCCTGACAAATGAGCTGGGAAGCAGACCTTCAGGTAGGTCAGTTCTCTGTCCCATTACACAACTGTCCAAACAACAGTGTCTGAGGACAGAGTCAGGGCACGTGGGAGTTGAACCAGTCCTTTCCATCGTGCAGAGAGGCCTTTGGGAAGCTGTGTCTAGGGTCCTGCACCAGAGGAATGTTTTCCCCTGCAAGCTTTTATGTTGTCCTCCTGCCTGAAGGGAGCAAAAGAGAGTGTGGGAGCTTGGTCTTTGGCATGCTTGGGTACATCTGATAACATTTCATTAAGCGGTGAACATTTGCACTTGTATACCACAATACAGCCATTTATGTGCATGAAATAATCAGTGTTTATCAGACATACTTGACCACAACAGAAATGTTTTCAATAACACTGAATTAATTACAGCATGCCACGCTTGAAAAAAAAAAAAAAACGCAGAAACATATTTCTGGTTTGGAGACTGTAAATTCAGTGCTTGAAAATCTGAACAGATTTTGCATATCTAAAGTGAAGCTGTAGTGTGTAAGATTTATGCCACAGCACTGTGTTTGTCTCTCAAGAACACCTCAGTCAAATTTTTTGCACTTCAGTGTAAAATGCTGCCTCTTCTAGGTGCCATCTCCACGTGCTCGGAGTGCCACTATCAAGCTGATTTGTCTCCAGCTTGCATACCACTATTAACAGTAAGCATTCTGCTATAGGCATACAACCTTATCCTCCCTAAAGATGAATGACTTTATTTCCAAAAGTCCTTGGTATTCTTGCAGGCCAAGGTTGGGGCTTTAGCTGAAAATTTTGCATAGCCTGGAATTGACAGAAGAAGCAAGAACCCTTAGACGTGATTACAGAAAGAAATTAGGGCATTTGACACTGAATATATGTATACAGAAGACAGCCCTGTTGAGAAAGGCTGTTCTGTTTGTATAATGATTTCTGACCTTGAATTTTTTTTCTTCTAAAAACTGCATTGACTGCCAGTGTAAAACAGAAAGCCGTTTTGTTTTCTTGACAGAAAGCCTACAGTTGCAACGTGAAATGTGCAAAAGTTAAGGTTCCCCTGACAATGTCAGCCTTTTCAGATGATGTAGATTCAATTAAGGCAGGTGTTCAAAACCATACTATATGGAAAGCTTTTTTAAAAGTAACTGCTGCACATCCTAACTCTTGTCATTTAAAGATGCAGCAACATGAGGCGTTTGATATTACGGCACAAAAAGATCCAGGAAAGGGCTGACTCTTTTGTTCAGCTTTAGCATAAAAGTACACATACACAACTATTTTAATTGGAATGTTTAGGAAATGTTTAGCCAAGGCTACAGTACCTATAACTGCAGTAAGCATAACAGGCAAACACAAAAATGCAAAATCAAACAATTTTAAAGCAGGTGTGTGTTTCCTGCAAGGCTTTGGTGTCATCATTGGCTTAGCCGCCATCTTTGTCAATTTGACACAAGGGTTTTGAACAGACTTCCTTAGTGGTTCTGCTGGAGTTCTGCCTGACAGACTTCTAGCGATGCAGCAGCCACCCTAACATCAGTGGAAACAATTACTTTGTTTCTCTTCAGCACAGACAAGATGTTTAGAATTCTGGGCTCAAGGAATTGAGAGACCTGAGGGGAAGCTGACAGCCTGTGAGTCAAAAGCTGACTAGAAGATGGGTTCAGACCAAGTTTTCACCAGTGACCACTGTCAGTGATAACACCCTTAACTTCCCAGTCCTTGGACATTGTGATATTGACGCTGTTTTGCTTTTCCTGCCTGTATTCAGCATAGTGGGTCTTGCCACTTCTTCCAAGGCAGTCTCCCTTTTCCTCCTCATAACCAGACCTCTTTTATGGGCTCTTAGTTTTCTGTTTCCCCAGCAGAAAAACCTCACTTTTCAATCTGACACTAATCGCTAATTCTATTTAAAATTAGCCAGGCTAATCTTCCTCTCCCATTCGTCAGACTGCTTCACTTCCTTCCTTCAGTTATCTCCTTGCCTATTGCATCAAGTTCAAACTTCTTGTTTAGATTTTTTTTTTCCCTTACTTCTCTGGAGTGCGTAATCTTCTTGCATATTTTCCCTTTCACCACTGATGCCTCTTAGATTGCTTTACCATCTTCATGCTATTTTATATGGTGCTTTCTGTGCTGTTGTGTTATTCTCAGCCTATGCGCCAGTGCTGCTCCATTTCAGCCATAGACTGTCTAGCTCTGTAAGCATACGTGTGTAATTCTCAGACACTTGTCCTTTATTGGACTTGATTATTGAATCTTTTTGCAGTATGGACTGTGATCTATAGGTGATTGTACTTGCTACAATCCAGGATACTCTAACAATGTATTATTATCATCACTATAACTTACAGCTAACAACTCCATCACTAGAAGTTGTAAATTTTACGTCATTAAGCTAGGGGAAAAAAAAAAATATTAAATCTGGGCATTATAAAAGGAAAGAACACTTATTCCTGTTTACCTTTCCTTTAGCTTTCCCCTGTGAACTTCTTAGCCTTGAACGCAGGGAACATTTGTGATTTGAAATCCTTGGTATGGGTAGGCTGAGAACGGTGACTTACAAGTGCTTATTTGTCTGTCTGTCAGACTCGAAGCATGAAATGGATTTTTAAAGCCTGCAGGACTGCGCTGGGAGGGTATAAGGGAGAAAGATGTTACAGTACAAAGTAATATATTCTGTTGGCGTAATCATATATTCTTCCTCCCTCTTCCAATGGTCTCTTGTGCTGCGTCTTCAAGATGAAAGAGTAGGTTTTACCTGGCATACTAATAAAGTACAGAGAACACAGGTGGTGTAGTCAGGGATCTAGATTTAGGAAGTTAGTTGGAGTAACAACCCCACTATAGGTAAACACCCAGCTGGAGTTAGTCATGTGGTTGTTCCCTTTCAATACGCCTTCCTTGCCTCAGAATCCAACTGTAGCATTGGAAGTTGAGCTCTGAATTTTGAAATTGAAAAATAGCAGTTCTAAAACAGGCGAAATAAAACTTAATTTCTCAAACCAATACATGCTGAGCTAGAGGAACTCTTTCCAGCAAATAATGTGGAGGCTGAAAACTTAGCTGTTACTATATAGTGTTAAGCAGCCCAAGGAAAACGTGTATTATTAAAAAAGTGAAGAGGTCCAGTTGCTCAGACTTACTCCCACAGGGGCTGAAGATAAGAAGCGTTAAAACTGTGCCATTTTTGTATAAAGAAAATACTTATTTTACATGATCTGGCTATGCCATACCCGAGAAGGATGTCCCCAGCTGGGGAGCTGGGGTTTGTCTCGCTCTGACACACTTCTGACCTAGGGTGAATTACTCCTGGCATCAGTTCTCCATTTGTCAGGTAGAGATGGTAGTATCTCATCTCTCCCTTCTTTCATTCTTGTCCCTTTAGTCTGCGACTTCTTCAGGGTAAGCACAGAGTTCTAACCCTGTCAGTACAGAACTGCTAGCAGAACAAAAGCCTAAATTTTGAGGGTTTCACATCCTATGCTTAACATGTGTGTGAATATTGTTCTCTTGTGGAAACCTGCCTAGGTGAACTGAGTCATTAGATACTCGACTTTGTGGGTGGATACAAAAGAATTGTCCTCTAATAGTGTTTAGGCCACTTATAATTATGACAAATTTAACAATATGGTATAATCATTATGGTATGATATATATATTATCTTACGTTAATAGCTGTTTAGTAATCAGTCCTTCAGCCAACACTAGCTGTTGCTGATGCAGCTGCCGTGGTGCTGTCATGGTATTCCAGTGGTTCTCTGAAGTGGAGTGTGTCTGAATTGAGCAACTTCCCAGCTTCAGAGTAGTCTCTGTATTTTCCTGGCTACTTTTAAGCCTTATAGCAGGTCAGGGTATTATTACCACTCCCTATCATGTGAATATTCTCATCTGCTCTACTGCAGATTTATCTGATGTCATCCATCTGCTTCTGAAGTTTATTTAAAATGAATTGTGTGATTTTGCGCTGCAGCAGTTTCATACATCATCTGAAGTCAAGGCAGTTTCTGTTGTGATCACGTGCCTGTGCCTCCCCTGCCCCAGTCCTTTTTGTGTTTTCCAAAAGCCTAAATGTTGCTGACCTCTAACAATTCAGATTCCTCCATGTTAAGGTGCCTTTAAAAATTGGGCTGGCTGTTGGCCTGTAAAACTCAGTCAGGAAATGTACTTACTTTGTACATAGAGCATAGAACTTGTTGAAAATAGTGAAGCAGGAAGTGCTTTCAGGAGTATAAAGTATATAGATAATAGTAGTAGTGGAAGTGAAGGTTTTGTCATACTAAGCTGTGCTGTTGCTTCTTTAAATTTAGCTACAACAACTAAGTAAAAAAGTTTTCAGAATTTTTCAGGTTTTGTTCCTGTCTCTCGTTTTCATGTGAGAAATTTTGATGTGAGAAATTATACTTGATAAAACTATTGCATTTTCACATTCTTTTCCAAAATTCCATGGGGCCCTGTTTAGGGTTTCAACCAGACGAATGTCCTTTTATTTCAGAGCTGAGAGCAGAGGTTGAAATTATTGAGCAGATGAGCAGCAGCAGCGGAAGCAGCTCATCGGATTCAGAAAGCTCATCTGGGAGTGAAGACGAAAGCTCCAGCAGTGAGGGGGAAGAGCCAGCACATGTTTCCCCTTCCCAGCCACCGCACCAGCAGTATAACAACAGGAACGCCGTGGCTAACGGCACCAGCAGGCCACAAGGAAGCAATCAGCTCATGAACACTCTTCGTAAGTAAAGGCTTGTGTCCTATCGCTGTGGGAAACTGCTTGAGACCATTCATTTTCTTAGCATGGTTAAGCTAACTCCATGAAGTGCAGTTTGCCAGCTAGTAATCCCAGGGAGCTGCCCTGGCTGCAACATGTGGGCAGGATTTTTTGAACGGAAGGCCAAGGCCTGTCTGAAGGTGTGGCGATTGCTTCAGTTTGATCTAGAGCCTGTGGACAGCAGTGCCATGGCTCCCACTGACCGTGCTGAGCCTTGGTTCAGGTCTCCAGGTGGAATGAGTGGGTAGAAAAGCATCAGTGCGGGAGGATATGGTGCACCAGAGGATGGGAATTATTTTAGTGTGAAAACACAGATTAGACAGAAGTAGTGGGGTTGTCACGTGCATCAGTTAAAGGTCCGTAAAGAATTATGAATGACACAGGGCTGTCCTGTGGTCATACATGCACAGTCTCTGCGGCCTTTGTTATTAGCTGTATTGCATTGTCAGAGTATTTACTCTATACTGTGTTGGTCTCAGCTGCATTTTCACAAATACCACATTTTGAAGGCAAATTTGAAGTGCCATGTATTTGGTTAAAATATTACAGCTATGGCATTTGCAAGCATTGAATCAGTACAAACTCAATCCACCATTTAAAAAGCGTAAAAAGCATTTTTAAAGCATATTTTCATCCCATGAAACTCTGGGGAGATGGTGTACATCTGTGTTGCTCTTTTCTTATGCCAGATTGGGTATATTATAACGCAGTGGAGTTAAAATATTGCATTTACAAGGAACTAGAACTTAGTTATCGTAAATTGTTCTTCATTCCTCCTGAGGCGTGCTTGTGTACATCTCTTGGCACCCACACACAGGGAACTGGCGGAGTTTAAATACAGATAAATATAGAGTTTCCAGCTTCAAGAAGACAAGTATTATTATAGAGGCAATACTGAAAAGGCCAGCTGGAAAACTGGAGAGGCCTGTCAGTCTTCCTGTCAGTAATGAATGCCTAAGTGAAATCCAAAGTTCAACAAAGTCACTAGGGCTCTTTCCATTTCCCTGTTTCTGATTGTGAGCTGCCTCTTCCCTGCTTCTCCTGGGCCACGACAACAATACTGTGTAGGTCATTGAATGTCAGGAAGCTTCTGACTCCAGAAGAAATTGAGGACTGGTAGGGTAGCTCCTTTTTGCAGACAATGATTTTGGCCTTTGGATTTAAAATTCTTTTGCCAAGGGTTAATAATGTCCTTGAGCATTCAAGTCACTGGTGACCATCTACATGGGGAGAATCACTCCTAACCCAAGTTCTTGTTTCATAGAAGGGGAGAGGAGCTGAAGAAATCCAGGGCGCAGCTGTTGCATAGCTAGCCGCTCTGCAGGGGACCCGTGTTTGGGGCAGGGCTATGGGAGAACGGTGGAAGAGCGAGTTTCAGTTACAAGAACACAAGCATGATTCTTGCCTCCTTTTATCCCCTTCACCTCACCAAATCACAAGTGCTCTGCAAAACAGGGTCTGAGACTGTAGCTTTGATACATATCCCAGCCTTCTTTTGTCTGACCTCTTTGGAGTTTGGAGGGGGGCCTTCACCGTCACAGCATGTGTCAGCTTAGTTCAGACAACAGCCTTGAGTTACAATGGCTTTAACATTCCTTTTGGCTTATTGGCATGTGGAAGCCTTGCCTCGTCTACCCAAATGGCCTTAAAACAAAAAAAATCTGTTTTAAAATGGTTGAGAAGGCCAGGGAATTTCCCCAGTGCCTGGTCCCAGAGCCATATTCAGGAGCTTGGCTGGGTGGAGGCGGTGGAATGCCTTCCACAGCTGCTAGCGTGGGGAGTGCTGTTCTCCCACCATGGAGCAGCTTTGGTGGCTGTGGAGCCATGGACACTTGGTTTGGCCCAGATCCAACCGTCTGTTAGCCCCATGCAGCTCTTAATGTTCTTGGGCATGGGGAGCAGTTCCATTAAATGACAGATGATGTTTGCGTTCATTTCTTGTGTTATTTAAATTTTCCAGTGTAAATGGGACTGTTCTTTGGTTTGATTGCCATGAAATGTGAATTAACGCCTACCCACTTGTTGTGTTTTGTTGTCTTTTGTTTTCCATAGGAAATGACTTGCAGTTGAGTGAGTCTGGGAGCGACAGTGATGACTAGAGGCTGAGCTTTTGCTGTTTCTGTTACATATACATGAAGAACTAATTTACCTTGAAGTGATCCTATTGCTTACAAAGAGGAACTGGCACAGAGATAGTTCCATGTGTGGAATTTTAATAGAAGAAATGCATAGGCCTACAAAATAGCAGATGTCGAGGGCTGTTTTACATTGTGAATTAAGTGTATATTTTGTGTATATTCTTATTCTTTTAAAGCTTTAAATAGATATGTACAGTGGGTAAGGCAGTATATGTTCCTGTGTTCCTGTCCATCATCTGTAAGTTTAATGTGTAACTTTATGATGTCATCTAAAAATTTCTTGTTTGTAGAAGATATTCATCCCATCATGACTTGCGGGGGGGGGGACTTTTGTACATGGGGTGAACACGAGCCAACAAGGAGTTTTAAAAAACATGCAGGAGCTAGTGTGTGCACTGAAGTGGGACTGTCATAAATTAAGTTTCAATACTAAGTTGATTTCTTTGGTTTGGGACTTTTGTAATGTCTTTTTATTGCTATTTATGGTTGATTTAATGGACTTACTTTTAAAACAGTTGGAAAAGAGAAATCATAAAACCATGTTCATCACAGATCTTGCTGCACCAGTGCCTTATAAGCAAGTTTTTTAAACAGAGCTTAAATTCCTGCCACCTTTCCTCTAGGGAGCGATACTGAAACCTCTTCAGATTGATTTTGCAAACAAGAGCTGTATTTCACGTACAGGCAACTGTACTCTGAGGGTAGTTACTCTAGCAAGATAAAGGATGTGCATCAGTTGCCTGAACACATCCAAATAAGAGCCAGAGCAGCATTTTCTTCTGCAACTGAAGTGTCTCATTTAACTCAGACATTCAGACCTAGTCTTCAGAAATATTTAGGAGCCCGATACTAGTGAAATTGTAACATCACAAATCCAAGATATTGGATTTACTGAAACTGCGAGACCCTGTTTGCAGTTTCCTAGAGAATGCAAAGACAAGAGATGACTAAGCAGTTGTGAAACAGCAGAAGTCTCTCTCCCACCACAGTCGTCCAGGTAGACTTTAGCTTGTGTTGTTTGTTGGATGGGATCTCTGTGCTTGGCAGGATTGTATAGAACATGAAATATTTGCCTAAGGTGGCATTCGCTCCTGTTTAAGGGGGGTTAAAGGGTGCTTAGTTGGACTATCATTGACTTTTTTTGCTTGCATGGAAGAGGAATGCCACAGGCAGCGTCTTACAGCTTGAACGCCAGGCTGTCTTTTTAAAACCAAAATTCAACCGGCATAGGACAAGTGGCACTGCAGTTGTGGTGTACTCCAGGGCAATGGGAGGCTGCGTTGGATGCCTCTCCATTCCCAAGTGTCTGCTTTGTGCTGCTTCTGTCTGTCAGTTAGTTTGTGTTTTAACTCCTGTTTGTTTACTGAGCTCTTTATTTTTTTTGAGGTGTTGAGGAGCATGAGGACATTTGAAGGGAGATTTTATTAAATGGTTAAATTGTTTATTTTTTTGCATTGGATACATATTTAGGCATATTTTTGCATTATTGTACATACATTTAAAATATTTGGTTTTTTTAAAACTGTTTTATGATGTGGGTACATATTTTAACATACAAATATGAAATATACTTGGTGTAAAGCCACAGTTGGTCTCCTTTTTTGTCTCTTTTTTTCCCCCTCCCCCCCCATTCCTCCTCCTACAGTATAAGTGCTCTGTTCTAACAAGCTTGTACCAATTTGGGATTTTACACTTTGGTGCAGGTAGTTGGCAGTCTAATTAATGCTAATACTGCTCCTGACTTTGCCCCAGCTGAAGATTTGAATAAGCAGGGAGACATTTCTCTGATGCTATTTCCCCATTACTGGAGCTTATTCCTGAGTTCTGTTGACATTGTTTGTGCTTAAATGGAAAAGCAGCAGTGCAGCATTTTCACTGCTTATCATTCACTGGCTGCTCATGCATTCTGAAATCCAGGACATGTCAGAGGAAGTTTGCTAATTATGTGTAAATAAAATACATGCAACTTAAGAGGATAAGACAACGCCAGGCTACATCAATTTGAATTGCCAATTTAATTATGGTTTAGATCGGCAAGTGGGAAAGCTTCATTCAGATAATCAATGTCTGCCTTGTTTTGTGTTTGTACTCTAGGTCATGTTTCCCCGCTATCCCTCCCTTAGAGATTTCTTCCCCTCTCTGTTGGTAACGAAATCAGCATTTTTCACACAATTACATACAACTTTCCAACTACATTTGGCCATCCTTTGTGCCGCCTGGAGATGCATCGCACCAGGGGTGTCCAACCTGTTGTTCGTGAGCTGTTGAGCTGCACGTCCCACACTCAGACTACAGCACCGGGCTGCCTGCGGGGCTGGTGAGTAACGCGGTGGCCCGTGGCCCAAAGCAGGCCCATCCCTACGTGCATGTGGCCAGCCCGTCCCTTCCGCACCACTGTGTCCCAAGCAGCTCCCGGCATCTCCTGCCAGAGCAGCTCTCTGGGGTCTCCACCCTTCCCACAGCTCTCGCAGGTACGTGGCACATGTGTCGTGAAGGTCAACCATGTGGAGACCTCAGCAGGCGACTTGTAGGATCAGAAAGGGTGGCTGTTGCTTTTGTTCCTCTCCCTAAATACATGTGGGTGTGTTTTAAAGCCATTGCCAGCCTGATGTCTTGATTGGGGCTCTTAAAGTTTTACGTTTCCTATATTAAGAAATAGTGCAAGTTGTCTATCCGTTCCTATTAGGTGGTTGTTCATTTGCTCATGATTTGCGGCAAGTTTTATTCAGATGGAAACTGGAATTCAAATCACTTTCAGAAAAGCAGTTATTTAGAATTCTTTTAATTAGTTGGCAATATCTTTAACACGCTGGAGAAATAAGTTGACTGAAATATGTTTTGATTAAACCTGCTAGTGAAACAAAGTATTCCTGATTATTCCTGGTAGGTTCTAATCCTGCAGGATGTTGGCAGGAACAGATCTTACCACCTGATGCTACTTTTTCCACGTAGAGTAGGAAGATCTTTTATATGCCAATTAGTTTAAATGCGAATTAACAGTGTGTATGGAATGCAATTATCTGAATGAACTGAAACAGTGTAAATATTCCTTTGCATCCATGGGAAAACTGCCTGCTGACTATGGCGAGGTTAACAGTACAAGACAGCTTTGACTTCTGATAGCGTCTTCTGTCCCGTGACTTCATCCATTTCAGTGGTTTGGCTTTGCTTTAAACTTCAGCAGCAAACATGGCCTACTTACGGGTTTCCACATAACAAGAGTTGCGCTAGAAGTAATAGTCAATAATAATTTAAATTGATTCAATTAGATTGCCATAATTTCAACTGCAGTTGCTTGTTTTTTTAAATAAAAAGGTTTTGTTTCAAAAAGGGCAGGTTCAGTCACCTGCTTGTCTTGTCTTGGACACCTTAAAATACGATTGCAGCGATGCCCTAGCTGGTGTTTCAAATGTCAGTCGCGTGTAGATCTTCCAGCCCCACAAGCAGGCAGGGCTCGAGTCGCCTCCGGGCAGAAGGTGTCCGTCCCCGTGCCCTGATGAGACTCACACCTTCATAAGAGCGCACGATGCGACCCTCCTTTGTTCCGCCAAAGCAGCCCCCTCATCTCGTAAGTCTTGGCTGAACCGATGCTGTTGAGAAGGCAGGCTGAGAGGAAATGTTTGTTTTCTTCGGCACTGCTCGGAATAGCTCCGAGCTTAACTGTGGGAAGTACATCTATTTTGAAGAATCTATGCCCAAATTGATTTGCACAGTTTGCTTTATTATGGACTAGCTATAGGCCTGTTTATAGCTATGTATAGGAACGGTTTGCTCTGCAAGGCTTTACAGTCTTTTTTCCTCCTTCAAAGTTCATTTATTTGAATTAAAAAAATGAAGTTCAACAATCCATGCATGTATTTTTTTTCTTTTTTTTTCCTTTTTTTCCTTTTTTTTAATTTGGAAACTAAGCAAACTGTAGCCTGGAATTACTTGTAATGGAGAACACTTATTTTCAGTAATTGCCCATGCTTCATTGTTCAGCGCGCTGTGCATTTCCTGCTGGCCGCGAGTCAGAGAGATCCTGTGGAAAACTCAGCTGCCCAGCAGTGGGCATCTTGGTGGGATAACTCTGAGGGTCTTGGGTTCAGCTCCTAATGATGTGTGTCGATCTACCTGGTTATTTACAGTTTTTTAGACACACACAAATATGTGGAATATCAAAAGACAAAAGGCGTTTCTGGTGCTTGCCTTAAAATCTGAAGCTGTGATGTTGGGGAATCCTTCGGACAGGTGTGAATTTAAAGTAGTTGATTGTTATGCATATCATATGCCCAAACCCTGTTCTCAAAAGTTAAGCTGATTAATGAACTAATAGTTAGTTAGCTGATAACTACCTCTGGTTTATGTGAGAAGGGTGTGTATCTGTTTAGCTATTTCTTCCCATTCCCACTGCTTACACTCCCTTCCTTTCTTTCTTTTCCAATTCCATTATTTCTAGCACGTGAATGCTTTCTGCCGCCAAAGTCCTGCAGGAATTCACAGGAAAGGGGGTGGAAATGTTACAAATGCATTAGCCTTGTTCACCCTTGCTCTAAACGCGTAGTGAAGGACAAAGACCTCATGGATGGACCTATCCTCCTCCTCCTCAGCCTTGCCTTTGCGGGGACTGAACACCCTTCCTCCAGACAGCCAACAAACCAGCAGGGAGAGGGTGAAACGCCTCAGGCGGCTGCTGCGTACGCTGAGGGTGCTCTCGCACGAAGCCGTGGCCTCACTTAGTTTCACAGCAGCGTTGTAGATAAAACACAGAATTCACTGCTACCGTTGCCCTGTGGCTGGGAGCACCAGAGTTTGGAGAAAAAGTGGGTTAAAAATGTCTTGCTAAAGGGATTTGCGGAAGAATTTTGGTGCGGTGTTTGGCCCTGCTAAGTTCCGTTTAACTCTGCCAGCAAGCGTTTGTGTGCTGTGCGTAGTGGGGGTAGCCACATCCCCCTGACTTTCTGGGCAGGTGCTGGTGGAAGCAGAGGCTGGAGCGAGGCGACGTGGGCTTTTTTCATGTGCTGTTGGATTTAGTTGAACCGTGTTATTTTTAAAATGGCACTGACAAGCCAAATGAGACAACTGATGGGATGTCTTGGAAGGAATTGTATTTTCCACTTTAAATCCCACAGAATCTGTAGGTTCTGGTACATCTGACTGATTTTAACTCTCCCAAACTTTTGTAAAAACAGGGCTTTCTGAAGGGTGGAGTGTAAAAATGCACTAAATATCATACTGAAGGATTTGCGTGAAAATTTTGACCTGAGTTTCTTCTTAGACCAGCTCGCTCTGTTGCAGGACCCTGCGCAAAAACCTTTGCGGCAGATGTGTGCAGGGCCTGGTCTGAAGGAAAATGGTGCCTGTGTGTTACAAGCAAGATATAATTGTCTGCTTCTTTGCAACCCCGGCCAGCCCGTAAATTCTGCCATCGGCCCGTAAATTCTGTCATCGCCCCTTTGTCACTGGGGAGTTGGCTTTTTCCTCTGTAGCTCTGATACCTCCTTAACGTTTTCCTACTGCCAGGCATTATAATTACTAAAGAAAATAAACAAGCATCTGCTCAGGAAAAGAGCGATCGAATACTTCAGTGAGCAGCATGGGTTTTATTCCAGTGCTTCAGCTAAGTCTGCGGGTTGTGACAGTCTGCTAGGAACACAGAGCCCGCGATGCGAGACCCGGACGCTCATCACACGTAACAAAGGCGGCCAAAACTTTGTAAGTGTATGGGACGTGCACCAAAATTTTCTGTTGCGCCAGGGCCACAGGCTGTGCCCTGTGTGTGCTGGGAAGCTGAATGGGAGGAGAGGTTTGGGAGTGGTTTGTGCAGAGGAGATGACAGTGGGGCCGTTGGTGGAACTGAGGCGGAGGGGACACGACGCTGAGTGTCCATGCAGCGATGCCAGCCGCAGGGTCCTGTCAGCCGGGTCACGCTGTAGTCCGGTAGCAGCCCAACACAACCAACATGAGAGATCACCGGCATGGGGGAGAGGCTTTGAATGCCCTAGGAGGTGCCGGTGGTTGTCACCCTCCACTGCATAATGCAAGGTATTATATTATATTTAGGTACGCAGCCATTGTGTAATCAGGGAAGAGAGCTGGCCGCTTGCGTCTGGATGGCGGAAGGAAAGGGTAGGGATGGGACCACTCAGCAGCAGCAGGCTCTGGTGTTCCCTGCCCTTTTCAAATGGGAGCTAGGTGGGTCTTAAGACAAGGGAAATCACCAGTTCCCACTGTGAGGAAAGGCACTGATTGAACCTGACACCCAGAAGTGAATGGGCACTTCCAAAAACCAGCTCTGTGGTAACCCTGTCTTACTCCAAATTAATTCTTTCGGGCTCACGCAAAAGATTGAGGCACTTTACCTCAGGAACAGAGCCAGATTTTTCTTACACGCTGCTGAGGCTGGACTCAGCATCGTACACAAACTGGTGTAAAGGAGAAAATAAAGCCCCTGATTAAACATTAGCCAGTCAGGATACCAGGTTTGGTGGTTAGTTAATCCAGCCAGTCAACTTGCTGCCCAAATGCCATCAAGAGATTTTGAAGTGCAGTAAATACGCTGTCACTGTGTCTACGCTAGCGAGTAGTACAGCCCGGGAGCGGGTCCATAATGCAGAAGAGTGCTGAGACTGCGATACGTGCACCGTCCACCTTTCATCTGAGAGGAGTCCACCTCACGTGCCCTCTCCGTGACGCAAACCAAAGCAGGGCAAGTGGGGATGACTGGGGCATTCACTTCGTAAGTTCTCTCCTGACCTGAGCTAGCCACTAATGTGTAGGCACCTTGCGTGAGCTGGCCCCGTTCCAGGTTCTCTGCAAAAAAAACTGGCATAAGAAACACATTAAGAAATATTGCTTAATACCAGAAGCATAATATTAGGCTTTATAGAGACAGTCTTAGCATGATATTAATACATGAATCATGCTGAATAATAATAATAAAGTAGCTGAGACTTTGCCTTTTTTTTTAAAAAAAAATCTTTTTCCACAGGAGCAACTCGTATTTTCACAAGCTTTAAGGCACGAACAGGATTCCTATGTAATCTACACCAGTCTCCACCTTACAAGGTGCTGAGTGACAATGCCAAATCAAAAAGCAGGCCGTCAGCAGCAGAGCTGGGACCAGGCTGCGGATTTTCTCACCTAATCCTTGTAGCAGCCTCTGCCCTCAACATCGATGCAGGGCTTGCCCATGCAGGAACGTATCCCAACGCACTGAAGTCGGGAACCAGCCTGACTTTCAGGGAAGAGCTTTTAATTGCAGAGGCATGATCAGTGCTTTTTGCTTTTAGAAGCTTAGGCTAAACTTGGGAAGGAGGGGAGCTTCCTTTGCTGTGGGGTGTTGACCTGGCCAATGTCATTGCTGTCACTGCCTGCGCTTGGTTTCTCATCGCTCTTCCCCTAAAGCAAGTGGCTGTAAGAGAAACGAATGATGCTTCCAACATCACTGTGGACCTACTGACAGAGCAATCGCAACAGAAGTTAGGGCAAGGTCTGCGCCAGTGTCTGTGCTTGGGAGCAGACCCTGAGGGCACAATGTGCCAGATACTGCCAGGTCTGTGTCAGTTCACACCAGTGCTTGTACCAGTATCTGTTTTATTACTGTAGCCAATGCAGTCAATTTTCCTCTGCTTCTCCTAGCCTTTAGAAGGAAAATAAATCACTGTAGTTAAAACCCAAGTCCTCATAAAAACCTGCCTGTGCCCAGAAAGCTAAGTATCAGAGCTTGCCTGAAGCTTAGGAAGAAGTGGCATCTTTTTCAGTAAATTTACATCTCTAAATAGGTGATAAGTGTTGAATCAATTTCCATATTTTTAAAATAGCAGAGCATTAAGGATTCTGGCACTTCAAGCAATCAACTAATTTGGGACTATTATGAGAATATCTTTTATACTAGTGGAGCAATCCATCTGGAAATCAGGGACAGTCTGCAGCTCTGTGCCCTTTCAATACCATAAAGGATCGCAAACTGACAAAAAATCCTGTTTGTTTGCCCAAAGAGATTATGATGCCCTATGACGTTCAGGTCTTTACAAAATCACCTTTCAGCTCTTAAGAAGCCAATTCATGATATACCCCCCACTTGGCTTGCCTGGCCACACAGTCTGCTCACGGCTACACAGATCCAATGATAAACCAGAGTGTTGGCAGATAATTCCTGGTGAAAAAGGCAGGAACCTGTGGTGCACCAACCTCTATGTGCAAAAAGGATGCAAGGGCAGAAGCTGTCCAGTGCTCTCCTCTTGGTTTCTCCCATCCCTGTATCCGGCCCGGGCTCGCTAAGCCTCGTCTCTGGCCGTATCTTGTTGGCTGCTTGCTGACCCTCAGCTGGCTGGCCCTAAACAAAGTTCACAGCTCTTCATTCCTGCTGTCGCGTCTATATTTGAGATGAGTCATACCATTTTCAGAAGGGCACAGAATGCTAAATGTGTACGCAGCCTGTCCTTCAGAAAGTTTCAAGGAATATCAACTTCTTTCAAAATCAGCTGGTGCTGGTTTTACCTGCATGCAGTAGGGTGAAGGCTTCATGCTGTGCTGTGAGGGTCAGAATGAAGGGAGGATGGATGAAAATATCTACAGAGCTTCAGGTGAGGTGATCCAGGGTGAGTCCAGTCTCTTGTGTCACCCTCAGTTTGCAGAGTCATCAAATATTTCCATCATATTTCAGTACACTGCTCACAAATGTAATGTGCCATTGCTTTAATAAATGCACAGCACTATGGAGCCTGGAGACTCTCCACTGCCACTGCACGGCACCCAGCACCCGTGATACCGCTGGTCTGGGTGTCAAGAGCGATGGAGACTTAAAAACTGCCTGCCTGCAGGACCAGGGTGACAGGGCAGCAGCATATTCTCCCTCACATTTAGCTCACAATCTTCTCATTGCTAAAAAGCAGGGACTTGGAGGAGGACAGATTTGGGAATTGTTTGATGACTGTTTTAAAATTAAGTTCATATTTTGGAGCAGGCAATACCACCAGGGAAAGCTGCTAATTAGCAAGTGGATTTTTCATAGCCCAGATCTTCATTGCTAGTTACGTGCTTGATTTCTTGCTGCCAAAGCAATAGGAGGTTCAACCATTGACTTCAAAAAGGAGGATGTCAGGATTCGTGGGAGCAGCAGGATCTTCCTTCTCTATGGATTTTTAACATCATTTTTAACATCATAACTACATTTTCTGGTAGTTTAAAACCTCATTGAGAAACTGTGCATTCCTAATTCACCTTCCCTCTACAACATCTTCTTGGCTTGGATCACGCTTCATGGTTTTCTTGCTCTTTCCTCAACTCCATTCACCATGGTGATGGGATAAAAAAAAAAAAAAGCACAACCCAAAGCAAAGAAGACAACCACAGCTGCATTCCTCATTAAAGCCAAGAAAAACACAAATCGTTGTCTAGACGATCTGGAAAGCTGGGTATCCTCAGGAGTGGGGAAGTCAGGTGGGGAACAATTTTGAAGATGCCAGCGTGCTGGCTGCTGGACTCCAGCCTCGGGAGATGACGTGGTTGGAGTTGTGTGCTCGGGGAGGAGGCAGCACCCGACTGGTGGATTGGAAATATTGTAGCAGCCAGGAATTTTTCACTTTTTAATAACCTCATTGAAGATGCTCAGTAGCTCAAAATTGGTCTGCTGGGCTTGAGTCTCTGGAAGCCCCACCACTGTTGCGCTGCAGTAGGACGTTTAATGCTGTTACAGGCTCGGTGAAAACCTGCATAGAGCTGCGATGGTGCAAGCACCATGGAAAGCCCTGCATAGACCAGGCTTTTGCAGGGACAGCTGTTCTCAGCATCTCTCCCAAACAAGTGCAGTAGTCAAGGCTCTGGACTTACGAAATGCACGTTGCTGGTAACGGTAAGAAACAATTTCTTTCCGAGGTCAGTGGTCTAAAGAAAGTCTACAAGGGGTTGGCTATGAGCCATAATGGGATCAGCCCCCCTCCCCCATTTTTTTCCCTCTAGGATCTCTTGATTCTTTTCTCTTCTGGAGCAAGGGAACCAGCCTTTCCTTCGGAGACCAAACTGTGGAGACAGCCTAGAGATGCAAGAGAACAAGCCAATGCAGCACGGCAAGTAGGAGTGTGCCTCCAATAATTTTCTGGAGTTCACCCTCCTGCCTTTTCTGTGTTTAGATGGGCAGGAAAGGTGTGTAATGAGGGCCATGGGAGGGCAATCGGATCCTTACAGCTGGTCAGGCGAATCAATGGTAATTGCTTGGCAGTTCATCAAAAGCAGACCAACAAGGGCTCTTCATAACAGAAAAAGGAAAAAAAAAAGCCTTGAAGGTGGCCAGCCCATGGGCTGGATTTGTCGGATTTCAAACCCGCTGTGGAGGAGAAGAGTGGTTCAGTGTTTCAGAGAGACGCCACAGCCGCGGGCAAGTTGCCTTTGTCTGACACATTTCAGAAACCCCTCCGCTCCTCCACCTCCCGCAGCTTCTCGCTCCCCCGCCCCTGCGCCCCTTTTCCCCACGTCATTTAATGCCGCTGTGTCCTGGGGGAGCAGGGGAATAGTAAACGCCCAGTGAGGTGCTCTTCCTTTCCTTCCTTGAGCACAGGACTGTCAAGTTACCAGCCTTCTAGACCATGCTCATCACCGTAGGTCTCAGAGGCAAGTGCTTTTGCAAAGATAACTCCTGGAGGTCACTCCTTTCAACCCATGCAAATGGCAGAAAATTGGTTTATCCAGTCAATGCTCATGCTGTAATTCACCTTTGACCTGATAATTTCATTTCTGGGAAGGTGGAGAACCTGCATAAAACCAGAAGTCACCTGTAGAATGCCAATATTTATATTTCTGATTCGATTAGCAGGGCTATGGCAGTGCATGTGCTTTCCTTTCCTACTACTCTCCACGTGCTCTTCAAAGTGAAATGCCATTTCCAGTGGGTGATGGTTACTGGCTAGTGGCATCCCTCTGAAATGATCTAGCAACGCTTCCCCTGACCTCGCGATGGCCTGGATCGGGGTGATGGAAAGCACTGGAGCTGCTGTGTCCCGGAGGGAGATGGAAACGGAAGTGCATCCCCCCACGGCAGGGAGAAATACCTTCCCTCCGGCGCAGCTTCCCTTCCGCGAGCAGGCAGCTTCCCGACCTCCCCTCTCCTCCTCTCCCAAGACAACAGCTGCTCCCTCTACGTGGCCACCCTTCAGGGCAGGGATGCTCATGGGTGTTCGGAGCAAGTCAGAAGCAAAACCACGCGCGTGATTTGCACAGTACTGTGGAAAAGCAGAAGGCGTAGCACAGCACTGCTGGCCATCTCCCCGTCTGCTCAAGCGAGCAGTGACTGCTCCTGCTTTTGACTTGCAGGGAGGCGGGAGGGTGTCACAGGCGTCGCATCCACCTCGCGTCCGCTTTGTCACCCCTCGGACCCCGGCATCGGCGTGACGGCCGGGGCCGTCAAGCCCGCCTTCCTCTGCCGGCAGCACTTCTGCAGGTTACTTTCCAGCATTGCCGAAATCGCCATCCTTTACCGGGTCGTTTTTATAATCTGCTTTCGGGGTACCAGTGGCAGGGCAGAGAGACCCATCACAGCTAAGTAAACATTAAGCACAGCTGCCGGCTTTGAATGGCTGCACTGTCAGACGTGACGAAGGATTTCGCAGCGCGTGCCGCAATAAGATATTTAAAGTCTCATTCGAAGCCTGTCAGCTTCCCCACCCCACAGCAGGGAGATAACGAACAGCACATACTTCAAAGCGACGTTTTAAGGACTAAAGGGACGTGCACGCGGGGCTTGGAAAATGCGCATAAATCCCAGGTGTTAGCACTGAGACCTCGTTTATTTGAAATTGCCGCTGCCGGCAGTGCAGCCTTGACCTCCCCTCGCTGTTGAGGGCTGGGGCGCTGCTGCCCACCTTGGGGAGCCCCAAACCCAGGAGCCAAACCCCGTGCACAGCCCTGCCGGCGAGAGGGAAGGCCAAGGCTTCGCTCCCACCACGCCACCACCGTCTTTGGGGAGGACAGAAAACAAGGCCAGGGCTCAGGGAAGCACAGAGAGACGGCGGGACTGAGGTCCACCTCGGCGGCTGAGCATGGGAGATGTCTGCCTGGGTAGTGGCACCCTGCCCAACGGTGGCAGGCAAGCCAATGTCACATTTTAGGAGAAAAGGCTGTATTTTTCCATGTCCTCTTTTTGTGGTAATTATGTAAATAAGTTTGGAAAAAAAACTCCACCGAACACCTGACGCTGAAAGAGTGTGGAAGTCACAAAGCCCTGCACGGGACTCGCAGTCTGGCCGGCCCCCGGAGCCCCAACAGCTTGTGGTCACGTTTGGGTTTCCGCAGCACCGCTGCCTCCTTCGGGAAACGGTGAGCGGCTTAGCGCTGCCTTTCTAGCTGTCCAGCAGTCACCACTCCCGCCCCGGGCTGCCCTGCAAAGCCACGGACCTTCCACGGGTGCCCCGCACAGCAAGTGTTTTGCCGGAATTACTGCACCCACCTCCCCGGGGCTGTGAGGAGACTGATGTTCCATCATTTTCCCCCGGCGAAGGGAGCTGCGGCAGCGACAGGGAGGGTACCCACGAGAGCACCTCCAGGTTCTCGGGTTTGAGGCACCTGGGCCAGGAGTTCTGGCACGTTTGTCATTTTTTACCAAGCTTTGCACCATCAGAGCACAGCTCCAAGCGCAGAGAGGGGTGCTCAGCATGTGCCGCTCTAACAGCACCCCAGGAATGGAGGCGATACCCAGAACATCCACATGGAACAAATGAAACATCCTTCGGTGGGAAAACCAGCACAGATTCACAGAATCACAGAATGGTAGGGGTTGGAAGGGACCTCTGTGGGTCATCTAGTCCAACCCTCCTGCCGAAGCAGGGTCACCTACAGCAGGCTGCACAGGACCTTGTCCAGG
>Ga0065711_1002491_pt1 | contig 45041 bp, 62 predicted proteins | sample Hoacrofraction12_FD_59098 | JGI IMG/M metagenome (GOLD analysis project Ga0065711, IMG submission 59098) | Hoatzin crop microbial communities from Cojedes, Venezuela - Epithelial fraction 12 v2 (version 2) | ecosystem: Host-associated > Birds > Digestive system > Esophagus > Crop | place... | reverse complement strand
GGGGGGGGGGGGCTTCGCTCCGCTGCAGAGGTGAAAGCTGCTGGAGAGCCCGCGGCCTGGAACCACGACTGCCCCGGCTCACAGGGCGCATGTCCAGGGCGGAGGGCGATGGAGCGGGGAACGGGAGGCACAGCAAGGCGCAGCCTCCCTGGCAGCGCTAAGCCCTCTATTTACACAGCTTCACTCCCCAAAGACCTCAGCTTCCCCACGTTTAATCACCACGTATGATACCCACTTACTTTCACACACACAAATAAGATTAGAAAAAAAAGCCCGGCACTGTACGGCAATAAAGCTCTCACGCTGACAAATGGGAGCCCTCCCCACCCCACGCTTAATGTGGCATTAGGGAAGTATTGTGCAATTCAACAGGAACTGAATCAAAGCCACTCAGCAGCGCTCCTCTAAGCGAGCGTGTCACTGCTAAGCACCCCCCGAGCAGCGATCAGAAACCCTGGTGCCGGCTGCTGCTGTATAAACTCACCCCTGTCACCTGAAACCATTTTTATTCCCATCCTAAAAGAAATCGCAAAGTGAAAAGACACATAAAAAGAGTCCACACTGAGAAGTGGCTCCCTCCTGCCCTGCTTAACACGCTACATCGCCAGCCGTAAATCCTGCCCGCTGCAAAAGTCCAACACGAGCGGCTGGGGACGCCCCGCGGCACGCACCGCTGCACGTCCGCGGGAGCCAGCGCCCGGCCGCGCGGGCTGCCAACGCCTCGCAAGAAGCACTCCCGCTGAGGGAGCTCGCCCGCGGCCGGCCCGTCGGCAATGCCCCACCGCCGCAACCAGCCGAGGGCCACTGCCCACCCCGGCAGCCCTGGGGCCTTCACCCACCCCCGGGGCAGCGAAACCCCCGAGGGCAGGGACCGGGCTGGCCACAGCGCCCGCTCCCCCCAGGAGGCACGCCGCAGCTCGTCTGCCTCGCCTGCCTCCGTCCGAGCTGCCTGACCTCGGCCGAGGGGCAGAGCCTTGGAGACCAGAGGCAGGGGGGCTGCCTCGGGGGACAGTCTGACCCACGCCCTTCCGTGGGGCAGGTTTCGCGGGAACGGGGAGGCACGGACTGGCGCACGCACACGTGTGCTGCCACAGGCTGGGCTGCAGGGAAAGCCACCGCAAAGCTGACTTCCCAAATACCTCTTCATAGTGGCACAGAGGCAGACTTGTTGGCAGGAGAGGCCAAGGAGGGTCCAGGTGCTGTAATGCCTGCTCTTCTGCTGCACCCCACTGTCACAACCACGAGTTTCCCCTACTACCTGGGCAGGGCTGTCTCCCTGCCTGCTCCACACTCACCTTTCTCTCCAGAAATCGAGTAGATGCTGTTGTGCCGAGAGCTCCTGCCTTTCTAGAAAGGCAGAGAACAAACAAACAGCAGAGTTAGTCGTGTATTGGGCAGAAGCAGCGAGAACAGTCCCTTTCAGATCAGCTAGGAAGCTATGAAAGGGACACAGCTGGCCTCACCCAGCTTTCCACCACCCATTCCCTTTGGGAAACTTCAAAATACTTACTGTTGTTCCCTTAAAGAGCACCACAGAGCACTGATTAATTAATTTGCATTTGCGAGAAGTCCTCTGAGGAGAAAAAGAGCTTTGTACCAAACATCGGACCTGTGAGATGTGCTGGCAGCATCTCAGGACGTACGTTGGCACAGGCTGGCCTCACTGGATCTGCATTTCCAGTCAGCGTGGAACCTGACTTGCTGGGCTTATTTCAACTCCAGCACCCACCGCGACACTGCAGCACCTGGGTCATCAGGTCTGCGAGGGGGCATTTTCATTCCCACCAATAAACTTGAATTTGTCTACAAATACCTTTCCTCCCTTTCTCAGCCTACCCTGCCTCCCGGCATTACCCGGTTTTCCGCCTTTCCAGGGAAAGAGAAAAAGCCCTCGCCCTTGCCCCAGCCTTCTCTCCCAGCAGCCTGCGTGGTTTCACCCGCGCCGGGCACTGCCCTCTGCCCCGCCAGCCCTCACCTCGCTGTCCCGGCTGCTCCGGCGGCTCTGGGTCACACACTGAATCTGCCAGGGCAGGGGCTGGTACACGAGGTACGGCAGGGGCTCTTCGCGGAACAGGCTGGTCCCGAGCTGCACGCGGAAAGGATTTGCAGCAGGTGAGAGGACAGAAGGGAAGCGGAGGAGCAGCAGCCCGCAGGGCTTCGCGGCACAGCCACAGCTCTGCCGGAGCAGGAGCTGCGGCACCCGCAGCCCAGTTCCCCACCGCTCCCCGCCTTCTGCAGTAAGAAAACCCACACGATTCCAGAAAGCAAGTGGAAAGCGTTAAATCCCACCTGCGGCCAGGCCCGCCCAGACTCACCTGTCCAACTGCTCTCACCACAAAAAACAGCGCTGTCATCAGGGTCGCCAGCATGGCTGGGGTCTCCGCGGGGCTCCCTCGGCTCCGGGCAGTGCAAGCTCTGGGAGCGACGCGCGGTGCTCTCCGCGCAGCCCGGGACTGGAACGCCCCTTCTCCGGCAGGCAGGCTCCAAGCCCCTTAATGAGCTTAGGGCTCGCGCTCATCTCGGCACAGTAATCGCGCGCTGTCCTTTTGCTCTGCTAATCGCCACGCTTCTCCAACACATACAGTACTGGCATTCCAGGAAAAGCAAATCCTCTTCTCTACGTCCACAGGCAGGCCGGTGCGCAGACACGCACGCACGGCCCTCAGCCCCGCGAGCCGGGACAGACCTGCCCCGCTTCTCAGCAGGATTAATGGCAGCCGAGCCTCCCACGCCCAGGAGGTGCCTATGGTCCGGATGGGCCTCTGGAGGTCTCCGAGCCAGCCCGTGCTCTCTGCACAGCGGCTGCCTCAGGACGGGGGCAGGGGCCCTGTCCCCAGGAGCGCCTGCCTGGACAGCGTGTGCTGCCGTCAGAGACCTCCTCCAGCAGTTCTTCTCACAGGTCTGCAGCGGGCAAGGACGTGCAAGTGCAGATCCTGCACAGCACAAACTGGGGTGATTCCAGATTGGGTGCTGGTTTGTGGGGTTTTTTTGAGGCTGGGCATCTACCTATCAGCCTCCATTTCTGCACCGCCAGCTGATCCACACCCTGTCCTTCCTGCGCCTCATCCGTCCTCGGGCTCCAGGAGCTCTCCTCTCCGCCCAGCAGCAGCCACCCTCCCTCCTTGCCAGCCCCCTCTCACGTCTGTCTCTTCTGTGGTACCAGTGCCCAAGCCTCTCACCCAGCATCCCCACATCCCCACCCACCCGAACCTAGGGTCTCCAGCGAGCACCGCGCTGTGCAGCAGAACAGAGCCGGAAAAATACGGGCAGGTGCTGAGCCCCCCTGTCCCATCACTGCTGTCACCGGCCGTGCCACGCGTCCGCAGTCCCTCAGCGCCGGAGCGGCCCCAGCCTGGACACAGGCGGCCAATGCCCCGTTTGGGCAGGGGCACTGCCGGGAGACCCGGGAGAAGCCGAGTCTTCCATGAGACACCACCTTACAGGGAAAAATCCCACCGGAGCAAACACACGCAGCTGGGAAAGGCTGCTACGGTGTCCCGGGCACCCAGCCGAGCCGGCCTTGGACTGCTCCTGCACCCGGCCCGTCCTCCCACCCTGACACAAAGCTCTGCAGCGAGACAACCGCTGCAACGCGACCGGATGACGGCCTTATGAAAAGGGCAGGACGGGAGCGCGTGAAAAGCTGTCCTGCTGGCTGAAAGCCTCCCGAAGAATTGCTTTTGTAGTTTTGTGTTCCAGCTTTCTATCTGCCCTTGCGTTTGCTACCCTGGCCAGATACTTAATGGAATAATGGTAATAAAGCCACACTGAGCTGGAGAGGTCTTGGAAATTGCCAGAGACGACCTTGACAAGACAAAGCATGAAACAGCCCGGAGACAAGCGAGGGGAAGATGTGAGAGGTAAGCACAAGCTGGGTACCCAGGGCTGCAATAGAACAGCTCAACACGAAAAAAACACAGCTACAAACATCACCATCATACAAAACAGGCTCACGTTGATTTAATTTGTGTACAAAACCAGATACAGCTGCTATCACAGGTTTTACCAGGAAAAAGGAACACACTTCAAACCAAGTTATTGCTAGGAAAACGGGCGTTTCTCCACACTACTAACACGCTTCTCCGAACAGACAGCCCGGGCTCAGCGACGCGGCTTTGGGCACAGCACCCACCGGGCTGACAGCCTCCCCGTGCCACAGACAGCCAGAACCGTAGGGTCCCTTCTAAAGCACCTCACTGGAAGGGCTGCCACGTCTCCCACCGACAGCCAAGCACCTAGCGCACCACCCCCGCAGACAGGCACCGGTGCGTACCCGTGTTTCGATCCACCCCTTCCTAGAGAAAGGCTCCTCTGGGCAGGCATCCGAGGTCTCCCCATTCAGCTGGCTGGGATGTCCTCAGCAAGGACACCAGCGGGATGTTCTCTGCTGGCATTGCCGCAGGAGGACAACCCCGTGCTTCGTTACCACGCAGAAAGTGGGAGAACAAGGACTTGACTGGAGCATCAAGCAGTCCTAGGACAAAGCCCAGCCAGGTAATTACAAAAAACTCTAAGAAAATCAGCAAGAAATACATTCTTCAGAGTTGTGAAATTATGTTCCTCAAAAATATACTTCTATTTGCATGTACACATTCCCCTGGCACACTGGCAGCGTGAGCCGCCGCGGGGCTGTGCCAGCACACACCGCCCGGGAAGCACAGCAGGAGGGGGTGCCGCTTTGCGCCGCTGCACGTCACGGCCACCCCGAGGAACACCAGCGGCGCGACGGCGCAGAGCAGCAGCTTTACCACCCTGCCCGCATCAGCCAGCTCTCGGGAGAAGGGCTGCGAGGGCGATTTCCCGCAGATGGGGTCCCTCGAAAGGCAGACTTCTTCACCAGACAACATGGCAAGTGGTTCAGCGTTTTTTAAAGCGTAAAATGTTCAAAGTCAGCTGGGAGGAAATACTGACAAAGAGAACCAGCTACCACATTTCCCACTCAGCTGTACGAAAACCTCGCCCGCCTTCTCCCCGCTGGCTGGAGCAGCACCATCTGCCCGCTCCCAGCTCCGAGCACCCCGCGGGGCGGTGACGTGCTCTGGACACAGCCTCTCCAGGGGACCGCAGCCGCCGGAGCGGCGCAGCCCGCACCTCAGCCAGCTTTCCAGCCGTGCAGAGCCGGTTTCGTGGCCCGCCGAGACCCGCTCTCCCAGGAGCCCGGCAGAGCTGCCGCAGGAGGAGCACGGCCAGGCTGCAGGCTGGGCACCAAGGGCTCGGGTCGGCCTCGCCAGCCCTGCCATGCCGGAGCAGACCCCAGCTGCTGAGCTGAGCTCCAGATCCCCCTCCCCGGGGCAGGGAAGGGTACAGGTGGGGCTTTGCCCGGCATCCGCAGTGGGCTGCGTTCCCTAACGGCGCCCGCACCAGCAGACAGTGCCCCGCGGTCCCGTGCCACCCCTGCTCCGCGTTGCCATCGGCACGTTTCTAACGCCGGAGAGGAGGGGAGCTCCCGGAGCACGGCCACGCTGCGCAGCTCTGCCCGGCGCGGCAGGCAGAGGAAGCAGGGAGCGCTTTGCCACATCTGCCAGGACCAGCCTCTCCTGGTTTAGTTCCTATTGCTTCCACCCCGAAAGAGGGACATTTGCCGAGGGTCAGCATCTGCCACTCCCCGATTCTGTCCCCAGACTCTAAGCCGCTTTGCTGCGCCTTCTCCCCTGCTCACAGCCGTGCCAGAGGCCAGAAGACTTGGCCCACCCGCAGATAAGCACTGGCTGGGCATCAGCGTGGCCTCGTTTCCTGGCACGTTTCCTCTAGCAAAGTCTCAGCTGGATTCACGTCCTCCCCCTTGACCGGTTACTCAAAGCCCTCCACGATTCACAGCTCTGGCTCACAACTGCTAGCATACTAACGAGAGAACTGTTGATTTATTGAAGCCCTGATATTTCACCACTGGATTAACCAGTCTATAAAGCATATTTGGACACATTACAGGATTAGAAGAATCCACCTGGGAGGTTCACTTCCTCCTTGCTCCCCTCTCTTCTAAAGAGACTTTATTTCAAGGGCACGGTGCAAAGACGCAGCGGAGATGGCCGGGCATCGCTGAACCCCAACGTATCGGTGGGGAGACCACACGAGTCCCCACCACTGCCTCTCCGAGCCGAGTCCCACCTTTCAGTAATGGTACACTTTAATTTGTCTGTTTTCATCCAGTCCCAGCTGAAGTAGGTTGGGGCTGCTGGCAGGGGGCTTCTGCGCACCCGGGAAGAGCGGCCTGGCAGCTGGGTGAAGGAAAAGCCGGGCTTACAGGAGGGATTAGCGCTCTGGGCACAGCCAGCAGAGCGGCCGGGTACCGAGGGGCGGCAGCCAGCCTCACGCACACGTGCTGCACCGAGCCTGCCGCATCCAAGTCACAGGGAATTAAAGGGGGATTAGGGAACTCAGAGGAGCACTGTGCCCAGGACAGCGGGCACTATCGGAGGCCCGAGGGATTTGCTGCTAATATCGGTGTACGCTGCCGAGGAGATGCTGACAGCCCCAGCCTAATGCTGTTACAACACAAACCTGGAAACGTCCCCGCTAATAGCCCTGAGAGGTCTCGCTCCTTCGATCCAGCCGCGTGCCACGACAGCCTCCGAACCGAGCCGGCGGAGAGCTCGGCCGGGGAGCCCCAGCCCCCCCTGCCCCGCCACGCGGCCACCCCACGCGTCTCTGGGCACGCTCGCCTCGCCGAGACACCGCTCCCTCCTCCCGGGCTGCTCCGCAGGGACTGCCCACAGCAAAGGCATCGATGGGGCTGGGGCCACATCAACAGCAAGAGCAGTTCCCTGCCGCCGCCTCCATTCTGCACTCTTTGGTTAGTTTTTTGGAATTCTTACATTACCAGCTCCAACTGCTGTGTGTCACAGGAGAGCAGCGGCACTAAAAAGCATCACAGCACAACTGGGGAAAGGGAGGAGACTCTCTCAGTCAAGTACAGCTCGAAGAAGAGCAAAGAGGTCACTCACGCTCCAACTGCTAAACACCGTATTCCTTTGCAGAACCGGACACTAGAACAGAGGCTAAGGCTTCAAAATTGCTATTCGGTGCTCCAGTGCTCCCGATTCACTCACCTCCTGCTGTCTCCTCCTACCTACTGCAGGAAGCTGGAGTGCAATTACAGACCAGACTCGGGCAAAGGATACACGTTTGAATCCCTCTTGAAGTCTTCGAGCCATTTCTTGCTGCTCTCAATCATTCCTTCAATACTCCTCTTGTCTGACTCACGGCTCCGGAACTGGGAGTGCTGGAACAGCCGTATCTGCTCACTGTTGCATGAGAGAAAGAGACAGCGCAAGTGGGAAAGAGAGGTCGAGGCAGAAACGATCCCAGAAACGACAAAGAAGATGATGGGTGGCCACAGCAAGAGCCACGGTTAACAAAAAGCAGCCTCCTCTTGGCTCAAAGTCCTCTGCCCAACCACATCGTAGAGAACAGCCGCAGCAGCCCCCACCATCAGGCTGCTCTCCTCCCTTTCGCCTGCATGCCATCAGAAAGGTTTGGGCGGCAGCCCCCGCTCCATCCACCCACGCCACGTCGCCTGTCACGGCACAGCCGGCGTGGCCTGGTGCCGGCACCCTCGGACACTGGTCCTGAACGAGGGTGATCAGCACAGCGACGAAGGCAGCTTCCCTGCGGGAGCTACAAGGCAGCACCAAGCACGTGGCGGTGAGTAACCACCAGAATCTAACTTCTCTACTTCATACGTAGCTTACCATTTTGTTGTCCACCCATTCTGTGAAACGCGACCCGTAAATCATCCCCGAGAAATACAAGCAGCACAACAAAACAAGAGAAGGAAAAAAGACCCTTACTCTGCAGGCACGTATCCCAGTTTGCTGTCCAGAGGCTTGGAACTCGCACTGAGCGACGGGAACCCACCTGGAAAACAGACACTAAATACATGCCCCCTCCAGATTCCATAGTCTTCCCATCTGGGTGCATCTGCTTTCTTGTACTACGGACGCTCTGTCCTTACAAGCTGAGCCACCGGCCGAGGCCGTGGTGGAGTCAGGGAAGCCAAGATGGCGAACCCTATCTGCGCTTCACAGCAGGCTTCTAGCACAGCAGGGCTGTCTCCTCTTTCGCTCCCGTCTCTAGCAACAGCTGCTTTCTCAGAGCATGTTAAAGGCTGAGCTGCTCCAGGCGCAGGATGACAAGATCAGCCACGCGCTGCGCCTCCTGGAAGGAGGTTCTCATTCCTTATCTCCTCAGCACCCTTCCTACCAGCAGCACCAGTGGATCCAGGGTGAGCCAGTTAGGCTCACAGCAGGGCTGTGACAGCAAAACTCGCAGGCAGCCAAGCAGATGGATTGATAGGAGACTTACCTGGGAAATACTTGTGCCATTTCTCTGCCAGGATGCTGTCCACCGACTGCCCAGCTGCGGCAGAGCGAGCGGAGCTCAGCCCAGTGCTCCAGGCCCGCTGGTCTACCAGAGACCCCCCGGCGGGGGGGACCAGGGAGCCGGCCGCCTGCAGCCCTGCCAAGGAGGCGTACGTAGAAAGAGGGACCCCGTGGCAGGGCGTCGAGGTGAAGAGTGGAGACTGGTGGTTGCTCAGAGAGCCCAGGACGCCGAGGACGCCGTTCAGTTCACCAGTGATACGCTGCAGAGAGTCCGTCAGGTACTGGATCTTGTCCAGGTGTGGGGCAGGCCGCAAATCGGTTCTCACATCCACTGGCAGGAGAGAGGGGGAAAAAGAGATCACTGGGAAGGCGAGGGAGACCCTGCCTCCCTGGCAGGAGACCCGCGCTCCGCGGCGCTCCGAGCCGAGTCTGGTCAGTGTGTGCGGAGGGGGACAGAGAGGCAGACACCTGGCGTTGCAGCCAACGGAGGAGACACGGCCCGACAACGAGGACTTGTGCCTCGGGGGCTGCTTGGGCACAAAGCGGAGGAGAAGCAAGACAGCAAGGACAAGATGCTCCAACGGCGCAAGAACGGGGCCCGCCGGACCAGCCTGGGCGTGCATGAGTGCGTGTGTCTCAGCCCCCCGCTCCACCCCTCCGAGTGCCGCTGCACCCTGCGCCCTGCAGCCATCAGCGTAGCGGTGACCCCCTGCCAACGGCAAGCCCTTCCGAGAGCTGCCCCCCACGCTGAAACCCCCAGCCCCGCACCCCGCCTCGCCAGCCAGACCCCAGCGCAGGCAATCGCGCCGTACTGCAGCGGTCTCAGCGCACACAAGCTGAGCGCGAGGCGGAACGGATCGGTTGCGCTTCCCACGCTCGGAAGCAGCAAAGCTCTCTAGGCCACCAGCCAGGCTGGAGGGAGGACCAAGAGGACGGTGCTGACACGAGGGCTCTCGTCTTGCGGTGAGAGAAAGCCCTTCAGTTCCACGCGTGCCTGCAGATATTTCACCGATCGGGGTCAGAGAGACCAGCCCAGACTGGACAGATTGTCAGTCTGTCGCCACAGGGAAGCTTTCCAAATTTTCGACAAGCCTCAGCCTGGCCAGCCGTTCTGCGAGCACCACCACCCTCCTGCCCGCCCGGCTGCTCGCGAGGAGCCCTTCTTCCCACCTGCGCAACCCCGGCTACAGGAGGCAAACCAAAAAGCGCAAGCAGCAGACAGGGGGAAAGGCCACAGCCCCTCCTGCCAGCGACGCGAGGAAGACGAAGCCCGACACCTGCAGAAAAGCAACACAGCTCTGCAACAGCAGAGGGAAGAGCTGCAGCCAGAGTTTATAATCCCCTCTGAAAACAAAGGCACAGACTTACAAGGCAAGCTCACGCACCGACTCCATCCCTCTCATCTGCCACTACAGGCAGGAAACAAGTTTTCCAAATAAACTGTTCTGCACAGAGCAGCCCCCGTCACGGCTAGCAGACCTGCCTTAGACACTAACGAGCACAAGTGAGAACAACAGAAGGTGCATCAGAGAGGCGAGAGGGAGAGCCAGAACCAGGCCTCAAGCATTTGACGTCGGGCACAGCATCTCGAGCCAGTCACGCGCTTACACTCAGGCTGCCGCAGATTTACACTGGACGTGCTGTTTGTGTCCTCAGAGTTGCTGAGATCAAAAGTCACCATCTTCCTGCACGCAGCACTCTTCAGCGTATCTTCATCTGAAAGCTGGTCAAAAGAAGGAAAACAAAGCCAATAATGCCTGCTGCTCTGTCCCTGAAACATAAAAGCCACGGGAATACTGCCTACAGCTCGTCTACGCAGGCTGGGCTGCACGGACAGGCACAGGCCAAGTGAAAGCAGACTCCTCTCCAGCTCCCGGCAGCAAAATCTGAAAGTCAGGAGGGTGCTCAGTCTCTGGAAGCAGCACGTGCGTGCACTAGTGGCCGAACCCAGCGGCCACGCGAATCGGCCCTTCTAGGCAGAAGTCACAGTGTTTTGTGACAACTCTCGCGTGGGCTGGGTTCTCTCTTCGCACCAAGGACACACGCTTGACCACCAAAGGCCTCGTGCTCTTGCATCTGCTGCCGCCCTGCCTAAGGCCACGTGGCGCCAGGCAGAGCCGAGCAGATCGCGAGGCTTGCCTGGGTCAGGAAGGCAGGCTCCAGCCCAGCTCACACGAGCTGACCTGCCCTTGTTTTCTCTAGGCTCAGAGCAGGAGGCTTTTCCAGGCTGCTTTCGGCAGCCGCACACTTAGAGCGAGTCTGGATGTCGGAACCGGAGGGAAGGCTCAGTATCTGCCATACATACCACGATACAGGCAGTTACCAAGACATCTAACCCTTCTGATGAGGGGTTTAGTTTAGGTCGTAGGATTCGCTTCCGACCTGACAAACCAGCTTCTCACAAACCATTGCACCCGGCAGGTTCTGTGCACCCAAGTCCAGCCCTGCTGCCAGCAGCCCTGCCTGGCAAGCTGCCACCGTGGAAGAAAGTCTCTCTCGACCATCTTTGTGCTCGTGTGGCCTGGCACAGAGTTAATTTTCTTCCAAGTAGCTACTCTGGGGCTGTGTTTTGGACTTGTGCTGGAAACAGTGCTGATAACACGGGGATGTTTTCGTTACCGCTGAGCAGTGCTTACACAGCACCACAGCCTTTTCTGCCTCTCAGCCCACCCCGCCAGCGAGCAGGGGGCCTGGAGCGTGGAGCGCTGCTGCTTGTCTCCTCCAGTCACCACTACGCACGACGGAGCCCCGCTTTCCCTGCCTGCGACGGGAGGCGGCGAATGAATCCCTGGTTTTGCTGTGCTTGCGTGCGCAGCTTTCGCTTTGCCTACTAAACTCTCTGTATCTCGACCCAGGAGTTTTCTCACCTTTTACTCTTTGGATTCTCCCCCCACCCCAGCCGGGGAATGCGTGAGCAGCTGCGCGGCGCTCAGTTAAACCCCGACGCTCCTGCTGGCTGCAGACCCAGTGAATCACGGGCAGCGCAGTCCAACGCCTGTCGTCCTCTCCAACTCTACGACTTCTCTCCCACTGTGCTCAGGCAGACAGACCGACCGTTCTGCTCTCAGGGAATGTGTTTCTGAAACCCAGCTCTGCTGGCAAACGCCAGCCTTTGGCCTCCCGGGCACCACAAGCCCTGCAGAGACTCCAGCCGAGGGGAGGAGGCGCAGGGCTCTGGGCAGGCCCAACAACAGCGACGCCAGCGCTCACCTCCTCCAGCAGCGAGCACTCCAGCTGGCTTAGCTTCTCTTCTTTCTTCTTCAGCAGCACCTGTCCTTTCTGCATAGCCGACTTCATCTTGTCCAACTGCTTTGCTTCCTGCGGTGGATCGACAGCCAAGCCGAGGAGGAAAGTTAAACACGAATGACAGGAAATAATCCACGTTACTGGTTAGGGTGGCTTTCATTAGCTCACTTCTACTCAGCACGGGAAACCATGCTGCTGGAGTACAATTGCTTCCAGGTTCTCATTAAGCCTGTTCCTGGGACACTGCCTTTGCACCACATTCCCAACCAGCTCCCCTGGCCTTCCTGAAGCTGTCTGCAGCCAGCCTGAGGGCGGGAGGACTCCAACCCTTGCATCACGGTGAGGAAGACACAAGCAGGGACAAACATTGCCTATCTATCATCCAAGGCATGCAAGATCTGCTTTCCAGCAGGACCGAACGCCCACAGCTGCCTGTCACTGCAGCAGCGGAGCCAGGAATCAACCCCACGGCTGGGGGTTCATTCGCGCAGCCACGGTGCCCGACATCTGACCACAGGCAGCACCCAGGGGCTCACCTCTTCCAGGTTCCTGCGCATGCCCTCCAGGAGCTGGGAGCTGTCGGGATCCCGCACCACCTCCTGCGCTTTCTGCATATCCTGGCGCCACTGCTGCTTTGCAGCTTTCAGCGCCGAGTGCCTCTTCCTCATGGAGCGGGCCTGGCGCACCAGGAACTCCTTGGTGTTCCTGATGGAGATCCCTTCCGCGGAGATGTAGCTCCTGACACTACACGGAACACACAGGCATGCTCTCGGCTTTCTGCTCTGACCGCGCCACCCTGCAAGCCTCATGCTGCACGCTCAGCAGAAGCGGACTGAGGGCGCAACGCGGATGGACCCAGGCAGAACCGTGGGCTCGGAAAACCGAAGCACTGCCATGCCCCAGAAGCAGCCGGCACAGAGATACTCACTGATCAAACTGGAACTCTCTGTCCTCGTGGCTTTGAGAGGGTGGGGAAGCAGGTTCTCTGGGCGAGTGCTGAGGAGTGGAAACATTTCAAAAACTAAGGAATACGCATGGGAAAAAGAAGCCCGGGACCCCGTAAGAATCCAATTAGGAGGCAAAATGCGGAATGCCATCACCGTGGTACTGCCTAGATGCAAAACCAGTGCCAGGGATGTTCTTTGTGTGACTTCTCAGAAGTAGCAAAGGCATTTCTATCCCTGACTCAAGCCTTGCTTTCGACTCCAGGGGCACGCAAGTATCCCACACTCCTTTCCCCCCAGTAATAATAGACAGAAATCAACAAATGCTACTGAACGTATTGATGTCTCCTGGCAAAGAAAAATGCATCACTGCATCTCAAATGAGTTCACACAGAAGGAACAAAAGCTGGGATTTTCAAGGGAGTTACCGCCTCAGATCTCACAAGGCAAAAACCTCTACAGTCTGCTTTACTCACAGCTTGAATAGTTTCTCTCAGGTCTTCAACTTGGAGCTCAGCTTTCCTTCTTGGAGATTCAACGCTTTCTTGTGCCTCCAGTTCTTTCAAAGTCTCCTGTTTGCTCCTGGCAGCTGCCTCCAGCTCACTGCCACAAGAAAAGGCAACACAAGAGCAAGTGGCAGCACTTGATTAGACTGCAGGTCCACCTAGCCCAGCAATCAGTCTGCAACGGTGTCCACAGTGACCTCCGGTTTCCGGGAGGGAAAGGGCCCCAGATGTGCAAGACAACAGCAGCACGGGGTCTGCGGTGCGGTGTCAGACATGGCCCCTGGCTGGGCAGGGAGACACCGCTCCACAGCCTTACCCAGAAGCTCGGCTACCTTAGGAACATCCTTCCTTTGCATTTCAGTGCCCCTCTCGAAGCATCTCATTAACCACGCGAGACAGACGCGGAGAAGACGAACAAACGAACCCAACGAGCAAAGGTGAAGGGACAAATTCACACAGCAAGCTGTTAATACATCTGGAAACAGAGCCCAGGACCTCCATGCCCTCGACATGCGGTAAAACCACCTTTAGGATTCAGAAGGAACACGGCCCAGCGTACAAGACGCTCAGAGGTAAGGGAGAGCTCCATGTTACGTTAGAGAGGTTTCTGTTAGGGGCATAGGGTAGATTTTTTGTATTAGAGGAAATTTCTCATACACACACCTGATGCGTTTCTGCAGCCTCTGGCTTCGGGTCTGCAACAAGTCCACCTGGGCCTCCAGCTCAGCTTTCTGGTCCTGGAGCTCTTCAAGAGACCGACGTAGCTGCCGGATGGACTCCAGGAGGCTGGCATGCTCCTTCCTATTCTCCTCTAGGCAAAGCTGAGAAGCTAGAGCAGCTTCCTAGAGGAAAACCAAAAAAAATCCCTCGCAGTAATTTCCCCAACATGAAGACAAAAGGCACACAACACGCAAGAGCTCGCTACCTGCACTGTTCACAGGAGGCCCCAGAGCTACCAATGCACACACTACACGCCAACCCTGGAAGAACAGGACCGTCTCTTCTTTTTGGGAAGCAGCTCACAGCTAATCAACCTCCCAGCAGGATGGCACTCCAGACTCACAATTTAGAAGCTACAGTTTGTCGTTTTAAAGCCATAGTTCCAGCGTGCTGCCCTCACCCCCAAAAGAAACGCAGCACAGCACCTCCCTAGAGCCAAGGCATACATACATCTCTTTCCAGCTCAGTCTGTCTGTCTTCATCCAGCAGCTGCTGCCTTTTCTTTCTCAGAGACTCCTCCTACACACGGACAAGAAAGCAGGCGAGTGTCAGAGCGAGGATGCTGCTGATGCTGGGCATCACCCGAACTACAGAGGCCAAGCCTAAGTCTCAGGACCATTTTAAAATAACTGAGGATTGTTGTCAGCCTTGCTTTATTTCCCCCGCACACACACACTCAGGTTCCCCTCCCTTCACTTGACTTCAGGTGAGAAGCTGGGAATATTTGCACTCCTGCGGGAAGGACAGCCCTTCCCACTCAGCTGCAGGAGTGTCCAAGGCACATAGCCATTTCTGCAGGATCTTGCTTTTGTGAAGCCCCTGGTTGCCTCCAGCATTTCTCCGCCTTTTTACTTCCTCACTCCAGTGCTGCCTGGAAAGGAACGGCTGACAGAAGCAAGGTTGTCTATGGCCCTTGGCAGAGGCCAGGGCTTGAGAGGTCTGGCAGGCAAGAGCATCAGCCAGTGATTTTTGTCAGCTCCACGGGAGCATCTGGAGTGCTTTTCTCTCCCGCTCTGCTGCCCAAGATCCAGAAACACTCATTCCTGTTTCACAGCAGCAGGGAGAAGAGGAGGTAAATCAGGAGGGGACTGACTACAATCCAAAGTGATGCTGAGCATGGCAAGCCACCTTCAAAGGCTTTTCTGCTCCCTGTGTCACTCTTACAGCGACTGACTGTCTCCCGCAGCGCTGAGCAAACCCAGAGCACTGGCTTTCGCTGCAAACACCAGCCGCCCGGCCGTACCACTAGGAACGCTCAGCCCTGCTCTGACCTGTGACGAAAGTTTTACCTGGAACTTGCATGGCAGCAAAAGCCCTGGCTGAGCGCTTCTGAAAAGCCCCGCACGAGGAAGCAGCCAGAGGAGCAACTCAGGCTCTGAAACCTCCGCGAGCCCAACAGGGTTGACTCACCTGGCTAAGGAGCTGCACCGATCTGGCTTTGACGTTCTTCGTGCGCGTTTCAAGCTCGTTTTCCTGTTCCTGGAGTTCTCTTTCCTGCACAGAGATGCTGAGTTAAAGACAGAATAGCACAAGTTCCCCACTCGCCAGGCAGAGCTCTGCCACTGGCAGAGACACAAAGCCTGGAAAGCGCGGCACTGGGAAAGCGTGCCCGCCACCGGCGTCACCCGGCTGCAGAGGCTGTCACAGCACCCGGGCCACCCCCGAGCAGCCAAGCCACGACCAGCTGCTAGGCAAAGCGGCCTCCTCACCTTCTCCCGGTGCCTGTGCTGCAACGCAGCGAGCCGCTCATCCAGCTCTGCCTGCAGAGCTCTCCCCTCTGCTTCGTGAAGCTGCCGGAGGCGCACCGTCTGGCTGCGCAGGCCTTCAAGCAGCTCTGCTCTTTGCTTTCTCTCCTGTTTGTCGCAAAGCACAAATGAGAACAGCGCCCGAGCGAGGCACAGGGTTTTCCAGCAAGCCAACACGAACACACAGGACACACGCTCTGGAAAGCCAGCCCATCACTCAGCAGCCCCTGAGCAAACATCAAGCTCAGCAGATTAAAACCTCTGGCTTAGAGGGAGAGCGCTGTTAAGGGAATGGCTCATGACAGAAGAAACAAGCCACGAAACTACGGTTTTGTCACACACTGCTGACTGTGTAGCCAAAAACGGGAGGCAGAAGGCTTTCCAGAGGGCACCTGCAAAAATTTGAACAATCTACTCTCATACAGAAGTCCACAAACTCATGTGGAAGTTGCCGGCACAGAGATGTTTCGACAGCTTATCCTTATAACCCCAGTCTAAATTCACTTTTCACCATGGCAACAACGCCCAGTTCTCCTAGGAGAAAGGAGATGCCCAGTTCTAGGAGTGGCTGAGACGGGCAGGGCTGGCAAGCAGCGGTGCCAGCCGCGGTACAGCCCAGCGCAGCGAGCCGTGGGAGTCCCCTCCCCAACCCACCGCTCTCCCGCAGCAGTACCTCCTCCTCGTACTGATCCCGAAGCCGTGCTAAGGCTTCCTGGTGCTCCTCTTTCATCCGCTCCATTTTCCTCTCGTGGTCCTTTTGCACTTCCTGGCGTTTCTCTCTCATAAGCTCGCTGAGCTGCAGGGATGACACGGCAGGACGTTCCTCTGAACCCCAGCACTGTGCTGCAGCGGCCCCCCCGAGAGCAACCTCGCACACGAGCCACAGGCACCTTGCAAGGGGGCTCAGGCTGTGGCCTGGGTAGCACAAGGCAGGCACCCCAGCAAAGTGAGATGCCGCAGGGGTGTCCTTTCCCCTAAGGCACCCCTGTCGCCCCTGGGCAGGGCACGTGGCCTCTCACACCTCGCCACACACATCCAAGGAGAGGGTGAAGAACCTTCAGGAACCCAAGATGAATACTTGCCTCGCGTTCGTACTCTGTTAATTGATAGGCTTTTTGCTGCACTTTCTGCTCCGCTCTCTGCAAGTCTTCACGCAGCTGAGCCTCCTCGCTCCTCTGTGCCTCTGCTGCCCGGGTCTGCAGGCTGGAAATGACCTGCCACGAAAGCCACCCACAGAGCCTTGTCACCCTTCTGACAAGATCCATTTAGTGCCCTCCTCCAGAGAGCAAGCAGCGTGGAAAAGACCAGGGTGTGCAGTCTCACCACCCCCTACTTGGAGCACGTCCAAATGCTGAGCCAGACCAGAACCACGTTTAGGAAGTGGAAAAAAAAATTAATGCCTCCCTCCCGGACCACCTTTTGTGACAGTGTGGGAAAGACGCAATTTACGCTCTAAGGATGCCATCTTTTACCTTATGATGCTTCTCTTCGGCTGCAGATGTCAGCTGCTGGAGTTCAGTTGCAAACTGTTTCTCCAGCTCTTCTAGTGCCTACAGGAAGGAACACAAGCGGGAAAACCTCTATGTGTGAGGACATGCTGTACGAGATGCATTTGCAATTAGCGTCTCTCCATAAGCGTCACAAAAGGGCAATGGTAAACCCCTTCCACACCGGACTACGTGCAAGGTGCCTTCACTCTCTGTACGCTTTCCCTCCCAGGAGATCACAACGGGTCTCAGTCGTGCTGTGCTGGAAGGACTACGAACCGCCTCCGTTCGAGAACTCCCCAGGCTCTCTGGAGCAGCACAGCAGCAGCCACAGCGGGGGTCGGATCTGACGAACTGCCCGGGCTTAGCCCGGCAGAGACACGCAGCGATCCTTCCCTTTCCTTCAGATGCAATGTGGCCATTTAAATAACTGTCATTTAACCACCACTGCAATACAAAACGGGGGAGTACTCCTCCCCGCCTCAGTCCTGCTTCTAGCAGCATGCCCAGCACCTTTCCTTTATGTTTTAGGCGAGTCACTACTCGAGCGCGCGCAGGCGTTATTTGATCTTAACACTTCAGCGTTGCAGCGCAAGCCAGGTCAGCATGAGCTGCACGGGTCTGACCCTAGCTGGCAAAAAAGATCTCACCTTCTTCTTCTCCCTGTCTAATCTCTCCTTGAGCTCGCTCAGGAATTGTTCCTTCTCTTGTTCCAGCTCAGTCGTCGCTTTCTGCTGAGCCTCCTCCATTTCCAGCCTCATCTTCTCCAAAACAAGCTGCTGCTTCCTCTCCAGGCTCTCCTTCTCCATCACCTGCCGGCATTCCCACTCTTCTCTGAGTTTCTGCAGCGTGACCTCTTGCTCTGCCCTGGGAGGTTTGCAACGAGAACACGGATAGAAGCAAGTCAGAATTCGGCACTTCACCGCTGGACTCCGTTTAGGAACCAGAGCCGAGAGAGGACACTGCTATGGGATGCGACACGCAAGCCAGAAGAAACGGAGAACCACAGCACACGGATTCACAAGTGTGTCGTCTCAGGCTTGGAAACAAACAGCAAAGCAGTCAGGTGCAGCCCTGTCTGTCAACTAAGGAAAAAAGAAATAATAAAATAGACTTTTTCCAGTCTCTGCCTCCCCCAGTCTTTTTCGCAGGCCTTAAAAGCTGCTAGACAGAGATGTCCGGCCAAACCAAGCTACGCTGCCGAGTGCAACGACCCTTGCAGATGCTGTTTCCTTCGTTTACATGTCCCAGTGCCTGGTCCAACACGCCAGCAACACCTCTCTTCAGGACACTTACGTGCTCTGTGTCTACTTAGCAAAACCTGATCGGCTCCCAGGCAGCGGAGCTGGCAGCGTCACGGCCCGGCAGTTCTGCCGTCTACCAACACGCAGCCGCCCCGCACGCAGCGGGTTATAGTTAGGGCCTCGCGCTTCTCCCAGGCCAGGGTGCGCGCTCTGGGAGGCTCAGGAGGGCTGGTGCCTCCTCTTGGGGTGGCTGCTGCCGGCATGCAAGGGGCTTCCCTCCCAGACCAGCAAAGCTACGCTCCCAGAGATGGCAGCGAAACTTCTCACCTTATCTTCTGCTCCTCTGCCTCGGTCTCTGAGGCGATTTTGGCTCGCAGCTTTAAGAGTCTCTCAGCTTCTTCCTTTCTGATACACAACTCTTCCTCCTCGGAAACCTTTGCCGAATCTTCTTCCGGAGACCTGAGAGATGAGCATCCAGGCAAAAACGAAAAAAAGTTCAGTACGCTTTCATATCCTCAGATCTCCTCCCCGAGGCTGCAGATCAGCTGTCGCTGCCACGAGCGGGGCCTGCCCGAGCGAAGCACGCTCAGGGCTCCGGACCATTAATTCTCCTGCACCCCTCAGAGCCTGGCTGCTGGCATGGGAGATGCAGCAGTCCCCGAGCACCAAACTCTGCGGCGCATTTTCACAATGCTCTATGTCATCACGGGTGGCACCTGGGGTGGTTTTTTTCCAGGCAATGAAATCAACTCCTATTAACTGAAAGCAGGCTCCCAGCCAAGGTAGCTGGATGCATTAATACCTCCGTAAGCTTTGTATTTTCATATGACACCCTTTTTACTACCGCTCTATTACTGCATAAGACAGCATTGCCACGACATTTCCTGCCAAAATACTGTTTCTGGCTGGCTTGGTGTGTTAAGAACATAAGTATCAAGGCCACCCGAAATGAAACACAAGCCTGGAGAGCAAAGCTCCCCCCAGGAGAGGACACAGCTCCCAGCATTGCTCCGCTCCCTGAACTGCTGTTAGATCCCCATGCACCGGCTGGGTTTCCCACCGGCATCCATGCCCTAGCCCTGAAAGCCTTGTCTGGAAGTCCGTCTGCAAACCACACAGTACCAGCGCTCCAGAGAGTTCCTCTGGGGTAACCTCACCTCCTCTAACGCTCCCATTTCCAGTCCTGTTACTGCCATTCAGCCCAGGATCCGAGCGCCTGCCAGGCAGTAAAGCTCCGAGCACTGAACTGGCAACTCTTCCCAGGTCAACCATAAGAGGCCAGGTCGGAGCAGTGAAAGCTGCGTGCGTAGGGCACGAGGGCTCACCCCGCGGGAGATGGGGAGCTGCTCTCCCGGCTGGCTCGGGGACTGCCTTCCCCTGGCAGACTGCGCTCCGCGCACCGCACTGACAGCGGACCGCTACTCATCTCACGATGGGCAGCTCCTCGCGCACGGCACTGCCTGTGCCAGGCCGAGTCCCGCACTCCTCCTCCCCAAAAGCCTGGTTCTTGCCTCGTTCACCCACGGCTCTGCAAAGCAGCGGTGGCCCCGCAACTGCACCGGCCTGTGCCCAGCGGCAATGAGACTGCAGCTGGGGAAGGCTCGGAGGAGAAACAGGCGGGCGATGGAGTAAAAAAGGAAAGTACCTGAGGGATTTTTCTTTTTGCTCATCAAGCTTCTCAGCTTCCTCCTCCTCCTGGAGCCTCATCTCCTCCTGGAATTGCTGAATTTTCTCCTTCTTTGCGTGCAATAAATGCATTTTCCCTCGCTCGAGCCCTGTCTCCAGCTCCTCAGCTGCTCCCTCAAGGGATTCTTCACTAGGCTGGTCCAAGGACTTCTCGTGTTTGACTTCCTTCTCAGGTTGCCTACCAAAAAGAGAAAGCTCCTTTGGCAAAAGGGTGACAGAAAACTGAGCAACACGAAAGGAACAGCAACATGCCCCCAGACAGTATCAACCCCAAACCAAAAATCTCAGAGCCGCCTACTCGAGAAGCTTCACCACCGACAAAGGGAGAGGACACGCAGACCCCCCCGGCTGCTGTGGAGCCCCTGCCGCTCGGCTCACGGGAGGCGAGGAACGGCAGCGCCGGCGGCTGGAGGGCACGGAGGCAGAAGACGAGCTTCCCACCGAGGAGCACGCTTCACAAGGCCGCTGGGGAGGACGCCGCGCGCGCTCCAGGCTTTGAGCAGCCCGTCAGCTCGGTCACAGCTCGGGGATGCCCCCCGCACCGCTGGCGGGCCCTCTCGCTGACTCCCAGAGAAACTCTGACCGAGGAATTACTGAACCCAGCCCTGGCAGCACCTGGGTCCTGAACAACTCGGATTTTGGCCCACCAGGGCTCACCTTGCGAGGGCGACGGGGTCCCACTTCGTGAAGGCTCCCATGGCTACGAAGCCCCAGCTGGGGCTGCCAGGCACAGAGGCAGACGCAGTCAGTACCTGTGTTCAGCCCGGGGACTGGCAACGCGCTTCCGACGGACCAGGTATTTTTCTGCAATTGCAATCTAAAGTGTGCTGGGAGTGTGCCAGCTCTAGGCAACAGAAAGCCTTAAGCGCTCCAAAAATTCAAAACCAATCTGTTCCCATTTAAGGTTTTTCAGACAGAGAGCAGCCAAATTGTAAGGTCTGAGAGAGGCTGAAGGGGAAGGAGGGGAAAATGAAGCCTCGTCTAGGAAAAAAATTTTACTCTTTGCTAGCGAAAGCTGGAGCAGCAAGGTCTCATCGTGCTCCAAGACTGCCAGCGAAAGGCAGAGGGACTTCTGTTTTGCCAGGAATCCGGGCAGTAACAGTCCCAGTAATATAGCCTTGAGTGAAGAGAGAAAAGGTCACTTACGCAGCTGTTAGCAAAAAAGAACAAGACAGAGGGAAGAGCAGTCGGGTTCTGGAAAACTCCGGCTTCACTAGCGCTCCTCCATAGTGCTACACGCTCTGGGCCAGCTGCAGAGATGCCTGCAGAAGATGCTGTTTATCAGGCCGCTCTGCAACGCAATTCAGCCGCTTCCACCTTTTTATCACGTTCTTCCTTTTGCCCCAGGTCTTGCTCAAAAAGAGATCCAGCCAACACATGCACATTTACACCACTCGTCACACTTCCCGACAGAGAAAGGGAGATGCTGTGCTGGTCTCCACAGCAGATTGCTTCTCCACCACCTTGTCCCGAGAGACGCACTGCCTATTTTTCCCGTCGCATCTGCTCATCTGTCACGTGACATGGAAAGCAAACGCAGCACAATCACTTCTGCCGAGACCTTCTGGGGCAGTGGAACCACGGGTACGTATCCGCGAGGCCCATCGACACAGCACAGCAACGGAGCCCCGGCGTGCGCGGGGAACCCGCGCCCCACCACCCTGCGCTCTGCCCTTACTATCTCACAGCAACCAGCGTTCCCAGTGACTCTAAGAGTGGGGTCATTTGCTGGGGTTTTTGTTGCTGTCGTCCCCCCCCCACTCAGCAAGCGACCTCGGGAGTCAGAAAGCATTTCTCAAAGGAGGGCGCACACATACAGCCTCGTCAGCGACACGGGCAAGGAGGAGGCTTTTCCAGGCACAAAGCACACAGCTCCTTCTCCAGCCTGCAGGGTCCTGTGCCACAGACCCCCGGGCTGAGCTGCCGTGCCCCCCTCGCCAGTACAGACCGTCCACGTGGCTCTCGCCAGCGAAACAGCTGCCTGGGTCTGCGTACGGCGACGCTCGAGCTCTGCCGTGCCCACCGAGCCGCAGCTCCCTGCGCGCTCGCTTCAGACGCCACACAGGGGGACGGAAGGACAAACGCCGTTATGCCGACGATCCCCGGACCGAAACGAAGCCCTTACTCTTTCTGCGGGGCAGCAAGCTCCTCCAGCGACCCCTCCTCCGGCTCCTGCGCCACAGCCTCCTCCGGCCTGGGAGCTTCTAAAGCAACACACTTCTCTTCTGGTGCTTCACAAGCGCTTTGATCCCTCTCACTTTGCAGCACAAAAGAGGCAACAGAAGACCGGATTAGCACAGACCAGAGCGAGCGGCTGCTGCAGGTAGACCAGACGGGGGGAAGACGGGCACCAAGCCATGCCTGCCAACGGGACCCGTCAGTCCGACCGGGGCTGCCGAAGGCACGGCAAAGCTCCCAACCATTCCCACCCCCTTGAGCCCTTCCAGACTCACAGGCAGCTCGGGATTTAGTGGGTGTCAGTCTCCAAACACTGAATCCCTTCCCTGGATTATCTCTGTCCAGGCCCTTAGAGAATTTCCCCACGATACGTCAGCCCCATGAGCAGCACTCAGGCTGTTGGCCAGATTACGGATGGAGGTATTGGCAGGCACGTTTACATCTACAACCCTGCTTCGTCTTGGAAGTACAGAGCAGAGAGACAAGGCAAGCACGAGCTAGCTTTCCAGGCAGAGAGCAAGAGAGGATGCACAGCAGCAGGTACCAAGCGAGAAGGAGACAATTCCTGCAGGCAGAACGCGTTTTTGGGGACCTTCACACGAACAGCTCCTCTAAGAACCAGGCTGCAAATCCCAAGTGCGCCCAGCCAGTCATGAAGACGGACTGCAGCTTCTTCTGTTCACAGGTTTTCCTGGCACGGGCAACAGCTTCTCGGTTCCCAGTGCCCCAGATTTTATGGCACTCTGTGCGGAGGCTAACAGTCTCGACACGATTCCTCTATCAATGCCACAGGCTGCGGCTCTCCAAGGGGGAGAGGAGGGGCTCCAGAGAGCACGGAGCTCACCGCTCAGCACAGTATTTCAACTGTTTAAAACAAGTCACCACACACAGGCTGAAAACAGCTCCCCTGGACAGCCTAGTCCTTGCGGAGCCAGCATTGCTCTGGGGGTAACAGCTGGCGCACCTGAGAGCGAGCTGTCCACGTGCCAGGCTGTCACCGAGCTGCAGGCTTACACCTGCTCCGCCAGCGACTTGCTCTGGGCCACCTCTACGGGAGGCAGCGGCAGAGCAGCGTTCGCTCTGTGGCTGGACTCTCCTGCCGCTCGTGACAGGCGCCAGGCTGGCCCTGGGAGCCTGCAGCGACGGGCTCTGCCCAGCGGAGAGCTGGCAGCCCAGCAGGACCAGTGCCGACCGCGACTGGGGGCTGCCTCGGAGCCAGAACGGCTTGTCAGCGGGCAATGGCCAGCGGCTCAGTCCTCCGTGGTTAAACGCCACAGGGCACAGCACGCAATGTTACCAGGTTTGGACCGTCTTGGCAAGAGCATGACCTTCACAGCCTTAGAGAAAAGTCAGATAGCTGCAAGGGAAACAGCAGGCAGCTCCACATCTGGGGCCGTCACAGGGAAACGAAAGACAGGCGGTTTTGCTGCCTACCCATCCAGAAGCCGAAACAAAGCTGAAATCTGCTGAGATAGTACTAAGGAGGCGGCAGGAGAAGCGAGAAGCTTAGTGGGAAAGACCCTGCGAGGAGCTGCAGCATCTCGGGGCGTTCCGCCGGGGACACCTGCACGGGTCACAGTGACCGGAGCAGAGCAGGGATGGACGAGGCAGGACAGCCATCTGGAGCCAGAGCTGCCCACGCCTCCTTAGCTGCTCTGACCGTTTGTACCATACCTCTCAGCAGCTTCTGTTCTTTTGCTTTGCTCTTCCTCTACACTGGCTTTGCTTTGGTCTCTCTCCTCTTCTCCCAGCTCCTGGGCCTGCAGGTAAAAGCAAACAGCGTGGAGTTTGCTGGCTCCTTCACCAGCAAAGCCTCCCAGGACCTTACCGTGGTTCTGCTGCAGGGCAGCACCGCTCCGGTCCAGCGCCTCAGCACTGAGCCCAGGGACCAGAGAGCACCCACAGCCTGCTCCACAACAGCCAGCTGCACGCGCCGGCCGCCTCCCCTGCAGCCGACCGAGGGTCTCGAAACACCCATCCCGGGACGCCTCGCGGGAACGGTGCCTCCGGCACAGCCGAGAGGCCCGGGCGCTCAGCTCCCCAGGCGGTGCTGGGTTACGGTCTGGGCGCTGCTTTTTCAGCACGGCAGACGAACTCCCTGCCAGCCCTAAGCACTCTGGGCACAGGTTTGGTTTTTTGCTGAAGGGCATCTTACCTATCCACATAGCACTAAACTCCCTGAACAGAGCAGGACAAAATTCTCCTAGAAGAGGAACGTCACAAACACAAGATCATGTCCCGTGGCCACAAAGAAGCCGATCTATTGGCCGTGACCAAAGCCACAGCAGGACCCAGCCCTGCCTCGCACCCCGGCTCTCAGGCAGCCTGTGACGGGCAGTACACCCACAGTCTCACCCACCCAGGCAGTTCTGACTACTCGCTCCCCAGTGCATCAGCTTGGGTGCCGCTAAGGAAGCCAGCCCCCTCGGTAACGCACCCTGAGCAACCGCAGTTGGCTTCTTCACGACCTAGTAAATATTCAAAATATGAAGAGCCGACCTTTGCATATGCAACAGCCAGCTGCTCCCACTCCCACCTGCCAGCTACCAGGCACTGTGTCCCCGCAGCAGCACACGCAACCACCACGGCGCAGCTCACCCAGGGAGGGGAAGAACTTCCAGTTGCCCCCCACACGGAAAGCAGTGAGGGCTCATGCTCCCTGCTGAGGTTGCTGGTCCCCAGAAGAGTCGCCCATTCACAGCTTCTCGGGGGCCGCAGAAACGGCGGGCGAGCTCAGCCCCTGCCACGCGGGAGCGTACGGTGGAGCAGGGCCAAAACAACACAGAATTAAAACAGCAGTAATTTATGCAAATGTTCAGCAGAGCAAACAGCAGAAGGATTCCCTGCAAGTGCTGTCACCTTCCATCACATCAGCCTGGCCAGAGCTCTCCCAGGCAGCTCCCCCTCCCAGCCTCCCTCCTGCCCCGGTGTAAATAATGACTTCAATTCCCGAGAACCGAGGAGCTCAGCAAATGTTTCCTGGCTCAAAATGGGCTCTGTCACTGCTGCCTGTGAAAGGAAAGAAGCCAGACAAATGGAGAATGAGCTCTTCCTGAGAACAGGGATAGCCAGTCACTGGGTAACGCTGCCGAGCCCACGCACGGGGCCACGGCTGCCCCCCGCCCAACACGGCTGCCCACGGTCCCTGCCCAGCACCGGAGCCTCTGGAGGCATCTGAGAGGGTGAGGACAGCGCCTGCCTGCAGGCAACAAGGGCTGGTGTTAAGCCTTGTCCGTGACACCACCGGAGCGCCCTGCCCCTCCTGTTGCCTCAGGGTCCCCAGCAGTCCCAGCCCTGCCAGCAGCTTAGCTTTCTGCCCTGCCGGCTGCATCCCGCAGAGGACATGTCCCACGCCCGCGATACAACGCCAGTCTCGCGGGCACGGGAAAGCGGGAGGACAGATTACGGGCTGCCTCCTCGCTCGGCACAGCGCGGTTCCCGAGGGACCTCAGCAGGAGGATCTCTGCGGCTCCAGCACACAGCTTAGATCGCGTGCCGGCTTCCAGCCCCCCAGCACCGTCACCCCGCGTGCCGCAGCAGGGCCAGCGAAGCAGGATGCCAGCCCTCGCAACGCCTGCGAAGCGCAGGGCGAAAGGAGCAGCCTCCCCACGGCCAGCAGAGAAGCCAGGTCTAGCAGGCAGCAGCCCACACGGCCTCTGCAAGCCACCACAGCTCCTGCCTAAACACGCTAACCAGAAGCCTCCGGTACTGTGCTCCTGTAGCTGACAGAGGCGGCCTTCTTTTACAACAGAATATTTTGCCCATGCATACTGAAAGCCAGGCAAGCTCCTTCTTACAACCCAGAGCCATTTCAGACTCGCCTCTGTCCACAGACACCAGAGAGCAGCTGCGGTTCTGCAGGGAGCACCATTTCAAATCCACCTCTCTGCCCAAGGCAGGGCTGTACCGCGCTCCAAACGTGGCTGCTCCACCAAGGCATCTGCACGCACGGTGACGGCGCCGCAGCACGCATACGTTTTGCTTTCCCTTCACATCTGATTACGCTCATTACTAGGCACCAGAGGGCAGGTGTACTTCCAGGCACCACCTTACAACCTGGACAGCTCCTCTCTGCTGGCCAGGTGGGGAATTTGCCGCCCAGGGTCTCCCCCAGTGCCGCCGATCGACTCGCTGGCAATCAGAGCAAGGCTGAGTAAGCCCCAGCTGGAGCCCGACCCTGCGCCGCGCTGTGCAGCACGCCCTTCCAGCCGACACGCTGACGAGCCGAGATGCTGCCAGAGAGGGGGAGCTGAGCGGGCTCCACAGGAACGTGGGGCTCAGAGAGCCAGCTCAGCAACACGCTGAGAAGCCAAGGACACAGCCTCCAGAGGCACTGCGATCTTCCTCAGTCAGAACTGCCCGACCGCAGCCACATGCTGGGCTAACGCAAGACAGGCAGCGCGGACCTGCGCACGCAGACCTGCACTCCCTCGCACGCCAGACTCTCCGACAGGAGCCTAGGTTTCCCCCTCCATGAAAGCAGGCAAGACAACCAAATGCTTACAAATCAGCTTCCCTACACCAAAATCTGTCGGAGGGAGTTAACCTCCCTTTCATTCCCAGTTATGCTATCGTGTTCAGTTACACAACTCCTTTCCATCTGCTTAAAAGAAAGCAAAGGACAAATACAGTCACAAAAGGGAAAAAGTAAAATAGGCTCTGCTTCCCGCCATTCCCCGGGAAAGCCGTTTGTCTGCACTTGTACCGGGGCAGGGAAAGTACACGCGTGAGCTTGCACGCACGCACCCCTCACAAGCCACCCCTACTCAAAGCTTACATTCTTTGTGTAGCTACCCGCACCTCGCCTCTGCAGAAAAAACAAGGCACTAGTGACGCTGCTCTACGCCCTGGCACTTAACACATCGCTTCTGCTCGCCTCTGCCAAGCCGTTACGCCGACAGCATCACCCCGCGACGAGCGCACCACGGCACAGCGTTTGGCCCTGCCTGCTCACAGGTTGGTCCCTGCTCACACACACGTCGCACTTACCTGGCACACGGGGCTGTCCGAAGCAGGAGACAGGACCCCCACGTCCAGTACCCGCTCAGAAAGCTGCCTCTGGAAACCCAAGTCCTACAGAAGAAAGCAGAGAAGGATCAGTGCCCCACGGGCACGCGCAGGTTTCCCAGAGATCCGGAGCGACTGGACCAAACCCCTAGCACAGCTGGAATCCGCGCCCACCCACCCACTGACCGCACGTCTCTTGCAGCACTGGGTATCTGAACAACCTCAAAGGTTCACAGGCCTCTGCCGCTCTCGTTTCTGGCACTGCTGCAGGCTTCCTGAGACTCTTCCTAGGAGTCAGCTTGTGCGAGTTGCCCACGAGCTATTCACTCCCCGAGATCATTCTCCACCCTGGCAGAGTCCCGGGGGTCCCTGCACTCAGCTGCGCGCAGGGAGCACGTGCCTGCGCACACGTGCCCACAAGCGAGTGCCACAGAGGGTACCGTTCGCGGCAGCGGCCCCTCGCCAGCACGCAGGCTTGCGCTAACACCGATAAATAATGATATTCGCAGCCATTTGCTGGCCCTGCCGCCCCTGCTCCCACTGGCAGATGGCAACGGCAGCTTCCTGTGGGGATGAGGAGATGCTGACGGGCATCTCCCCCCATCCCGGGTCTCCCCTCCCGCGTGCTCTCGCTCCTCTTCAGGAGCCAGGTCTCCCGCCCATACAGACTCCCCTAGCAAAAGCTGCCGAGTCCCTTCAAGCATAATTTTTACACTGCTCATTATTTTCCTTTTTGCAATGATCTGAGCACGGTCCCAGCTCCAAGTGACCTACTTTTGCAGGGCTGTCACTTCACCCACCGACAGAGCCTGCTACGCGCCGGACGGGGCTGCTGGCCTGTGCCAGGCCGTAAGGTCGTCGCGCAGCAGCGCAGGGCTCGGCAGGCGGAGTGCGAGACGCGGGCACAGCACGGACTGGGAATGCGCAGCCCACACCCACGGGACAAGGAGCTTTTCGGGACTCACCACGGGCAGGATCAGCTCATCGTCCGAGCGGCTGGAGACTCGCAAGTCCTCCCCACAGTCGCTGGTCTCGGAGGCCTTGGAAAGCCGAGAGAAGACATGCATCACAGCCCGTACGTATCTCAGGCCTGCAGCCTCACCCACCTCGGCATTTCCCACAAGGTGACAAACGATACTGGGAAGACAAATCTGGCCTCTCACTAAGGCAGGGAAGAAGGGGCGACTGAAAATCAGAGGAAAGACGCTAAGGGTGTGACCCCCGAGACAAGCACAAAAGACAGACCACTTCACAGAGACAAAGCACTGGGGAGGGAGGGCAGGGGTACCAAACGGGACTGGGGAGGGCAGGGAAGTGCTCTTCAAACAGCCCTCATAAAAAAGCACTTGCTTACTGTCCTCTGCTCCTTCTGCCAGGATCTCTGCAGCTCTGAGAACTCCCCAGCCTGCCACGCAAATGGGTAAAGCCACAGAGAACAGTATCACGATCTTAAAAGGACCTCAAAAGCACACCCTGCCATGCCCACCTCATTGCAGCGGGGACTCCTGCGCTCCCAGCCATCGCGACATCACGAAACAGTACGCAGCCGGACAGGGTGAGCACCCGTGTAGCCCTGGGACTTCGGCAGAGCTACCCAGACACACAGAGCAAGCACGCAGGGAAGCGTCAGTCAGAGCAAAGCTTTCAGCTTCACGCTCTTCAGGACAGAGCGCGCTTCCCAGGCTCGCTTTTGCAGCTTATCACTTCTTAAAACATTACATGCGAATGGAACGGGAAAAATCATCAAAATCAGCAGGAAGGAAGCTAGACTGGAAAGAGACAGTTTTTCAGACCTCACATTCTAACATTTCTGGAAGACGCTGAACAGGAGTGGGTGGCGTGAGCCCGTCTGGCACCCCAGCCGCAGGGGCCAGGCCACGAACCCGTCTGCACCTCGTGACCCTTCACGGCTCCGCTCCTGCCAGAGACCGCGGGGCCACACACGCGCGGGCAGCCGCCTGCGGGCAGCCGCCTGCCAGCTCTCCCCGCAGCGCGCCGCAGAAGCAGCGGGCAGGCTGCAAGCTGCCGTGCCCGGCGGACTCGAGCTCCAGCTCCGCAGCCAGCCCCGGGTACCGTCCCTCCTGGCGCGGCCTCGGCAGAGCCGCCAATCTCTCAGCTGGCAGCTCGCTTCACGCTTTTGCCCCGGCTCTGCATAAGCTGAGAGAAACAACAGAAGGAGGGAAACAAAGCGGCGCGGACAGCTGGGCTTGGTGTGAACTTCATTACAAAACCTGCGTGCCTCGTACAGATGGCAGCACGGAAAGCTGAGACTTCCTTCTCCTCCCAGACTCGAAACACGCGTCGCCGTTCGGGGTTTTTGCCTGTCGGTTGCTTTGGACCGCATTTTGTGTGCGCGTACAGGAACCACTTCCCAGCTCCATACCACGGACCCCGAGGGGGGAATCCGGACAGCTCGTGGCCCCCCAGGAACACCCTGCTGATTAGGAAAGCTGCACTGGGTTTGTGTGGCCTGGTTTGGGGGCGGGGGGGGCACGACTACTGGGGTGGCTTCTGTGAGAAGCTGCCAGAGCTTTCCCCGTGTCCGACAGAGCCAAGGGTCCAAGACGGACCCGCCGCTGGCCAGGGCCGAGCCCACCAGCAACAGCGGTAGCACCTCTGGGATAACACTGTTAAGCAGGGGAAAAAAATCACTGTGTAACAGCAATTGCAGCAGGAGAGAGGAGTGAGAATACGTGAGAGAAACAACTCTGCAGACACCAAGGTCAGTGCAGCAGGAGCACTTACACTGACTGACAGAAGACGAGTAACTGCTCCAAGAGCTTTCCTGAATCAGGGCCCTACGAACCAACAGGAACAGCCACAGCCGCTGCCACGCCAAACCCAAGCCACGCAGGCAGGTCTCTTACTTTGCCAGTATCCAGCCTGCTGTCTGTTTTCAGCTCAGCTGCTGCTCCTTCCCTCATTTCCTCCGCTATCTCTCCACCAACAGACACGGTGTCGATGGTGGCAGCCGGGCTTGCCAGCCGGTCTGCCTCGGCAGCCGCAGCAGCTGGAGATGCAGCTCTGGGTTGCCCAGGACCACCGGGCACATCCGTCCCCGCTGCGCTGCCTTCCCCCAGAGCCTGCGGCAGCTCCTCAGCTGCAGAGACGTCACCTTCCCCCTCAGCAGCCGCCGTGCCCCGCAGCTCGCTCCCGGCGAGCTTCCCGTCGGACTCCTCCTTGCTCTGGCCAGACAGGCTGCTGTCCGCATCTCCAGGGAGGACTCGGACTGGAGACGGAGGGCACGCCGCTTCAGAACCCAGCGAAGACTCTTGCTCTTCTTCAGCGTGTCCTGATTCTAAAGACTCCTTCTAGGCAGCAAGTCAAACACAATTATAGCTACAACATTCTTTACCCCCTCTCTGGGAGGATGCAAGGGTCAGAAAAAGCACAGATTCTCCTACAGCCAGCAGCAAAATCGCAACGCTTTGGGTGACTTCGAGACCAGTTTAATTCCTTTTCATACAGTCCCTTTCAAAGACAAGGAACTTCATTCAGATAAACACGCTCACTTCTTGGGCTCAGACTGTTTTTCCCATCTGCTGCTTTTTGATTCACAGGGTCTCAGTGGACAGGAGTCAGCAGCGGGTGCCGCGGGGCCCATCGGCCCCTGGGAGCAGCCCACGTGCTCTGCAGGAGACCCGTTTATGCTTCCACATTGCATCTGTTCGGATGGAGATGGGCGTTTGCCAGAGACTATCACTGGGCATTGAACCACAAGCAGAGAAGAGCAGGCAGGATGCTATCGTCCCACCTTCCAGCGGGCCAAACTGGAGGGCAGGCACCGATTTACGCCACCGCTCCGAGCTCAGAACCAGCCTGTGACTAGCTAGGACACTAGGCTGAGAACTGGCAGCACCCACTGGCCTTGGGAAAAGCCACTCCCGAATTCAGGCTTCGGCACCCAAAGGTTGGACCGCCTCTCCCAGCAGCGGGGAGGCCCACACAACTGACAACAAAGCGTGCGAGAGCCAGGAGCAAGCAGGAAAAGGTTCCCTCATCAGTATGCAAACAAAGCTGCTAGCACGTCCTACTTTCTCGCTGTTTTATTAATGCTGTGGTGTCTTGTCAAACATTAGCTGCATCCTGTGTACAGCGTGTACCGTACACAGACCGCATATTTTAACGATGTATTTTTATCAAAGTGCAACTGGAACGCTGGCAGCCTTAAACCCGGAGCGGCAGCAAACCGGGAGCACGTCTCCTCGCACACTGTTTGTCTGAGAGACCTTCTCAGGGCCGAGCACGCCATCCATCAAACCAGAGCGGAGGACAGAGCAAGCAGATCGCTGGGTGCTTCCCAAAAACCTGCAGTTCGGAGCCTCGCCTGCAGTCCACCCAGAAGCAAATGGCAGCTTGTGGCCCCGTCGCGGCTCAGGGCCGGGTGAGCGGAGGCTCACCAGCACACCCCGGGATCACTACCCAGCACGCCAGGCCCTCGGTAACGTCTTTACCCCAGCACCCAGGAAGAGGAGGCGTTTCTTTAGCGTCGCTCCAGCGGCGGAGCCCGCGCCGTGCTTCCCTGCACCCAGTGATCGGGGCGTCCGGGAAGCTGCGCTCCCTTTGGGACCGGCTCGGTTCAGAGCCTCCCTGAGGACCTCTCTCCGGGACATCCACCGGTGCTCAGGAAGAGATCTGCCGAGCCAGACCGGTCAGGATTCGTACGCTGCGAAGCAGTACACAGCTATTCACCTTGGAGGAGCACAGCTGGCCACAACAGAACGCAGCGATGGATCCAGTGTGCACACAGGAAGATTCCTCTCCAGGCGAGTTTACCTCGGGTACTAGAATATCCCAGAATAGTTTCTGTAGCTGGTAGAATCCTATTTTAAGGACAGATACTGACAAAACTTTTGCTCCCGTTACACCTTCATGACCCCAAATGCAGCCCTCGGGAAGGGGGAACTATGCCAGTCAGAGGCAGCGGCGGAGGGGGAGGCAGGGAGGCTCTCCTCCTGCAAACACAGACTGAGGACTTCCTATGGATCTCAGCGCCAGGACGAGCCGGCCGGGTTATAACTGGCTTCAGCCGATCTTTTCGCGAGCTGTGGCACAGCTCACCTGCAGCCGAGTGGCACTAACCGGTGACAAATTCCTGCCTACCAAATCGCTAGTTCCAGCGATCAGCACGAGTCTGGAGAAAGCACACGGATACCAACGGGCCCAGGCTTTGGAAAGGCACCTGGTCCAGAGACGAGCAGGCCGTCTGAACAGCAGCCACCAAAACCGGGTGCTGCTGCTCCCAGCCAACAGCGTGGCCGGGCCGCTTCTCTGGGCTTCAACAGGCTGAACGTGAGACATTACAATAGGAAGTTTCACAACCTTTCTACCTTTAAAACGAAAAAAAACAAGAGAAAAAATCTCACCCTGCCTACAGAACGCCTTGGAAAGCTGACGTGCTCGCCCCTTGCTCCCTGATTTCCGGCTGTTCTCGGGCACCGAAGTACAGAGGGGTTAGGTCTGCCAGACCCCATCTGTGGGTAGCATCTGCCCTCGGTTTTCAAGTTTACACCTCTCTCCTCGCATGCAATACTTTAACCAGGGAAACAAAGCAAGCAAGCCACTATCAGATCCACACCACAATGCCAGAAGCTGCCTACTGCATGCACAGCGTCAGCGACGTCACGCAAGCGGGACCGGGACGTCAGAGAGCCGCTCATCACCTCTCCCGGGCTGGCAGCCTCCGCTGCGGGCCTCCTCCGGCGCTGGGGATCAGCTTCAGCCACGTCAGCTAGCCGGCTGCCACCGCGTTCCTCCTCTGCTTTGCTGTGCTCCTGGCAGGGGGGGCAACACGGCCGCTCGCAGAAACCCCCACGGCACCCCCCCGAGCCAGGCGGGCCACCTCCCTGCGACAGGTCACTGCCCTGCGCGTCGCCCACCGCACGCAGCCGGAGCAGCCAGCTCTCCAGCCGCGCCGCTCTCCAGCCTCTGCTCCGGACCTCACAGGCCCGGCTTCCCAAACGCCGAACGTTTCTGCTCTGCGTCCTTCCCTGCCGCTGCCTTTGCTGCTGCCCAGCTCGGCGACCTCGCGGCTCTACCCAGTTCCTCGAGCTCAGGGCTCCACATCAGCTGTGGCTCGCTACAGCGGCTCGCAGCCACGCTGCCCCAGCACGGGAGAGAGCAGGGCTGTGAACACCGCGGCCACTGCCGCCCCTCCACCAGTCACCCCTGCGCCCGCGTGTCCCGGGAGCCTGCCGCACCGCTTCCCACCCATCCCTGCAGGACCGCTCGAGCTGTACTGCGCNATGTTTGCTTTCAGAGACAGCTCCCTTTCACACNTCTCCATCTGGCAGAGAAGCCGTGCCGGGTAACTTCCCCCCCCNGAAGACACCCCTCGACTCCCAGTGTTTGCCCAGAGACTGACCTGTGCAGAAGGCGGAGCACTAAACCCCCCACGCTGCAAGCGCTGCATCAAGGGGGTCGCTTCTGCTGCCACGGGACCCTCTCCCCAGGCACCCAGCGTTGCTGCCAGACCCCTTTCTCCCCTCGCCCCTTCCAGCAGCATCCCAAGGCCCTTTTGCATTCTAGAGCAGAGTCCTGCCTCTCCGCAGCAACTATTCCATCGCAGGACGTCGAGCAGCCAGACAGCCGGGCTCAGGCCAGCGCTAACCCCGCGAGCAGCCAAGCAACCCCAGGTGCCTAGAAGGGCCCCTCTGTCCAAGTGTACATTCTAAGTAAAACACACAGACCTCACAGCTCAAGCTCTCCAGCCTCTGACCTGGGTTCCAGCTTCAGCGCCTCTTCCCCAGCTGACTGACTCCGTGCTCCAGAAAAGCCCGCTCGGGGGCTGCATTTCTCCCATCTCTGCTCCCCCTCTCGCAGACGCTCGTGCCATCTTCGATGCCGCCCCCGCTCTCACCCGACATCCCTGCGCCTCAGCAAGCTGCCACGACCACCGACCCGCTTCCTTTGAACACAGGTATTCAGCCCTGACCCACAGGCTACACGAAGCCAGCCTCTCACCGCGTCACCCACACTACAAACATCTCCCTCCCCTCTCCAGGGCTCGCTACACAAACCCTCTCCTCTCCCCACTCGGTAAGGAAGGAGCAGGGCTCGGGCTGCCGGCTGAGGCTCGTCCACAGGAATGCCCTTCTGCTGCCATCTCATGGAACTACAAATGAAGTGTGTTTGCCAGTGAGGCACCGATGCCTCACCCGGACTGAGCGATGGCCCCTCTGGGCTAACGGAGCCCGGCTGTTGGGCGGCCGTTGCCATTTCCCGACGGACTCCCGAAGCCCTGCCGCGGCACCGGAACACCAAGCCAGCGCTTTGTCCCCGGACACATTAGCATTTGGGTGACAAACTGGGCCCCGACAGGCTGCTTGTCGTTCGGAGAGCCGGGCCTCTCTCCTTCACATCCACCTTAGCATAAGCCTTTGCACTTTCTGCCCAGCACTGTGAATGGGTTCTCCAGCAAAGTACTTTACAGCTTAATTCTCATCTGCTGTGAAGAGGATAAGGGAAATACTGTAGAGCGTTTTAAAAGAAATTAATTTGCCTTTCAGATAGCGGAACGGAATTTTCAAGGCGGTAAGACAGGATTACTGCCAGTGCAAACAGCTGGGCCGAATCAGCAGAGCTGCTTGCGAGGCGCTTCGCATGGTGCCCTCGTCCTCTTAAGCCTGCTCACCACTAAGGAAGCGCAGGCAGCGAGCACACGCCCGCAGGGAGAGCAGCACGCCGGCACCAGGCCACGCGTGTTCTGAAGGCCTCGCTGACGCCCTGCGTCTCGGCCATGGAACTGATCGGCAGTGCAAGAACACAACAGGCTCCAGGCTGCCACAGAAAGGTGGCCACACGCAGGCCACAGGGAGGTTTCCAAGAATTTCATGGAAGGGAGTGACAGCGCAAGAACGGCGCTTCCAGAGCACGTTCCGCTCTCCCGTCCCCAGCAACAGCACTGCAGCCTCAGCTGAGAACGAGCCTTCTCTCTACATGCACTGGAAAAAGCAATGAGGAAGCAAACCGTGCCTCTTCCTCAACGAGCCTTCCTCCCACAGCAAGCACAGCGGCACCCCTCCGACCCCAGACCCTCTCCTTTCTGCTGCTCCTTGGAAGAGCTGGTTTCCAGCTTGCCCGCTGCACCTACACGGCTCTAAGATTCCCTGACTTTATCCAGAACGAAGCAAATCTCCACCCTGTGCGAAGATGCCCACATCCCACCTACCAACCCAGGAGCATTCTCCTTCAAGCACAAACTTGCCTTCGACACCCACACCGCTGTCCCCTGCAGACGGCAGCAGGCTTCTCACACGCTCCCCCAGCCCTGCCGCCGCACCCTGCTCTCCCTCAGCCCGCCCCGGGCTGCTCCTGCTCACAACGGACACACGGCACGCATCCCTCCGGCCCCTCTCCCGCGCCCTCTCGCTCCCCAGCCCGGGCGCTGGCTGGGCAGTGCCGCAGCTCCTCTCCTGCCCGGGCAGCTTCTCCCGCCCGTCTCGCATCACCCGCATCCCTACCTCAAAGTCAAAGCTTCCTCCCAGGGCGCTGACATCCATGTGCACGTTTTTGAACAGCCTTGCTGTCCCACGGAGACTCTGCAGGCATTAAAAAAAGGAGATGACCACCACTGAGTTCGGGCTTCCGCAGCCCCGCGGGCCACGCAGGAGGAACTGGGGGTGCGCGCTCAGTGGCAGCGGGCAGCAGCGTCACAGCGATACGCCAGCAGCCAGTTCGCTCTGGAAACGCATCGCGGCCGACGCTGATGGATAGGGAGTACGGAGAAAACGGCATTAGACGCTTCTTGGCAACCGAGCACCGCACAGAGGAAATGCCGCACAAATTCCGGCCCAGAGTCGAATGGCACAACCGCGGTCCGCCAGCAATGACCAGGGGAGCATCAGTTCCTCACTCCCTGAGGCTTCCCGCACCGTGGTGAGCGACACGCGTTCAGAGCCACACGGGTTCTGGCTTCGGCTGCCGCCAGCAACAACAGCGGCACGCGGCCGCCCCTCCCCCCGCCGCAGTGCGGAGGAGAAGGGAAAGAAGGAGGCGGAAACCGGTGGGTCGGGATAAGGGCAGATTCACAGAGCAGCAAACAGAGGGAACAGGAACAACAACGATGCAGATAAGGAGAAAACAGGACACAAACTCGCACAACAGACCCTCTCTCCCGGACAGGACCGGCACCAGTGAGTCCCCGCCGCCCCCCCTCCCCAGGAGGTCCCATGGTATGGAGTACCGGGCTCTGTTTGGCCCGGTGGGGTCAGCCCCCACCCCTGGCTGTGCCCCTTCCTGGAGTCCGGTGAAAATTAACCCTGTCCTGGCCGAACCCAGGACACCACGGCACGCAACCTACCTCACTCTCACTTTCCTCCTCTTCCTTTCTCCCTTCATCTGGAGCCGCTGCGTCCAAGGAACTCTTCTCTTGGCAGACCAAGGCCAGCAACTTCTTGGTCGGGCTGGTGGGCTTACAGGTCTCTGCAGGCTGCAAGGTCGGAAAGAGAACGGGAAGTCAAAGGACAGCTGAGGAGAAAGGGGACACACAAACGCAGAGGCCCACCGGCCCGCGGCAGGGATGCTGCACAATTCCAAGAAGGTGCTCAGGAGAAAGGTCTACGGGATGTGGCACGAGGGATAGGCCACTTCGGAGGAATTCAAGAACACTGTCAGAGCATGCAAGGAAGCAACGAGGAAGGCTAAGGCCCATCTGGAACTAAATCTGGCAAAGGATGTCAAAGACAACAAGCAGGACTGCATCAGGTACTTTAGCAGCAAACGGAAGACTAGGAAAAATGGGGGGCCGCTGCTGAATGAGGTGGGTGCCCTGGTGACAGAGAATACGGAGAAGGTGGAGTTACTGAATGCCTTTGCTTCACTCTTCACTGCTAAGGCTGGCCCTCAGGCATCCCAGCCGCTGGAGGGAAGAGAGGAAGCCTGCAGAAAGGATGACCTTCCCTTGGTTAGGGGGATCGGGTGAGAGATCATTGAAGCAAACGGGACACCCGCAAATCCATGGGCCCCGATGGGATGCACCCAGGAGTGCTGTGGGAGCTAGCAGATATCATTGCCGAGCCACTCTCCATCATCTTTGAAAGGTCCTGGAGCACAGCAGAGGTGCCCGAGGACTGAAGGAAAGCCAATGTCACTCCAGCCTTCAAAAAGGGCAAGAACGAGGACCCAGGGAACTGCAGGCCGGTCAGCCTCACCTCCGTCCCTGGAAAGGTGATGAAGCAGCTCATTCTGAATGTCATCTCCAAGCAAGTGGAGGAGCAGAAGGTTATCAGGAGTAGTCAACGTGGATTCACCAAGGGGAAATTATGCTTGACCAATCTGATAGCTTTCTACAGTGGCATGACCGGCTGGGTAGACGAGGGGAGAGCCGTGGATGTTTTCTGCCTTGACTTCAGCAAGGCTTTTGACACTGTCTCCCATAACATCCTCCTAGGAAAGCTCAGGAAGGGTGGGCTGGATGAGTGGGCAGTGAGGTGGATTGAGAACTGGCTGAATGGCAGAGCTCAGAGGGTTGTCATCAGCGGCACTGACTCTAGTTGGAGGCCGGTAACCAGTGGTGTCCCCAGGGGTCAGTACTGGGCCCAGCCTTGTTCAACTTCTTTGTCAGTGACCTGGATGAAGGGACAGAGCGTACCCTCAGCAAGTTTGCTGATGACATAGAACTTGGAGGAGTGGCTGTGCTGCCATCCTGGAGAGTTTGGCGAGAAGAACCTGATGAAGTTCAACAAGGGCAGCAAATGCAGGGTCCTGCACCTGGGGAGGAATAATCCAATGCACCAGTACAGGTGGGGGAGAGCAGCTCTGCAGAGAGGGACTGGGGAGTGCTGCTGCGCAACAAGTTATGCTTCTAAATATCTTCAGGGGGGGTGTCAGCAGGATGGGGCCAGACTTCTTTTCAGGGGCAATGGGCACAAACTGAAGCATAGGAAGTTCCACCTGCACACGAGGAAGAACTTCTTCACTCTGAGGGCAATGGAGACTGGAAGAGGTTGCCCAGAGCAGCTGCAGAGTCTCGTTTTTGGGAGATACCCGGACTCCAGCTGGACGTGCTCCTGTGCAGCCTCTGAGCCCCAGAGGGCCCTTCCAAGCCCTGCCCTGCTGTGGTCACACGCTACCCTTGCTCCGCAGAGCTCCGTCTCCAGCAGGAGAGGATGTATTTTTTACAAGGCTGCACTTCCCTGTACACCAAGGGGCTCCCACCCTGAAGAAGCACAGCCAAATCACCTGCCTGGGCCTCAAAACACTGCTTCAGCCAAGGCAGCATTAAAATAAAATGTTTAAAACCACCAGCAAGAAGAAAGCCTTCAGGGAAGGTGTTTATTTGTATAAAGTTTTGCACATCTGTCATTTTATTTTCCTTTAACAGATCAATTTGTTACCACTTTAAACATGTTTGTTTTGTTGACCCAAAGGGCACGTTCCATAAATAATCATTTGATGTGACTGATTATTACATTGGTCCAGAAAGTTGTACTTTTAATCTCGGCAGAAAACAGTTGAGTGAAAATCTTATTTATCAGATGACATTATCTGTACTGAATGTCGCACAAATCAAAGTTCTACCAGAATGAACTCAACAGACTTGTTTCCCCAACAACTCCTTCTTTTGAGCTGCCCAACACAGCAGAAGAAAGCCCACTGCTAATTTAGCACTGGGATCCCCTAGACATTGCAAAAGAAAAGAAGTGTAGTGAAAGAGATTAGGGAAATGTTGGGGTTTTTTAATAGACAGAAGTAAGACAAGGCTGACAAGAGATCACGAGTGCTATCATTCAAGCTTTCAAGCAACACCACGCCTGTGACCTTCCACAGCGTGGGCGTTCCAGGGCGCGTGCCCAGAAGAGACAGAGCCTTACCTGCGTTCCTGCTTCGGCTGCACGGCCGGGGTCCGCCGAGATGCCCACGTCTGAGGCCAGCGGCACGCGGAGGATGCCGGCCGGCAACGCCGCAGGGCCACGCAGCGGAGCCAGGGTCCCCAGGGGTGCCAGGACAGGCACGGGCAGGGTGTCTGCGGACTGGAGCAGGCGGAGGGGACTCACTGACAGCAGAGCACGGGCGCACAGCTTGCACTCCTCATTTCCAAACGGGAGAAAGCGCTCCCCCGTGCAAACGCTGGCTGCTGCTGCACCCCCCACCACTGCAAAACTGCTTGCGAGACCCCACACCCTGCAATCCCCGGCATGCGAGACACACGAGGAAGAGCACTTTGATTTGCTCACACATTTTGTCTTCCACAGACCCAGCTGAAGCCGGTGACTGACTTCACAGCAGCCAGGAGATCTGGGAAATCAACGGGCATCGCTCCCAAAGCGAAGCGAGAGACCACCCCCAGCCACGCTCGCTCACACGGCTGCGCAGCCACACACAGCACCCTCGAGGAGAGGCTCTCGCCCGGCATCACAGCCCCGAGGCAAACCGGGCAGCGGCGCCGCCGTTTGCCCCACTACTCTGCGCGGCGCAGAACAAGTGCAGCAGAAGCCACTCTGCCAGCAAGCAGCCTCCTCCTCGCAAGCTGCAGTCACCACCTCTTCTCCGACCAAAGTCCAGGCTGCTTCCTCGCCTCGCACCAGCGGGGAAGCTACCGGCGGCAGCTCTGCCGCAGCACATCTGTAAGCAGCTGCCGAATACACCTCGCCCTTCCGAAGCGCGGCGAGAGCCCCGGGAGCCGTCCAGCACCCTCACCTCCGGGCACCTTCCCAAGCGACCCTCGCCCGGGAACGCAACCGTTCTGTCTGACGGCGGAGCCCCCCGCCCAGGCGGTCTCGCCCTGCGGAGCACTGCACGGGCTGGGCCAGCAGCAAGCTACGCCCGGACCTCCTCTGCAGCACGCCGGTATTCACGCATCACAGCTCCCACACTCCGGCTCCACGCAAGGTTACGGGCTGAAAACAGAGTTAATTCACTCGCCCGCTGAGGGACGGGGAGATGAATACGCGCTGGTCCTTCTTCCACCAAGCCCGCGCCCCGGCAGCGCCAACAGAATAAATCACACATTCTGGGCTTAACCAATTATTTTCTACAGACGGCCATTAACTACACGCATGGAGCAGAGGACGTTAGCTGTCCTTCAGCTAAGGTAAACTCTCTTCCATCAGGCTGCTTACAACTTTCAGGCTAATCTGCAGTTTATCTGATATTTATAGTGGCAGTTCTTATCAGCTCACTGAGCACCAACAGAGCACTGCCACGTGCTGGTAATTAGAAACCCGAGCCAGCGATTTGGTGGAGCTGCAGCTGGGTGCCACCACAGCAGGGCAAAGCAGCTCATTAACATTACAGTGACCTCTCAGTTCACTTTTTTTTCCCTTCAGAACAGGAGATTTGGTAAGTTCTTACTAAACTGAGGCAATTACTTACACACAAAGACAAGCCCACCCGCAACATTCTTCTCAGTGAAGGGCAAGACCCTGCTATAGGCAACAGCAGGAAAAAGTTTGGGCAAAAGGGAGCCAAACAGTCCAGCTCCTCACACAGGAAGAAGAAAACATTTACAGGTGGGCCCATCACACCTGTAAGCTACCTTGGTGTCCCAAGACCACAGCAGCAGTGGTCCAGGGACTACACTGTGCTCCGACAAGTCAGCACTGCACCCATCTGCAAAGCAACAGCCTGTAACCACCAGCAAAACTTCTCTTTGAGAAAGCCAGTTCATGCAAACTTTTTCCTGCTTTTCTTTCGTTTAAGAGGGAAGAGAGGCTGTTTCTCAGGGTACTGGACATGGACGCAGGAAAACTGGCTGCGATTCACAGTTTCCACATCACCTCAACCAACTCAGTCGCCCTGGGACTTGAGATTCAGCAAGCAAAATCGAGCTAAAGACAGCCGAATAAGCTACCATCCCGCAATTTAGATCGTAGGATCTCCAGGGAAGAGACTGACTTTGTAGTGTGCTTCCTACAAAGAGTCCTAGAGCCAAAGTTCAAGATTATTTTGCATTCAATGCTGCCATCCCTCTCAATTTACTGCCCATCACCTGTGTTTTTTAGTTCAGAAAACACTTCATGGCCTTGCAAAGCCAAAACCAGGCGCAAATTGTGCAGCACTTGCCATGCAAGGCTGGCCAGCAACAGAGGCTTTTTCCAGCTACCTCCTGAGCTTTGGGAAAAGTGCTACAACTAATGCCACGTCTGCTCACGTGACCCCCAACAGGATGGTTTCACCCCCTTTCTCCTAAAAATTACCGCAGAAGCAAAATTTCACACTCAATTCTGCATAACTGCTTACACTGGAAGGGCCATCACAAAGGGCTTAGTCCTACCTCGCTCTCGCCAGCCTCTTCACCAGCATCTACTCTGCCGCAGCTCCCGGCCGTCTCCGCCTTGACGCGCTGATGGAGACCACTGCTCCCCCAGCACCCAACCTCCGAGTCTGCCACAAGCTTCTTGCCCCATGCTCTGGGAGCTTGATCTGTCCTTCCACTGCCTCTCTTCACTCCTCCAGCACCACCGGACTTCTGGGCAGGGTGTTCTCCACAAAAACCCACTGCAAGACCGACACGTTCAGGTTCTGGGCTGCGGCGCAGTTTCACGTCCTCGGAGCTCCACTCCCTCCCCGAGTGCTGGGCAGGACTTAGTGTCTGCGCCGAGGATGGCCCCAGGAGGGGATGAGGCCAGAGAGACTCTTCGGCAGGGGAGCACACGTCCTTCTGTCTGCCCGCCTCCTGCTGTGGACAGACCCCACGGCTCACTCCGGGCACCTGGGGTGCGTTATCTTTACAAGAACCAGCTGAATCACTGCTGCCACACTCTGAAATCCAACCTCTTCCTTTGTCATTGCTCCAGCCATCATTAGCAGATGAAAACACCTGTTTTGATGTAGGATCCACCACAGAGTGAAGATGCACATCGATTCCTCTCTTTGCACCTACCCCTCGGAAGCAGGGCAGTGCGTCTGTGATTGCACGAGGGCCTGGAGAGCGGCCCTCCAGCAGACCGTGGCTGTGTGTACCTGTTCCTACTTCCCGCAGCTCCATCCGCTTTAAACCGCCTCTCTCGGGTCTGCTGAGGGTCTCATTGCTCTTGCACAGACTGGCAGCTTGACCCAAAGACTCATCTCGACATTTCCTCTTACTTCTACCCTCAGACACCTTGCTGTGGGATCTCGGCCCTTCTGGAACACACAGAACATCAGCTGTCTCGTGCAAACTCCAGCAATCTGCGAGACCAGCAAAGAGAGTCGTTTCACTGTTCCCGCAGTAACAGCTTTGTTTTTCTCTGGCTTGCAATGTGCCTGGACTTCTTTCCACATCCCCATCCGGTCCTGCAGATTCCTCTCTGACTGAGAGCCAATGATCCGCCTTCGGGACACACTCACCCATCACATCGTTCATCTTCCACTCTTTTTCCAGCTCTGCCTCCTCAAAGAGCAGGATTTCATCTTCAAGGGCCTCTAGCAGAGGTCTGGCATTCTTCGTGTCTCGTGCACAGGATTTCTTAGACACACACAAAGGTCGCGCTGGTGGCCCAACCTCTAAATCGCTGGACTGCAAGTTGGAGGAGTCAGTAGAGAGCTCTTCTCGCATTTCTAAACGTGTGTCTCGGGCCTGGTGGATGTCTACATCAAAGCTGCTGAAAGAGGGGCCTCTTGCCAAAATTTTCTCCGCATCTGGTAAGCTCTGGCATGGCCTGCTGAGCTTCGCAACAGGCCAGGGATGCAGTTTGTTTGGCCACGTGCCTGCAAATAGCCTCCTTGGATCACTCTCCCCTGGTGGTCTCCCTGCGCCTCCATCTCTAGTCTGGCTACCTGGCTCGGGACGCGGAACTGCAGAGGGCATTTGGCAAACGGGCGCTGAAGGAGGAATCCCTGGCTGCATTTCCTAAGCAGACAAATATTAGCAAGTAACTAAAACACATCGCTATATACACCCTTATCTACCTCAAGTAGAGATGCACCATTATTTACTATACAATTTATATATAAATAGGTATGTAAGTTCTTGAGCGCTTGAAACTACATGTCTATGTAGAAAACGCTCCACTCGAAGGTTTGAGGCGTTCTGAGTGGAGCAGGTCCATGCCGTGAGCGACAACACAAGGCACTGCCTCTCCACTCGGAGATTTCTCTCCTCGCTGGCCACCGGCAGGGAGGGATGATCTGCTACCACTTGGGATATAACGGGAGCTTGGTTACGCTTGCAGATCCCGACAGCAAAGCCGACTAACCTCACACGTCTAAACCTCTGTTCGCTGCCTGCATATCGTAGCACCATGCACACAGACACCACTTGCTGCCCTCTCCGAGGACAGAAACCTTCGCAACACTCCCAACATCGGCTGCTAAGAACAGCACCGGCACCCCCGGCTGGTGCCGCATCCTTCTCTGCAGTAGCATCACAGGGCTGCAGCACCCCAAGTCCAGGCGTGTCCTTCTAAACAAAAGCTTCCCAACTTTGGCAGGCTTGTGACCCCACTTCCGTCAGAATTTCATCGGGTTCCCACCCCAGCTGGACAGGATCCCTTGCCAGGGGATGGCTGTTCTGACCCCAAAGCAGCAACAGCACAGGATCACCCTCCAGTTCAGAGCCCCTCATCCATCCTCCACCCAGCCCTCCTGCTCTTCCCCAGAAGCGCTGCAAACAGCAGAGCCTACTCACGGTGGGTCGCTTCAGCAACTTCTTCTCCTTCTTGTCTTTCTTCTCCTTCTTTTCTTTCTTCTTCTTCTTCTTCTTCTCTTTCTTTTTCAAGCTGCCACATGCCAGCAGCTTCTCTCGCTCCTGAACGACACGCTTTCTGTAGTGATCATCGCAGGGGTGCCCCCACATGGACTGGCCGTTAGCAAAGTTGAAGTAGTAGACATCACCGGTGATGTCCTGGCTGCACGGCAAGAACAGCACCAAGAGTGAAACCAGGACTCGCCCACCCGCAGCAGGCGCATCTCCTGCGGCACCACCCTGCCCCGCCAGCTACGTGGGCAGCACGCAGCAGGGGAAGGGCAGGGGGAAACTCCCAGGACCCTGCTGATAGAGCTCTCACCAGGGCTTCCACTCGGGTGGCAGCGGGGCCATGATGCCTTCCCTGGCCAGCCATAACAGCTCTGGCTCCTTCTCGGGGTCAATCCCGATCTCCCGTGCAAAACCCTGGATTTCTAGGAAAACAGAGAAGGAACCGTGGAGATGGTCTGCACCAGGCACTGCACAGTGAAACCAATCTAGCTCCTCAGCTAAAGCAGTGGGCACGCTGGGAAACCCTGCTCCCAAAATGAAGCTGCTCAGAGCGGCCAGCATGGCCCTGTGTCAGCAATTACGTCCCACCAGGCTGGTAAAGCAGGGACACAGGCTGCGAAGTGGCCTTTATCTCTGCAACCGACAAGCTGATTTTTCAGCTCCGCACTCTGTGCAATCCCATTTATTCTACCCTCTCCACCCACACTCTCCCGGTTCCCATTTTCTCGATAGACCTGGGAGTGACTCGCACACTTGCAGCCTTTGCGGCAGCTCCCGGAGGAGAGGCGTCGGTTACCTCGCTCGTTGGGGACGTACGTCTCGTCAAACTCTTCTTCCAGGATGAGCTGGTCACCAATGGTCACCATCGCTTCCGCCACGGCTCCCTGCGCCGGCACGAAGGAAGCAACAGAGTCACCACGATCAGAGGGAGACCCAGCTCGCGCGGCAGAGCCCCGCGGGGAGCCCGGGGCTGCGGAGGGGAAGGAGGCGCGCTGGGGCTGCCGGGGGTGGGCGCAGGTGGGAAGGGCACAGAGCGGAGGCAGCCGGAACCGAGGGGTTCCGGTAAAGCCGGGAGGGCCCGGCTGAAGGCGCAGGGCGGCAGCTCGAAGCGAGCTGGCGGCGCAGAGGGAGGGGCAGAACCAGCGCGCTGCTTGCAGGCGTGGCCGCTCGCCTGCCCCGCAAGGGGCAGAGGCCGCTGGCCCCGAGCTGCGCGCTGCGGCGCGCCTTCCCCGCCGGAAGGGGAGCGCGCACCAGGGCGGAGCTCCCCGCCCTGCTCACGGCGCTCTGCCAGGCCGCGCAGCGGAGCCCGGCCCCGGCCCTCCGGACGCGGGGAGCAGGC
>Ga0065711_1027909_pt1 | contig 45055 bp, 39 predicted proteins | sample Hoacrofraction12_FD_59098 | JGI IMG/M metagenome (GOLD analysis project Ga0065711, IMG submission 59098) | Hoatzin crop microbial communities from Cojedes, Venezuela - Epithelial fraction 12 v2 (version 2) | ecosystem: Host-associated > Birds > Digestive system > Esophagus > Crop | place... | reverse complement strand
CCCGCCTGGAAGCGGTCCTGTGCAGCCTGCTCTGGGTGACCCTGCTTCGGCAGGGGGTTGGACTAGATGACCCACAGAGGTCCCTTCCAACCCCTACCATTCTGTGATTCTGTGAGGAGAATCCTACTTTGGGAAATTTCTGGGCCAAATGCCTTCTAGCTGTGTTGGACTTGTTGCTAAAGAGTCTGTGGTGTGCATGCCATGGTTATTAACGCCCTAGAGTGTGACGGATGAGAGGATCTCCAAATACCATGTGGGTGGTAGTTGGAGGAACTTACCTGAAATTAAAGGACAGTGCCTTCTCGCAATGACCATTGTTGTGGAGGAGTCCAGTGGTCTGAAGCAGAGACCACCAGAAGCTCGTTCGCGATAAATTGAGGGGGATGCTGTTGATAACTCCAAAATACAGAGAGATGTGGAAGGCCAAAGCAGCGGGAGCCTCTGAGCCGTGGTGGCTGCAGGAGGGCTGCAGTCCCAGCACTGCTGTCTTTGCCTCCCTGCGCTGAGCAAACCTGCAGATGTATTTGAGCAAGACGCAGTGGAGCATCTAGGAAAGTGTCCTGTTGCTTAAACACCGGTTACTTGGGAGCAGCTAGCAGTGCCAAAAATCTGAGGTTCATTAGGAGCTGAGGGCTTAAAAGCAGCCTGAGAACTGCTCCCAAAAACTTCCTTTGGGTGGCCTTGTTCTTGCCAACTTAACTAGGTTTTGACCTGAAAATGTAATTTGTGTCTGTCTTCAACATCCTAAGACGTTATCGGTATGTTTAGAAATTGCAGAGTTTAGTGCTACGCAAGTGGAAGAAATGAGAACAAAGTGGGTCAGTGTGTTGGTTCAGCTGTGGAGCTAGGGAGCTAAAGAAATGGATAAAAAATTTGAGATTCTTATAATAAACCAAAAGGGTTTCCTATGAACTTTAGCTTTCACGTATTTTTAGTGTAAGAGTTTTTCCCATATGGAATCAATTTCATGTGTTCAGTGTATGTAAAGTTTCATCATAGGAAAGTAATCTGAGAAATACTAATTTTCTGTTTATTCTGGGCATCTCCAGTTCATATATATTGGGGTTTTTTACATCTTCACTCTAAATTCTGTGTGTATGTGGTGCCTGACCAAATTTGAAGTGCACTGTGGGTGCCATGCTGCGTCGATGTTGAAGAATCAAGATCTCAGAGTTCCGCTGGCATAACTTAACTCACCCTCATCTTGTTTTCTGTTCTTGCTTCTTCTCTCTGCAGATCAGTAAACACCCTTTAAAACGTTGTTCTTTCTTGAAATTGTATGGGTTTTTTTCTTAAAAAAAAGGTTCTGCGTATCTTTGTAAATCTTGTGTTTTATGATTGACCTGTCCACTACCAACTGAGGTCTGCCAAGCTCCGCTTCATTGCTCGGTTGTCTTCTCTTCATCCCACAGCAGCTTTCTTCCTTTCCGGTCAGTTTTCTCAGATCCTGCTCTGTGTGCTGAGGTCGCCTGAACTTGTATGAAAATTCCAGCTTGAATAATGAAATGGATTTAATGCATCTGGTGTGAATTCATTCATATCCCCTTTTCAGCTCCTAAAAGAACTGGAAGTTCATTGTTCCACATTCTTTCACTTATCAATAGGGACTTTCTCTCAAAGTCTGGATTTGCAAGATCTAAATTTTAAAGTTTAATTTTAAGTTAAAACTTACCAGTATGTGATTAAAAGAATGAACTGGGTGTACTGCATGTGGGTGCGTTGTGGTATGGGAGGGGTAGGTTGTGGGCTGAATTTGTGTACAAGGACAGCTGTGATGGTTTGGTTATAAAATACACGTGGAGTTATGTGAATTGATATTTTAGATTAGGTTGTGTTGTTAGGGTGTTTGGATAACCTGAATTCAGATCAGCTGTTCTTTTAAAACGTGTATATTCTCTTGAAATCAGTACTTTGCAAGATTTTTGGTCTTGAGGAGCGTAGCAGCATTTATCTTTCCTGCTGCTCCTTTGTCTGGGCAAGGTGGCTTGCGTGTGGCTGGCCTCGTCTGGGCAAAGCCTGGCAAAAGTGGTCAGCTCATGTCTTGTTTAGCCATGATCAGCGCTGGAATAAGAGCTTGCTATCTACAGTGCCTGCAGAAGGGCAGCTGGAGCGGCACGGAGGAGCCCGCCGGAGGAAGCTGGAGCTATCTCGTTGGGTGGATCCTTAGCCAACTTGCACTATGAACACACTGTGCGGGAATTGCAAGAAATGCACGGATCTGAGTGGTAGTTGATGTACTATTCCCTTTTTCTTCGCAACAGGTCTTGGGTTTTGGAGTTGTGGTGCTGAAGGGTGGCTTGTAGGATATGTAGTTCATAGCAGATGGACTCGCCCAGGTTTTGTAAGCTGTCAGGAATGAGCAGATGCTGAACTGGCAGTTACATTTGTACACGGAAGCATGGGCAGTTTCTTTCTTTACCCCCATGGCTGCCAAAGCCTCCGTCCCCATGCGCTCCTGTGCTCTGCTCGTTAGGTGTGCCTCCCCTGACGAGGTTATCTTGCACATAGCTGGATACAACTTGTTTAGGTGGGACATGTTGTGAAACATGAGCCTCGTGCTAAGAGGTGATACTGGGTGAGCTGGCATGGCACGGAGGAGTCGGACAGATATCTGAAGTACACGGAGTGACACTAAAGAGTGACAGCAGAGCGGGGACAATCAGGTCCTCAAATGAGGTCAGACACAATGCTCCTCAAACGTGGCCAGACCTGACGCTCTTTATCAGCTGCATTCAGAGCTGGAGAGTAAGCAGACCAGCTCCTGAACCACGGAAATGGAGTGAATAACCTTCTGAATTTAGGTTACATTCAATCTCATGTTTTATTTATGGCTATTTATCTGAAAATTAGGCTTGTACGAAGTAAAAGTTACTGCCTTTTTCCCCTTCAGACCCTCTTCGGTTCCCATGTGTGCTTAGATTGATTGTATGGATTGCCCTGTCTGCAACCAGAAGAACTGCTGCCAGCGCTTTGGTCAGGTTTTTAGGGAGCCGATATTTTTATTTTCTTTCTTTTTTTCCTTTGGTCTTTTTAATTAGACTAGCTTTTGGGCACACAGACTTCAGGTTTGAATGGAGGAGGCAGACCGAAAGCTGAGCTTTCAGTAACCGTGCTTCACCCTGGAATATTTGGAAAAGTGCTTAGCCACATCATTCAAGCTGAACAAAGCCACGAATCAGTATTTCAAGGCAGTAACCCTGGCCTGGGAAGATGAACCACAGAAAGTGGCTGTTAAGTGCTCAGGCATCAGTGTGGAAGAGATTCTTACTCAGGGGGTACTGCTGTCCTGTGGTCTTCCATGCCCTGGTTTCTCTGCCGTGACTCTTTTGGAAGTGGGCTGGCTCCTCGTAGAGGTTCTGTGCTCTTCCCTCACTCCGCGTGTTCCCAGAAACGTGTGATACGGGTACGCCAGAGCCTGCCTGTGCATGGAGCTTTCTGTCATCAGGCGGGTTCTGTTGGTTTTGTGCTGTGTGAAAACAGAGCTTGCAAAGCGGAGCGGAGACGATGTTCCATGCTGGGCTTTGTGATTTACCAATACCCCAGCTGCATCTCCGGCTGCAGCACAGATTATGGACAATCTAGGTAATCTTCGTGGCAGGTAGGAGTTGACTAGCAATTCAGACACAGCAAGTTAGCTGTCAACAAGAGTTACAATCAGCACTTCTTGTTTTTCAGATTCAAAAAAAAATTTCATTGTAGTGGCTGCACCTACTATTGAAGCCTTTCAGATAAAAGGTAACATCAACACAAAGCCAAATTTCACAACAGCTCAAACTGATGGATGGAAGCTATTTTTACTGGTGGATAAATATGATTCTCTTCAGAAAACCCTGTTGCTTTACCTTAATTGATGCAACAAGTATGTAAGGAACCTCAGTTTAGAATGGAGAAGGCCCTGTAGCAACCCCTGAACATCAGGAAATGGGCTGCTTCTGGAAGAGTTCTCTCTTACAAGGTCTTGTGCTTATATAAATGTTTTTTGTTTGTAGTTTTCTTACCTCATTAAATTCCATTTTGGGGATTGTTTTTAATAGTAGCTGGATACTAGTCCTCTGCGTTCTGTAGTGAGCTCTAACACTGCTGAGTCGCTTAACTGCTCTGCATCGGTGTCTCTGTAAAATGGCTTTTGCCCATTACCTTGCAAGATTTTTCTGAAGGTGGCTTAATACTTAATGAAGGTGTTCTTGCCCATCAGCTAAAAGCTGAGAAGTTGGCCTATAAATGAAAATGTGAATTACTTAGTATGATGAGATTTGAAGCCGTGTACGTGATGTATGTATATACATATATGTGTATGTGATGTATGTATACACATATATGTATATGTGTATGTATGAACAAGCTTTTGTATCCAACTTGTTCTTTGCCCCTGCCACTTAATAGATAAATGGCAAAACTCCTCATCTGACCTTTTTTTTAATCCCTGTCCTACATTGATTTGCACCCCTGCACTCTCCCCACCCCCTCCAGCATGGCGTGTCAGGGAATAGAACAGATGTAATAGAGTGGTGACCTGATCGTGCTAGAGAGCTTTGTGAGCCTTGCGCTTGTAGGTCGAACTGGCCTGTTTTGTAGTTGTGCTGTAACTGTGTTGTGCTCTTTACGGGGCTAGAAATGCCTTGTAGCTTGGCTTGACCGCTCCAGTGTGGGGAAGACCAGAGCAGGTTCTGAGCCTGGCAGAAGATGACCCATCAAGCTTGTAAGTTAGGAGGGCTTGTCATCTTTATTCGTTCAAGGAGGTAGGATTTTTATCTTGATTACTGTATTCTGTGGTGAGGTGCGTGGTAAATAAAAGTGAAATGGATTCATTAACAAGTCTCTGGGGCAGGTGGAACAGACCGTTCCTGTTGACGGGGTATTGCCCATGTTGCAGCCATCCAGAGCCTTCTGGTTTTGTTTTTTTCTCTTTATAGTCAGTGGGTAGTGTCACTGCATATAATTAAGTGTAGACTGTGGTTTGGTGTTGTTCTGAAGCCTAGTTAACATGCAGTAGCTCTGAAATGGTAGGAGTTGCTGATCTGGTCTAAAAATCACCACGCCAGATCAATATTGTTAAAAAGGAAATTTTATAGTGTTACTTTCTGCTTGTAGTCTTCATGGTGGATCAGGCGATGCTTGTTAGCACCCATGTTCTACTGGATCTCCCAAACTCCTGCAGGCCTTTTTAGCTGTCTTTCTTGGAGTCTTTTTGATCTTTGCGTCACTGCATCCTTGTGATCATCCTTATTCAGCGCGATACTGCAAAGGCTGAGACCTGAGCACATCCAACCCCTACTCTGACAAGTTTGTCCTCTGTGCGGTGAAGTGGGTTTATTCTCTGTATGTGCATTGATCCTGCAGTGCAGTGTTTGGGCCCCTACTGCATTTCAACTCATTTTGCCACCTTGCAGGAGAAGTAGAAGCTGTTGTGAGAAAGAAGACACACGTAAAAATTGGGGTGTTACTAGCTAAGACTTCTTCATTTCCTGGTATCCATAGGTAAGTGGGGTTTGGGGACGGTTTTTTTTTCTTGACATTTTCAAGGCAGATGTCCAGGCCCTTGAAGCTCTGCCAGGAAGATGCTGTAATATGCAAGCGCACTGGTCCCCGTCCTGTTCCTGTCCTGCAGCTGGTGGTGTGGCTGTACCTAGACAGCTATTCCATGCCAGGACCATGCCTCCCCTGTTCCCACCACCCTAAACCTATCGCATAGGTTGCTGTGGCCACTGAGCAGCTGTTTTTGTAGGCTGGATATTGAAATAGAAAGATGTGTTGCAACAGTAATAGTTGATTTGATTCTGAAGCATGGTTGATTGAAGAAAAACAAAGCTACCTCCTTCCTCTCACGCAAGCATCTGATGTTTGTGCAACTTCATACGATATGGCATAAAGGTGATAAAACTGAACTACAGCTGAGATGCTGCAGTACCGCAGGTGCTTCTTGGGGCAACAGGCGTTTTTTGACCAGGCTTTTAGCTTCTAAGGCTGTAGGAGCACAAGGATTTCCTCAGCCTGCTCATTGCTAGGGACAAAGATGTGTTATCACTGTCCTGGGCTGACGTACACCGAAGGCACATCCGCTGGCAGGCACAAGTCCGCTGCAGGATGGTAGAGAAGTCAGTAGCGGGTGGTTCTGCTTTTGCTGTGAGAACGGCTTCTTCCCCACATTTATTTTTGTCCTGTCCCCTCAGACACCAGTCCCTGCCTGGGACTGCTCTGCCCAGGACGTTGTAGAAGCAGCTCTGAACAGCAGCATCCTACTTCTCCCTGCCTCGTATCAGTCTGTTCCGCCTCTGTTTAATGTGCTGTCCCCTCCACTGACACGATGCCCTGCTGCGGCCAAAACCCCGCAGCCGGTCGAGTGGCAGCAGGCTGCACAGTGTGTGGAAGCAGCCCTGTCTCCAGCCAGGACATGGTCCAGCCACACCTTGGGGCTCCATGCTGGGCTCCAACCTCAGCATCGCATTCCCTAGGCACCATATGAGTAAAGGTTGTACATCTGTTTCTGCTGGACTTCGGTTCAATAAACCTTATTAAATGGGTTTTGTTTGGTTTGTTTCAGTGTGTTGACACAAGTTCTTGTCCCTCTGCGGCTGGTGTTCACACACTGCTTGTGGGAAGCTAGGGTGGCTGGCCAGAGGAGTGGGAAGAGGAATGTTGCAGGCAAAATATCGGACAAGAACAGGGAGGGGAGGGAAAGGTGAAGTGTTTCAAAAGGCAGGAGAGGGAAAGTAGATACAGGTAAAATCTGGAGAGGTGCAGACCCTGCAAAGAGCAGTCACCGGGGTCTGTCCTGAAGAATAAGCCTCCAGACTCTCCCAGGACTCAGGATACAGCAGACACAAACCCTGTTTACAAATCTTCAGAGTCTTTCTGAGGAACTTCAATCTCCTCGTCACATGGCCGCGGGCATACTGCACCAGCATTGCTCACTCCTGCAGGTTTTCCTGATCGCAGGCCAGGTTACCCCTGAGTTTGTTGGGAGCAAGGCCCTGCCCATTGCAACAGCTTCTGCGCCAGGTACTGATTGCCTTGAACGCATGGGCTGAGCCCCAGTGGAACATGAAATGTGCATGGGCAGGGAACGATCCACACGTCAGTGATAAAGTCCATCTATTTGCCATCATTTTAAGGCCAGCGAGTGGCAGAGCAGGAAGGGTCTGAGGTGTCAGGCTGTGACTTACTGGAATGACCATCTTTTCCACAATCGCTGGGCCTGGCACGTCGGTCCTTGGCCGTGCCATCGGAGGAGAGCTCAGCACAGATCCCTGTGAATATTGCCTTCCCCGTTCCCTTATGCCCATGGGCAAGTCCAGCATGTTTGAACTTTGGTGCATAGGGGGATGTCATCAGCTTGCTTCCTTCTCCGTACTCTGCAGGAGGAGCAGCAGGCCAGCACAGGCGTAGTGAAAATGGTGCTCTTGGTAATTTCCATCAGGGCATCGTGCGTTGCATTGCCGACAGGCTGACGGGCCGCACGTCCGAGGTTGAGCAGCGCGTTCAGGTCTTGGTGTTCCTGGATGTGCGACGCAGCCACGATGCCAGTTTTACCCAGTGACTGCCAGAAGTTCTGTGTACGTTGCTGGTGTTCTTGAAATGGAAAGCTAAAATGCTGTGTTGTCTTTATGGTGCTGAGAGGTAGACGATGTCCCAGCCTTGGGGTGCAGCTTGCTGGTCGCTGCTCTGTGAGGCAGAGCCTGACCCCAGGTGCAGAAGTCAGGCCCATCGCAGGATCTGCCCAGAAAGTCAGGGCTGATGTTGAGTGAATGAGGTAGGGTTGGGCAGGGGTGATGTAGGATAGTTAGGGGTGCTAGTAGCATGCTGCATCTAACTCCAATGCTCGCTTAAGAATGAGCATTGGTGAGTTGATCGTGTAACTATGTCCTGAAGTAACTCAAGTCTTTTCTGCCACGTGGTCTGGCGTTGCATAGTTCAGGCCTGTTTATCAAGCAGCAGCCGTGGAACTTGCTGTTCGTTTTCTTTCACTGTGCGTTGGGATCAAGATAGTTTGCCAAGAAGATCAACGTATCTGCTTTTCCTTGTTAGGAGGCCAAACAGAACTTTAGTTTGGTGCTGAACTTACAAAAATGTCCTCCCAAGCCCTGCTCGTGGGTTCTGTTTTTCTTTCTTCCTATTCTCTGATTGATTGTACAGTCCAAGCTATTCTGTGTCTGTCTGTTAATAAATGATTTATATTTTGGGTTTGAGGGTTGAGGTGTTCGGTTCAAAGGGATGTCATTTTAACCTGTTTTTGTTCCCTAGCTGCTGAGCTCCTGCCTGCAGAGTGGTTCTCCCTGTGTATTTGCATGTTCGCAGTGCACTTGCCTTCAAGACGAGCTGTGGTGAAGATGGGAGCCTCAGGAGGCCGGGTGTTGAGGCTCTGCTTTGAGCACTGCCTTGGGCCAGGTGGCCAAATCCTCTCTGCTCTCTGCCTGTCTCCCCTCTTTAAAACCGTTTTGTGCTTTTGAAGAGAGAATGGGGAAGGAAAAGGAAGGAAGAGGAGAACTGTGCTGGTAACTGGACCCTCCAGCCACTCGAGGTCACTAGGTTTTGGTCTATAAAGTACTGTCCTTTGGGGGTCCATCATCTATTTTTTATAAGAAAAAGACAAGCACATTCTCTGATCTTCTTGTCCAGATTTCTGAAATTTTACAAGGAATCTGCACTTGCATTTGAGAATTTTTAGACCAGGTCAGCTGCACGTAGGTGTGAAGCGTCCATTGCTCTAGACATCGGCTATCGCCAAGAGACTGAAATGGGATGTTACGTAAACCCCGCAGCCTTGCTGGAGTGAGTTACTGCTCCAAAACTGTTTGTGCATGGGTACTCCCAGGTTTTTGCCGAAGTGGCTGCCTGCGCCTCGCTCCCCGGGATGGCTGCTTGAGCTGCTGCGGGCTGCCGAGGGTGGTGATGTGGAAGGCGCTGGAGAGGAGCTGCGGGAGCGAGCTGAGGCCGAGGGCACTGGCGTGAGAGGACAGGCAAGCATCCACGCAGAGAGAGCAGCGATGCGTTCTGGAATGGTTACAATGGCTTCATGGAAACATCAGTTCAGTGGTAAAAAGGGTAATAAAGGGGAAAATGCTCGGATTAACTCGCAGAGGGCTAGGGAACAGTACAGAGAACAACTAGAGCCTGCTTCCCTTCTCCGCATCTCTAAAGCAATGCTGTAAATCCAGGAGGAGTTCGGATGGTGGTGGTCAGAAATGCAGGGAATAGCTGAATTAGCTAGGACTCATCAGTCTGGAAAAGAGATGATCGTGGGGCTTTTGTAGAGGTCCGTGTAATGGTGTATGTTCTGGAGAGACTGAATGCATGGTTTGCCATTGTCTCCAGCGCAAGAACTACAGGGTGTCCCATACAAGTGGTAGGAGGCCCGTTTTCACACGGGTTGCAGTTACGCTGTGCAGTTCCTGGTTGCACGATACAGTGGACGGTATGAATGTTTACATGCGCTTAAAGGAAGATTGGACGATTTAATGGAAGGCGAATCCTTTGAGGAGTGCTAAGTGAACGGAATGTCCGTCTGGCTCGGTGCATCTCTGTGCTGCCAGTGGTTGGAAGGCGATGATGCTGTTCAGTAAGAGCACAGTACAGCCGTGTCCTGTGCTTGTGCTGTCTCCCTTCCTGAGCAGGATCCCTATCCGGGTTGGCCCTGTATCCCATATGGCCATTCTTCTTAAGGAGGAGCAGATAACGTTTCGTCTTTGCCTTCTGGCTAACATCAGGGGCTTCTGGAAGCGCTCAAGTACCAGGGGCACAAAGGTTCAAACGTCCGGAGAAGTTGCGGATAAAAGTGTGGGGAAGGAACATAGGGAGCCTGATTCAGTCCTTATTAGAGCATTGCTGGATTTTGTAAGGAAAGAAGCTATTGAGTGACTGCAAGCACGAATGGTGTCGTAGGAGTCAAATAAAAGGCTGTAATATCATAGGCCTGTTACTAGGTGGCGATAGTAAATTGTTAGTGGTGCAGGAAAGTCGCGAGTGTTCAGAAAGTAGTTGTGTATCTGGCGAGAAGTTGAAGGATGTATTTGCAAAATACATGTGATGAGTTACTCCCGACTCTGCTGGTAATCAGAGAGAATGCCAGACACTCTTGGTAGGGATACGCTATTGAAATCAGCAGGTCCAGATAGTTTTGACCTAGAAGTATTAGAAGTGCTGATTGTTACTTTTAATTTGGATTACTAGGACATTTCAGGAGACTAGCTGAAGTTTGCCGGTGCTGGAGTGACCTGTATGCCACTACCCTCATGTTCATTCTGCGCAGAATTGTAGAAATACTGATACATTATACGATTAATAAATAACTAAAGGTTAGGGATATAATTAACACCACTTAGCTTATGTACAGTAAGTTCTCTCAAGCAAATCTGGCTTGTTTTTTTAAGATGACCATGGTGTTTTGATAAGGCTGACAGCGAGTTTTAAAACACCTAGTGTTGTGTCAGGTCCACATTCAGCACTACACAGCATTTGAGTTGAAAAAGTTAACTCTGGATCATTAGCAAAGTGCTGGCTGAGTGCTTAGCTGGTGATATTAGTGGTTGCCTGTGGAGAAGAAGATTCAGATCAAGCTTTCTCCAGGCACTGTTGCAATATTGGACACCGTCCTCCAAGCCTTTGTCCAGTCACTTCACGTTGGAGTTCGTCTCATCAGTGAGTTCGTCATCACTTTCCATGGTGCAGCGAGTGCCCATTCTGTGAAGCACAAGTCTCACAGGAGAAGGTTTTTCTCAGTAGGCTCAGTTGTGATCCGTAGCTAACAAACCCTTTCTGTTCTTATACTGCAGAATCTGTAGTGTCTGTGTCAGCATAAGTATTTTGTGAAATTGTCCTCATGGTTGGGCATGCTATTGCATTTCTTGTGGTAGCCTTACCTGGTGCATGATGTGTAAGCATCTGGCTACGTAGATGGAACTCATGGAACTCATCTTATTAAATGTATTGTAGTGCCAGGAATGTTTTGTATGCACAAGAGTTAAAAGTTTATATTTGGGTTGTATTATTAAGTAGCTTAGGAGATAAATTCATTGGAGTTATCATCAGAATTTACCAACAGCTGCGTTAGAGAAGTTCTGAATGGACACATATGTAATGGGTCTGGTTTTGGGGAGGCTAAAATAATAAAATGGCGATGCCAGCCTTAAACAGGCCAGCAGCAGAGGGGATAAAAGGGGTAGTGGGAAGGAGCCACAGTGTTACAATGCCAAGATTTCGATGATATTTTTGTTGATGGAGTCTTAGCAGTGGAAGTTTGACAACAGCCTCTAGAGTCCCTGTCACTCCCTCCTTGGTTTTTGCAACTCGATTTGGCATCATTTTTGGGCTTGCTGAGGGTGCTGTCTGTGCTGTTGTCCCTGTCTTTTATGAAGATGTTGAACGGGACTGGTGCTACTGACAATAGCTTGCTCGGAGCTGCTCCGAGGGAAGATGGAGGTGACTCTTGGGACATCTCGGTCTGTTCCTGTGGGGATGTGGGATTTAACAGAGGAAACTGTTCACCATTCATCCAGGTAGGAGTCCTTCACACCTTTCACTCCCAAACTTTGCCCTGCGTTCCAAAATCTTGGGCCGTGGCATGTGGCAGTCTTGCTCCATTCCCTGACTTTGCCATTGGCATTCGTGTGGTGTGGGGCAACCAACGGAAGGCCTTGGGGGTGCACCAAGTGTTTCGTGCTTTTCTGAGAAACCCCGAGCTTGTGAGTCCCGCTGAGGGCAAGACACCTGAGTGCACGCAGCTAAGCGCCGTTTGATGGGATTCAGTTTCTAGTGCTCTCATGTTGTGTTTGCAGGAGAATGATGGCTCACAGAGCTGCTCCAGCCCCCCTTCACAGGGCTCCTCTCCATGGTTTGCAGTGGGCTCAGTCTTTCTTTGCCTAATTGCAGGATGCGCAATACTTTTTAACCCTTCTTCTCTCACGATCATTGCATTTCTTCTGTAGTTCTTTTGCCAATACCACTGCTCCACGTTTAATAGGTTCTGCTCTACCCTTGGGTGTAAGGTCCGTGGGTGTAGGTGGTCAAAGCACCTTCTTTGGCTTCCGCTTCAGTTGGCACCATCTGCCTGAAGATCTGCCCATGGCTGTTCAAAGCACAGGTGATGGTTACTCGGTTGTGTCGATCTCGGGCTTTGTGCTGGAAACACATCTCTCTGTGAGGTGTGGTTTTGGTTGTGTGATTCGTAGAAGCACTCCAAAGAGCTGGAGAGGATCCTTGTTCTTCTTGAAGTCTTGTTGTAAGACAGTGTGTGTCGTGGTTTCTTTAAGCTCTTTAGAGGGCTGTTCCCATGTCTCCCTCCCTGCTGTAGCTGGTCTCTGGCAGAGGAGAGGATAAGCCGTCTCCAGCAACGGTAGCAGCTGGAGTTGGTGACCATGGGTAGTAGGTGCGGGTGGCATTCACTGAATCACCCTGTGGCCACAGCCATAGGAGCACTGTCCTCTCCTCTGCAAGAGGGAGATGAGTGTCCTGGAAAGAGAAGACCAGTGTGTTGCCTGAAGAACACTTCAGCTTTTAAAGGATGGATTCATCTCTCTTCTTTGCAGTAGTTACCAGTTATATCTGGCATTTCTACGTGTAAGAAATTCACAAGAGAATTTACGACAGGATTGGGACAGGAAAGAAGAAAATCAGGAGCCTAGGAATGATGGAATTACTGCGAGATGTAGAAAAGGGTGAGTGGGCAGGGTGCAGTCCCTGAGCCCAGCGTTAGCCCGAGGCCCAGTGGTACTGGCAGAAGAAGTAGAAGATACCAATGTTAGAACTGGCCATGCTGAGAATCGCCACTTGACATTCAAGGGTTGTGTTTTAAGCTGTCCACAGAATGGGAAATGTTGTCGTCCAAGGGGAACGTAGAAATCCTTGTAAACTGTGAGAAGGGAAATGTAACTGTGAGACTGTGAAAATTATCTGTAGCCGTTCGGCTACACCTGTGAGCAGCGCTTATGGTCAAAGCTGCTGTTGGCTGATAATTGTTTTATTAAATGCTTTTACTGGATGATTCTGTTAGTGGGAAACACCAGTGTTTTACAAAGAGGAGTTTGTTTCACTGCAGGCAAGGTAAAACAGACACAGAGCTTTAATGATTTTTAAAACAAAACATCCTTGTCTTATCAAAATGGCTTTTTTGCATTCTTTTCTTTTTATTATTTCTCATAAGTGACAAGTGAGGTTTAAGCCCAAATGATGTGTTATGATTGATGACCATTAATTTATTTTCAGTTACAGGTATGTGAAAAATTAATACTGGAATGGGTCAGGAGTGGGAATCAGAATTTCGAATTCCCTTGCAGAGAATCGTGTCCCAAGAGCTGTTGTTGCCATGTCGTTCTGCAGAGCTGGCTTCCTTGCTGACCTGTTCTTTCGTCCGTCTGCAGGATGGGATAAACATTCGTATGGGTACCACGGTGATGATGGGCACTCCTTCTGCTCTTCGGGGACAGGACAGCCCTATGGCCCCACGTTCACCACTGGAGATGTGATTGGCTGCTGTGTCAACCTTATCAACAATACCTGCTTTTACACGAAAAATGGCCACAGTTTAGGTAAGTAAAGAAAGGTGTTCTCAGGAGAGGGATGCTCCTGCCCTGCTCTCGCTGCTGTTTAATACTTTGCATGTGTTGTAACTCTTGTCCCGCATTTGTGGGTGAGATGTAAGAAACGGGAGAGAAAAAGAGCACTAAGTGGCATTCAGGAGATGGAATTTGGCTCCAAGACATAAGTACTTCCAGCAAGTAAAATGGTTTCTATGCTGCTTGATTTGTTTAGGTAGGTGAGGACTGCATCCCCACCTTCTACTCCTTTCCTCTGGCACTGCACAGGCGGTGGGAGGTTGGGTAAGATGTCTCATGGCTGGGCAATGGGGAAATAAAGAAGTGGGAAATTTAGTTAGTGTATTATCCACCTACGCACAAAGCCACTGTATCCCTGTCTTTTCAGTTTTAAAGGGAAGTGTCCTTCTGTAAGCTTTAACAGGTTGGTCCAAGCATTGCTGAAGCGAGACGTTAATTCAGCATAAGAAGTCTTACTTAAGCACTGACCTATAATTTGGTTCATTCCGCAGTTGTTTCAGTCGTTCCCCTAAAAGACTTCAAAATTCTATATATATAATATCTCACAGATGTTTTCGAGGCATCTGTCATATCTGATTTCTCTAAAATAGAAACTTTTGGCCATTTTCACCTAAAATGTCTTTCCCTTGAATGACATATTTTCCACCTTGGATAAATTCTTGTCATTTTTTTTGTCACAGAAGACGTGCAGTAAATTTTGATAATTTGATCTCCCTTTTTGTTCTGGAATTCATTTGGTTTGGCAGGGACAAGCAGTTCTTTCCTTTGCTTCTCCTTGCTGTGTCGATTCTACTTTGTTGAACTGAAGAGAAAGAAGCAGATATAAAAGTACTCCACTCAAAACCCTTAATGGAACAGAAGTTGTTTTGAGTTGCTGGCTGGGCTGAGGGAAGGAGTGGGACTGGAGTGCGGTGTGTGCCTGCAGAGTGCAGAATTCCTGGTGAGCTCTTAGGAAAAGTACTGGGCTCCCCAGTATTAGAGAGAGATGGACATACTGGAGAGAGTCCATCAAGGGGCTGCCAGGATGGTGAAGAGATTGGGGCATCTGTCCTTGGAGGAAAGGCGGGGCGAGCTGGGTGAAGAGAAGGCTGAGAGGGATCTCATTGATGTGTATAAATACCTGAGGGAGGGTGCAAAGCAGGCTCTTCTCAGTGGTGCCCATAGCCAGGACCAGAGGCAGTGGGCACAAACTGCAACACAGGAGGCTCTGCCTGAACATAAGGAAACGCTTTTTCGCCGTGAGAGTAACCAAGCACTGGCACAGGTTGCCCGGAGAAGTTGTGGAGGTATTTAGAAGCCGTCTGGATACAGTCCTGGGCAGCCAGCTTTGGGTGGCCCTGCTTGAGCAGGGGGTTGGAGCAGATGACCTCCAGAGGTGCCTCCAGCCTCAGCCAGCCTGTGATTTGGCAAAGGTAGCACACTCTGCTGCAGGTATAGCAGAGATACAGATCTGCAAGGCTGGCTTTTGCCCCTCAAGTCTCAAGAAGGATCTTTCCCTTGAGGCGGACACAGGAAGACCTGGTGCTGATGCAGACAGAACTTTTTCTGGAAATTAGTTTTCAGTTTCCCTCTGATTTCAATCGTTTGTTGATTTGTGAGGGGATGGTTGCCTAGAAATGAGGTGCGTGCCTTCTGGGAAGCATTCTAGGTGGAGTCTGTGACTGTGCATTCAGCAGCTAGTCCTGATGCTTTGCAGCAGGTCAAGAGGTCTCCAGCCCTGAATGGAAAAAAAATTCTTTGAGCATCCTTTGAGACTTGTTTTTAACATTCAAAGTTTGTAAATGGAGCCTTGATCAGAAGCCCAGTGGGGAGCTTCTCAGAGCTGAGTGGCTGGTCTGGCTTCTTTTTTGAAATTAGAAGTATTTATCAGCCAGACCACGTGAAAGGCTGGCGGACACCTTATGAAGACTTGTGGCTTGCTGCGAGATCAGTCACTAGTGGAGACACTGGGAGTCAGTTGTAGTCCGTAAGTATTAGTTAATAGCCCAGATTTCTAGTAGCTGGGTTACTCTAAATTTAACTCGTAATTTGCGGGTATTACCCTTGTCAGTTGTCTACTGGGAAGGCAAATACAGGTATGGAAGCAACGGCTGATGGTGTAGAGCAGGAGCTATTACTTAGGAATGAGACGAGTTCACCATACACAGTGACTAAGGCGCTGAAATAGTTAAAAAGATTTCACAAAATCTCTGGTTTGTGCTGGGCCCCTCTGGCTGTTGTCCTTGGTTTGAGTGGGTGGTTTTCCAGCTTCACTGGATTTTAGCCTGTTACTTTTCATCACAACGTGATGTTGCTGTTACTTTTCATCACAATGAAAGCGCAACAGTCAGGAAGAGGCCAGGTCTTCTATTTAATGAATACAAATTTACTCGTCTGAAATTTAATTCCATTTTAGTGACCACAAGCCTGCAGAGTAGAAGGGGTGTTGGTTGAGAAGTTGTCCCTTGCTCCGTCCTCCATTCTGCTCCCAGGGCCATGTTGTGCCTGGGTGTCTGGGCATGTGAAGCCAAAGAGCACCGTTCAAGAACTTCTGTGTCGCTTTTTGTCGTTACCATCCTCCGACTCTTTGCCTTGTGTTCCTGCTCAGAGATTTGTTTTGCTTGGGACATTTGGAGGTCTTTACAGCGATGAAGTTGCCTGGTCTTCCTTTCTTGATTTTCAGCGCTCCTTTTCCTTCGAAGATGGGCTTTTACAGTGGAAAGCTTGTGTTTTCTTATCTGACATTGAATGGTTCCTTGGGGAGCAGCCTACCCCAGCGATGAGCAATGCCAGTGGGAAGAAACAGGAAAGGAACGGAATTAAATGATACTGTGCTGAGAGAACAACAGTAAGGTTATAAGCATTGCTGCCTCCTTGGGTATCTTCCTCTTGGGCTCTTCAGATGTGTGGTACAGGACATGAGACATACGAGAAGAGCATAGGTAGGAGGCTCCTGAGCGCTCACAACTGGCTCATTTGCGTACCAGCTTCTCTTTGAGCTGTAGTGGCCTAATGGTTGTACTCAGGGAGGCAAGATGATGTGGTTAGAAGAGATGGTGATGGAAGGGAGTCGCAGACCATCAGTCATCGCTGGGCTGATCCTCCTGAAAGCTGCTGCAACATTTTACTGTCTTTTTACAAAAGCAGAATGAAAACCTCAGCCAGGAAGACTCTTGTTAAGGGCCAGTAGTGTCTGTTTGTATCATTGATAAAGAAACACAGCATTCTAGAGAAGTGCTTCTCGTTGAATGCTGAGGAGAGCACGTCTGAGCACAATAAGAGCACAGATCCGAGTTGTCTGGCTGTTCGGCAGCTTTCTGGGAGCGGTGACCGATGGATGTGAGAGGGGGGAAGAGGCAGGTAGACAAGACAGGATGGAGGCAGGAGCAATGATTTATTTGAAAGTCAGAGCACTTTCTGCCCTAGTGGAAGCATCTTCATGAAGATCTTGAATATTAAGTGATACTTATGCTAACCTGAGAATCTCATTTCTGTGTTGTGTAAACCCAAGATTTACCAGGAAGGGGATGAATGTGCTTTTTCGTGATGTTCCCTGACACAAAGCCGCAGAAGCTGTATGTCTTTCCTCTTAGGAAATTAGGTCATTGAGTAATCCTGCTGCAGATGTAAATAATACTCCTGAGACTAATCAGCCCCTTTGTGATGCCAGTTTACCCAACAGCAGGGTTTCAGGGCCCTGCCTCAGGGCCTTTGAATTTGTCTCACTTTTAATAGAATTACTGCAGCTTTATCTTTCCCTAAAGTTGCTATTCTCTCTTCACTATTTCTCTCTTCACCATTTCATGGTTTTCATCAGTCAGTTAGACACCTCTACCTTTGTTTTCCTCGCAGTTTCTCCTGTTGCTTGACTGTGATCTCCATTGTCTCCATACTTTTCCATTTAATCAGATCCATCAGGAGCGCTGTATAAGAACTGTTTTCTTGGCCATCACAAATTCTGGATGTTCTGGTTGGAGCTAAGTCCTGAACTTTGTTTGGAGACGTCACATGAAAACTGGTTGACATCGTATGTAGTCTTAATTCTCTGTTCTGGAAAATGTCTTGACTGTCTTCTTATGAAATGCTTTTGACAAGTTCTGATCAGAGTCCTGGCAGTAAAAACCACGATGAGATGTGACTAGAAGTGTGGTGAGAGTGAGTGAGAAGGCGAGGGAAATGTGAGAAATGTTGGGGCCATTAAGCAGTGAGTCTTGGACACAGGGAAGGTGACTGCTCCAGGTTTCTGGGATTAAGTGGATGACTTCGCTCAGGGACTGATGTAGGAGTGTTTCGGATCTCGGACTTTGACAGCAGACCAAGGGAAATGGAGCAGCAGGGCTATAAAAAGAGCAGGCAACCCTCTGAAGTCTTGGCATAGAAAGCTTCCTGCAGTCTAAATTCTAACACAGGCGCTTGGAAAGACCACGTTAACCTGTAAAGTAAAATACCCATTCTCAGCCAGTTTAGAGATGAACAGGAACATTCGAGATAATGAAGAAATCTGCTTCTCAGAGAGATCCGTAGACGTCCATCCCAGCTTTGCCCAGGTTTAACAGGTTTGTCCTCAAACCAAGTTTGCAGAGAGCAAGAACAATGGGAGGTTTAAAGCAAGACTTTAAAGGTGAACCATATTTAAAATGAATGGAAAATATCAAACAGGACTGCAGCCTGGTTTCTCTGTAAGAACAGTTTTACCCAAGTGGCTGGATTGAATGATAACTGCTTCCAGGAGCATGTGGAGCTGTGTGGGTTTAATAGCACTTCTCAGCAGCATCGTGAAAGTAGTCAAGTATTTAATGGGCTGACATTTCCTAGTTGACGCTGTAAGGTGCTTATCTTGCTGAATGTGTTGTTGCTTATTGAAGTACATCAGCGCTGCCTATGCATTCTCTGGATTGCGATTACCTAAACAGGTGCTGGAGGTGTACCCTGGATGAAAAGGAGTGTTGTGGCGAGTCACCCAAACGTATGTTGTCTTGTCCAAATTGAATTCTGAAATGTGTTGTGAAGAAAGAGGCCAGCTGTGAGGGAGATGGAATGATTGTTGCTGGGTGGCAGGTAGAGTTGGGCCAGAAGGTCCACAAGCATGTTGTATGCATGGGGATGTGTGTAAGTGCATTAGTCATGGGAAGGTGAAAGTCCTTTGATTAGATGAAGTGAAGGTGTTGCTCACACTGTCCCCCAGCACTGAACTTTTATTTAATGTCTTTATATCACTGCCTTGATGAGCAGGTTAACATCGTGGACTTATGGGAGAGGCTCATCACACACTTGCTCTTGCTTCTTGACCTCTTAAGCTGTCCAGTTCATATGTCTTTGAATTTATGAAGTGTGTTATTTTGAATTGGATCCAGATTTTGGAGGTGCTGGAGAGAAAGAGTGCAGTTTCAAATTCAGCTGCCTAGTTAGAGCTGTCATTCTTTCACTTTCTGCTGTTGGCTTTGTTGGATGCAGGTGTGTAGCAGAACCGATTCAGGATGAGGTCTCTGAGCAGACATATTTGAGCAACAGGTCTAGTTCTTTACACACAGAGGATTTTATTGGTCCTAGTTACATAACAGAGGGTGCAAAACATACAAATGACTTAATTTAAAGGCAGCGTGAGAAGTCATACATCCACCACCCTGCTGAAAGCAGGGCCAACTAGATGACATTGCTCAGAAACTCGTCAAGTCTTTACTGACTCCAAGAATGGAGATTGCCCCAGGGGGTTTTTCTGGTCCCCTCATTCAGTGTTTGACCACATTCAGACCAAATTTTTCCCCCTAATATCTAATCAGAATTTGCCATGTTGCAGCTTGTCTCTGCTGCCTCCCGTGCCCTGTCACCATGCGTCTCTGGGAAGAGTCTGGCTCTGTCTTTTCTGTACCCTCCCGTTGGGTAGTGGTAGGCAGCAACAAGTGTCTGAACAAGACTGAACAACCCAATTTCCCGTAGCCTCTGTTTGTCTTGGTGGCCTCTGCTGGACTCACTCCAGTTTTGCTGTCTGTCTTGTGTTGGAGAGCCCAAAAGTGACCATCATAGGCCAAGTTCAAACTCAGGTGTTGAAGAGAAGGGAGCAATCCCTTCCTTTAACCTGCACTTTTCCTGATACAGCCCAGCTTACGAGTGCAGCTCCAGCTGCTCTTTTACTAACGCAGCTCAGGATGTGGTTGAGCTGCTTTGCTGATGACTCCTGCTCAGCTTGCTGCCCAACAGGACCCTGACATCCTTCTTGCAGATCTCCCTGCTCTCTGTTCAGCCTCAGCCTGTCCTGTTTTCTGGGAATATTACGGCCTGGGTTCTACAGCTGATTTGTTGAGCTTTGTGAGGTTTGTGCTAGATTGTTTCTCCAGCCCATTAAAGTAATTCGGAATAGCAGTATGCCCTCCAGCACTCTCCCGTTGGGTAACGTCTGTGGACCTGCTGAGAGTGCTCGCTGTCCCATCGTCCAGGTCATCAGCAGAGACATCAAACTGTATCGGCCCTACCATTGGTCCCTGAGGGACGACACCTGAACTTTGCGCTGCTGATCACAACCCTTCGATCTTGACAGTGCAGCCAATTTTCCACCCACCTTGTAGTCCACTCAAAAACCACATGCTTGCCCGTGTGCCGGATGCAGCTCCCAGCCGTACAGCTCCACAAGCTGCCGTGGGAAAGCTGGGCCACCTTTGGCTCTGGGTGATGCTGGGGCCAGTGAGGACACCAGTGGACAGAACGCTTAAGGAGGTTGGCCTTGTGCTGGTGGAAGGGTAGAAACAAGCTTTCATCCAGCTGAGCAGAACAAGTGAGAAGTGAAAAACGGGTTTGAGTGAAGAACAGCATTTGAGCTGAGTGCTAGGGTGAGAGAAATGCTTACCGAGCATTTTTCTCAGCCAGGTTTTCAACATCACCTTTATACACAATTTTTGGTCGGGTTGTAGAGAAGGTACTCAACAGACAAGCTCCGAACTGGCATGATGTTAATTAAACCACGACAACTTTATTGATTGTCTGCCAGGGTGTTAATTAAACCTTATTGGCTATTTGTTTAGTAAAATATTTGGGATTTTTTTCCGAGCATTTGATTTTGGATCTGGGCTGTTTCGAATAGTATTGCTTTGTTTCCTATGTTGACTCCTAAAATTGGTTTAAATTACCATTTCAGGCGGATCTGGTAACACTACATTGCGGCTCTTGGTTAAAACAGTCCTAAGATTAAAAACGGAGGATGGTGTGCTCTTGCTTCTGTGCAGGCTGTAGCGCGTTCCAGTGCCGGGCAGAAGGCGCTGCTGCGTGTCTGAGAGGTGGGACCTGTGCGAGAACTGGGCGTACCGGTGTAGAACTGGGCATACTGGTGTGAGTACCAGCCTTCCTCTGGCTGGGGACAAAAAGTGTTGCTGGAAACACGTGTGGGACAGTTTCCCATGTGCTGCTGGTGAGGGTTCAAGGAGCCATCACCGGCCGATCATCTCCCCATGCTGCTGCCCGGCTGTCTCTGGCCACAGCCCTGGTAGCCATCCTCAGCAACGGCTGCCTGTCTCTGCTTAAGTATCTCTTTTCTGGCGTGCCGAATGTAAATAAAAAGGGTAGCCATGCACTTGTTTTCATCTCTTGTGTTTGGACCTGTAGCAGCATAGCTGGGGACGAAGCTGTTCTTTGCGCAGTGTTCCTCAGGTGCTCCTGGCTGCAGCTCGGTCCCGTTGCAAGGCTGTTCCCTGTCGCAGCACAGAGCGTTGAGTGTTCGTTCCTGGCTGGCTGGCTGGTAGGAAGAACTAGTTCTAGCCTAAACCAAAGCAGCATTATTGTAAAACTCTGTTTCTAAAGCCAAAGTGAGTCTTGAAAACTAACTCGTTCATAGTAACAGAGGGAGAAGCAAAGAAAAGAGAAGCTGTTTTGTAGAAAATAAAATTTTTGGGAGAGGTGTCTGAAACATTTAGGCTTTTCCCCGAACCTTTCTCCAGATGCAAAACCTTGCAGAGGAGGGGGCTGGGGAGGGAAGTTACTTCTGAATACGACAGCTGGTGAAATGCAGGGTCAGAGCTGGGATTTACTGAAATGCAATAAATTTCTGTAGCGTGTTAAGGATGTAGCCAAGCAGGGAAAAAAATCCTTTGTCTTTTTAATTCTAATATTTTTTCCCCCACAGGTATAGCCTTTACAGACCTCCCTGTAAGTACACCTATTTTCAGTATTTTAACTAAGGATGCAAGCAGAAGGGAGGGGGAAGAGTTTGGGGGGGTGGGGTTTATTTTTTTGCTGTTTGATGCCCTGTTAAAAGATGTTAACGCTCATTACGGAATGATGGGGATGCTCCTCTTGCTGAAACTTCGTAATCCTGCGGCTGGGTCTGTGGGCTACTCACATGCCTCCTCTCATCCCCCACCACCTCTAAGAATATGTTACTCCTTCTCCTGGCATTAAAGCGAGAATTCAAACTTCATTACAGGTCAATGTAACGCAACTCTGACTGTGGGGAGTGTCTGTGCAAAGTTGTTGAGCAGCCTCCTATGGCCCCTCACCAAAGAGCCCAAAAATGCCTAGTGATGCTCTTCTCAACTTCCCTTGTCCGGGTCTGGCGGCTGCGGTGGACCTGTGACCTTTCCACGGTGTGGTTAAGGCAGGGTGTTTCTGGGAGTGAAGGTCAGGCTCGGCTGCCTGTGGCAAACTGAAGCAGAGGAAGTTCCGTCTGAATAGGAGGAAGAACTTATTCACTCTGAGGGTGACGGAGCACTGGAACAGGTTGCCCAGAGAGGTTGTGGAGTCTCCTTCTCTGGAGATATTCCAGACCCGCCTGGACGTGGTCCTGTGCAGGCTGTTCTGGGTGACCCTGCTTCGGCAGGGGGGTTGGACTGGATGACCCACAGAGGTCCCTTCCAACCCCTACCATGCTGGGATTCTGTGTGCTTGTTGCATGAGGCTTTGGCAAGGCTCTGGCCGTGATGAGTAACCAGCTTGTGGCATTGCTGGAGGGATGTGTTTGGCACCCGTTTGGGGTTGATAGCTCCTCCTCCGATTCACCAGCCCCAACAGAGAGTTTCTCTTGAGTGCAGTGACACCAGCTGAGTTACACCAGGTGATAACGTCTAGTTGGGTCATACAAAAGCACAATGTTCACAGCGGGTCCTGCCCCAAAAACTGGTTGCTCTTTTTCAGACCCAAGCGTTCCTGGACAAAGGAGCAGATGTTTAGGAAAAAAAGATGAAACCAGGTCAGACATACACCAATAGATCCACTGCATCCATCTCTTTCATACGTGGAACTTCTTGTCCCTGAGGTTGCACTTCTGTCTTTGTACTTAATAACCCCAAATGAATTTCCTCTGAGGAATTTCTTAGTTTCCATAACTTGTCTAGGCCTCCAAAGTGATCGGTTTTCTTGGCTGACTTCCACGTTGCGTGGAAGAAAGCTTGTTTTAGTTTGTTTTACACCTTCTGCCAAAAAATTAATTTTGTTCCTCTAATTTTTGTATTTAGAGAAATAAAGACTAGCACTCCCTGTTCACCTTTCCAATGGGATTTATTGCTTCACAGATCTCCCCGGTACCCCAGCCGGTGTCTGTGCTGAAGGACATTCCAGTTATTTGATTCGCCTTTTCAGATCAGCTGCCAGTTCTGCTTTTTTTAGTTCCTAGGCTCTTTGAACTTGGTGATGTTGCAGTGTGTTCTAAACCAGAAACCCTCTCTATGTGGGCTGTTTCGCAGTAGTTTATTCCCTTGGTCCAAGTACAGTTTATTAAAGTAAAAGAATATTTTACCTATCTGTGAATATTAACCTTTTGATGTGAGGTCTTGTGACAGCCTTGCATCCATGGCAAAAAGACATTTTTGTGATATACCCATTAGTTTTAGATGCTCTTTGTTTTCCCTGTGGATATAGATTACGTTAGGAGTCACAGTTTTACTATATTCCTTCCAATTTTTTCACTGCTTTGTCTTCTCTTTGGCTAGACTACTCGTCTTTCTGAGATGGGAGCTTCATGGGGGGAATAGATAGACAGATAGATAGATATTATTATTTAGACTCTTATCAATAAAATATACACAAAACCACCTACCACTGTTTTGTTGTTTACAGCTGCGGTGTTGCAGTAGGGCTTCGCAGCACAGCTTTGGCAGGCTGGAATTACCTCTCCTGCTCAGCTGAACTTGCATCCTTTTGATCCGGGAGTGCACGGATGTGTGCATTGAATGTGCCCTTATGGGCTGTTCACCCCGGTGTCGAGTCTCTGTTGCAGACAAACAGGGAGTGAGCAGCTGGGGAAGCAGACCAGAGAGAAGGACTCTTGCAGCAGTGGGGTCTGGCAGTGCCACTGGGATTGGATTCAGAACACTCCTGAGCCCAAGGCATCCCCCATCCCTGGATTCAGAACCCTCCTGAGCCCGAGGCATCCCCCATCCCTGGATTCAGAACCCTCCTGAGCCCGAGGCATCCCTCATCCTTGGATTCAGAACCCTCCTGAGCCTGAGGCATCCCCCATCCCTGGATTCAGAACCCTCCTGAGCCCAAGGCATCCCCCATCCTGCTGTTCCTCGGTCTCTCCAGGTCGTCCTTCCAGGATCACATGCTTGTTTCTGTGTCCTGTGCAGAGGAGATGTTGTTTTAGCGTTAAACTGGAGGAAGATCTGGTCAAGTGGATTTTTGGGATGAGCTATTCAAATGCCTTGTGGCGGAGTCTCCGATGGTTGACTGATGTATCTGTGGCTTTTACCAGCCAATCTGCCGAGGTATTTGCTGTGGAGATCTGCTTCTGGCTTTTACAGCAGCGACTGATCTGTAACGTTGTTTTTCTGGGCCAGGAAGGAGAACAGTAGATGCCCTGTAGGCCTCCTACTATTGAGAGTTATCCTCCATGAGACAATTTCTCTTTAAAAAGAGGGTGAGAGAAGCCTGACTGGGTCATTTCACCTTCTGACTGTGGGTGTGAGCAAGGACGGGAGGCTTCTGCCTCTCTGGATTTTGGATGTTCCTCTCCGTGTGCTCAACAGCTCAGCTGCTGCGTTGACAGCTTCATCCCCAGGGTGCCTGCACCCAACTGCCATGATTCCCATCCTCCTTTTCCAATATCCTTCCCTTGAGTTGTTGCCTTCTTCCCTCACCCTTGCAGACTGTTCTGTCTCCTTTGCTGGCCCTTTTTGCTCCCTCAGTCCATGGCTTCGTGGTTGTTCTTCCACACAGTTGAGGTTACTGCACTTTCCCGAGGAAGGGGACGCCAAGCCCAAGATAGACTTTTGGTTTAAATATAATGGCTATTGTCAGAGATTGTCAAAGACTTGAGATAGGCAGGAATTTTAAGCTGATATAACTTGCAAGTGGTGTTTTTCATTTACTATAGCGTTGTGATCTAGGCTCAAACACAATATCCATTCGTTGCAAGGTGAAGAAGAGAAACCATCCATCATATGAAAGATATAGAATGTAACCTGGTTCTTCACCTGCTAACGCTGCAGTCTGAAAACTGACCTGCGAACAGGAATGGGAACAGCAGTCTTACTGGAGTGACCCTTGAGGTCCTCTGGTTTGAGTGGCTTGACACGCGTTTTTTGTCTTCGGACCCAGTTCCATACCAATTTACTGAGCTCCCCTGCGGAGGGGCTGTAGGTCTCGCATTACAGCCTGCGTGATGTTGAAGCTACCTGGTAGCACACATCAGTGAGAAGCTTGGCCAGTAAGCCCCACTGCTTTTACACCTTTCAAGCTTAAATAACTTTTAGCGTTAGCATGTCAGTGAGATGTCAAAATGTTATCAGTGTGGAAATGGTGTCCTTGCAGTGCTTATTGCAAAATTCCCCTTTCAGCGGCAAATGATGAAGATAGTTAATTTCAATATTCGCAATATTAGGAAGTTGAAGTGGATACTTTCAGTTGAAAACCACGTTTTGTTGTGCTAACTCTCACACAGTGGAGCATATTTGCTTCAGCTTGTTTCTGTTCCCTCGAAAGAGTGGGAGTGTTTGTACAAAAATACAGAGGGGGAAAAGTGCATTTTGGCTTAGCATAGGCTCACGTTAAAAAAAAAAAAAAATAGAAGTGATTATCCCACAGAGGGAGTTTTCCCCTTTTCTACCAATTTAAGTCAACGCTTAGGGCTGACTCACTTACACAGGTCCATGTCAGAGTTATCCTGCCTGGTGGTTTGTTGAAGCAATGGAAGATGTAAAAAACCAAGGATGTGGAAGAGCCCAGGTTGGGATTGCAGGGCTGCAAAGGGACAAGGTGGGTAAAAACCAAGCCAAGAAGAACCAGGGGGTCGTGAGCAACTGGCCACCAACTTCAGAGGCAAGTGGTGGTCCAAGTGTCATGAGGAAGGTGTGTCTGAAGAACTTGGCAGGAGAAGCACCTGCCCGGTCAGTGGGCTTTGGGCTGATGTCTCCCTGCCTCTGGCAGGGTCGTGGAGACGGGTTTAGTTCCCAGCAGCTGCTAAATGCATCGCACATGTGAAAAATGGAATTTTAACTCAGAGGTGATTTGACAGAGGTTGGGGGTAGGCAGCTTCCCCTCAAAGATGAGCCAAAAGGCTGGAAAATATGTGATGCGTTGTAGCTTGGGTTTTTTACTTCTAACATCCAAGTATTTTGAGTGTCTGAATTCTGGCTTTAGAGGTCCTTGGGTTCATAATCCTAAAAACTTAAGTTAGTAAAAAGTCTAAAGTATGGATTGGGAAAAGATCTGATCCCTCATTAGAGAGATTTCCTTGTCAGCTGGGTTTGAAAGAAGGGAGACACTGACTTCAAATACGGCATTTTCCTCTGGTGGCTTCTTTATCATGCTGTGGTTTGTCTCCACACCTCTCAAACCAAGTGACTGCCTTGGTGTGAGAATGGGAAAGGGAGAGGTGTGCTGAGTCAGCAATGATGCAAGCATCCTCATTTCTGATTTCGGTTTCCAGCCTGTATTTATAGATTCGTTTTTTTTCCTTTGTTTTTAGAAATTTGGTGATTTCAAAGGTAGAGCAGGTTGGTCAGAACCTTACCCAGCTGAGTTTTGCAAATCTCTGAGGACAGAGATGCTGCAGTCTCTCTGGGAACCTGTTCCAGTCCTTAACCACCCTCACAGGGAAGAATTTCTGCCTTATGTCCCATCAAGATTTCCTTGGCTGCAGCTGGTGCCCATTGTCCTGCCACGAGCACCGCTGACAGGAATCTGTCTCCGTCTTTTTTTATCTCCTCCCTTTCTGGAGTGGAAGGCTTGTAGTTAGGTTTTCCCTTTTGCCTTCTCTTCCGCAAGCTGATTCCCTCTCCTGTGCCTATATGCCACGCGTTCCAACCCTCTGGCCACCTTAGCAGAACTCGGCTGGACCTCGTTGGTGAAGTCTTGTCCTGGGGATGTGGAGGGAGTGAGCCGAGGAAGCACGGCAGCTGGAGCTGTGCCGGTGGAAGCAGAGAGAGCAATCGCTTCCCACGACGTGTTGGCTCTGGTTTTTCTCGCGTGATTAGGATTCTGCGGAGTTCCACCTTGTAGCAAGCTGAATATCTTTTGTAAACAGTAAAATCCACAACTACAGTAGAGCTCGGGGAGATCAACTGCATTGTCAGTGTCTTAGGTCTCTGCAGTGGCAAAGAATTAGTTGACTGAATTTTCCAGATAATTGTAGGAAAGCCCATGCCCTTCGCTGCAGAAGAGAGGATCATCCTAGCTTTCTTACAGCAGCCTTCCAGCACCTGAAGGGACCTGCGAGGGAGCTGGAGAAGGGCTGTGACAAGGGCATGGAGTGATAGGACAAGGGTGATGGCTTCAACCTGAAAGAGGGGAGATTTAGATTAGAGATAAGGAAGAAATTCTTCACCATGAGGGTGGTGAGGCCTTGGCCTAGGTTGCCCAGAGAAGCTGTGGCTGCCCCCTCCCTGGCAGTGTCCAAGGCCAGGCTGGACGGGGCTGGGAGCACCCTGGGCTGGTGGCATGGGTCCCTGCCTGTGTCAGGGGGAGTGGAGAGAGATGGTCTGTATAATCCCTTCCAGCCCAGACCATCCTATGATTCTTCAGGGTGACCATCTAACCCCCAGTAGCGTCTCTCGCTGATTTGACCTAGAGGCCTGCTCCTCCACTGATCTTATGTCTGACAGGGTTCAGCCCTGAGCCAGGCACTGCAGCCAGGCACCCTCCGGGCTCCGTTTCACTGCGTGCATCCATGTGCCTTGCCCAGGGCTGGTTTCTGGCAGTCTCCGGTGTGTTAGAGCAAGGTGAAAAAACCCAACAGCAAACAGTTCATGAGTGGCACGGGAGAGATATCTGCCTGCACCCCGCAGGCTGGCAGCAGGTGCTCTGGAGCAGAGCACTAGTGAGGTTTGTGTTGCAAACAGAAATAATTTGTGCTGCAGAAAAGTAACATGACAGTGAACAAACACGTTCTTTAAAAAATGCAATCCAGAACCAGGCACCCCTGTACCTTTTCTGATGCCCTTTCTTTCTCCCATATTTAAGTGGGCTCAGGGATGCAATTCATATCCATAAGCTTATTCTTAAAATAGCCTGAATTCAGACGACTTTGAGATAGACTATTGCCACCTGTTTTCAGTTAGATCATCTTCTCTGGAAGCTGAATTACTGGCTGTGTTTTAGAGGTATTTTCCCAGGGATGACCTTTCTCCTTCCCCATGTTTCGGGGTGGGGGTGTCAGAGTTCCCATTTGGATCCATACACTTGTTCTTAGAATGAAATTCATCTATCAGTAGTGGAATTTCTTGTGGGGATGGCTTGCTGTCTTGGGATCGTCAAAAACCCAACCTCAGAGCTCCGCTACCATCCGTTCCCTTTTCGTCAGAGACGTAAAATATTCAGACAGCAACTTCCAAGGAACAAGAGAGTTCAGTTGAAGCAGTGGAGAGCACAGAGATCTGTTGATTGAAAAGATGCCCCTCTCATTTTTTTAATTATTGTTTTCTCGTTGTTGAACTTTGGTAGAAGTTGGAGAAAATGAAGCCAGAAAGTGGACACGCCGTAGACAGCAGTCATGGCATCTATCGCAGACTGCGGGGGGGTTGAGCCTATCATTCTCGTTTTGTGCAATAACTTTTAATAACTATACAATAAGTCATGGGGTTCCTCGAGGTGTACCTAGAGGGCTGTTGCCCTTTCCTCTGCCACTACACGTTCCAATTTAAAGAGTAGCTCTTTTGTCCTACCAAACCACGTAACTGGAACCGGAAAGAGAAAGCTGCGTTTAATATAGTTTTCTTTTTCTTCCTTCCCAGTCCAATCTCTACCCCACAGTGGGTCTCCAGACTCCCGGAGAGATAGTTGATGCCAACTTTGGGCAGCAGCCGTTTGTGTTCGACATTGAGGACTACATGAGGGAGTGGCGAGCGAAGATTCAGAGCACCATTAAGCGGTTTCCCATAGGAGACAGACTAGGCGAGTGGCAAGCCATGCTGCAGAAGTAAGTCACTGTTCTTGTGTTCAGCTGCTTTTGTTCTGTTAGGCTTCAAATACTTTTTTTAAATGCTAATTTATGCTTTCTTATGGCAGAAATTGCCAGTCAGTGCACTTAGCTCAAATTGTTTTACCCTCTGTTTTGTTGTTTAATAGCCTTTCCTGTGTAGATTGCTGCTGTTTCAAGTATAAAAGATATGGGGGAAGTTTTCAGCCAGAGTCTGCATGAAAGCTTGTAGGAATGGAAGAACATACGCTTTGAGGTGATGCACTGGGGGAAGGGGAGTGGAGAGGACACCATAAAAGCTCTAATGTAGGAGAAAAGCCAGGACGTAAGTGCTGAATTCAGACAGGAAAGAGCAAGAAGTAGCCTAAAGCAAAGGCTTCCAAACCCAGCCTAACTGAAAACACAGTTACTGCACTGTAGAAATCTCTGAATGTTGAATGCATTTCCCATGGCAAAAAGGATTGAGTGGAACTGGATGAGAACAATTAACAAGTTGTCAGAGGTCAGGAGTGTCTTCTGCCCGAAGAATGACAGAGGTGACTAAGGCCTCCACAGCTTGGACAGAGGTAACTGAGGGAGATGGACTGTAGTTGTGTCAGTCATTTACACCATGAAGAGCATGACTAGAAAGTGATTATTCCCTGTTTCTCAAAACACAAGAATTGGAGAAAAAGCACCTTCTGGCTTAAAAGAAAAATGAATCTGTTTTTCCCGAAGTATAAGGAAACTGTGGGACTTGCTGCTGCAAGAAGTTGTGGTGGTTTCAGTATAAAATTTTAAAATATAAAATTAAGATTTTAAAATATATACATTTAAATGTTCACAGTAATTCATGGAGGCCAATTCCATAGTTTGATTTTAAACCCACGCGTCTATGACTGTTGCTTCTATCTGTGATCACAGATAGCTCTGTGTTTCACTGTTTATTCTATTCTTTCCCTGAACACCTGATACCGGTCACCGATATTCAGGAGGCTTAGATGCAGTGAGGATTGCATACATGTGACCATTCTTGTTTACTGCCAGTCTTGTATTTAGTTATTTGTAGATAATTCATGCCAGCCAGCAAAGACTTTGAAAAGCAACTAGCAGAAGCTATTGAAAATAGTAATAATATCTTCCTTCGAGAAAATCAGGAGCAGGAGGCCTGCCAGAGAGTTTATAGGGCCTGTAGAGGATTGCAGTATAAAAAGAGGCCCTGGGGAAGGTAAGACCATACCCAGTGGAAGTCTTTGCCCATGTGTCCAGAATCAGGTAGGTTGTCAGGCTGGGACGCTTCTTTGTGAGGGACTTGGCAGAGGCTGGGATTGAAAGAACTGAGTGGAAGAAATAGGTGAGGAGAAGAGGAGAAAGTCTCTAGGGTCAGATACTTACCCAGATTCCAACAGGACTCAAGGAGAAAACAGGTGAGCTGGTAGCTGTGGAACAGTGTCTCTCCGAACAGCCTTGGGTCAAGAGAAGGGAGAGTGGTGGGCATGGTGCTGTGTTTCATAGTGGGTTTCAGAAGAGAGTCGGGCAGCGATGGGCTGAGAGAACCTTGATGTCTTGCTTAGACGGATTTGTAGGAGCACTACTAGAGGGCAGAAGCATTGGGCACGTGGAGAAATAGGACATGGCTTTTGCGAAGATGAACCAGCAGGTATGTTGAGATGATTCTTGGGCTGCCGTCTTTGTCTTAGAAGTCCTTGAGAAGTTCCTTTGCTGCAAACTAAGGGGGGACTATGCAGCCAGAGCCCGATGCAGATTATGAATTGTTTCAAAGAGAGACAGGAGAGGGAATAAGTGAGTGAGGGATTGTTGCTGGTGGAGGAGGCAGCTGTGGAGCTGTGTGTGGAGGTGTGCTGGTAGTGTCCATGCTGCTGAGGGTGTTCAGAAATGACTGGGAAGGAGGGGCCCTCCAGGAAGGGAGATCTTCGGGCTGTGATGAACCATTGCACGGAAATGTCAGCTCATTTTTCCCAGTAACAAATGTTACAAATACAGAGAGGTACCACCTGTATCTGACAAACTGTTGGAAGCTGGAAGGGTTATGGGGAAATGTATCATTTCGTATGTGCCTTATTCTTTCATTTTTTCCTAGGCATTTGCTTTTGTCAGCTGGGAGGTTCAAGTACTGGGCTAACTGGAAGTTTGGTCTGACGCAGCATGGGTCTGCTCAGAGACTTAAATTTTTGTCAAGTTGTTGACTTTAACGTTAATTATGATTCTGATATTCTGGATTGCTGACTTTATGGGGTCACTTCACTCTCTGCAAAGCATCTTGTCAGGCTGTGGAAAGACAAGATCCACTTTGGGAAAGCTTGCTTAGCAGCCTGAGGGAATGAAGAAGTTCACTGATATTTACATGGAAATATTTAGTTCTTGATGCTCAAAAGGCAACTTAGGAAAAAGTGTGCGCCCTGCAGCTTTGATTGTAAAGGCACCTGCGCTGGGTAAGAGCAGTGGTCCATCAAGCTTAGTTTGGTGAATCAGTCAATAGCACAGGTTCCTGTGGCGCTCGAGTGTTTTTCTCTTCCCTGGTAAAACTGACCAATTTTTGCCACGCAGTTATTTAATGGAATATTTCGCCATGCCAGGCCTTTCCTTTTATCACATGGTAGCACAGTTTCTTCTAGAGCCTTCACTGAAAGACTCTGTGAAACAGCTTTGGACAACGAAGGGGACTGTGAAAGTGTCTCTCATCTGTCTGCTTCCAGACTCCATCTGGAAATGTCACCAGATTAGAGAGCCGTGACTTCCCTTTCCAGAAGCTGTTGATTCCTCTGCAGTAGGACCAATGTATCCCTGGGTTTGTTCCTGGTGTTCTCCAGAACAGTTTCATCTAACGTGCCTGGTGGAGGTGTCTAGGGTCACTGGTTTGCCTCCTTTGGACTTAATCAGCATCACGTTTCCCATCTTCCTCCTCTCCATAGGCAGGTTGAAGTCAAGACTTGTACCTAGTGTTAGTAGTCCAGCTGTTTCAGCTCGGAGCTCCAAGCCCTTGGGCCAATGTTGTCTTGTCCTGCAGCTTTGGTAGGATTCATAGTGCCTTGATCCCCATTTGCTGTAGGGAGTGTCTCCCTGGAGAGCAGAGGAGCAGTTAGTGTGGCAGAACTTTTCTTCTGTGTTGCACTCCAGGATATGCGGTCGCCGACGAGGCTGATCTCACGAGGTTTTCAAGTGCTTGAAACCTTGAAAAGGACTCGCATGGAGAACTCATCTTCTTTGCGTGTTGTTACAGCCTTGGAGGATCTCTAACCTTTTTAACTCTTGCCATGAAGAATCTGAGCAGGAGTCACCTGAACCTTGAGATGGGCTGGTGCGTTTGGCTGTGGGAGGAGGAACGGTGTAGGTTCCTATTTCTGATAAAGTGGGAGGGCTCGGCATTGTTCGTTTGAGAATCTGAGGGGCACCATGCCAGAAGGAGGAGAACTGTGTCTAATTTGTACAGAGAAGGGTGCAGGCAAATTCGTTTTTGAAAAAGAAAAGCCACAGACGGTACAAGCGTTTGTAGCAGCACCGTGGCTGCTCAGGGTGAGCGAAGCACCCCTGGGTGCAGCACAGAGATGCCTGCTCCTGTGATTTCAGCGCTTCTGCTCTCCTACAGGTTTCAACCATGGCTTCTGAGCAGTAAAATCTATTCCTTAGACAACCTGGGCCTCCGAAAGGTTTTTGTTTGCTGCATGAACATGTCACATAGGTCATGGTGAAGTGCAGAAATGTTCCCCCAGAACTTCAGGAGAGTTAGCCCTGGATGCAAACATGCTGCTGAATGTTTGAGGGCGTGCAGCACTGCTGTAGCAAGTAGCTGAGATGCAGAACTGATACATCGTTGCTGAAAATCAGCCTGCCACAGTGACCAGCGAGTGATAATGCTGTGTATCCACGCAGGGATGCTTCCTCCAGTGCCACGGGCCGAAGTGGCATAGGGAGGAGCTGAGTTTTTGTGCAGCTTTGCAGAGCGTTCAAGTCTTTGCAGCACTGAGCCTCTGACTCTGCAACTGAATTACGCTGAAGCAAGAGGTGGCTTTTCCCTCTCTGTTCCCACCAGCGTGGATCGCCGTGTTCGGTGTTTCAGCCTGGCTGAGCCAGGGCGACCTGGCTGCTGTGTTCGACACAGCGGTCTATATGGTGCCAAGGCAAGGGGGATGTCTGGTACCAACGGTGGTCACAAGCACTTGCTTTTAAAACAAGTTTTAGAAATTGCACACCTGGTTAACAATGTTCTGTCTGAAAATTACTGCTGACTCGTAGAATACTTCCTTCTTGTACTGGAAGTAGCTAAGTTGAATGCGTGTTTTCAGCTGTGACTTGATCAGATCAGTACCAGCTTCATCATGAGAAGCCTGTTTTAGGGTTCATCGCTATCAGCTTTGAAATCCTGTGCTGGCTTTTTAGGTTTTGTTAAAATCCAGTGAGCATTAATATTTTACGAGGAAAGGCTGAGGGAGCTGGGCTTGTTCAGCCTGGAGAAGAGAAGGCTGAGAGGGGACCTTAGAAATGTTTATAAATATCTGCAGGGTGGGTGTCTGGAGGTCGGGGCCAGACTCTTTTCAGTGATGCCCAGCGACAGGACAAGGGGCAACGGGCACAAACTGAAGCCTGGGAAGTTCCGTCTGAACATGAGGAAGAACTTCTTCCCTCTGAGGGTGACGGAGCCCTGGCCCAGGCTGCCCAGGGAGGTTGTGGAGTCTGCTTCTCTGGAGATATTCAAGACCTGCCTGGATGTGGTCCTGTGCAGCCTGCTCTGGGTGACCCTGCTTCGGCAGGGGGGTTGGACTAGATGACCCACAGAGGTCCCTTCCAACCCCTACCATGCTGTGATACTGTGATTTCCCCACCATATCCTGGAAAGGCATAAATGCTTTAGAAATGGTCTGTTCAGAAAGACAATTTTGTTGTGTTTGTTTACTGACAGTGATACTACCTCCCCTTCCCAACATTTTTTGAAAGTACAACTGAAAAATGTGTTAATGTTTGTAAAAGCAATGCTGACAGTCTGCTCTTTGTAAATCAGCAGATACAGGTATCTGTGAATGTGTAGAATTCATAAGGAGATTCAACTACCAAAGATAAAATTGCTGGCAAAATGATTGACTGAAGAAACTCAGGACCGGAATATTTTTTTGAGATCCGCTTGAAAGCCATGAGCCTCTGTGAGGTTCAGATTTTATGTCTATATACGAGGAGGGTTCTGTACCTGTGTTGCGAGCAGATGTCACTGACAGTGACACGGTACTGAGCTCTTACAAGTGACACTTGGACAGCAGTAATTAAAGAAATACTGTGTATGGATTGGGAGTCTGGTGGGTTTTGGGGAGTATTTTTTGGCCTTAAAGTGAATTTAGAGTCTCCCTTCTGTTTGCTGAGGACCAGATACCTATCTAGAATATTCACACTGTCTGGACCCAGAAGCAGGACCCTGGGTATGTCCTAAGCAAGCAGAGTTTGGTCACTGAAATTGCAACCCGTGTTGATTTTTTTTTCTCCGGTGTGATTATCCTGTTTTACCAACACCTCTTCATCTGGTTGTATTTTCTTATTTTCTAGTATGGTTTCGTCGTATTTGGTTCATCATGGGTACTGTTCAACAGCGACCGCCTTTGCCAGAGTCACAGACACCGCAATCCAGGAAGAACAGACCTCAATAAAGAACAGACAAAGTAAGTCTCTTGGGCAAGTGTTCCCAAAGCGTGGCACGCTGGCCCCATGTTATCTTCAGGGCTCTGCAGAGAAAATGAAGTGCTATGGAAGTAGGGGAATTATTCCACGACAGCACGAAGCTGTCCACAGCGCACTGCTGTCGTAGGGCTGCTGCCTGTGGGTCAGCAGAGCTTGGGGACCACTGCTGGGAGCACTTCGCCCATCGTCACTGTGTCCTCTCCACCCTCTGATGTCTTTGCCTGGAGAGCTGCTCTGTTCTTTCCTTTGCCTGCCTGCTCTGAGAAATGACCTGCATGTGTTGAAGAAAGTGAGTTTTCTCATCAGCTGAGTTAATTTTCCTCAGTCTTGTTGAAACTGAATGCCTGAATCCTGGAAGAGGTGAGGTGGCTCTAAGCTCCCAGTCCAGCAGTTTCACACATCAGGCTAAGCGTAGTATCTAGGGCAGAAGGGTGCTTTCTTGGAGGTAGTGCCAGGTGGGTGGAGAACAGAACTGGTTAGCTTGGGCTTTGCCTGAACCGAGGTCACTGTACAGCAGAGACCCCTTTGGATTTGGGCTCTTCGATGCAGTCTGTTGCAGCAAGGGCAGTTGCATTAGCGTGGTTGTGGGAACCCAGACACATCAACCTGTTTTGACTACAGCTCCCAGAGTTAATGAGCTTTCCAGTCCCTTTGCGCATTTTGTCTTCAGGTAAATTTTTTGCATACTGAGGGTTTTGTAAATCCACAGCCAACGTGTTTAGCTCACGCTAGGTGAGGAATTTGTGCTCTCTGTCAGTTTTGGTTACTGCTGTTTCCTCTGAAGTGGCTCATCTCTCAGTGGGTAACACTGCAAGTGCTTTTGGTTCCTGCGGAATAAGGCTTGCAGCTTTCTCCTACTGTACTTTTTTTTAGCTTTTTTATTCACAGGCTCCGACTGCACAATCACCGAACGTTGGTGCGTTTTCTGCATTCTCCTGCCTGTTGAATACAGGCGGCATCTCGCTCTGTGCGTTTCTCATCCCTTTGTGAACCGCTTCTCATGTGACTGTCATGTATTGGGAGCGTTGTGCCCCTTTGTAGGTCGCTCTCCATACATTACATGCGCTTAGCCAGCATTCGGGTTCACGTGGGGACTCTGCTTAGCACCCGAAACAACTTGTAGTTGCTGCCCGTTCGTGCTGATGGGCTTTGTGCTCTCTGGGTCGTGCATTATGCAACCCTGACCCCAGCCAGCGGTCCTGCTGGTGTGGGTTTAATTGGGAAAGCCTTGCGGGAGACAGCGCAGTCTCACTTGTCTGAGGATAGGTGACAAGACAGATGGAGGGAATGGATATAGAGCTCTGAAGTTGGGGCTTAAATAAAAGGTGTGAGGAAAACACAGGTGGGAAAACAAAAAGAGGGGAACATATAAAAGGCATCTGTAAGAGCTGCCAAACAAGGCAGAGAAGACAGCTGTCAGAAGCAGCGAGACGTGAAAACGGACATGCCAGTAAGGAGAAGAAGCAGAGCGCGAAATGAAGGACACTGTGCAACACGTGTTGGTGTGAGAGCCACGTCTTCGGGTTTAGCCTGGGAAGTGGGAGCCGACACGTCGTTGCAGATTGTTACTGGGGACCACTGATGAGGATCACCGGGCTGGGCCTGCGAAAGTCACAGCCTGCTGTTACTAGAGCCTCTGCTTGCAGAGCACCTCACAGGCGACTCAAAACCTCCTCTCCGTTGTTTGTAAGGAGCCCTGGGAGAACAGAGGAGGAAGTGCAAAGCATTTTTAGTTTGAAATACATTTAGTGTTTAGTTTTAAGTACACTTAGAAAAAAAATGAAAAATGAACATCTGTAGATCAGCAGGTTGTCTCAGTGTTCAGGGATGGGATCTCAAGTTGAGTCTTGCACTTGTGTCTTCTGACCCACTGAAGGAACATACGTGGGCCATGAACACCCAGGATGATAGATGACTTCTGCCTTGTGTCTTTGCACCTCCTGGAAGCGCACAATTTGTTAAGCTGTTTCTGGCTCAATCAGTAGCTGATTCCTGGAGCTAGCTGACATGTGCCCCGTCCTGACTGCAGCTCAGATTACTTCTCTGAGCATGCATTGGGGTGAGACGCGCAGGAACACAGTTTAGTTGGTATAATTACTTCTGCTTAGAGGTGGGGATAGTGGGGGAGCAGGACTGTGCTGCAGTTTAAGCCCCCAGACCCTCTGAGAATACTCTGCTCATCTGGTGGTCAGCCATACAGTAATCTTCCAAGCGTGGACCAGCCAGGGGGTGTAATGTGGGGGTGGCTTAGGGGTTTCCCCTCTGGAATTGTCATTTCCCCTGCAGCCTCCTTGCTCCCATCCAGCTGTCGCCTCCTGCTTTCTTTTCCATTGCTGCGTAGCTGTGTGACTGAAGGACTAAAGTCCCAGAGCGCCCCACTCCAGCATGCCCACTTCATCCTTCAGACCCTGCTACTCTTGGTGTTTCTGAGCTACTAACAGATTTTTCCTCATTTTTGCGGGCTTTTCCTCATCCTAATCCATAACAAACAGAATGTGGTCCCCAGTTCTCCCTAGCCCTCGTGCAAGGTGGTAGGGGGGAGCTGCGTGGCGTAGGAGAGACGACTCTTCTGGCCATTCTTGTTGGCCGGCACTGTGTGTCAATAGGTCTCCTTTTGCTTTCAGGAATACAGAAGCTAGTATTAGCAGGCAGAGTGGGAGAGGCTATAGAAGCCACCCAGCAGCTCTACCCTGGCCTACTAGAACATAACCCCAACCTGCTCTTCATGTTAAAGTAAGTATGAATAGCTTTGTGCTCCCTAACGCTGAAATGTGTAGATGGAAGGAGGGAAGGAAGAGGCTGTCCAGCCATCCAGTCTGGCTGCATGCCTTTGAGTTCAAACTGTTTGAGATCCCTTTGGGAGCAGGCAAGAGCGGACTTGGGTTCAGTCCTTTACATGGTGCTTGTAGCAATGTAGATGTGGCCCTTTTGTTGCTGCTCAGACCCAGTATGGCTGTGCCTCCTGAGGCCAGGCAGAGGTGGGTGAAATTTTAGGACTGGCTGATGGCCAGAGACTCCTTCACAGATGGCCTTTCCTTGCCTTGGGGAGATCTGGCAACACTGGAGTGCATGGCAGTTGCTGTGAAGGTTCTTGGAAAGGCAGATGTATGGAAAAGGCTATCTGGGGTAGAGACAGACGGAAAAAAGTGCCTGTGTGTCCCAGCTCCCCCAGCCATACAGAGTGGCTCTCCCCAGCCTCCTGAGACATGCAAGGACAGTTCCCAGTAAGGCTGGATGGCAAGCTGTCCTCACTGTCACTGGGGATATGGCATTTTCTGCCTTTCCTTGTCTGTTTTCCATTGGCCACCAGTATTCCTAAGCTGATGGAGTAGTGAGAGAGCTACAGTGTTTGGCAGGTTTAGTATCTTCTCTGCACCCCCCCAACCCCCCACCCCCAATTGAATTTTGGAGTACCTGCAGAGGTGGTGGAGATGAAAGTGTGATGTAAAGGAACAATTTCTTCTTAGCACAATGCAAATCAAGTTGCTTTTTGGGAATGTCTCAACATTCATTAGCATCAGAGTGGCAGTTTCAGAACTCCTTTGGAGCACTCCTGACAGAGCACTGGAACAGGTTGCCCAGGGAGGTTGTGGAGTCTTCTTCTCTGGAGATATTCAAGACCCGCCTGGACGCGGTCCTGTGCAGCCTGCTGTAGGTGACCCTGCTTCAGCAGGGCGGTTGGACTGGGTGACCCACAGAGGTCCCTCCCAACCCCTAACATTCTGTGATTCTGTGATTCCTCCCATAGCATTATTAGAGCAATCACGACACAAAGCTACCAGGAGCCTGAAAAGTCTTTTTCAAAGCCAAGAAATTTAGCTCAGAAAACCCCAATGCAGAGCATCCTGGCTGTCACGCACCCTTCTCTCCTTCTTCCCTTCTATGAAACCAGGTGTCGGCAGTTTGTGGAGATGGTGAATGGGACAGACAGTGAAGTACGTTGTTTCAGTGCCCGCAGCCCCAGATCCCAGGACAGTTACCCTGGGTCCCCCAGCTTAAGTCCTAGGCATGGATCAAGCAACTCACACGTTCATAGTACTGGTAAGTGTGTTTTCTGTGTCTCCCGGTGAGAAGAGCAAATGTTGAAGGTCGACTGCTGTCCCTTACCTGCTGCTTTCTGTACCTTATTCTGTGAAATGATCCTTTCCTTTCTGATGCCCAGCCGAGAGGACATGCTGTTGTCGTGTGTATCTCTGTATGTTACAAAATTGGTTTTACATTCATTATTTTCCACAGACAGTTGTCTGCAGAGCGGACTTTTTTTTCAGAATAAAGAAGATTTTGAAGGTGACCTGCTAGTGCAGCCGCTTGTGACTCAGTGTTTCACTGACCAAGCTGTAAGAGGAGGTCTGGAAAACAAAGCCTGTTTCCTGGACCTTGGAGTCTGCAAAAGAATTGCTTTGCGGTAGGGACCGAGCAGAAGATGCACTGCTCTGGCTGACTGAGCGAAAGGTGAAGGGGGTGCCTTGCATGAGAGCCTCTCCCTCCCCCGTGGGCTCCACCTTGCAAGCTCTAAACATGTGAGAAGGGAACAGTTCTGTACCTGCAAAACCCACCTCTGAAGCATGAGCTTTTTGCAGTTTGGGAAATCGAACTTTAGGATTTGAAGTGGAAAGAACAAGGTAAAGCAGGACACGCAAGATACATCTTCCCTAGCTAATTACTGACTGCAGCTTTGAGGGTGGAGTGGGCTGGGGAGTGTGACCTGCAGAGCACCTGAAAACAGTCCGAGGCTGCTTCACGGGGCCTGGAGCAGCTCGCAGCCATGCAAGTGTGTTTTGCTTCGGTATTCCCGCTGCCGCATGTGGCAAACTGTGGACAGGCCAACACGGAAGGGACAGGAAGACGGTGACTTGAATGCCTCTGAGCTCACTCACCTTCCCAAGACAGAATCTTTGCTTTCCTGTATTGTGTTGCAAGAAACACTGGGGGTGTTTCTCTGACGAGGTAGAAGGATCCCACCAGTCCGTAGAAACTTTTGTTAATACCTGCTTTCCACCGGGAGGTGCCTGCAGGAAAAAAACTGCAACGCAAGGCAGCGTTCGTGTATATTTGTCTCCACACATGGGACATCGTCTTCCACAGTTCTCTGTCAGACCGTAGCGCTTTCAAAAAAGTGGGAATTTCATCAGTGCATTTTTCAAAGATTCAGCAGAAGTAGCCCAGGCTACCGCGTCTTTCTCATTAAAAGGCACAAAACAACCAGTTATTTGAATCTTTGGGTTGTTGTGATAAAAATAGAAATAAATTCCCTAACTAAAACTGTAATTGTGGGATCAGCTGATGAATTTGGATGTATCACCGTCAGTTCTGGAGAACAGCCATGCCAGGTCACATCATCTGGTCAAGAACTTGTGGTCAATATTGGTCGCCTAGGGAAGAGTATAGGAAGAAGGCAAGCCCATGGTGAGGTTTTTCCAAAGTATTGTTTGAGCCCCCAGTGATTTGCCATTGTCTTGGTGTTTTATAGCCTCTGTAAACTTAGCCAGTCATTTTCGAATCCATGTAAATCTTGTGCTCATCACCAAGGGTTTGTGTCCCGTGTCAGCGAGTTCCACAGCTTGGTAGGCACCTTTTGTGGGGTGGGGCCGGGGGTGAGGTGTCAAGCCTGACTCTCCTGTCAGTGATTCCTGTTTTCCTGAACAAGGAAGGTTAGCTTGTGATTTTTAAGAGAATTGATGTTATTTGCTGAGTCTTGTGTGAAGCAGGTGTGTGCCTACTGTAAGACAGGTTGTGGAAAGCCTGGTAAATTCTGCTTGTGAGGAGTTCTTGTGGTGCAGTTTTCACCTGTGCTTTTGTAGTTTTCCTGGATAGAGGGTTCATGAGAAAAATTTGGGTATGTGAGAAGAGAGTTTGTGAACTCAAGCTATCCATACTTCAGACGTCAACAGTAGTTTCTGTGCTTGTGTCAGCTGGTTCTGCCAGTCTCTTATTTACAGCCCATTTTTGGAACTTCCTTAAGCTCAGATGTTGCTGGTGAGCAGTGGGGTTCCTTCTGTATTCATTTGTGTTTTCTCTAAACCCTATTGAATTAAGGAACGATGAATAAGAATTTAAGATCTGCAGTCTTATTTTACTTTCTTCCTTTCAGCTCTGCTTCTCTTGCTAAATTGTTGACTTCACAGAAGAGTGATATTGTCAGTCTGGACTCATTTTTCCCTTTCTTCTTGACTTTCAGGAGCAGATAGTCCAACCTGTAGCAATGGAGTCATGTCCACAAAAAGCAAACAGAGTCACAGTAAATACCCAACACTGAGTTCATCATCTTCATCCTCCTCCTCCTCCTCCCCCTCATCTGTGAACTACTCTGAGTCCAATTCTACAGATTCTACCAAATCTCAGCAGCACAGTAGTACGAGTAACCAAGAAACCAGGTATTTTTTTTTTCCTTTGTAGATGCCTGAGGAGGTTGAGTTGGTGGGAGAGGGCTCAGTCTGCTTTCTGAGGAGCCAAAAGGGCATCTGTCCCGTTCTTTTGAACAACAGAGTAACTCTTTGAATCTACAAGGTCACTGCTATTCCTGGCAGACACAAGCCTGTTCCAGTGTCCCTGCTCTGGCTTGGAGGCTCATCTCGTAAGGGATATTATGATGCTTTGGTTTCAGACACCAAGCTGTCCCATTAAACTGACGTTGTCAGCGCCCACGGTGATAGTTAGCACAGATAGTTTCATACTTGTGACAGCAAATCGGACCTTTCGAAAGCCTCCCTTCTCCAGGGAGCCACGGGCAGTCCAGGAGAGGGGGGTAGTTACTGCTGCGTTTACTGGAGCGTGGAGCATGTTGAGCCACGGTGCGAGCGGAGCTGCCTTTGGGCTTCCTGTCCAGGCTGGTATCGTGGGGCTGTCTGAAGCCGTGCTGGAGCAGAGCACATCCTTGTGATTTGTAGAATCTCTGGCTGGCTGCAGCTGGCACTCATCCTCCGTGTACTGTGCTGAGCACGGTTTGCAGGGCAGTTCATGGTCTCTGTCGTGACCTCTTGAGAGCCATACAGCATGTGACTGAGTGAGAAGCACTTGTTCAGGCTCAGTTTACCTGAATCATTTGATAATGCTGGATTTATGATACCATTTTTAAATGTAGACCCCAAGTGCCAGCAAGGTTTTCTCATAGTTTCAGTTAATCAGAAATCTCATTCAGACTGCTGCTTTGAACATTTAAACCTAGAGCCCTTATGTTTTGTATTGCACTTTTTGCCAGGGCTGACGGCTCACCGCAGCCAAGATTTCCCTCCTGGTTAGTGTGTTATCTGGTGTCTGGCTGCCATTCGCTGTCCCAGAGACGACTGCTTCCTGGATGGAAAACGATAAGCACTCTGCACCTGTAATTATGACAGGCACTTTCAGAAGAGAAACCTGTTTCATGTGTGGCCCTCAGAAGCCTGCAGCAATTTTTACTACACTGAATTAGGCCATCTGGCTCCCTGTAGTCCAGCTGGCACCGGTTCTGGTTTACTGGCCATTGCTGGGCATCATCTGGCATCTGAGATCTTCATTTCTTCCCTTTCTAATTTAGACATCTGGCCTTTTTTTCCTCCTTTCACCCCAGTGACAGCGAGATGGAAATGGAGGCTGAGCATTACCCCAATGGAGTCCTGGAAAATTCATCCACCAGGATAATGAATGGCACCTACAAACACGAAGAGATCCTGCAGACAGATGAATCCAGCATGGGTAGGGCCTCAGAGGCAGGAGGGGTAAAGGGAAATAGAAGGAGCTGGTACGAGAATTAAAATTGTGATTGGACTGGGGGGAAAAAAAGTGTACTTTGGGTTTCTTTCCCCACTTCCGTGAATGAAGTTCTCAGGATGCCCGTTTCACGGGGAAAATGAATCTGTCCTGAAACTAAAACTGGGTCTGGCTTTTCATGGTCTCACGGCAGTGCTGGTGGTGTTGTGGAGCAGAGAAAGCAATAGGAGTCAAAGGTTTGTTCAGCACTGGTCATGAATCCCAGTTCAGAGCAGTCCTGGCCCTTCTTCCAGCTGAGGGACTGCACCAAACTGTGAAAGGCTGGCTGACACCCGGCCGCAAAGTGTGCTCAGCACGGTGTGGTCAGCTACAGCTGTCTTGTTTGAGGGTGCTTTAGACGGGAGGGAGAGGATGAATTACCTGCACTACCTCTGAAACTGGGGATTCCTCCACTTACAATGGGTCTTGTGGCCACCTAATACTGGGAAGTTAGTAGTGTTGGCATCTCTGACTGGAAGTTTTCCGAGTCCAGGGTTTGTTAGACCAGGGGTTTCCAGGTTGTATATGCTGTCTTGCACACATGGAAGGAGAAGACAGCTGGAGTTGCCAAACTCTCATGATTTTGTCAGCATACTTGATGTGTAGGTGCTCCTCAGGCATTAAGCAAACTGAGCTCGAGTTCTCCCTGTACCTGACAGGTGCTGTGAAAAAACCACTCCTGGCTGTTGTAGTGCAGGGGTCGGAACAAGTTTAGTCCTCTGGGCTAAACTCAGCTCAGGGAGCAGCTACCTGCTGTGGGAGGTGAAGGGGTTTGTGGGTAGCGTGACTCAGAGTGGGCATCGGTGGGGAATGAGAGACGATTGTTGCTTCTCTGCTACCATTCCTCTAGAAGACAGCTGCCCCCAGAGGCAGCTCTGTGGAGGGAACCACGCTGCCACGGAGCGAATGATCCAGTTTGGACGGGAGCTGCAGATGCTGAGCGAGCAGCTTTGCAGAGAATATGGGAAGAACACGATGCACAAAAAGATGCTTCAGGTAAGCCTGGACCTTGTGCTGCATCGCAGCGGTTCTCTGGGCAGCACTGGGGCTGTGGGTTCTCTTGCAGGGCTTAGGATGGCCCCCACTTCTGCACCTGGTGAGGAAGAGGGGGGCCTGCGTGGGGATCAGAGGTCAAAACTCAGTGGACGTAGAGCATCTAGACCCAGTTCTCGGCACAGGAGAGAAGAAACACAGCTTCTGCCTGCCTCCACTCTTCTCTCCAGGTTACCCTCTGCCTGCCTTCCCATGCTGGCTCCCCTGCCAGGTGGAAGGGCCACCCTCTTTAATCCACTAGCTTGATGGCCCAGTGTGGTCCCTTGTTGCCAAGAAGAAAAGGGCCATTTCTTTTCAGGAGGTAGGCATCTGTCACCGTGGCAATGGCAGGAGGAGCCCCGGCTGACAGACCTGGCAGTTTTCCCGCGTGGTTGCAGCCGTGCGTGACCTCACTGTGCCTTTCTGTTCTCTCGTACAGGACGCGTTTAGCTTGTTAGCCTACTCAGACCCTTGGAACTGCCCCGTCGGCCAGCAGCTGGACCCGATCCAGAGGGAACCTGTGTGTGCTGCTCTCAATAGTGCTATTTTGGGTAAGGCCTGGTGTCTATGTGAGCACTATCCGCTGGACGTGCCTGCTCTCCGGGGCTGTCCTGTGGCGGGCAAGCCTGTGAGTGTTAGGAAGAGCTCAGAAATACTTGTGTGTAGCTTTTGCCTGCCTTTCTGTTGCTGGGGACTGACAGGGCAGTGGTGCAGGAAGGCAGACGGGAGGGAAACCTGCAGAGAACAGATCCACCTGAACTCATCTTCTTTTGGCTCTCTTCCTTGGGTCTTCCTGAATGCTGCTTCCAAGGATGCTCCTCGGGATTTTCCTCCCCTGCTTACTGAGGAAGCCAGGATCTCTCCGATGCATTTCTGCCCCTCTTCCTTCTTGCTCCAGGCCCACCTGAATCAGTTCACTGGCGTTAGTAGGGGCATTTTCCATGCTGTTTGAGCTGGCCGAGTTTTGTCTTGACAGCAGCTCGTAAATCAAGCCAGTTTCTATAGTGTTGGCTGTAAAGCAGAGGGAGGCCATAAACACAGTTACCTTTGAGCTCGTGTTGGACATGCAGAGTTGAATGGGTCTGTCTTCCCCTCGAGCGTTGCCTCTGCAGGTTCCCATTGTGTGCTATGCCTGCTAGAGCCCAGAGAGCCTGGCTGCCTGCAGTCCAGCGTTGAAATCGGGGCTGGTGTAATGGTCCAGCCCTGCTGCTCTTTGCCTTCTGGTTGTAACTGTGCAGAGAGGACCCTGCTCTGTGCAAAGATCTGGTTATGGGTTGGTTTTCTCAGCTAGCATGACAGCTCACCTTTTTCTGTTGAGCTTTGCTCTTCGTGTCAGCGGGGTGGGTCATGTGTGAAGAGTCTCTTCACAGAATCACAGAATGGTAGGGTTTGGAAGGGACCTCTGTAGGTCATCTAGTCCAACCCTCCTGCCGAAGCAGGATCACCTACAGCAGGCTGCACAGGACCTTGTCCAGGTGGGTCTTGAATATCTCCAGAGAAGCAGACTCCACAACCTCCCTGGGCAGCCTGTGCCAGGGCTCCGTCACCCTCAGAGGGAAGAAGTTCTTCCTCATGTTCAGACAGAACTTCCTGTGCCTCAGTTTGTGCCCGTTTCCCCTTGTCCTGTCACTGGGCACCACTGAAAAGAGCTTGGCCCTGTCCTCCTGACACCCACCCTTCAGATATTTATAAGCATTTCTAAGGTCCCCTCTCAGCCTTCTCTTCTCCAGGCTGAACAAGCCCAGCTCCCTCAGCCTCTCCTTGTAGGGGAGAT
>Ga0065711_1004595_pt1 | contig 45059 bp, 22 predicted proteins | sample Hoacrofraction12_FD_59098 | JGI IMG/M metagenome (GOLD analysis project Ga0065711, IMG submission 59098) | Hoatzin crop microbial communities from Cojedes, Venezuela - Epithelial fraction 12 v2 (version 2) | ecosystem: Host-associated > Birds > Digestive system > Esophagus > Crop | place... | reverse complement strand
CCCCCTGCCAAAGCAGGGTCACCCAGAGCAGGCTGCACAGGACCTTGTCCAGGCAGGTCTTGAGTATCTCCAGAGAAGGAGACTCCACAGCCTCCCTGGGCAGCCTGTGCCAGGGCTCCGTCACCCTCAGAGTGAAGAAGTTCTTCCTCGTGGTCAGCTGGAGCTTCCTCTGCTTCAGTTTGTGCCCGTTGCCCCTTGTCCTGTCACTGGGCACCACTGAAAAGAGTCTGGCCCCGTCCTCCTGACACCCATCCCCAAGATATTTGTAAGCATTTATTAAGGTCCCTTCGCAGCCTTCTCTTCTTCAGGCTGAACAAGCCCAGCTCCCTCAGCCTCTCCTCGTAGGACAGATGCTCCAGACCCCTCATCACCCTCGTAGCCCTAACAGGGGCTCTCTAGCAGGAGCAGGCTGGAATTCCCTTTGCAGGAGCTGCAGAGTTTGTTAGCTGCTGACTACATGCTGTTAAAACCTATTTTTACAGTGTTGGAAGGCCGCATCCGGCAACGCTTCTCACATGACTAGTCCTTACTCTCACTCAGTAAATGAGGCTATTTGCACAATTGTTATGGGAGGAAAATCAGAACAGCAGTGAGCATTATAATATCTGTAATACATAGAGTTTATACACAGGGATACATACATCTATATATAGCATAGATCTGCCTGGCTTTGCCATCTTTGCAGTGTTACTCATTCACTGGTCAGAACACGCCTGCAAGCTCTGACTTTCCCCTGTTCCGAGTGGATGAACCAAAGCAGAGCATTTCACCTCCAAAAGCACCGGTTGTGTTCCGAAGCTGTCTCCCACCCAGCCAAACCACCCCCACGCATCAGTCACTCCTCTGCACACCATGCCTCCCCGTGCTGAGACCCTGACGCTGGGTCTCGGGACATCTCCCACCCAGACCTGTCACCCAGTGATCCCATCAGTCACGGCCGGAGACCTTTTCATTTCAAAAAGCAGAGCAGGCACCCAGCAGTCGCCCCCCCATTTCAGACCACTGAGGAGAGAGCGGCAACCTGTCCCGCCCGGCGTGGAGCTCAGCCTTTCCACAGCTCCACTGGCCGTGGTGGATTAAAGCCGGGGGGCTGGAGGGATTCACTGTGCTGCCTTTGGAGTGACAGAATAAACCCAGGTTGTAAACACGTCTATCGGAGGCTCTATTTTAAAACCATGGCAAAGAAAGAGGTGGGCATAGAGGATAAGAAGATGCAGAAGAATGTCAGAGCAGGACCGGACTCTGCTGTAAACTCTTCCAAGCAAAGACTTTGTTTTATGTGTCAACTGACCACGGTTACTATGTCTGTCCATTTTTACACATTTTTTTTTATATATATATATATATATATATATGAGAAGGGCGTTTATATGCCCTCCCATGCATCTACTAATTGCTACACCCACCTGTATCTACATATACGTCCTTGTACGCACCAGTATTTTACTGCCTCACAGTTTGCTGAGGGAACCTGTTTTTGTACCATATGTTTGCTTTTAAATCTAAACTGCCATACTTTTTGAACAAAATCAAGTTTTTGCCATATAGTTGTGAACGGATCTGTACCAAATGTAATATAAAAGTGTTAACCAGCTGTCTGGAACAGAATGAATCCAGGGCATGGACTCGAGGAGATGGCATTGCCAGTGCCAACGCTGGTAGCTGTTTGACCACCGACTACTTTAACAGAAACACACAAGCAATATGCTTATTTGTTCTAGAATCACAGAGCAATTCCAATGCTTTTCCCCATGAGAAATTCATCAAAGGAGTAAAATTAAACAACCCAATATTAACAAAACAGTGATTCATTTTCACACTAAATTCAGTGGAAAGCTGCTTAATTCCCCAGCCGAGCACCAGAGAATTCCAAATCTGCCCCACTGAGCAGCTGTAAAATGTAGAGGTGATGGATTTAGTTTCTATTTCCTATTGAACAGATGCAAATGTTAAAGTTTTAATCACTGCTTGACACTTTTGATTTTTTTAGAGACATACCAGGACCATGCTCCATAGCCTGACTCGACTCACAAAAGCAACTCTACCTCTCCAGCAATGAAAGGAAGTCTTTGATGTGGGAGTGAATGTTTCGGTACAGTGACATTAGTATAAATCAGACCTTAATAATCCACAACACAAACCAAAATGCTAAATCCTGCTGCTGGTTTAAGCCTGAAGCCACAGTTCCCACTGAAGCTGACGGGCACTCTCACTAGAGTGCATAATGCAGCTGGAACAAGAGAAAAGCCACACCCCAGTGCGTATCTTACATTCTCTGTACTTCATGCAAATGGCAAAAGAAATACCATTTATAACTTCATTTTGTTCTTTCTTCCTTATTTAATGAGTTGTCTGATTCATTAGTCCAATATTTAGCTACTATTCTTTAAGGCTGGATTTTCCCCATTCCCCTCAAAATCCCAGGCACACCCCAGTCCTGATGTACAAAGGTAGAGATCTGCCTAGCTACGTGTTATTCCTCCTCTTGTTGATGTTTCTATGACAGAAATCAAAACAGTTTTCATTCTGATTTCCAATTCCGTATGATGAGAATGCAAAAATATTAATAATTACAAACATAGCAAGAAAAAAAATGCATTCTACCATAGAGGAGAAAGGGAGCTGGTTACTGTCAAAGGTAGGTGCTTTTTATGTCAAATAAATTAACTGCACTTCAAAATCATGGTGGCGTGTCAGCCTCACCGTCTCCATCCTCAACTCCGTTTACGTATCTCAAGGGAACGCATCTCAGAACACATTACTAAAACACAGGTGTGGCTAAGTTAAACCATGAAGACATAGACTCAAGCTGCAGCCAAAATCCGACCATGACCCACAGGGCCAGGGGAATGCAAGGGTTGGGCTGCTGAGCGTGCCCATCGCTGCCGAGCTGCCTCAGCACAAAGTTCTCTGGAAATCAAGCCTGTTTCTGGGTTGAAAGATTCAGCACTGTACGTACATTTTAACGCACAGTTTTGGTGCCCAAAACACTACTGCTTACTTCAAGTGGGATGCTATGCCATCCAGAAAGCACCATGTGCTGCCCAGTCCCACTTCTCTCAGCCATCACATCAGTGAAGAGGGCGGAAGACACAGACTTTTTTCTGCTCCCGCAGCTGACAGCTAATGGCTGTTTCAGCTTGCACATGGAGCAAATTTTGCCCTCTGGAACACCTCTGTCACTCCAATGCCTTTCACACAGTTGCATGACTTTAGCTGAAAGCACGTTTTGGCCCCCGGGGTTTTGATGACAATGGGAATCTGAATTAATTTGCCCAGCCAGAATGATAGTTCAAGAGGTATAAAAGCCTCAGAATCCATGAGGTTCACGCATCCGCAATTAAAATATTTAAATGGCCAGCTGCATTAAAGTCTATAAAGCAGAGTTCATTTCCTACAGAACTTGGAGAAAAAGCCTCCGGAAGTTTGCCATTTTCTCCCAACAACAGCGACTTATTGCGGCATTTGCTTTTGTTGAGCCTGGACTGAGCTGTTTACTCTGTGCATCTCTTAGCATAAACTACTCAGAGTTTATCCTAAGCAGTATCGCAGTTCAGCCTAATGATTGTTTCCCAGGACTGGGATCCATGCCCTTTGCATTTCTGCTCTCAGAGCAGCCAAATGCTAAGCCATAGAATTGTTTTCCTCCTCCGAAGCAGCAGCTGGTCCCTTGGAAGACACCATAAGCATCTCTGCCGAAATCTGTGTAATTGCACATGTCGGCGTGGTCTGCTCTTAACGGATCCTCTCCCAGACAAAACACTGTTTTCTCAAGCTGGCTTTGAAGACTGTGTGTGTTTAAAAATAGCTTCAGGAAGATACACACATATATTTTGCTATAAACTGTACAATGTGTACTGTGTACAGAATATTAATTCTTCAATATGTGATATTGTGAGATTGCCTCATTGGCATCGTTATTGCTATACATGGAGCTGTTTTGTGTGCAAATATGATTCTAGATCCGAAGTTTTAGCTTGGCATAATCATAAAACAATACAGATTTCAACCTGTTGCTGTGTAACAACAGCAGTTTTTAAGATAAATCTGTAATATGCAGTAAGAGGCTATGCTACTCTCTTCTGATCATACTTTGTCTCGCTAGAAAACTAATTAGAAGAATCTGGTGACCTGAATGTCAGAACCTCTGATATTTCAACAAAAAGCAAAATCCTTAACTCAACAGTTGACATATTGTAGAGAGATCCGCCGTAGCCTCCTGTCTTTCTCTTATGACTCATAAAAATGAACTTTGTATGGGGGCAAAGGGGGTGGGTATTTTGCCAAAATAACTAGAAAACGTAAGAAGCTCTAATTTAAAAGTTCGATGAATTGCAAGCAGCTCAATGATATTCAATGACTGCTGTAACTTAGGCATACCTGTCCACAGACACAAAAGACAAGATGCACAATCTTCAACAGGTTTTTTGCCAATAAATCCTACTGGGCCAGGAGTATCCTTACCACCCCCGTGGCACTGCCGAGACAGAGGTCGGCAGCTTCACAGAGGAGGTCTGGAGTAAAGCAGAGAAGTAACTCAGCTCCTCAGCCCCAAGCAGGATCTGCACCTCCCCAGTAATCCTTCTGTTCAGCTGAGGAATGCTTCACTGCCGTAAACCTCTTGCTTCTGCCAGGCATCAGGGGAGTCATTATTTCAGGGGCTTTGTAATGGACTGCAGAGCCCGTCACCTCCCAGCTCCCAAAGACGGATGGAGATGAAGCGGACAGTGGCTGGAGGTTGTTAACAGCTGATTTCATGGAGCTGACGATACCGACTCACTGGCACTAATCAGGTGAGATTAAAAGGACAGCATGGAAAGGGAGACAGACTCACCAAATTAAACACTCGCACTTCAAAAGCTTTCTAGTTGAACAGCTGCCCACCACAGCCCCGACCTGTCCCCTGTTCTGGGGCAAGACAGAGCGGTTCAGCCTCCAGGGCTGTCGATCTTCAACCATTCAAGAAGCACTGAAGAAAAAAATGACTTAAAAAATAAGATCTAGTTCAAAATGAATTGTGTAATAAACCAACTGGCACCAAAGTAAATCCATCATATAAACAAGTAAAGAGTATTTCTGCTGCTTCCAGAAAGAGTTTGGACTCCTGGAGTGAGCTAATTTCTGCACAAGTGACCACAAAATAAAGCTCTTAGGTAATGCAGTGATAGGTACTCAAATATATGATAGATGGAGAAATATGATTAGCTCCACTTCATGCACAAGTACATTACATTCTTGATCCACATACTTCAATGGCGAAGCAGCTGCCGAACTTACAAGCTCTGGCTTTGTTTTCAGAGCTCCTGCATAAATAGTTGCATTTAACAACCCCAGGCAGGCACTGCTTTCTGTAAACTGTCCTAAGAATGTGCTGCGAGTCTGCAGCAAGGAGTTGTTCCCAAAAATTCAGTATCATCTAAATTGAGGAACCACAGTATCCCTCCCTTTCCCTTGTTTTTTAGCCCCCGTGGTTCCTCGTAGCAGTTACTGTGCTGGCATCAGAGATCACTGTGCCCAGGGTTGTTGAAGCAGATCCTCAGTCGCTCATCTGCTTTTTGTCTGGAAGAGGCAAGAACCTTCCTCAGATTCCATCTATTTCAGCTATTACCTTTCCTGCCTCTCTTACACTATTTTTACTGCACATTAGACAAAGCCTAGCTGGCTGCTGCTAGGAAAATTGGGTCTTCTATTGTTTTAACATTCATTATGGAGAGTTCAAGATAAGGTTTGTGTTAGAAAAGTAGGGGGTAGGAATGGTTTGAATTTTACTTTCATTATAATTAGACAGGAAATTATGAAAAGGTGAAAAATAATTCACTGAAGTGCTTTCCTCTAGCAAGCTAACAAGAAAAGTGCATTCTCGCACAGATGGAGTTCATGGTATATTACTGAAGCACCATTGTTCTTAATTAATGCCTCTGCCTGGGCACATTGAGCGTATTTCTACTGCACTTTACACGTGGGCAGAAATGGGCAGGATGAGGCCCTCTGACTCCCTTCTGTTCCATTGAGGGCCCTTTCTGTTACAAAAAATTAAGCTAAATTAGTCCATGGTGTAACTCTATGGAAGTCTTTTGAATTACTGCAGAGATTAATTTGAACCATCAGTCAATTTCTGTGTAACTTGCAAAGGACACGAAAACATGACTAATCTAAGAATGAATTAATTGGGCAGCTGTCTCCCTTTCATTTGTAGACTACTGAGATAAACATTTGGACTGAGAAGCTGTCCTCATTACAATTTCCTCACTTGATGATGCTTTGTGGGTGATGTTTATGACTACCACGTAACTACACTGTTTTCAGAATTTTTCTTCATGTGAAATTACTACAGTTCAGGCTTTTAAAGGCGCTTCTACAGGGAGGAAGAAGGAGTGCATCAACCTTGCTTGGAGCTTTTAAGCAGCTGTAAAGACTGACTGTGCCAAAACCCCTCAGGTTAGACTTCCCTCTGTAATACAGCCACCTCAAGGTGTTCCCTCCACCACTGATGTTGGTCTAACTCTTGATTTCCCTCTAACTACGGCTCAAAGGCCAGTGGGGAGCAACTGAAACCCACTGTAACAGGCGAGCAAAACTTCAGCAGTGCTTATACTTCCTGGCAGGACGGATGAGCAAAGGAAGTCCTTTCCATAGTCCAACTGTTTTAATCTTTTCCTTCAAGTCTTTTTTGCCCCCACCTGTGAAGACTGAGGCCCCATGGTTCAGCATACATATACAAAGGTTCATCCCACCATGCCTACAGCTCCTTTACCTCTCAGTGTATTGCCCATCACCAGCGTAGCTGAATAATTGGTGCATCAATTCTATTGAGTTTCCACCACTTCTTTTCACCTTCACAACCCTATTTAGCTGTGGTTTGCAGGAAAAGTGGGACACTAGGAGAGAAGTCCTTCAAGTGAGTCTGTGGCAGAAGACCACTGAAGTTAATGAGACTCTAGTGAAGATAAGGACTTTGTCCATTCAGAGCCAACAGCAGCTTCAGAAACCACATAAGGCAGGCCAAGGCCGGGAAAAGGATGTATTTCTCCGCCTTGTTTGCAGATAAGGAAGCGAGATTCCAAGGGGAATGAGTGATTTACCCACAGTCACACAGGAAATCAGCAAGAGATTCGGAAATTAATGCTGAGAAGCATTTCAGTGCCTTAATCATAAAGCCAATCTTTTCCCTCAAATGCCAACTGCATTAAATGCTCCTTTCCAATAATGGAATAAGCAGAAGGGTTTCACTGACTTACAGTCATGTTTCCATCACAATACTTTAGAGGGCAGCAGTTAAAGTTAAAACGGTTCTTCAGTATTATGACCTATGTCCAACAGTAGGGACCAGCAATTGTAGCGACCTGGGATTGTAGTTGAACTGAGCAAATTTACCTGTGAGATTCCTTCAAAGATCAAGCCATGCTAAGGTCGGAAAATGAAAGGTCAAAAAGTACTAGGTGTGTTCCATTATATTTACCACTAATTATCTACGCTTTGAAAAACGTAGACTGAAATATTCTCTTGCTGGGAAGCTATTAAGCTGTTAGGCTGAAGGAATATATGGCTTAGAATAGGAAAGATTCACATCTCTTGCCTACAAATAAATCACTTGTACATCATCTGTCTATTTGACCATCTCTGAGTACTATTAATATCCATGTGATATCTAGTAGCTGCCTGGATAAGCACATTTTGTATAAATACATAATAGCCCAGGCCAAACTCTGTTTTTATTTAAACTAGCTTCAATTCCTCGTGTCTTAATTGAAAATAATGGTGTTAACAACAGTGATCAAAGAACTGTGTCATTAATTGTCTATTAAATCATTAGCTATTAAACAGAAATAAAAGGTTAAGAATGCAATGCTCTCTGTTCTGCCCAAAAGAATATGGATATCTCTCCAATTACAAAGAAACAATAAAGGCAGAATTAACAGTGAAAAGAAGCTTAAGATTAGGCAATTACATCCAAAATGCCTGACAACACTAATAAGAGGGTTTAGCAGTACGACCTGTATAGAAAAGGCAACACAAATTTGGAAGCAAAGTCAATACTGACTTTACCAGAGGGGCTTGTAAAGGCAACATGCTTTTTCCTGAAAAAATACAGGCACATAAACCCCGTACTAAATTTTAACTCAGCTAATTAATCGTTATGGATTCAGTCTTGCAACCAATACACATATTTCCAGTTAAAAAATTATGCCTGAACAGCATTCAGTCTGAGAGCACCTCTCAGTAATTTGCGCCCAAAACCCATTCTAAGGATGCTGCGATTTTCACAAAAATAACATTAGTCCCATTTTACATCAGCAGGATGAGGCAAGATGAACTCAGCCAAGCCCACATTCAGTCCTCTCGGTTTTGCTCATCGAGTCAATATATTAGAGAGCCAGGTATCAGGTCTGGGAAAGAGTCCCAGAGGCATTCTCTTTTGTTAGTGATTTGATACCCAAATAATCTCACAGAGCAGTCAAATGAAGGCCTGATTTACATCAACCTAGTCACTACCAAAAAAACCCGAAATTATAGTGCAAATCCTGTAAAACCTGTGTAGAATTTTGGCCTGTGTTTTGGTGTGCTCTATCCAGATCACTGAAAGGAATGGGAGGACACTCATCAACTTGAAGGTGCTCTGGAGCAGGTCTAATTCCACCTAGATATACAGCCCGTTTTGAACAAGCGAGAAAGGAAGATGGTCAAAGGGCAAGAGCTGTGCTCTCTTGAAGTGTATAAATCCACAACTGCAAGTGGAAATCTTGTCTCTGCTCACCGAGGTCATGTCAAGCCTTATTTAGTTGCCAGCTTCAGTGGACTTTTTAAATTTGGGAACCAGAACAACTCACTTCACAACCAGCTTTGACAGGATATCCATATGGACAACTGCAGATTGAACTAAGGGGACTTTCAACAGGCAGTGTTTCGAAATGCAACAACTCCCTAACGTCTGCAGATACTAATTTTGTTAGTGGAAGAGGAATGGCAGTCTTTTTCCTGACCTCTTCCTGTTTGATTCAGTCCATTGTTCTCTAACTACAGCAAGTCCTAGAAATACTAAAAACTCAATTAATAGAAACAAAAGTCAACATACACCATCTTTTTGTCAACAAAAGTCAACATACACCATCTGGATTTGGTTTTCTAAAATGCAAAGAAAAGACAGTCTCAGCAGTATACTGATGATACATAACTTGGTGCTTGAGTTTATACTATGAACAATTCATTGTTCACACTTCTCAACTGATAAATAATAGCCACTAATCAGATAATAGCTGTATGGTACATGGGAAAAAAAAAAAAAAGCAAAATTTTTCCAGGTAGTCGGTTCCTTTCACAATTAAGTTAGTCATAAACAAAGATATTGATTCATGTACTTTCTGGTAAGGACTTTCAAGCAAATTTGGTTTCCAGAAAAGGAAAATGTGATTTTTTTCTTTCCCCATCTGATATATAAGGGAAAATATAGAAGCTAGAGCACAGGCTAGAGACTCAAGAGACCTATTCCATCACTGGCTGAGGCTAAACATCAGAGCAGTTACTTTCATGAAAAGAGAAGATTACACTGATGTCCTTTGCAAAATGCTTTGAGGTCTGACAACTGCTAGGCATCGTTAGTTTACAACTAAGCCCCAAGATATCAACTTCTCTGAGGATACAATGGCACATGCACCCTTGCCCAGTAGCTTGAATCTTATTTATGAATGATTTGCCTTCATGTTAAATGGAGATAAACCTTAATGAAAAAAGCTGGAAGCAAGCAGAGGTTGCCTGACTAAAGGGCTTTTACCCAAACCCATCTTGGCTTTCCTATAGCTACCGAGGATCAAACGGATGTCATCTTTCACCTACCTATAGGTCTCAGAAAGCGGAAGTATCTACAAAATGTACAGTTGCTCTGTAAGCTCTTTCACTGCAAAGGAATTTCATTGCTGTTGGACCTAAAATGTAATGAAATTTTGATTGTTTTAGAGGATGTAATTTATTCCAAAGATTGGTAGCAAGCTTATTCAGCGTTGTCAAAAATAAGAAGGTGAATTTTTTGTTCCAGCATATCATCTTCAAAATAAATAGCTTTGCTGTGTGCAATTCTTTAGCCAGCTAAGGAACATGAAAATTTATCTGACAAAGTACAAGCTATCTATTAGGACCTTTGCAGTCTTATCTACAAAGAGGTTACAATAATAGGTTAAAAGTACACAGGCATAGGATGTGGGTTTCAAATGCAATCTGAAGAAAAGTAAGTGCTGAAGCCTGGAACACATTCACACATGACACAATTGATAGCTAGAATATGAGGAGGAACTTGTTTCTTGAAAGCTACAGAGACAGTTTATGATAAGCAGGTTACAGGACTACTAGATGTAAAAAGAATGACTACACTACCCTATTTTTATAGCATTTATATATATTATACAGAACTTCCCTGGAATTCGGACAAAGGAACTATCTTTCTAGGACTACCCTAAGAAACTCATAAGTAATACCAAAAACCCCCACCCCTATAAAGAATTCATTGTAGCCAATTCTTAGGTCCACTTAAAACAAGAAAAAAATGTCCACAAACCACATAATAAAACAAATAAACCTATTAAACATATTCAAAAGTACCTCTTTTATGCCTAAAAATAATAATAAGCTAAAAGCTGAAAGCTGTGCAATGGTGTCAGAAGTCATACTGTCAATGCCTTGATAAAGTCACATTAACGCTATTTTCATCTCAATGTCAGGGAGAGAGAACCAGCTGAACACATTATTTTAAAAAAGCAAAACATAACATTGTTTAAAAGCTCCCAGCTCTCATTTTGAGAATATTTGCAATATGGTTGTTGTTTTCTATTCTCTGTCATGCTCCTCCAGATTTTGGTACAATTCAGTATCTTTACTTATAAGAAACTCCTGACTGGAAAGCAGGTGATGCAGTCAGAAGCGCATAGGAAACCTCGTTACAACAAGGTTACGCCGTTACTACTATTAAATCATGGACACAGAAAAGCCACACAAGAACCAAGATCCCTGTGCAGGGAGTTGACTTTTCCCAAGTGGATGTATCAGACAACACATTCTTTCTCACGAGCACTGGCTGGCCAGCGCAGAAAGACTGGGACTGCTCTTTCAGGATCCATGGCTCTCTTCTGCCACACCATATGGAACACAGCAGCACAAACTGGTCCACATCAGTTTATGGAAACGTACTAACCCTGAGTGACCTCTGGAGACCACTCTCCTCATCGCACAGTGGAAACAACCCGCCACCGCAGAAACAGCCATGACTGTAAAATGATGGGACCATGTAAAACCCAGAGTGTGAGCGAGATCCCAATACAGCGGTGGTGGAGGAGAAAAGGACAAAAACTCCATTCTATGCCTCATGTGGGTGCCTTACCTTTACGACGTCTTCATCAGCTGATTTGCACTCGGTGGAGTCTGAAACATCGACCACGGACCCATCCTCCTCCACAGCAACCACCTTGACTGGAACAGACACCGTTTTGCCTGTCAGAATGGCCGTGTTCAGGACTTCCGTGTCCTGTATGCACACACACACAAAGGAGGGACGGGCGTTAGAGGAGCATGAAACCATGAGAACGCCACAGACTGGTGAACTCAAACCCTGCCTCTGACAGGGACGGGGCAGAGGAGCAATCCCGCCTTGCTCACACTCTTCAACTTCCCTGCAGTCAATGGTTTAACAACTTTCGAAGCCAAAAGTTGCATCTGGACCAAGTCCTGATTTTGACAAACATATGGATTTACTCTTTTTGAGCCCATTTCCAGGTTTGGCTGCTGTGGCAATGAAATCTGTAACGCAGTTACATGCGAAGGCACACCTGTGATGTGGCAGAACCATGGCACTATTCGGGTAGTATCTCCGAAGGGTGTCGGTGACTCTTCCCACCCCTTTGCCCCAAATCCTGCCAGTGATTTAGGAGGTGATTATCAAGCATTACAATAACAGCATTTCTTCCTTACTCTTCTAGCTAACAGTATTGCGAGTCGACTATTTTGCCTTTTCAGGACATGAATACACGATGAGAAAACGATGCATGAGGTAGGGTATTACAAAGTAAACAATGCCCTCCATATAGAATTTTTTTTAATCTTCCCCCATCAAAATCCCACCTAGAGATGTTTTACCATATTTGTCTGTAATCCTGATGAATTCACAGTGCTGGCACTCTAATGACTCCATTAACACAGCCCTCCTCTGTGTCTCAGTATGGCTGCAGTTTGATTAATTACTCCAAATGAGTTGCTACAGAGGTCCGTGCCTTGCGTAAGCAGGTACGCAGGCTGCAGGGGAAGAGCCTCCCAAGGCCTACGGAGCAGCTTGTCTCTGCTTCAGCAGTGCTTACTGCAGGCCCAAAGCGTGACACGCATGCGGGCAAGGAACGGTCGGCGCTTCCAGAGAGGTTCAGTTTGGCCTTCTGGAAAAGCCTACAATAGGAAATACTGCTTTGAATCAATCTGCTTTTCATTTTTCAACTTCCATAAAACTAATTGCTCGCCAGTTGGAAGAAAAAAGAAAAATTGCTTCAAACTAATCTAACTTTAAATTCCAGTATTAGAATTGGTGGAAGAAGAAATGGATTTTAGCGGAAAATTTGATGGCAGCTTGCATAGGGAGATATATTCACTACCATTTCCTTCTGTCTGCTAGCTAGATTGATAGAAAATAATGGGCATTGACCACAAGCTAAGGACAGCTGGAGAAGGCCAATAAATACCTGCAACGAAGATGTATTATTAATCAATATTCGGAAACTTCTACAGAAAGCACCCTGAATTAAATGACTTGAAGTACTAATAACACTAGTGCCAGCTAACGAATATAGTCTACTAGAGCTTTATGGGCAGTCATGTTCCAGAAAAGCATTTAAGCATGTACTCGAGTCCATTTCTGTTCAGAACAGCACTAAAAGTATGTGCTCAACTTGACACTTAGACTTCAATGTGATTTAAGCATTTAAGTGTTGTCCTGAATAGAAATGCTTTTCTGAATAATACCTCATGAAATAAATATACTGTCTTTGTTCTGTTCTCTGCGAGGCACAAACCAGATGTTTTGCACAGTAAATGACTGTCTAGTTGCTTACGCTGAATGGGCTCATTTATAACCAGCTGCCATCCATGAGGGAGGGACACTGGGAAAGAGAGAAGTATGTGACAAAAGTGGAAGTGTGAAAGAACAGCCACAAAACCTTTACAAAGACTGAGGTTTGAACAAAACTAAGAAAAAAGTGCCCTGCCAGGTGAAAGTAAACGATTATATGCACCTCAGGTGGACAGAGGTTGTACAAGACAGACGTGTCTCAGAGAACAGAGAGTGCTTCATCCACAAGCATGTCAGAGAAGAGGTTTCACCAAACCAACAGCAAATATCCCACAAATCCTAAGCCATCGATCCAATATAAACGTATGCCAAATCTACGATGAAGACATGGTGGTCCTGTGTCAAAACGCTCCCAAGAAGCAGTTTGCCAGTATGCTATTTCTAAGCCTTTCTTCAACAACAGTCAGTCTTCTTCAGTGCATCAGGGGAAAGAGTATTTTTGCCAAGGTCACAAATGACGAACACGCAACTAACCCTACTTCCAAACCCACTCTCTGTCAGCACAGCTGAGTAACTCCTACGTGTCAGGGGCAGGCAGCACTTGGCCGCAGTCAGGGTGTGATCCAAAGCCCTACTGAGGCATAGACAAAAGGCTTCTTTGGCTTTCAGTGGACTTGGAACCAGGTTCTCAACAGGCCTGAACTAATTTCTCCTCTGGCTTTCACACTGTTTGTTGTCTCACCCTCGCGTTGACCCTCGTATGTGACACGGGATAAACAAAACCTCTAGTCTCCTTTTAACTCTCATGCAGCTCAGCTACCAAGCTGAAGTCAGGCTTTGACGCTCTGAAGGATAATGCAAAGTTTATAAGGACATTTGCATTCCTTTTGTAAATTCCCTGTGAAGGTGAACATGAGAAAAAAGGTCTTAGAAGAGACACCTCGCAACTCCGCTATTTATGGCTGCTCTGAAATATGCTCATCCTGCTCTTGACATAAGCACTGCCCTGAACCTTCCCTCCTTCCCAGCGCGTACAGGTACCCACTGTACTAATTAGCTGGTGCTGCTTCACAAAAACCACATTTCACTGGTAAGCAATTCTACTACATAAATCAATATTTCAGATGTGTGATGCCTGGGCCGAGTGTTACACAAGTATAATAGGCTGTGTAAAGACCTTTTTAAGAGCTGGCTATTTATAGATGGAAAAAATATATTTCCTCTGAGGAAGAAACATGAAGGCAGAACTGAACTAATTGACTGTCCATTCGATTTATAAACAGGCTATTTTTTTTTTTAGTGCATCTTCAACAAGTAATGGCATTTCATCTAGATTCTGTTAGGCTTGTTTTATATTTCCATGATAGGGTTTACTGCAGAAAAAAAGTTGTTAACTGAATTTAAGATACCTGTGCTGGTTATTACTAACAGCATCTGAAATGCAGAGAGGGGTAATAATGTTTATTTACATAGGCAGGTCCTCCCACGCAGCACAGCATCAGTGAAACATCTGGAACAACACCCAGGGACGACAGCACCAAGCTCTAACTGCTGACACTGCAAGGGCCCAGGTGAAAAACCAGGAATCCCTTCCTATTTCTTTTGTCAAGGGTTTCAGCTGCAATATCTTGACCAAAACCTTCAGTTCAAGCAGCCCAGGTGGAACCTTCGCACTCGTATTGCAGGCTCTATCCCTGAATAATAATTATGTGCATGTTTATCTCCAGCTCCTTCTCTGTACCCGAATGCATTAGCACCTCAGCAGAGCTCTTCTTAATTACAACTGTAACCTGCTAATAGCGTTTCTTTCTTGTCTGAAGGAATCTACTTCTTATCCAGCCTGGGCTAAATTAAAATTTAATACAACATCAGGTCGCAACAGAACTAGGAAGCAAATGACAGCTGTTTAATTAAAACCTAAAGCTGATTAGATGGCACTACTGAGAAAAATACTCCAGAGGAAGAGCAGAAAACTACTGAAATTCAAGGCCAGGATAATGGCTTTATTTAAATATGAATAAACCCTGCACATAGCCGTAGTAAATGTTTGACAACTCATTGCTTTGGACAAATGGGGGGAAAATGTGAATGGGAGATGTGTCAAGAGTCATGACAGAGCTGTGACTACCAACACTGCTGTTACCTATGCATGTGACCAGAAGCAGGGATTACTGAGGACTGACTGCAATAGGTAGACACAAACCAGCTGAGGAACTCCAGGGAATTAGCCTTTAAACACCACCACACCAACCTAACTCCTCCTTAGACATGTGACTCTACGGCAGCTCACCCAGCTACTGTGAGACGACACCACACAGTTATCCCCCCCTCTTCAGACTGAAAAATAAAGATGTGGAGAAATAGATGATGTGTGTCCCAAGAAACCATCTCAGGAGCCAGGACCCCAGTCTGAAGCCTCCAGCACGTCATTCCTGCCCCTTTGGGAGCAGCCAGCATCCTTTCCATAAAGCCTGGCCAGGCACAAAAGCCCCACACCAACCCTGTCTACCGTGACAGATATCATCCTTGTGATTAATGCACAAGCTGGATGTGTTTTTTTAGAGGTTAACAAAACACGCTACAGTACAGTAAACCCAATAAACAGTCAATTGTAAATCAGGAGGGAAACCTAAAGTCAACCCTATTCCACTGACAAATGCTACAGCTAAATGCCTTTTGGCATTTAGTTGAAATGACTGTCTTTACTGAAGAAGGCATAGAGCTGAAACATTTGTCTGCAGAATTGCATTCCTTCATTATTATTTTTTTTCTCCAGAGTGTACCTCGCAAAAATACATTTATAATATTAGAAGGCACCTTTAGGAACCAGTTCTCCTGCCTGGAAATGGCATCTCTTAAAAAATGTAAATTATAGGGCAGATTGTGACGTGTGGGCTGGGCTAGGGGAGTTTTTTTTACTTGATAAATTATTCACCACCTTTTTCTTCAGATCAAAAAGCAAGGCAATATAAGTCCGTTAAGAAAACTTAATATATAAATTAGATGCTTTGCTGAAATTATTATAATTCAAAGCAATTCTGTACTTTTTCCCCCTCATAGCTGAATACCATTTTAGGTTTCCAATACATATTAATGAAGCCTGGTTGCTACAAAGCTATTTATATTTTCCACCATTATACCAGGTAAGATACACCATTTTGTCACCCAACGGTGAGAACAAACAACTGGGATTATGTGCTTATGAAATATCAGAAAACACAAAAAATCTTGCAAAGAGCTCACATTTTTCCTCCCTACACTCGTACGGTCAGTCCACTGCGTGCCAAGGAGCTGGACTCCACAGTCCCGCTAGCAGGAGCGCTGCGAGCGGCTTCGACAGATGGCTGAGCAGTCGTTATTCCTGGGCTGAACCCGCAATCCCGCCCGCCCAGGACTTGCCTCAAGTCCGCAGAGGCTGTGCATGTGAAAGGAGTTACACTGTGAGTCCTAATAATGGGGGGAGCAACAGTTAATTCCTTACTCCGCAAACATCATTTCAGTGGAGCTGCTTGTGGAATCAACTATTTACCAAGTTTTCGGGTGTCAGTGAGGCCTGAAGTGTGACCACGCACGAGTCCTCCTGCCCCGACAAGCACGCGTGTTGCCAGACGGCCGTTCCCCCTCCCCTCCAACCTCCGGCTGTCTCCGGCTGTTTGCTCATTCCAGCTCCTTATCCAGCACCTCGTTATTGGGAGTGATCGGTTATGACAGATGGCAAATCACGAATCCTGCAGGCTGTCGTGTCAAAGTTAAAGGTCATCCTTTATCTCCTTTGTTTACCTGCACAATAGCTTTACTTCCTATTGGGATCCCAAAGGAAGAACAGGCAGGTGCATACATTCTGCAGGAGAATTAATTAATGCAGATTGAACCATACAGAGTGGTCTTTAATCACCAATTCTTACAGAACAATGTAAGCAGCAACTATTACCCTAATTGAATATTATTCTAGATGTATATTACAGTGTGCGCTGCAAAAACAATTTGCTATAGCACAAAAAAAAGCATGATACAGAGACCCCAAAGTGCAATCTTCTTTCATAACTTGTCTTTTTGCCACAGATACACTGAAGGAAGCTCTTATCTGAGCACGCNNGAGTCAGCCGGAGTGGTTATTCTGTCATGGAGTTCATGGAAACTAAAGCTGAGATTTATTCCATTTCCGTGTTTTTTTTATGAAAGAAATTCAGCTCATTTTGAGGTTTATGTAGGATGAATAAGCAAAACCTGCTGCTGAAGGTGAAACCTGATTAGAAGCACAGACACTGTCACATCTATGACCCGAGGCAGTTTTATTTTATTTTTTATAACTCAGAACAGATCTGCCCCCATTAAGCAGAGGTTCAGAACGCAGCCTGGTGCACTCGGCAGAAGTAATTGCAACCTGTCAGGCAGCCTCCACTGTCTCAGCTAAGTACCAGTGCCTTCTGCATGAGCAAAAGACCTTTCCCGAGACTGGGCTCAATGTCATTTAGCTTCAGCCCATTATGTCCCAGTAGAGTTTCTTCTCCAAACCCGTTGTGTTAAACATCATGACACCATTGCTCTGAAGTGCATGCTCAAGGTAGAATGAATGGGAAAGTCTTACAGCTGGAGAGTGAATATCACGCATCTGATTTTAGTTGTCTGCACAGAGAACAGAGGCACCAAGAGTTCCCAGCTTGTGTTTCAAGATCTCTTAGTATATCAAAAAATACAGGACCTAAAGCTGGCCTAAAAGTATGGTAAACTCTGCCAGTCATTCACACTGGAATTTAGACTGTGTTTAGAGATCCGTACAGTACCTGAGCATTTATCTGATAGACTTGTGCCGGTTCTTCTCAACAGTAAGTGATTGATAACTACTATTAACCATATTTAGAATTTCACAGTTCATTTAAAGATGGGTTTTTTTCCCTTTTTACTCCAGAAAAACATGATGACATTCTGACTTAGTAAAATTGTGGGTCACCTCCAACTGAAATCAAACAACATCCCCCTGAATTCAGGAGGATACAAAATGGATAGAGCTGGCTACTCAGGAGCAAAGATACAAGCCTCAGTACAAACAGACACACTAATGATTGTTTTCAAATGGCCATGAAATAATAATATGAACACTGCTCAAAGGCATTGCTTTTTCCACAGAAAAATCTAGTGAGGCCATGCTTTGCCCAGTTTATGGAACGGAACTATTGGATTCACTTGAGTACCAATAGTATTCAAAGATAGAGTTTTCTGGCTCTGTATCCTTGCCCCACAGGCTTACTTATATTTAACAACATTGCGGATAGCCATTTTGAAGAATTTCTTTCAGACACTTCTCTAATTCCTTTTCTAGTCACCACAATTTCTTTCAGAAGGGGCTGGAAGGAGGGTATTCTGGAGGAAATTCATTGCCAATGGGAAAGATGGCAACTCACCGGCTTGAAAAGGCTTCAGTTTCACAAGTGCAGAACTACAGACATTGAAACATAAGGTTGCGTATCACATGAGTTTACTGCTGCGATCTGTGTGCTCATCTTCTACCACGAGTGCTACCTGGGAAGAAATCCATGTCCTTCTGTAATAACAGCTGTTTAATGCTATAGAAGAATGCACAAATTAATTACAGCATGTCTATACAACTTCTCGACATCCTGCACGAGCATCCTTTCATGCAGGGAAGTGTGGGTTCTCTTTCTGCTTCGGACACGGTGACTTGCTTCGTTGAGCCATTCACAGAGCGGCTATGGCTTAAGAATACCTATTTATGAGCAGAAAAAGATACGTGTGAAAGCGACTGTGACATTGTGCAAAGTCCTCTGAAATCCCCTGACAGAAGACAGTTGTCTAGCATGTGCTAGGCAGGGCGTTCAGAAGAACTGGATTTCAGATCTTCTCCCTCAGCACGGTTCAAACACTGGTGTAAGTGCAGAGCTCGAACGGTATCAAGTAAATGCAATAAAGAAGTGTGTTTTATGGACAGAGCTAAATGCATATACTTCTTCAGCATATTTGAGAAGGGCATTATGGAGTTTAAAACAGAACAGAGATCTACTAGATGTTCACATTCATTGTCCTGCAAACGGAGGATATCATTTTCCAAAGAACATGGATCTGACAGGAAAGCCCCATGCGTTACACACAGAAGTCTGTTATTTTTTTTTTTCTCTTGAAGACGGTCTGTGTTACCTGCCAGGACCAGGCTGCTGTACTTGCTTATTTTACCTATTTAAGTAATTTCACAGGCTTGCATTCGACTGCTCTCAGACGTAAACCACACAGACACACCGCTGCAGGACCGGCTTTTCAGACCACAAACGCTTTGGAAGCAGACTGCTTCCCAGTGCCTGCTCTCCCTCAGCAAAGCTATTCTCCCCCCAGCGTGCCTGCGCCAAGTGATTCATTCTCCGGCAATTCCGGTCTTAGGAACATGTCTTAGGACAGCACAAGTGACACTTTGGAATTTTTATCTCTCTCCATTGCCTATTAAAGGGCTCAGGTGCCTAGTTTAGTCTTGATGTCTAGAATTAGGGGAGAGAAACTCTATCCCTTCCTGCTTTCAGAATTACAACCACTCAGTACCCGTACATTACTGTTAGCTCCTTTACGCCTCGCAGCTAACGGTACTCCTAACAACTTTTACACCACTGCATGTTTCCTACAGTGACAAGGACTTCACAGATGAGACAACCATGCATTTTATCTACTCCACTTCATAAAGCTGCCTACTGCTGTATTTGATGCAGTGAAAACAAAAAGCAGGAGGACATACCTGTAGCCAGTCCAGGCACCAGTCTTTTACTATCCTTGCACACTCCAAGCTTTCTGGTGTTTTATTCACTGATTTTGGGAGCATCCATCAACGGTACCTTGCTCATCCTTGCACTGTCACCCCACTCGAACAAAGCGTTGCCTTTCAAGTCTTCAACATCCACTTTCTACTTGAACAAACACTACAGCAGATGTTCCCTGCCTGTGTTTAGAACCACCTGAGAACTTTTTTGATAACGAAAAAAAAATTTCTTGACAAAAATGAAAAAGTGTAAAAAAGACACCTTTGAGAATATTGTATTTTAAATTTTTTTTTTTTTTCAGATAAGAATATTGATTTATTTGATGTGACTTTTTGAGAGTCTTCTGACTGATCTAAGGACTACTGAGGGTATTTTTCTTCCTTCCTTTACTGCTTCTTGGCTTTAATTTTGTTCCTGATTTTAATTTTTCAGCCTGTTCACCTTGCACCCATTCAGAAGCACTGCCTCATTCTGACATGCCCCCATGTATGATTATTTCTTTTTTTCTCAACTTTTACAAAGAACAAACTTTTTTTTATTCCAGCTCAGAATGAAATCCCTTTTTTGTTTTCATGACTGAATTTCTCAGTGAACTTTTGTGCAGTGTATTTATTTCCTGCAGACTAGGACAATATCATCTGTGTGTCAAAAGCTGAGCCACTCCTTTCAGAACATCAGTATTTTTTCAGAGTCCATCAGCTTTTAGGAGACATAGTTCCTCACATTAAAGAATGTTTTCAGCACCTAGGAGTTAAAAGAAAGAAAAAGACTGACTGGATTCTGCTCTCAGCCAGACTGGTGCAAGACGGAGTAACTATAATAAAGACCATGAAGTTACACAAATGTAAAAGTCCTGTGAAATCAGGATCAAACTATTTAATTTTTCATCTTTTCCCCTGCCTCTCTTTCATCTGTTCTAAAGATTACACATTGAATGATTTATTTAAATTACTCCTTAGAGTATCTTGTCATTCCACAGTGCTTCAAAAACAGTTCTTGGCTCTGCCAAGGACAACAGGACAGTTATCTTCATTATACAGCTAAAATAACTGAAGCAGAAGAAATCTCACCAGGCCAGCGACAGATCAAGAAACTGAATCCATATTCCCAGCGTCCTAGGTCCATGCTTTTTCTGAGAGGTTACAGTCAAACTTGCTGTCTCCAGGCTGTTGGTTCTGTACAGTCTAAATACCAATTCCCACATCCTTCCTACTAAATGGCCTTTTTGCATAACAAGTAAATGCTGAGCATGCAACATCTCCAACAGTTAATTTATTGGTCGGTTAACTGAAATTCAGCTGCACAGCAAAGCAAATATCAGTGACTGTAAAGAAATATAGAGGGCTACAAATAAAGCAACCAGTAACAGATGCAAGGAAAGAAAAAAGTACTGTATTACTTGTCACCTTTCTTAAGCGGAAAATTATAATAGCATACTAGCATATGCTCTAAGGCCACAGATAGCTGAATCCACTGAAGAGAAAAATCATAGAATCATCATCACAGAATCATCAAATGGTTTGTGTTGGAAGCGACCTTATAGATCACCTCATTCCAACCCCTCTGCCATGGGCAGGGACAACTTCCACCAGCCCAGGGTGCTCAGAGCTCCATCCAACCTGGCCTTGAACCCTGCCAGGGAGGGGGCAGCCACAGCTTCTCTGGTCAACCTGTGCCAGTGTTTCACCACCCTCACGGTAAAGAATTTCTTCCTTATACCTCATCTACATCTCCCCTCTTTCAGTTTAAAGCCATTACCCCTTTTCCTATCCCTGCATGCCCTTGTAAAAAGCTCCTCTCCAGCTTTCTTGTAGGCCCCTTCAGGTCACTGGAAGGCTGCTATAAGGTCACCCTGGAGCCTCCTCTTCTCCAGGCTGAATCAGAATAATAAATCACAGAATACCTCTTAATATGACACTGCTGCAAAACATTCCACTTTGAGAGGGCTTCCAAGGTCATCTCACAGGTGGTTTGCAATGGGGCAAGACAATGGCAGACAAGGGGGGTGAATGTTTCTCAGGAATAGAAATACAAAGTGACGGTATTATTGGTTTTCGATAGAGGCATACTGTAAACAGACAAAGGTCTTCCACTTGATATTCTATGAAAGCAAGCATATATCAAAATCATAGCATATTTCTTTGATAAAGAATTTTAACAACGGTTCCTTGTCCTTACCTCCCAGCACCAAACACAGTCCAAGCAGGGGCTCCAACATAGTTTTAAAACTTCTAGTTTTAAAATGTTTGTAAACTGTATGAAGTAGTGGCTGACTTGGTTTTCCATCTCAACTAAAGGCACTGAAGGACAGAAGGAAAATGAAAAAAGACTTCTATCTTTTCTTCCAAAGTATTATCTTCATAAATAGCCTTTAGAAGTCATTAAGACATTATTCAAATTCAAACTTTACAATCTATTTCTTTAGAACCTGCTATGTTATGAGTAATGGGAAAAATACTGATCTTCCAGAAAGATAAACTAAGTACAGCAAGAGAGGAAGAAGAGAATTATCCAATTTGTGTTGAAGAACTCATCTACAAGAACTATCTCAGTGGACAAAAACGTCTCCCATTTGCTTCCATTTTACTTAATGTGAGACACAAAATTACACAGCTTCACTCAGTTGCAAAGAGAAATTAGATCACCACTACTGGACTATTCAAATGGAACGAGTATTTGCTATTCGCCTTCATTAAGGAAATTTATCTTCCTTAAAATTGGCTGGGTTAACCATTCATTCTTTACTTTTCCTCTAAAAATGGGCAGATTTCCAAATGGTAACACATTTATTTCTCCTTTTGCAGTACCAATTTCAAATTGTTTACTGTTGTTCGGTGGAAAGAAGGACAGGTCTAATGCCATAATCTTTCTTGTACTGCAGCTGATGGGGTCCTCTTGCTGCATAGTCATCGCTCCTGCTAAAGGGACAGACGAATACAAGGGAAGATGCTTTTTACAGAAAAGACAGCTTAGGAAAAGATAAGGTTCTCTGGCATTTTGACACATCATTTCAGTGAAGGATTGACAAAGAAGGAAAAAGTGTTGCACCTAAAGGCCTTCATAAATGTAACACAGAATTCTAGCTCAAAAGTGCTTTCAGTTGAAAGCACCCCTATACAATTACCACACAGAAAAGAGCAAGCTTTCCTCACCTTCCACGTCTCCAAATATCTTTGGCTCTTTCCCTTCTTTTCTTACACCTTGAAGTATTCAGCCACATTCTCCTTCCCTGATGACATCTCACATCCTCAGTGGTGGAAATGCACTCACACAGCACAAATGTGGGCCAGTACTTCCCACGTTTTCTTTTTTTTCGAAGTGTTCCTCCAAAAAGGAAGGGTCTTACATAAATCAAATTATAAACTTCCTCATTCAAAGACCATGAACATTTTACATCTCTACTTCATAAGAATACAAACAGCAACACAGCAAAGGGTGCTCCGCATGTGTTGCCACCTCATGGTGAGCTGAGAACCCAGAGATGGAACGTCTCCTCCCAGGACCACACCACTTCCCACACCGTCTCAGCACAGCCTCAACATGCTCTTCTCAGGTTTTCGATGGACAATGCTTTAGGAATAAAATCAATGGTCGTGTCACAACTGAAGCATGTTTGTGTTTAAACCAATGCCATGCAGATACGAATGCAAAACCTAGGTGAGAGTATTCACCCACAAAAGCTGAACAGGGGTCTGGGGAACAAGAAAGTCCACAGGAAGAAAGGAGAGAGAACATGGTGTGTAAAGTATCTCATTTACACTACTGAAATGTCAAATTTTTTAGGCAACAGGCATGATCTGAAAATGGATAAACTGGATCTTGAAACAAAAACTGAGTTTAAATACATCTTTGTTCCTTTGTTACGCTGTATCTTCATCATTTTCCAAAAGCCCAAGAATTATTGCCAGAAGGCAACTTCTAACAAAAAGCAGAAAAAGATGATCAAAACTTTTACTCTATATTCTCCTGTTTTGCTGCAGGTTAGTTTTGAAGGACAAATGTTTGTTCTTTTCATGTCCAACATGATATAAAGTGGTCAACCAATGCCCAACTTCTAAAGTCACAGGACCACAACTACATCAAATTTACCTTTCTATTTATTTGACATTTTTAGTTAAATGACATTGACATTTAACTAACTGCCCAAAGGTTACACTGTTTTAAATGCAGCAGTACCTGGCATTTTAATACTGGTTTACTTCCTCTTTGTTAATGAAGGCGATTGTGCAAGTTGTTGTTGATTTAGATTTGGATTCTCCCCGCCGCAGCGTTGTAATTGAACTCTAGTGCGTACATCCAATGCAATCTGACAAAAGCTATGATGGAGGACAACCCAGTATCAAAACACCACCTTACTTCTTCCTAATGACAAGTTGTGACAGGAGTGGAAAAGAAGATGAAGCGCAAGTTTCCCGGCCAGGTAGCGCTGGGCTGTGTCACTGATGAGGCTGTGAAACAGCAACAGCCTGAGACAGAATCAACCTCGGACGTGTTACGCAGAAGCGTTTCGGGAGGCAGCCACGTCTTGCGGCAGCTTCCTTTGCTGCAGCAGTATTTCTGTTCTGTTTTGTTTTCTCTTTACTTGACCAAGAATCTCATAAACAGAGTTTCAATCTAAAAAGTCTCATTCCAGCATGCATTGCTGTTCAGTCTGGAGGGGAATAAACCTAGAATCTGGGAAAATTAGTGCAGAGGAAGAGACTTTAGAACCCATTAAGCATAGCTGTGCATAGCTGCTGTAGTCTATAACTCTTCCCACTTCTTCTGCATGGTCTCTTGGGGAAAACAAAGCCAGAAACCCTATATTTGATTAAAAAAAAACACTGACATGAAAGGTGCACTGCAATATGATATATAAAGATTTTTGTATTTTTATATGTGCAGTGATATTTAGAAAGGTTGGAAATGATGTTTAGATTTTATCTATTTCTGGTCAAATGGATTGCCAGAGGATTTTTCTGATGGTGGCTGTCTGCAATTCAATGGCAGTGAATATGCAGAAAATGTGCTAGCTTCTAGGATTTCATTCATAAAATATTGCAAAATGAATCCAGATGAGGTGGGAGCAGCAGCCTTTTCGGGTGTGCATGATTTTCCGAGCACAACGCACCTGAGAACACACTTCTCCGCAGGGCAAAGTCTCAGTGAAGATTATTTTTGACAATTACAACCACCACCCCTGTGTTAATTGCACAGCACCGCTCTCGTTCTGGCCTCTGCAGCGGCAGAGGAAGGGGACTGATGCCGCTCCAAGGGGCTCTTGCACGGGCAATGAGTGAAGCGCTGTGCTGCTCTGCATCCCATCCGGAGCATCGCACATCCAAACGCACCAGGGCGAGACAGCTCACGTGGCCATGCAGTCTCCACACCAATCACCTTCATCTACTTATCAGACACCGACACGGTTTAGTTGTTTTGCACGTCCTTTGGTTCAGACCACATGAAATTGCAGGTTGCAGGTTACTCAAGGTGGAAGCTCCTGGGTGCCTTGGAAACACCAGCCACCAGAGAATGTGCTTATGCACTTATTTCACAGAACTTCATGAAAAAATCCAGGTTTTCTGTGTCTCACAGACCAATCTTGCTAGTGATTCGCTCCTGAAATTTATGTTTAAAAATCCATGCGGAGATCAGCGCCTGTATTGACAACATGTCTATCTCTCCAAGACCCAGTGTCACTTTGAAGACAGATTTTCTTCTCATACAAAGTTTTCTGATATGTATTTCACTGACGACTAAAACTTTATATTTAAAATTTTGTTCACATGCCCACAAGGAACAGTATGAACATTATTATAAACTGCAAAAAAAATATACAGTGATTAATTGAGTAGATTAACCTCCAAAACACTTGGACAGCTGTTTCAACATACTGTCTTTGAGGCCAATATGCTGAAACAGCTGCTCGTATATGTAAGGTAAAATTATCCGCTTTGTTCTGCAATGTGAGTACTCTAGGTCTATCTTGTTAGGTCTATCTTGTATCTTAGTAACTTTAATGTACAACGAGAGCATTGCCAAAATTTTTTATAATTTGCGTAGACATTTTTCCACATTATTAGCAGCTTCACCAATGTCATCTCTTTTGTTCAACAACATGCTCAAAAACAAAGTCAAATGGCTTTCTGTCATCTTTACATAGGATCCACATACTCCTGCTGCACGCTGCTGTCTGTAGCAAGACGCTACAGAGTGGATGAATGAATTTGTTTATTTTTTGTATGTAGTTTAACAATTGCACAAGCGTTCCTTAATGGAAAGCATGCTCTTGTTTCCAAGGCAACTCAATACACAAACACATGCAAACACACACGTGCATGCTATTAATATTCTTTTCTGATGTGAGAGATGTCTTCATTTATCAATGAAACGCTAGCCAGCTTCTGTAGTAGTGAAAGCCTCAGACAAACTTCTCACAGAGTAACTCACAGCAGGAAAACGTTCAAGAAACTTTTCCCTTCCATTGCACGCTTAGACCACGTGCTTTGGAAACTTTTTGCATCAAGATCTCCTGTCTCTTCCAGCCACATAAGCAAGGAACCCTGAGTCCACCTCGCAATGTCCTTGTGCTTTCCTTCTACAATGTAGTGCTCTCCATCCAGCTCTTCCAAAGAGAAGGAAGTAACCCGGGAGGTTGGTTTGCGCATGCGTGTCTCTGTATTTCCTTCCCAAGACTAAGCAGGTGACAAAAATGGTGGCACTTTTGGTCTTAAGGAAAGGTAGCACAGCCTCATCCAGCCTTGCAAGAGCCGATCTGCAGAAGCTGCGTGGCTGCACCAGACACTTGGCACTGGGGCACGGCTGGATCCGTCCTGTGTTTCTAAATGAAAAGGCCTAGGCACAAAAATGATTTGTCATGCTCAGCACTCCATGCTAAATCACATTTATACCCTCTGATACTCAATTGTAATCCTCTTTGGAATCCGCTTAATTATTGGGCTTTTAAGAGCCGGGGGTCAGGTAGAGACACTGAGTAATGAGTGAAAAGTGCAAAGGCAAAGGAATAGCCTGCCCAATTCTGCTGTTTATCGGAGAAGTGAGATGCGACAAAGAAAGGAGGCAGCTGGAAATTGCAAGAGGTGTTCTGAAAGAAAGCACCTCGAATCACTGTTGGTTTACTGTTGTTTCCATCTATCTGATTTTTTTCCCTTTGCATAACAAAAGGCCTGCTGATTGCCGTTCTTGCCTGGGGTTTTTGTACTTGTCATTCCTACACTGAATGTCAGCGTTTTGTAAGTTTTCAGAGTACATCAGCCTTTGGACCAGAGTTGGCTCTTGCTTATCTAAATTTCCTGTTAATCACAACAGAATGGTGGCCCACACAAATCTGGTCTACCCTTAGGGGTCAAGTGCCATTTCCAAAATAAAACCTACTTTTAAAGTACGTCAGGGGTATTTGCAATAACTCTGAGTTAAATGGCAACGCAAACTCAGGGCAAGGCAAATGCAGGCAAAGGGTCTTATTCAGATTCACGTATACCAGGTATTGATTTGAAGGGACATAAATGTGATTTACCTCCAAGCTTAACAGCGGGCAATTATGCTGAAGTGGGATGCTACTTATGCCTAATTCAGTTCAGTTTAGGGGTTGATTTAAAAACAGCTGCCTGTGATTTATTATATAGAGAATATGGTATAATTCCATTAACATCAGCAGAAAATCTACGCATTTCACAGCAGCACCACCAGGGAATGTGGGCCTCTTTTCCATATGTGAATACATGATGCTCCTCCACCTTTGCATAAATATTTGGAGCTGTAGCTTACACAGCTCTACTCCATCCTAAATAAACACAGAAAAAGAACTCAGTTTACCTGGTACCTCTGGAGTTGCATCATGTCACCTCTCGTTTATAAGCAGATTTTTAAAAAGCAAAATCTCCAGTAGATGCTACAGGAAATCCCTGACTTCAATGGGAGCTCCACTATCTTGTATTAAGAAAGTAGTTTATTAGTACATTTCCTTTAATTCATGCACTCCCTAACTTTTCAAGATTGCTACTATTAACTTGCACACCGTGTAGCCTTAATGATTTTAGGTTACATTTTATATTACATGCTTCTATTTATAAATGGTTTATAAGGAAGATTAATCAATATTTAATAGTCATTTTAAGTGTGCAACGGACATGAGTAGCATGTGTTAGAGCAGGTTATAGGCACATCAACAGAAGGGTTATAAACGCCTATGAGCTCTGGCTTGTAAGTAACCCATTGAGCCAATGGGATTCTGTAACACATTTAATAGCAGGTTATCCAATTAATAACAGTTTTATTAATAACTAAGTCTTTGTAAGCTATTTTAAATGGAATCCTGTTACACAAGGAAGCAATTCTGTGACCTATCCCTTTGACAAGTATTAGGGAGAATCTGTAGGTTTGTTTTTTAAATGCCACTCTCCTCCTGGAAGCTTGAACTAATACTGTTACATTTCCAATGCAAACACCATTACCGTGCTATTCTGGGATTTGGGCATTTTATCATACATCCTTAGGGTTAAATTCTGCTCTAAGACACATAAATTTAAGTCTCACAGGAGCCACTAGAGCTGCTTGCTGTGCCTATCTGTGTGTGTAGGAGGGCACAACTTAGCCTTTTTATTTACAGAACCATTAATTAAATTACAGCAATTAAATATCAAATCAAATTGCATTAAGATAACATTAAGCATGGAGGAAGTCAGAATCAGAGCTTGTATTAGGGTTAATGTGAGCTACATGCGGTTAGTTTTTAATGCACCTCTCTATAAACCATACCCTGAAGGATGTAGCTTAAACTGACACACAGAAAAACAAAATTTATGCAAATATTCTTTCACAACGCCCTAGTTTTTTGCATCATTTCCAATCGTTTCTGTGGGTTTCCTGCTACTTTTCTCTCAAGGCAAGTTACTCTACGTGAAATGGAAGAACTTTAGAAACAACAGTTTCTGATCAACTCCGAGCAGCTGAGCACCACAAAATCACTAACTTGCACAATTAGTCCACAGGGCACATGCTTCATTAACAAATCCATTCGAGATTATGGTTTTCTGCTGTATTTTCAATCTAACTCTTCTCTAATGAACTGTAATAGTAGTAGAGATTTCTGCAAAAAAGTCAAAGGAATATAAAAACCTGGTTTCTTCACTGTCACACCCACAAAAGCGGCAATGGGTAGCACAGAGCTGTGCTACCGCCGAGCGTGGGCAGGACCATCGCCTCGCCAGCACCAGCGGCCCGGTATCCTCTCAGAAACTGTCCCCAGGTCTCTTTCAAGCACCAGCTGCACGGTGCAAAGCCCAGCCACTGCATCCCCCAGGCAGCTGGCGGCTGAGCAGGGGGTGAGACCCCTCACCGCAGAGGTTCTGCATCGCCTAGGAAACGAAGGGAATCCCCCCAAAGTCTTGATTTTTTGGCATAGCAATAAAGCGGAAGGACTGAGGTTTCTATTCCTTGCGCTGTCAGGAGTGCACTCCAGTGCGCCAGTAAACTGAAACAGATAGACATGAACTCTCCTTAAGGAGCCATGCAAACTAGTTAGAGGAAAATCACCACTGAAATGGAAAACGTTCTCATTGCATCAGGCTCCTTGTAGATTCTTACTGTATTCTGAATTTAATGGTTTTTTGGGGGGAAAATTTTACAGCAGAATTAAAAAAAAAAAAAAAGTTTGCTTATGCACTGATCACATTAGCACAGAACTCTGTGTGCCTATATTTTCAACTGGAGAAAAACATTTAGAAGATTCAATATTTATGTAATGTTTGATGGAAGTTCAATAGAAAAATCCAATATAATTTCCCAATTAAAATCACCTGCTAGTTGACTTACATCCATTACTATTATCTCAAGCTGCTGTATACTGAAGCTATTCACACAATAGTGTTATGTGAACATACATAGGTTAAAAATTAGTAATTACTGTCTAGACAATTCACTGTTAGCTATAGCTGAGTGAATATAATGAATAATTTATTTGATTAATTTTGCATTCCTTTTCCTCTTTGTGAATTGATCATGATCAGTTAGGAAAACTTGAAAATGTACTCATTTATCAGAATTATTTTATTCTTCACCTAAGTATTTTTCCACCAAACAAAACTACTCTAACCTGTGGTTTGAAATTCACACTATGGGAAATCAGCCTTGGAGACCACTGGGAATGTTGTTCATTTTTTCTTCAGCAGATAATCATGTAACTAGCAACAATGCAAAAGCGCTCTTACCAAAAAAAAACAGTTTGCAGCTCATTTTGTTATATGAGTTATGTAATTAAGAAAAAAACTTATGCAACTCACAAGCAATAACTAGTTCTAAGTTTTAACAGGCAAATTTATATCTGAAAATAACTGGCAAATATGAACCTATGTGAACGCTATTATTTGTTCTCTGAAAGCTCCAGTATGTACGTGTTTCTGGGAATTTATCATAGTACTTCCAGCTGTGTTGCAGATCTCGAACACAATCATTTTTACAACCTACCTGCTGGTCCCTTCCTATTCACTTGAGCAGCTGCTGCTGAACAGCATCGGTCCCTGGGAGAGGCTAGGCTAAGATGTCGGGTGCGAGTTTCCAATGCAGCAAAGGTTTTATTAAAGGACGTACCCATTACGCAAATACCTCGGTAAAACTCCTTGCATAGGCTGCTTTCAAGCCGGGCTGCTAAAGTCCCTAGGAACGTATGTGCATTACAAACTTCTAGAAAAGTGACTGGAAGAAAGGCTGAGCCCCAAGCCTCCCCCTTGCCCTAACCACTAACGTTCTACCCGTGCTGTGAGCACTTGAGTAGAGTGGGAAAGGTTCAAACTGAGGGACTGAGAGCAGGCTGCTCCTCGCAGTCCATAAACTAGAGATGAAGTGGGCAGTACACCACCCTCACTTTGAGTTTAAAAGCCCACCAGCGGAAGGAAAAAATAAGCAATAGCTGAAATGGGGGAACACCAGAAAAATGTGTCATTTGGCTGAAATGGAAACAGATATTTGTGTATCTCCTTACCATCCCAAGCTATGCACTCTCTTAACATCTCTGCGACATCACTACTTGACTACAAGACATTGCCGAGCACCACATAAAACGCACTCCCTTTTCCCTTCTCAGCACCGGTCCCACTAGGAACCCCCACATCCCCCATCTTGAAGGATGCTCTTCCGAGGCTCCAGGCAGCCAGCACAGGACTCCTGACACCACTGGGCAGCTGAGCTTCTGCTCACCACTCTCAGAGTGCCACGGTGCCCCGTCCTCTTGTCAACGTCACACAACTCACTGAAAGTACACTGAAAATAACCTTCTTTAGTATCTGTAAGACCCACGGCTTGCAGAGAGGTGCCTAACAGAGTTAAACAGCAAGGTCCACTCAAAAATCCCATGAAGTGACTATCTGTAACTCCTGGTGTGTTAATAATTTTCAGAAATCCAGCCATGAGATGCTCTTGAAAATCTCATGTCCAATTCTATAAACATGAGTCGCAGTACTTCACAGCCACAGGGCTATCACACTTCATAGGGCTGGGTTTTGCTTTTAGCATAAATTGCTGGTCCCTAGAAACCAGATAATATTACATAGTAAACATTTCTGATTTCTATCAGCAGAGTTAGATTTGAGCTGGCAATCTAGAGGCAAAAAGCTAAACAACCATTACGGCTCCCTGTTCTGACACAGAATTTAATGACATATTTTTCCCTTTGAAATTCGCTCTTCATTAGGTGAGCTTCAAAATGGAGGCTGAAACAATGAGTGTTTTTAACTCCGCAGCACATCAAATGCATTTTGACATCCATACTCTAAGGAAGAAATGACACCCTAATGAGAGACAGAGATCAAATACTGTGTTTGTCACTTCGATCTCCAGCAACATGAAGTACATCAAGCCTGTTAACCCATGCTTGGCACACCAAAATGCTGCAGTGTCCACATGGCTCCGCATTTTCTTCCTATCCAACTCTTGTGGCTCCTCCTCTTTCGCAGAGCCAAGCCAACACTACAGGAATTAGCTTGCTCCTGACCACAAGGGAACACCACCACAAGAAAGGACATGTGCAGGAATGAAGATGAATGAAGTGTGATTTTTGGATTATGTTCTCTGCCTTTTTCCTCCTACTCTTCACTACAACCCTACTGGGAGACTGCACAAGCAGCAACAGCAAATACTGCCTGTGATCAGTGTGTAAGTCAGGGCAAGGTTCTTCCTCTGCAAGAACCAAGCAGAGCAGGTTTGGGCTCTCTCCCAAGCTCCAGTACAGGTGCCACACCAGTACTGGTCTCACGGCACTGAGGTTTTGGGCAGTGGTATTCCCAGAAGCTGTGGAAAGCAAGCTGGAAGACAAAAGTCATTGCCATTTCTATGCCTTTACCAATCCAGAATTAGAAGGTCCCAAAGATTATGCAAAACTCAATTAGCTTCTCCCTGTCCTTGACCACAGATTTCAGCGTTATGCCAACATTTCACCCCTTGAAACTCACGGATCCATTTCTTCCCCTAGCCATAGCAGGGAATGCATTTATTGCCTCCCAAATAACCTGGAATTTGCGACGCCTGCTTCTCTCTGCCCTCATCAGTGCTGGTGCCCTCAGTCCTGCCACCCCCACGAGAGTGCTGTCTTCTGCCTTGGCCTGATCTTGAAAGAGCTCACAGATAGGCACCAACCAGTGCACACTTTGCCTTCCAGCTCCACAGGAGAGAGAGTTGTGAAACTGCTAATTCAAGAACTTCAGAATTGAGCAACACAGAATATTACAAGGCTGTCCCAAAGCACCGTGTTAGAGTATCTTGATTATCCTAATAAAGCTGTAGCTTAGCATTTTCAGTAAAGCTGAGGCACCTTGGAATAAATGTCTTTATCCACAATAGCTGCTTATAAGCTACTTTACAACTTCTAAAGCTCCCTGATTGCTGCTTTGCTCCATCTTTATGATGCTATTTCAATTTAATTAAAAAAATAGAAATTACATGTAAAATAATTCCTAAGCGTAACTGATACTGGGGCCACGTGAAGCAGAATAACTACATTAAGGTCAATGCCAGCTTTGAACAAGAGTTGTGTGAAACACAAATAACCGTTTGAAAAGAAAAGCTTTCAGTGCAGCATGTACATAAGAAATATAGTACAGCATCTGCTTGGCAAGAAGATGGTCTGTTTGCATAAGCTAAGAACTATATGTATCACTCATCCACATATACACAATACAAAATTAATTCACGCAGAAGGGACTCAGCTCGCTGTACATCTTATAAATGCAGGCTGACAATTAAATAGTCCTAATAAGACTTACTCTCCAGCTAGCAGAACAGTTCAAAAACAAACATAATTTTGTTCACGTGTGCCCATTATATTCATGCGCTGATTTAATTAACAGTAATTTCAGTATCTCTGAGATTTCTTCGCTGTTTTACAAATGCTGCCCTTCTGATGAGGGCTTTAGTTCAAATTACTGGCCAATCAGCTGTAGACCAAGACTAGAATGCTAAGTTAATTGGCAATAAAACCAGAATGAGCATGCTGGAAAAATTTACAGAGGAGCCAAATTATTAGGTAATTGTCAAGGAACAAGAAGAGTCTCATTTTAGGTACAGAAAGTAGAAGCGTTGTAGCTCCTTCCAGCACACTGTGTCTCCCCAGTCCTGTTGGTGGTCTGTACTACTCACAAAAATCACTTCAGGTTGGCTCAGCTCCTACCTCTTGCAATCCCTCTGTCAAGAGGTTCGCCGTGCCCTTATTGCTGGCCAGCAAGAGGTCCTACCACTCTTGAGAGACTGTCAAGGGATCCCTCCATCAGCTTGCACTGAACTCCCATCACAAAATTTTTCATAAAGATACAAGCAAATCTAAAGGCAGAGAGCTAACCAAACAGCCCTCCAGAGGCAGCACAGCCCTACCCACTCAGCAGAAGAGCGCACCTTGTCGCATTTTCCTCTGCACATTTATTATTGGAACCACTTACTTCTAACAAGGATTTAGTGCCTGTGCATCCTTGGAGAGGGTTTATGAAGAATAGTAACTCTCCACATGGATCAAAGACACCCAAGATCACTCTGGCTGCAAGAATACCTGGATGTCCTCCTACGCTTGATATATGGAGAGCATGTTAACTCTTCCAAATACAGCTTTACTTACAAACACCTGACTAAAGATGCTACAGGTATTCGTCAATCAACTCTGAATTACAGTTTCTTTCCAAAGACGGGTGTGTGCAGTGCAGAATTCAAGCATCATTGGCCTAATCTTCAGAAAGAAGTATCTCCAGAGCATTACACTTTCAATAAGCAGGCAGGGCAGAAAGAACATGGAAGTGGCAATGCATGCAGCCTTCGTGTCAAAGAGATTAATCACAGGAGCAGCCACCACATTGACCAGGAGCAGAGAAGGACGAGGCCGTGCAGCGTGCCAGGCATGGGCACACGGCACAGGGAGGACAAGTATAGTGTTTAAGAGCAAGAGTGGGGAAAGATGTCTCCTTTATATCTCCCCAGCAGTTGCCTGCCTGGATGATCATTAATTAGTTCCAAAACTGCATTTTACAGTGATGACAACGAAGAAAAGCAATGCCAGACTTAGGACATCCGTGCGGACATTATCTGAAGACAGATGCCAGTGTGGAATCCGAGCAGGCGTTCCCAAGGCATGGGCAATTCTGCCCCATTCCTGATGATGGAGAGATGGAAATTCTTTACAGAGAAACATGGGATATAAAAAGCCAGCTTGCCATGCTGGAAGGGCCTTCGTTTCATGGGGTAATCGTCAGCATTCATCCAAACTGCAAACAACAAACAATATGTGGTCAAATCACTGCAATTTGGTAAGCTTCAGGGTGATTTCCAAGAGGAAGATTAGTGGAAAATGCTGTCTTTAGGACTTGATCCCGAGTAGCTTGCAACAGGATCTCTGAAGCACCTGGCATCAGCACTCTCTGCATACTCATTAATGTTTTGGACTACGGTTCTACCAAGTATCAGCAAATGTATCTAATTTCATGAAAGCAAATTATTGGTTCACAGTGGAATAACATGGTGCTTTTACTCAAGCAGGCATAAAACCTGAGTATGAAATCCCTCATACAATCTCTAGCTATTGTCATTCAATGTTTATCATCCAACACAGTCGAATACAATTCTTATCTTTGATGGATGTGGCACACAATAGCCGTTTTCTTGAGTGCATCATAAATATTAATAGTATTCGTAGAGCTTCTTAAAATTTGTCATGTCACATTGCTTTCACGGAAACTCTCAAAATGCCATTATTTTTTTCCCACCAATAGCAAATTCTCTTTTGGTTTCTTTCTTTTTCTCAAAATTAAATGGTAGAGTATGTTTAACTGAGCAGAGGAAAAAAGGAATAATGGTTCACAATGAGCAATTCTAAGATCTAGTTCAGGTGCCCAGAATGAGCCTGAAATGGAAAAAAATTTATATCCTTTGGAAAATAGAGTCCAGTTAAAACTGAAACACTTCATGAAATTGAGGAGATTTGGCTGGAATTTCATTTCCGGAAGAACACCGAGAAAGAAGGCTGACATTATCAAAATAGTCCTCGTCTGCCATATTCAGGACGGGACACTTTCACTTACAAAAAAAAACTTGTTTTCAAAATTAAATATTTGCACATTATTTAATCAAGCTTAATCAAACACCACAGTTCTACAAGGAAAAATGTTTTTCTGCTGTTAAACGGTTTTGATCAATCCAAAATAGCTTTTCTGAATGTCTGCGCAGAAAGCGTGGTGAAACCTCCCAGCTTTCCTCAGTCAGAGCAAAGCCCACGTGGGCATTCCTCGTGACACGCCCTCCCCACACACTTCTCTTCCAGCGTATTTCAGAGTCAGAGTCTTCCTCTGGATGAAACGTAGTAAAATCTTCAGTGGTTTGTATTTTGGCTGATACGTTTCAAGAAATCTTTTAAATTTTCATCTTTCTCCATAAAATTTATCCTGTGGTTGTCAGAACAGCCTTACAAAACAAAATCATTTAATTCCCTGTGACAATTAATTTGAAGATGCTAATAATTGCAGAAGATACTATCTCTGCTACAGCGACGTAAAAGACTAGCTGTGGGCATGGGAGTATAGCAATACAAAAGAAGAATTTATTTTTTCTTATTCTGTACTCTCTCCACAGTAGTTTATTTGCTTTCAGTTTAAAATCAATCCTTCCAGTGTGGGGTTTTAGGGAAGCTTAAGGCTTCAATCCTGCTCCCACTAATTAATGTTAAAATTCACACTGAAATCTGTGATCTGGGAGTCATAGATCTGGGTTTTATTCTAAAAAAATCTTGATAAACCCTGATATTTCTGGGACGAAGATCTACTCTATGTTGGATTTACTTTTAAATATTTTTCCCATGAAATGGTGAACTTTGCGAATGACCAAATCACATTCTGTGCAGTTTACTCTGCATGCAAAGTAAAACAGAGATGCACTGTATAATTTACAGGGAACTGGAAGGCCAAAGGTCAAACTTATTTCAAGTAAGAAGTATGCATTAAGTGCAATGGATAAGCACATATGGGACTTTTTGCATATAAATACATTTTAACCAGCCTCTAAAAAATACGTAAATCATCTGGGTTGGCTAGAAACGACTGATCCTATTCTGGTATTTTTGACACTCCAGGATTAAGCGTTCTGGGGGTTTTATAACTGACCCCAGAGAGAGCGAAGAAAAGAGGTTGCTAAAGCTTGACATTTTCTTATTTTACTTTAAGGTGAAGGCAAGCTTCTTCCTAAGTCTGGGTCAACTTCCACCTTGGCATGAATGTGCTCCTTTAATTGGTGTCTGAATATAAGTTATATTGCCACTGGCAAAAATTATTTCTGTAGGAAAAATAAATTCTTTAAAGGTGTTTTTTTATTTTTAAACACTCTCTTTTTGATAGCTGGATTCAACGGTGTTCTATGTAGGAACATGGATACTCAAATTCACATTACTTCAGACATCCTCTAACTTGTACTGAATTAAAATGAACGTGCAGAAGAAATCTTTTCCCCAAAGAAAGGCACAGGAATCACTATGAATGAAAGCCATGGCAGAATCTGAATAATAGAACAGGAGGTAATCTCAGCAGACTCATAGACAAAAGGTACAAAACAGGAGAAGCAGTATCAGGAAACACACGATTTCTAAACTTAAAAATGACTGCTTGTTTGACTAGAGGGTCGCACAGGCATCGCTCAGCATGCAGAGCCACTGCAGACCATGGCTGGACGTGGATGCATGTGGATCCGCCGGGAGTTTGTGCCACAGTCTCAGCCTGCTTGAGGGCTCGCATCTGGCAACTACCGCTCCGCAGGCACGTGAAAACATCCCAGCACAGCCCAGGTGCCCAAGCCCTGTCGCTTTTATGCAGGGCAGGCAAAACCAAATATTTTAGAGAGGATTTTTTATTTAGTCAATCGTTTTTGGAAAATCTTCCCACAAAAATATTGTACATTTTTAATTGAACCTTTAAAGTGGACAGGCATGCAGCCCTTACTGGGAAAGATATATCAGAATATGACTGCAGTGGACTCTCCATGCACAAGAGCATCAGGCCATCTCATCTGCAAATGGGGATTTGGTGGCATTCATCCCAAACGGAGTTTACCCTCCTGTTCCTCACTGGATACTCAGCAGCCAAAGCTAGAAGTACATTACAAAAAAAACCCAACCAAAACACCCTCATCCTGCATCCCTGCGTCTTTTAAAACAAATAAGCAAAGTGTTGCACTCAGCAATTCCATTTCAGCCTGAGTTATAGAAATGGGCATCTTTAAGGACGATTTTTCTGGGTGTTCTTGTCAGTACGTTTGCTAGCAGCAACTGCAGATGCTATTATTCAGCCTCCCATTTAGAAGAAACTTCACTGGAGTATATACAGCCATCTGTGGTTCTAAGTGATTCACAACATTAGTAAGCCACTAGTCAACGAATAGCTTACATTTTTTGGGAGGAAACAAGACTTCTGAAGACATAGATTAAACACTTGCAGGATGTACAGGAATGTTTCAGGCTGAGGGGCTCGGAGCGCCAGTGAAATATTGATTCTTGCATTTCGAAAATACTTTAGAATAATGACAGTCTGGGAATTACAATTCCGTTACCATACAAGAAAGGTTCTATAGCACATATATCTAAAACACCAGTGCTGCCAGTCACAGACCAAGCCATCATTTTCCTAGATAAGAAGAGAACGCTAGAATATTTGTCTATTATTAAACCTATTGTTCCTCAAGCCTTCAGCCTCAGCTGGAGCCTTCTTACGAAAAACAGTTAAAATACATCTCTTCAATGTCTTTTTCTTTGCTTTGCCTAAGTTCCTGGTTGCCTAGAAACTCTCTACAAAACCTGGATGTTTCTTCTTTTTTTAATTTTTCCCCAACTGTTAGTTAGATAACAGAATAATCCTATCACATTTATTTGTGACAGAAACCTGGATGACAGGCCTTAAGCTGGTGAAGTGCTTGTTTCTTGTACCCCAGGAGTCAGACTCCACTGACTACCTTGCTACCAGCAACTTGGCATAACTATGGAAATTGCAGGTTATGTCTACTGAGATCAAGAGAGGTAACTGTGAGAACTGTATCACCACTGGATAGAACAGATTTATCTGTGCTATTGATTTCTATAATTAGCAGGACATACAATTCCACTTTGCGAGACTATTACATAGCAAGATTACAATATTAAGGCAAATGAAGGCACCTAGTTTAGATCCAACTTTACAATGTTCTGACAGATCTGCTCGATGCCTAAAAGACATCTTCTGATGCATTAGACATCAACCAGATTCACATCTCACATCCTACTTCAATGCCGTAGAACTTCTTTTAAAATAATCACCTGCAGTGTTTATAGTTAGCAATTGTAATATCAGAAGACGCATTATTCTCCTGGTATCAGTAACATAACAAAATAGTGGAACGAAAGAGAGCTTCACATGTGGTTGTGTTCCACTTCCTCACCTTGATCTGTTACTCTACTCAGCATGATGAAAATGGATCACCTTTCTACTTCTTGGGACATTAGTTCCACATGTTAATCTGTACACCAGATGTTGGAAGAATCAATTATCAGAGACATCTATTGTCAAAAGAAGACAAGATAGGTCTCACAGGAGCAAAGCAGCTGACGTTTTCACCTGGCACTCAGTGCGTCGTGGAACGTTAAACTCAACAGCCAGGCCCAGATCCCCAAAGGCATTTAGGGACACGTTTGCATCTCGCAAAAGGACAGTGCAGTAACGCTCTAGCTAGAAGCCTGCATGCTGTCTCTAACCTGGCCACCTCAATACACTGTTCAGTCTGATTCATTCTATTTCTCAACAGTTTTTTATCTTAAAAGTTTATGGTAAAAATGTTGACAAAACTAAATACTCCTTCCACTCTTCTCCAAAGAAACCTTCAGGAGTCAAATATTCTGGCTTCTAAATAGGCTTCAAATTAAGGGAGTAATGCTTCCATCCATGCATTTTTACCTGAATTAAATTGGCTTAAATAGTTGGGCACAGCTTTAAGTGATAAAACAGCATTTACATTCTTCAAAGCCACTCATCTGTGCTGTCATTAGTTCTTGATGGTATAAATCCTACCTGTTTTCTAACCAAAACAGTTTTTAGAGATAAGAAGCAATAGTATTATAAGATTTTTTTTTTAAGTGTTTTTAAAAGTGCCTTTAGGAGCATGAAAAGTGACTTACAAATTGTTCAGAAAGAGGTAAAACTGAGTGACTTAATTTCCATTTAATTTTCCATTCTCATCAAGCTTGGTTTATTCAGGTCTGATTAATTAATGTCTCTAAAGTGTTCTGAAAATATAAAACACTACATAAATACTAAATAATAATAGAGTACTTAAGGAAGAAATAACTCGTTAATTTGCATGGAGTTTTAGGAATTAGCATTTATTTATTTTCCCTGTGGAAGCAGGCCCATCCAATCCCTTTTAGCTATCAGAAAATGCTCTAGCAATTACAAGACAATGCATCTTCACGTATTTTATGTGTCACAGTTCACAGAAAATGAATTTAGAATGACTTGCAAGGTTGTACTTAAAGAGGAATACACACGCATAGACAGTTTTCATTTATTTTCAAATCCACTGTCCCTCCTAACAGGAGCCGAGCTGCACAGCTTCTGGGATTAAAACAGCAGCATTCTGAAGGATTTCAGAGGTTCTGACGTTTTGAGCTTTGTGTTTTCTCAGCCTGTCAGCCAAAGAACTTAGAATTTCACTGACCGCTTCTGAAGTAGTCTGAAAAAAAGTAACTAAGAAAGAATCACATATTTCCCTACATACTTACATCTGGGTATCTTATGACACCTTGCCTCAACACATACACTTTTCTACCTCTACAGCTATACAAGAGGACAATTACACATATAGCCAATTTTCATGCTCAGAAGGGGTGAATTTCCCAATCTAGCCTCATCTACAGAAGCAAAACCTTCCAGGAACAAAACACAGGCCATCAGTATCAGCACCTCAGGAGATCAGTTAGCTTATAAAGAAAAGGCTAGGTAGGACAGCTCTGTGAGGCCCAGAATCTTGTGTGTTCATCTCAGCGTAAAGTCAGTGAACACTGAATACTAGACAAAATAAACAATCTGTTTCTAAAATGGTGTAAAACGCACACAGCAATACCATCTGGGATCAGATCGCACGTGAGGCTGGAAACGGTGCCAGCGAGACAAGAAGCGCTTTGCGCTCCGAATTGGTTTTGAACCGGTGCTCCAGTCACCTGCTAAGAGGGAGTAAGGCCACGTTTGGACTAAACAAAAATGAGGGGCTTTGTTTGTTTGGGGTTTTTTGGGGGCATAAGGGGCCACAGGCTGAAAGATAATAGACTGAAAAATACTCTTATGTCCTTTCACATCTCAAAACACTCCTCAAGTAAAATCGAATGTGTTTTCCCACACCACTCTGGCCGCACATGCGCAGACTGGGTCGCTTCCTTTTCCACGCTCTTCTCAGCGGCTGGGAATGATGGAAATGACAGTATAGCTTAACGAGAGCATTCCCCACTATGTTCCCTTATAATAAGTGCTACAGGACTGAAGCCTCTCAGCAGGCATCTCATTTACAGGCAGAGATGTAAGAACAGCTCCACGAAGAAAGCCGACCCTTAGAGCAGCAGTAGGGTTATCACAGCTGTCATCCAAATCAGTTCCTGAGAGAGGTGTAGGCTGCACGTAGTTGTGATCACCCATCTTGATATTTTCTCTTTTCTTTGCCATGCCAGCCAGGGATGGTCTGCATTCCCATCCTCTCTGTGCACTTTCTGACTGTGCACAGAGTCTACATTGCTCACCTAGAAGTAGAGATAGGACTTTCGGAAAGCAAATTCTAAATTACTGGACTGTGCTGTTTCCATCTGGATGTCGTTCCCTTGGAAATCCCAACTGTCTGGCCCTGAGCAGTTGTTGAAACAGGATGTTTCAATTAGAAGGAGCTCAAGGATTTGGGGACAACTGTCAGACGATGCAGAAAAAGGTGTCTCTTTCAATTGGAAATTCTATTTTCTCTCATTAGTGCAAATATTTTATTTATTTACATATTTTGAATGCACTGAATGTGGCAATAAATAGCACTGAGATTTATAATATGGAGGATCATGCAAATTAAAATTTATAGTTTGGGAGGGATTCCTAGTATTCCAAGATTGTATTTTAGTCCTCTTCCAAAAAAATGCAAAACCGCCCCAAGAAACCCATGGTATTTTTACAGTTATCATACAGAAGAGAGAACAGTTGGTTTTGCTACGCTGTATTTTGACTTTTCTCATAGGCTAACAAGTTTCCAGTTACTTCCTAATGTCCCTATCAAGGCTTACGAAGCTCTGCTCGTTTTTAGTCACAGCGGATAGGCATTGCAGTTTATCGTGCTGTTCCTCCGCGAGCAGTGCCGGATAACCTCATCTCAGGTGCAGGCCTGGGGCACAGCTGATAGGTGCTGCCCTGGCCAGGAGTTCACCTGGAGACTCTCCCTGGCCCCGCTTCCTCCTGCGCATCTCAAACCAGTGCTTATTCATGCGCTGTTGATTTGATCCCAGAGGACTAGGTAGAAATAATCTGCAATATCAATTCATTACGGCAAGATTGTCTGCTAATAAGGAGCTATTTTTTGCTACATAATGCGCAAAAATCAGATGTATCTTCACTTAGAAAAAAACAAAACCGAAAAAAAACCACAAAAATGCCTTTCAAGCTTGCTACCAAATGTAAATGTTAAGAACATGAGATTTGATGTTAAGGGCTTCATAAACTCACCAAAGCAAAAAAACATCTCTTTTTATCAGGCTATTATTCAAATGTTACCATGCAGTCTACCATTTCTTTATCTAAAAAAAAAAGCAAGCTAGTAATGAGAAAAATATCCTGACTGCTATCTCCAGAGTCACCACAATGCAATGACAGAATAAATTATTCCCGTGCTCTTTCGATTTTCTCCTGTTTGTTGAAGGAAGTAGCAGGGAAAACAAAGATAAACTCACGACCAACTGCAGCAACAAAGTAGTGATATTCCAAACCCTGTGGAAGAGGATCTCTTTATATTAAAAGAATCAAAGTGGCCTACAGAAAGAGATCTGCACATTAAAGTTTTTTTTTCTGTTGCAGGATTTCACAGCTAATTTCTCCTCCAGTAAGATCTTACTGAATCCACCTCAGTCTTCTCACTGGAAAGAAATTTTTCCCCTTCATGCCACTCAGCTGCACTTCTTCATGCAAATGCTGGTGTCACCACCACTGAACCACCACCAGCTTTTGGTAAACCCATCAAAACGTTCACTCTTGCAAATCAAGGACTAAATGTTTCGCTCAAAGCTTAAACTCTCCAAGGAACTCTGTGTTTCCATCTATAAACATTCAATGTTTACAATGAAACAGCGGAGTCGGAGAGAAGGAACAACAAGCAATTTCTGTTCAGTGCACTGGCAAAGGCACGGAAACACGCTGGTGTCTGGACCCTTCTGTGGTGCTCTTCTGGGGGACCAAGGTCTAGGAGATGACAAAACTCTCCTGTCCAGATACCACCTGCACTGAGAGGGAGACTGCCTTACCAACGAGCCAGGCAAAACTTGAAGAGGAATGAATGTTAAAATGCATTTAGTTCAGTCGGGAACACATTTCTCTGAACAGCACGGGATGATCCATGGAGCAGTTATTTTTTGCTCCTGACTGGGCAATGCAGTGCCAGAACCTGCACCAGTTAGTGACTGTTAAATGAAGCAGCACTGCAAACTGGCAAACATAAGGGAAAGAAATGCAAATATAAGCTGTTGTTCCTGCCATTGCTGTCATCAATTCTCTATCAGCCTTGGGCCAAGCCAGTTGGGGATGCTCACATGCAACAGCAAAGTGATAGCCCACATGAGACCCCCATTTAAGGACCAAGGTCATAAATTTACGAAAGAAACTTTTTCCTTTACTCCATGGTTAGTTTACAATGACAAAGCATCAGAGATTAGATTAGCTTCACTTTGAATTCAGGATCAGCCTCAGATTTTGTCCAAGGACATTTAGAGACAGCTGAAATGGCCAACATCTGCCATAACTGCAAACAGATGAAGTGAATCCCTGGCAAAACCCTGGCAGAGACAGCAGCAAAGCTCTGATCCAACATTCACAAAGGGCTTTTCGGTTGGATTCGCTTTGCTTTTATATCTGTGGTGCTCTGCATGGCACAAACTCCACATTATCCGCTTAAAACCGGCAACGCTATGTGCAAGACTGTTCATGAGCCACATTCTGTCATTATTTTGTCTGATTCACCATTACTACTTGACAATATTCCATCCGCACAATTAGAGTTTTGTTTCATCTCCCACATGCTTCAAAAAAAAGCACAAGAAGAAAATTCTCTATTGACTTTTCTGCATATAATTTTTCTTCTATCACTGGACTGCCAGTAACTGTAGCCTTTGGCAATAGGCACTGGAAATTAAAATTATTTAGGGTCTTTTTTACCTTTACAAGCATCTTTCCTTGCTCTTGTCCTAGTAGGAGACGCTAGTGGTCATGCAGAGGAAAATGCCAATATTTGTTGGTTATATGGTGTAATAGAAAGAAAACCAGCACAGACTGACTTGGAAAGTTCATGAAAAGGAAACAAAAATTACCAGAGTGTTTCTGAGGGAACCGGTGTAACATCCAGGCTCTTTGGCTGTTTCTCTAGCTTTACACCAGAATATCCTTACTGAAATCACTGGTCATGTGTAAGCTTAAAGCTCTAGTACTAAAAATCCATCAGGCCCAAACGTAGACCAAAGGTCCCTCCTAAAACAGGTGTGTTCGATTTTAGCAGGAGATCTTTGCATTTTCTAGATAAATCCTCAGCTTCAAGCTTTCTGCACACATCTTAAAACTTGCCTGGAAAGTATGGCCAACACCCACATCTTCAGAAAGTATTCTGCCTTTTCTATATAACTTGAAACAGACCTTTTATTAAATTGACACTTTGCAGCTTGCTAGACTGTGTGGCTCTATGGGGAAATGCAAAGCAGAAAACAGTCCAGTTGTTTGGTTTAGCAATGAAGTTTCCCACACATGCATGCTAATTTATTTCATTCAAAATGTCCCACCTAATTGCAACATTTACCCTCAGAGCACACGCATGGCAGTTGCATTAATACACCAGAAGACAATGGCTCCAAAGGAGCTATCACCATGTACCAGGTCAATAATCCAGGAACGGTAAAGGATTTTCACAAAAGACTCAAATGGTTTCCAAGGAGCCATTATGGCATATCAGGTAAATAAAATATTATTGAAATGTATTTTTTGCATTTAAATCACTTGCAGCAGGTGCATAGGAAGCAGCACATAATAAAATGGCTCACATTCCCTTGAATACTAACGAGAATCAACGGAAACATTTAGCAAAAAAGAAGCAGCAGCAAGTTCTTACCATCGCAAGAGGAACTATTCCCACAAACATTGTTCGGCTGACAAAGATCTCGGAGACCACCAGTTCGCTCACGGAGTCATCTCGAGGGTATTCCACCTGCCAGGTAATTTGTTGGGCCCCTGCCAGGCTGCTGGTGTTGTCAATCTCAAAGTCCATCTGCAAGATCTCGTAGGAGGACATGTTTGCTCTGAAAAAAAAAAAAACCACAAAATTGCCCACAACATCAGTAGGATGTTAATAAGAAAATATATTTTGATTTCACCACCTTTTCCATTCACCAGAAGATTTACTATTAAGCTCAATATGCAAACTTGAAGACACCAACAGAAACCTAAATCAAACTACACACTGGGAAACAGCTGTACTTTACAGATAAGGTGACACTAGATCTTATAGTTTCCTGAAATGCG